>Ga0134123_10000119_pt1 | contig 48700 bp, 72 predicted proteins | sample KB303_FD_96460 | JGI IMG/M metagenome (GOLD analysis project Ga0134123, IMG submission 96460) | Terrestrial soil microbial communities without Nitrogen fertilizer from Kellogg Biological Station, Michigan, USA - KB3-0-3 | ecosystem: Environmental > Terrestrial > Soil > Unclassified ...
CGACAGGCCGCCCGCCTGTTGCTGTGGGAACAGCTCGGGCGTGTCCGACGCCCGCGTCTCCGTGCGGAAGTCTGGGCGGGCCGGCTCGGCGAGGTCGGCATATTCGGGATACTTCGCGAGCACAGCCCGTTCGAGCGCGGCATCGTCCAGATCGTCATAGACGCCGGGATACGTCGCGCGGACCTTCTCCACCAGCGCGCTCGGCATCAGCGAATCCCCATCGGATCACCCTTCACGGTGGGCGGGGCGGTGGGCGCCGGCGGCGGCTCATAGGCCGATCCCGCCGACCGCCGCAACGTGCTGAACACATACGCCCGGTTGGCGGCCTTCTGTTGCAAGGCCTTGGGATCATCGCCCACGACGGGCAAGTACTGTTTGCGGGCTTCGGCAAATTCCGAGGGCGAAATCACCGCGCCCGACTCCCGCCGCAGCACGGCGTTGATGAAGTTGCGCGAGGCCTGCATGTAGGACTGGACGTCGGAGGATTGAAACGTCGGCCGCGCAAACCAGCTATTCGTCTGCAGTTCGAAGGCCGGCAGCGACATCGCGACGATCGCCGGGGTCACGGCCGTCAGGATCGGCTCGGCCTGTTCGATGCGCCCCGCGTAGCCGGCGGCCGTGAACTGCGCCTGATTCGGTTCCTTCGGCTCCTTCGGTTTCTTCAGATCCGCGAGGCGTTGCTGCGCGAGTTCCAGTTGCAGATCGCGCATCGCGCCGATCGACGGATCGGGCGGCGGCTTCGGCACATCGTTCAGGGTTTCCGCTTGCCGCAGGAGTTCGACTTTCTCCTGGGCGCTCGGCTGCCGGCCGTTTTTTTCGACAAACGCATCAATCACCGTCTGCTGTTTCGCGTCATAGCGCGGGGCCGTGACGGGGCCGGAGGGTTTCGCGGGCGCGCCGGACGCATCGACGGCGGGCGCCTCGAACAGCGCACGCAATTTCGCGGGCGTCACATCGCCGAACTGTTCCCCCGTCTGCAAGGTGATCGAGGTTTCCCAGTCGGGGTTTTCCCCCTTCGCGTTGTACCGTTTCTCGGCGCGGTCGTACAAGTCTTTGGCTTGCTTCTTCTGCCGCGCCGTGACGATCGGCGTCATGTTCGGCACAAAGCCCGAGAGCGCATCCGGCGCCAAGCCGAAGGCACTGGAGAGCGCCGTCCCGCGCGACATCATCGCGTTCTCGGCTTGCACCGGATCGGCGGTACTCGCCGGATCGCTGAACGTCTGGCCGTAGCTGTCGAGCGCCCCGCTCGCCGCGCTCATCTGCCGTACCCGAAATTCGTCGGCTTGGCGCTGATTGTCGGCGACCCGATCCGCCTGCGTGAGTCGCTGATTCTCGGCGGCCTGCGTGTCCTGCCGCAGGAGGCGATCGTTCAGAAACTGCTGCTGCGTGTCCTGCTTGGCTTGCGCATCGAGGGCCGTCTGCTGATGTTGGATGCCTTGCAGAAAGGCCGCCGCCGCCTGTGGCCCCGCCTGCTTGGCCGCGAGGAACGCGAGCGCCATCTTCGCCGCCATCCCGCCGGTCTGTTTCAGATCAAACGGCATCAGCGGAACATCCCCGCGAACGACTGCCCGAGACTCAGCCACAGATTCGCGTTCTGACTCTGCCGCTGATTCGCCAACTGCGCCAACTGAATCGTCTGCGCCGTGAGGCTCGCCGGGTTCGGACTGTAGCCGAGCGCCGCCATCGCGCCTTGCGCGGCATTCGTCGGCAGTTCATAGAGCTGCCCGCCGATGCCGAGGAGTTCCTGCCGCCGCGCCTGTTCTTCGTTGCGCACGGATTCCCCGAGCTGCGCCGACTGGCCCTGACTCACAATCCCGCCCGCGCCGAGTTGCTGCACCGCGCGATCGAGCATCTGCAGAAATTCCAAGTCCCCGCGCGCCGCCGCCTCCTGCGCCTGCGGAATGTACGCCAAGAGTTGCTGCGCTTCCTGTTCGCGGCTGCGCTGTTCGGTAATCTGCTTGTAGGCCAGATCGTTCTGCGCGCCGCTGCGTTCGCGGTCGAAGGAACTATCCACTTGCCGCTGCAGATCCTGCGCGATGCCGCTCGAGAGATCCATGCCGCTGCGGCTGATGCGCTCTAATGCTCTCTTTTGCGCATTCGTGCGATCGGTTTCGATCGGATCGAGCGCCTGCGTGCGCAGGATGTTTTCTTCCGAGCCGGTATAGGCCGGGCCTTGCAACTTCGTCGCGCGCTCGCCGACGTACTTGAGCAGCGTATCGCGGGAGACGCCCGCCTGCGCCTGCCGTTGTTTCAGGATTTCGTTCTGCCGCCGTTGTTCCTCCTGCTGTTGCTGGAACATCTGGGTCTGCTGTTCGAGCAACCGCGCGAGGGCGGCGCGACTCGGATCGTTCACCGGCTGCTGCAGTTCCGCGGCGCGGGCTTTGAGCAGGCTTTCGTAATACGCGGTACTCGGATCGGAGAACTGATTCCCCGCGTACGGGTTGACGTTCACGCCGCCGACATTGGTATTCGGTTCCCCGCCGCCGCCGCCGCTCGTGTCCCAGATCCAGTTGTCGCGCCCGTCGAGCATCTTGACGAACTGCCCGTTCAGCATGATGCCTTTGTGCAGGCCATCGCTGCGCGTGTCGAGTTGCGCATTCACGCCCAGGCCCTGCAACACGCCGACGATGTTATTGAGCGCCGTCGGATCGGCTTGTGCGCCACGCAGCCCGGTTTGCGCGATGTACGCCGACACGAAGCTCTGCGGATTGCTGCCGCTGCGCGTCCACAAGTCGCGATGCGGACTGCCGCCAGTGCCCGCGTTCGGATCGGTCGGCGCGGCGCTCGTCTGCCAGGCGTTCGGATCGTCCCACTTCAGCGCGGTAATCGCGTGGTTGACGGCGTCGCCGTAGTTCTGCCCCTGCGTGCGGTTCTGCCCGTACAGTTCGTAGGCCTTGCCGTAATCGGGCTCCTGGATTTTGCCGGTGAGGTAACTTTGCCGACTCACATGCGAGCGGAACGCATCACGCGCCGCCTGCTGTTCCTGCGCGGAGCCGTAGAACGGCGTCGGGTTCTGCGGCGGCGGTTGCGGCGGTGGCGGGTCGGGATTGTACGGATCGTAATCGGGATAATCCGGCATCAGTACCCTCCCACACTCGTCGGCATCCGCGACTGCGCGAGCCGCAGCATCGCCTGCTGCACGGGATCGGACATCTTCGCGCGAATGAGTTGCGTGCGCATGAGGTTGCGCGTCGCGGGATCTTCCAAGTAGTCGCCCGCGCTCGTCTGCGGCACGCTCGCGTTCGCGTCGGCATAACTCGGCACGCTCAACCCCGCACTCGCGCGATCCGGCAGGCGGTTCATCGCGAGGCGCAACACGGATTCATAGAGCGGATTCGCCTGCTCCATGCGGGCGCGTTGCGCATCGATCAGCGCCTGCGCTTCGGGACTGGAGCCGGGCGCTTTCTTGTCGGTCAGGCCTTGGATCGCCGGGATCGCGCTCGTCGCGGCGTCGATGCCTTTATTGACGAGGCCGCCCCAATCGACGCCCTGCGTCACGCCATTCGCGAGCGTCGTCGCGCCGTCAATCGACGGTCCCGCACTCGCGGCGCCGGGGTACTGCGTGCTCGCCAGCGTCGGAATCCCTGCCGCGCCGACGGTGCCGCCGACGGTGGACGCGCCGGTAATACTCGGCCCTGCGGAGGCCGCGCCGGGATAGGCCGTACTCGCCAAGGTCGGCAAGCCCGCCGCTGCGGCCGTCCCTGCACCCAAGCCGCCGACCACGCCGCCGATCGTGGACGCGCCCGCGATCGTCGGACCGGCCGCCGCCGCCCCGCCGTATGCGGTACTCGCCAGCACCGGGAGACTGCTCGCCGCCGCGCCGCTGCCGCCCGCCGTGGCGCCGGCGGCCCCCGCGCCGCCTGCGCCGCCACTCCCGCTCAAGCCGCCCAGCGCCGCCGCCCCGCCGAAGGCCGCCGCCGTGCCGGCCGCGCCAATCTCCAGCACTTTCAACCACGTCGGTTGCGAGGCAAATCCGTGTTCGGTATTCAGGTTCCCCGCCGGGTCGATCATCATGTCGTCGAAGGCCTTCGGCGGCAGGCCGCCTTGCCGCAGCGCGACCTGTTCGAGTTGCTGGCGCTGGCCTTTCGACAATTTGACGTGATTCGGATCGAGCCCGCGCTGGGCAAAGAACTGCTGATACCACGGTTGCTCGCGCATCCAGCGGTTGAAGTCGTTGATCGACGCCTTGGACGAGTGATCGCCGGGGGTGATCGGCACGTTACATCACGCTCCGCAGTTTCGCTTTCTGCTGTTGCATCTTCGCGTCGAGGAGTTGCGCATCGAGGAGGCGCAACTGCGCGACCAGATCCTCGCGCTGGCCCCGCGCCCACCACGGCAAGGCCGCGTGTTTCTTCTGGAGGCGCAGGCCGTGCGCTTTCACGGTGTCAATCGCCTGCTGCGCGGCCTGGATCGGCAGATCGCCTTTCGGTTCGTACGCGTAGCGATAGCTCGCTTTACAGAGCGGGGTTTTCGTCGGCAACACGATCTTGATGCCGAGGCCAGCCGCGACGCCGATCAGCAGTTCCATGTTTGGGCGCTGCGAGATGTATTCCCATTCGGTCGCGAGATGAATGCCGTAGATATGGATCTCCGTGTACCCCTGCAGGACGGCCCACATCAGCATCAACGCCGGGGTGGACGCTTCGTAGTCGGTGCCGGGACTCACGACGCCGGACGCGGTCACGCGCCACGGCCAGAATTTCGCCCAGAACGTCAGCACCTCCGCCAGCGGAAACTGCTGCGCGGTTTTCCAGCCGGGGAGCGGGGCCTCCTGCAGCATCACGGGAAACGGCCGCCCGCGCAGCCAGTCGAGATGCCCGGCGGGCCGGACATACGAGCCCAGCGGGACACTCCCCTGCGGAATCTTGCGCGCGCCCGGCGGGACAAAGGCCATCTGACTGAATTTATGCAGATCGAACCAGCGATCGGCGCGCGCCATCCCCAGGCTGTAGCCGTCATTCAGCCCGAAGATTTCGAGCGTGGGATCGGTCCAGGGTGTTTGAATGTAAGTCGGCGCGGTGCCGACAATCGCGCAGCGTTTCAGCGGCTTCGCACTCGGCACACGCAGCGTGTCGGTCGTTTGACTCATGCGGTCACTCCAAGAGCAGACAGATCGCGGCGCTCGTCGTCGGACTGCGCAAATACACCCGCTGGACATCGGCGGCGCGGCTCACCGTGAGCGGGACAATCGCTTCCCCGGTCGAGCCCAAGGGCAACACCGGCAGCGCGAGATAGGGCGTCCGCTCCATGCCGTGCAGAATCGAAAATTCGTCACTCGCCGTACTCGACGTCGTGCCTTCGACGAAATACGCGCGGAAGTTCGCGGCCTTCGTGCCGTGCGGATCGCCGAAGCGGAGATTCGGCATCAGGTACTCGAAGATCTCGGTGAGCACGCGCCGTTCCTCGGCCGGAAAGGCGAGCAGCTTATTCGTGACGTAGGCGGGAATGGCCATCTAGTAGCCCACCACGAACCACAAACTGAAGACGTTGTCGCGAATCACCCAGCACGAGTCGAGCGCGTTCAGCGTGATATTCGCCGAGCCCGGCGTCGCGATTTGATTCGTCGAGGCCGAGCCCGTCTGACTTTTCAGGACGATGTCCGGCGCCGAGACGTTCGTCAGCAGAAACATCCGTCCGGTTTCCGCCGCCGCGCCCATGTGGAAGCCGGTCAAGGTCGAGCCTGCCGCATTCGCGGTCAAGCGCACATGACACAAGCCCGGCGTCGAGAGATGCAGCAGGTAATCGTCGTTGTTGCCCGCCGCGAGCAGCGCACTGTTGACGCCGCTCAAGATCAGGCCGCTGGCGACGGCGACCGTCGAGGCGTTCAGCTGCCCGAGAAACGTCGAGCCGCCCGTGACACTCAGCGCGCCGCCGACGACGAGCCCGCCCGCCATGGTCGAGCCGCCGAGGACGCTGAGGTTGTTGTGCGTCGAGTTGGACGAACTGAGCGGCGCCGTGCCGGTGAGCAAGCCCGCTTCGATCGCGACGACTTCCGCCTGCAGATCGTTGACGTGTGCGGCTTGAATGGTGTTGCCCGCGCCGTCGAGTTTCGTCGTGAAGCTGGCCACGGCCGTCGGATACGAAGCCATAAAAATTATTCGCTGAAGTGGCGCGGGGCCGTCTCAGGCACAAGTCCCACGGTATGGGTGAACAACCGGAACGCTTCCTGCCCGGTGTAGATCAATTTCTTCCAGACGACGCGGCCTTCCGCACTGACGGGGAGCATCGCGTACCACGCGCGCCGCTCCGCCCCGCCGTACTGGCCCACGCCGTACGCCGCAATCCCGTAATACGCGAGGCCGGAGCCAATCGTGATCGCGACTTGCCCCTGGCTCACGCCATCAATCACGACTTCTTCGGTGAACGTGCCGGTGTGCGGTTCGTATTCGCCGAAGGAGTCGATGAAGCGCGCCCGATGCAAGCCCACCGAGAGATGCGGGCCCTCGTATTCGGCGACCATATTCGATCCGTTCGCGGTGACGCCGACGTGCTCTTCGAAGATCTGCCCGGCCGTCGAGCCCAAACTCAGTAACCGCCCGCGCGTGCCGGTGACGGGTTCATCGCCGTCCAAGATCACGTAGCCGCTGATCGCGCGATCGGTCGTCCCCCAGGCCGGGGTCTGGCCTTCGCGCGTGCGATTGAGATCGAGCACCCATTCCCCCGGGGTGCCAAAGGGAAAGACGCGCGGCACACTGACGCGCAGTTCTTTCGCCGGGAAGTGGTAGACGCAGTCGCAGCGTTCCAGGCCCGTCGAGGGCGTCTGCTGCATCACGTCGCGCACGGCGGGCTCGAGGTCGAACGTCAGCAGTTGATCCGCGGAGCCGTCGAAGATGTGCAGCCCTTCCGCCGAGAGATGGACGACGCCGTTCTCGATCCCCTCGACGCAGTTGGGGCCCAACGCCCCGGTCTGCGTCCCCGCGCTCGGCCGCACTTCGAAATCGAGATTCGTCTGCCCGAGGATGACAAACACTTTCGATTGTCCGAACACGAGCAGCGTGTCCCCGAAGGCATAACACGCGGTGATCTCGTCGCCCTTCTCGAACGGGATGTCGATATAAAAGAGCAACGGCCAGCTTTGCGGCTGGAAGAGCTCCGTGAAATGCAGCCGGTTCAAGACGACGGCATCCGCCGCCCACCACCGGTTTTTCCACACGACGCCGAAGCGGTACGCGCCCGGCACCGCGTGGGAGGTGGGCGCTTCGTCGTTCGATCCCCAGGCCGAGGATTGGATCGTGAAGGTCGAGCCCGCGCCGCCCGATTGCGCCTGACTCGACACTTTCCGCAACACCTGTTCCCCGGCCGTGAGATTGCGCGCGTAGACGATGAAGGCATCCACCTGGGCGTCGGACGAGTTCGCCACCTGCACATCGATCGCGCCCGTCGCGCCCAACACCAAGCGCGAGGTCGTCCCGATGTTCGATTCGTGCGCGAGGCCGCGATCTTTGTAGCTGTAGGCGATCTCGTACGTGTTCGCGAGCAGGTTGCCGCTCGACGCCGAGGCGCTGTTGGTCGAAAACCCCGTCGGCGCATCGATCCCCATGCGCGTCCACGTCACCCCGTTCGTGCTTTTCGCCGGGCGGTTTGTGCCATCGAACACCGCGACGAGTTGCCGGTCATAGGGAAAGAACACCATATTGCTCGGGCTGATCGTCGAATACACCGGCGTGCCCGAGAGCGCCCCCGTATCGCCCGGCAGGTACACCGCGCCGTTCCACGCGATCAGCGTCACTTGCGTCGAGCCCAGGTACACGCGGCGGCCCCCCTGCGGCCGGCCCGCGCCGAGATTCGTCGTCGAGAAGGCCGTCCAGCCCGCGCGGACGCGAATCTCCCCCGGCTGCTGCAGGCTGAAGTTCCGGCAGATCCGCGAGCGATCGGGCGCGAGCAACGTCGCCGTCCGGCGCAGATCGAGCCCGCCCGACAGATCCGGCACGGTGACGGTCTGATAGGTGCGCGCGGCGCGACTCACCTGCGCGACAACGGGCATCTAGAACGGCTGGCCTTCCTGGGCGAATTTCTTCCGCAGAAACTCCTGAAACCAACTGCCCGGCGGCGCACTCAGGGGCACTTGTCCCGGCTGATCCATCCCGGACGGCGGTAAGCCGCCCATCGGGCCATTGTCCGGCCCCACCTGAATCGGCGGCCCCGGCATGGGCGGCGGCGGCAGCTTTTGCTTGTCCGGCCCGCCGAGCGACCCCTCGTCCGGCTGCACGGAGATCGGCGGCATGCGCGGCCCCTGGGGCGGCATCTCGGGCATCGTGGGACGGCCCTGCGGCGCTTCCCCGGGCAGATCAAACCCGCCCGGCGGCGGCGGCAGGCCCCCCATTGGCCCCGGCAGCGGCGGGGGCGGTCCTGGCGGCGGGATCACCCCAATCGGCGGCTGCGGCCCCAGCCACGGCGGCATTGGGGCTTGCGGCGGCGGTTCCCCCGGGCCAGACATCGGCGGCGGTTCACTGAGCGGCGGCTGCCGCAGGCCCATCCCCGGTCCCGGCATCGGCGGCGGTCCCCCGATCGGCTGCGCAGGCGGCAGGCGCGGCCCCATCGGGCCTTGCAGGCCGGCGGCGGGAATGCGCGGCTGGCGCAAGGACAAGATCTTCACGGCCTGTTGTCGCGGGGACGTCCCGCCGGGCAGCGGCGAGGGGCGGCCGGGTTGGAACGAACTGCCAAACGCCATGGCGTTACTCCTGTGGTGTGAGTTTCAAGGGCCCTTTCGGGGCCAGATCGATCACGATCGGATCGAGCGCTTTGAACGTCGCATACGGCCCCGTCGCGACGCCGGTAAAGGTCGGCGCCCGCGCTTGGACTCTCGCGATATGCGTTTCCCCGCAATGGACGCAGACGGGCGCGGCGGCGGCGTTCTCCGCGACGTCGGTCACATGCCCGCAGGCAAAGCGCACTCTCATCGGATCGGCAGGCCTTCCTCGACCTCGCCGCGCCGCGCGCGAATCTCTGAGAAATAATTGCGCGCCGTGCGAATCACGCGCGGCCCGCGCGGCCCAAACGTGCGCAGGAAGCGCTCGACGTAGCCCATCGCCATCGCCCATTGCCCCGCCACGGCCTCGGTATTCACGCGCAGCTTTTCCAAGTCGCTCGCCGCGAAATGCACGGCCGCCTGATGGAACGGCACGAGATCCGTCCGCACCCGCGCGGCAATCGTGAACGGCACATCGGTATCAGAGGTCAGAATCGGCGGCTGCATCACATACGGAATGAGAAAGAGCGCCGACTCGCCCGCGCTACTGACAATCTGCGGCGGCGTGTTCACGCCGAAGAAACGCCGCCCGTTGTCGAAGCGTTCGTAATAGGCCGAGGGCGTCCCCCCGGTCGATCCGCGCCAGCCGGGCTCGTTGTCGTTCAGCCACGCGATCTCGCGCCGGGGAAAGTCTTTGCCCGCGACGTACGTCACGACGCCCGCCGAGGACGTGAAGTGATATTCCGGCCCGCGCTTACTGAGGCGGAGATAGGCATCCCCGCCCGCGAGGATCGAGGTCGAGAGCAAGTTGTATTCGCGCACGCCGTGACTCGACGTCACGGCATCCTGCGCGCGCAAACACTCGGTCAGATCGGTGAACGTGAGCAGGCCCGTGTTGATCGCGTTCTTGCGGCGGGCGGTCGTAAAGAGGCGGCTCGCGTCGTCGGTCCCCAGCTCCTGCGTCAGGCGCGAGCTGTACAGATTGCTGAACGTGGCCACGGTTAGGGGACACTCCCCGCGAGACTCCCGGTCAAGGCACTGCCGCAGACGGCGGACGCTTCGCCCATGACGACGAGGCGGTGGTAGATGCGTTGCTTCAAGCTGCCGGTGGTCGCATTCGCGGCATACGCGCTGCTGAGGTTCGCTTTGTTCAAGCCGGTGAGGAGCGAGGCGCCGGTTGGACTCGTCGCCGGATCGTAGACGCAGTGTTTCGTTTCGCTGTTGACGCCTTTGAGCGCGAGGTCGATCACGCCCGCGTCATAGTCCAGGACGATCCGCGACAGGTGATACGCCGTGTTGTTCGGCGTCGTCTCCGGCACGGTGAGCGTCACGAGTTCCTGCGCGGCGAGCGGCACGGCCAGCAACACCAGCGCGAGCAGCAGCTTTTTCATGGTTAGACCCCGATCCGTCCGTCACAGTGATAGCCGATGGCTTCCCCGCTCACGCCGCCCGTAATCGTGATCGAGGACGCGGAGGCCGCCGAAATGCGCGGGTGGGTCGTGCTCGTGCGCGACATCGCGAAGCAGATCGGCGTGTTCGTGAAATTCGGCGTGCCGAAACTGACGATGCACGAGCCCGAGGTATTGCCGGTGATCTCCCCGGCGAAATTATGCGAGCCGGAGGTGAGCGATCCGGCCGTACAGGTGCCCAAGGTCGGCGTGCCCACGTTCAGTTCCATCCCCGTCGCCGCGAGATTGTCCAGGACACTCACGCTCTTGTCGGCGGAGGACGCGAGCAGGCCGCGGCCATTCCAGAACACGTTCTTCGTCGCGCCGATCCGCACGCTTTCCGGCGTGAGGAGCGATCCGGCCAAGGTGACTTGCCCGTTGCTCACCGCCGTGATCACATCCGCCCCGAGGATCGCCAGGCGAATATCGCCCGCCCCGGCCCGATACCAGCCCGAGGACGGCTCCAAAAAATACGCCTCCGCCGGGGCCCCGACCGTGCCATTCGGCAAGAGGAGCGGCCCCGACAAGATCAACCCCGGCCCGAAGGGGATGCCGTTGATCGCCCCCCAGATGAAGTTCTGCGCTGCGGCGGGCGTGACGAGCCACGTCCCGAGCACGAGCGCGATGAGCACCAAGGCGAGCCACGGCGATCGCTGCGTCCGCATCAGGCGCCTGACGTGCCGTCGAGTTGCACGGTGACGATCGAGGTCGACGCCGTGCGGCTGATGAGATAGGGCCGCACCTGCTGCAAGGGCCCCGTCAACTGGACGATGGCGCACGCGCCACTCGACACGCTGTAGAGCGTCGAGCCCATGCGGGTAAACAAGGTACTGTTCTGCGGCGCCGCTTCAATCCCGAACGAGCATGTATCGGCGGGCGCCTGACACGCGACCGAGAACGTCAATTGCTGCGCCCACCGCAACCCCGCCCCGTCGCAGGCCGTCGCCGCCGCGCCCGTCGAGGTGAGCGTCCACGGAAAATTGATCTCCAGCATGGGCGCTCCTACATCCGAATCACGAGGAAGTTCACCGTCGCGGTCGAGGCCGCCACGGTCAGGGTCGACGCCTTCAGCCAGCGGCAATGCACTTCATTGCTCGCCGCGGTGGTGCCGATGAACGCGCCGACGAGCGAGCAGTCGGTCGAGACGTTGACCGCATTCGCGACGAGAAAATACGGCGAGCCGCTGACGGTCGCCGTGCTGATCCCCGCGAGGACGTGCGTCGTCTCCATGACCATCATGTTCGTCGAGTTGAAGTTCGGCGTCGCAACGGCCGTATCACTGAACCGCAAAAAGCCCGAGAAGGGCGCCGTACTCCCGGAGAACTGCACGACGGCGGTCGTACTGCCGATGTTGATCAGCGTCGAGCCGAGGGTGAGGTTCGTGCTCGCGCCGCCGATCGTCAGCGCGCCCGTCGACGCGAGCGTGAGCGGCCCGCCGCTGCCGAGGACAAGCGGCCCGGCCCCCTTGGCGCGGACCGTGAGCGCGATGTTGGTTTCATCGCCGCAGGGCGACACCACGCCGCCCGTACTCCCGCCGGAGAGTTGCACGCCGTGCGAGCTGTCATCGACGTTGCTGAGCACGTCGCCTTGAAAATGCGTGAATTTGTTGTTGACACTGCGAAACAGCATGGCGATGTCCCTTCAGAGCGAAAAACCGGGATCGTCCAGATTGCTCTGCGTCATCCAGCACGGCTCCAGTGCCAGACGATCCCGTCGAGTGGAGCCTTTACCGGGGGTTAAGCACCTACAGTTCCATAGGAACCTTGCCACCAGCGATTGCCCCAGCTCTGCCGCCACCTTATCGGGTAGTGGCGGTTTCTGGTTTCGACGACCGTCATTGGCTCGAGCATCGTCATCCCGAGCCGCTTGTAGGTCACAAACCCCGCTTCGCTCTTGTTCGCGGTGAGCAAGAACCACGCATCGGGATCGGTGAGATACGGCGACGGCAACACCTTGATGTTGAAGAGCGCCTTGATCGAGTTGCGATCGTTGTCGGCACTCCCCGGCAGGAGCGTGCTGTTGACGATGCGATCGGCCTGCAGGTAGCTGCCGGGCGCGACGAAGAGCACCAGATCTTCCGCCGGCAGAATGAACTGCCCGGCTTCGAATTTCTGATCCGTATTCCAGTCGATGATCGCTTGGTTCAGCGCCTGCCACGAGATGTCGGCATCGGTCGCGGGCCGGTTGCGCGCCGTCCCGCCGCCTTTCAGCGGATGCGCCGTGTTGAAGATCGAGACGCCGTCGGGACTCGTTTCCGTCGTGAAGCCGTTGTTGAAGAGGACGTGCCCGCGCTTTTCCATCACGACGCGGCCCGCGAACGTGAACCACTTCGCGTGATCGGCGATGACGTTCGTCTTGTCGTCTTCCATCGCTTCGAGCGTGACTTCGAACGCATTGCCGAAGCCCGTATGCAGGAATTCCCGCTCGTAGCCCTTGCGGATGACGTCCGTCGTGAACGGCGTGCCTTCGGCGCGTTCGGGGATGTCCCCGACGCCCATGACCGTCATCACGATTTCAGAGCGTTTCTTGCTCGTTTTTTCGTCGTAGACCTGCGTGAAGATCTTCTTGCGCTCTTTCTGTTCCTTGCCGAGGAGCGTGAAGACCGTGCGATCGAGGTTGTCGTAGAATTCGGCGACGGTGCCGCGCGTTTGAATGGCCATGGATGCAGCTCCTTTACGTCACAGACGGGCCGCCGATGCGGACCGCGGGACTGACCATGGTGGATAAAAATTTGCCGTAGACGACCCCGCCCGTCGATCCCACTTGATGATCGGGGACGTCCGTCACGACAAACGAGAGATCGGCCGCCGTCGAGACGTTCGTCGACGAGAGAAACCAGACGCCGTGCCCGCCGCGCTGCCCGACGGCACTGCGGAGACATTCGATCGGGTAGACGTTCCCGATCATCGAACTGCACGCCTGCAAGGGCGTCAGGCCGACCGACGAGATCGAAATCGCAAATTCCGTCAGGCCATCGGCGACCGCGACCGGAATCATCCGCGTCGCATTCGGGCCGACCGTGGTCGATTCGCCCAAGCCCGTGCCCGAGCCGTCCGAGGTGGACGTGCCGAGCGCGACGCCGACGAGCGAGCGGATGCCGTTCTGCAGGAGGTTCGCCGCGTTCCCCTGCGAGGAGGGGGCGACGACGAGCCGGAGATGCGTCGAGACGACCGTATCGAAACAGACGATGTCGCCTTCGGTAATCAGCTTCGAGCTGACGGCCGTGCTTTCTTGAAAGTAGCGGATCTGGATGGAGCCGAAGGGGCTCCGCACCGGATACATCCGCGTGTTACTGGAGCCGTCGTATTGGGCCATACGCCACACCCTTGCGTGCAGACACGCACGCGGGAAGATCGAGGGTTGTGGTTTGGGAAGGAGAGCCGGGGCCGTGCGCGCCAAACCGAGCGCCTGACCCCCGACGCATCCGCGATGTCGTGGCGATGACCCACGCGCCGTCTAAGGCGAGGACGGCGACTCGACACAGGCAGAGGCCGCGCTGCCTGACCGCGTAGAAGACTAGCTTACGGGGCGATCCGCGTCCCGTGCAACGCCACAGGTAGCGTCACGCGCGAATTTCAGCGCCCCCACCACCAGCGCCGCCGCCCCTGCCGCGCCCGCAACGGGCTTTGCACGCCCGTCAGACAGAAGGTGAACGCGGGCGGCGCAAAGCCGCCGCCGCCCCCGACGACGACCGTATCGTAAAAAATCGCGTGCACGCCCGAAAACAAGCACACGCCCGAGGAGGTCGCCGCGCCGCCATGCGTCCAGAGCGAGGTCGCGGTACTCGCCGTCGGCTGCACCTGATATTGGCCAAATTCGCGCACCGCCCCGACCGCGTTCGTCGTCAGCCACGTCGCATAACTCGACGTCTGCCGGATGGGCGTAATCGTCGAGACATCGACGCGGCTGAAACTGATCACCAAGGCCCCATTCGAGGTCGACGTGAGTTCCGTCATGCTGTGCACGGAACTGTTCGTGGAATTCCCCGAGGAGGCTGTCCCGCCGAGCGGCGTCAAGGTCGAGAAGCCGACGAAATTCGCATAGCCGAGGCCCCCCGAGGACGTCGCGCTCAAGGTCACCGAGATGCGCGTCGAGGCCGTGCTGTAGCCCTGGCAGTACCAGAGTTCCGCCCCGCACGCGGGCAAGGGCGTGAGGCGCCGGACGGCGAGGAGATAGACATTCGTCGTGTTGTCGGTGATCGTGCTGATCGTGACGACGGAACTGGCGACACCCAGGCCGAGCACCACGGCCGAGCCCGCCGCCATGCTGCTGCCGCCCGTCACAATCGACCACGTCGAGGCCGAGGTCGCCACCGTCGCCCCGCCCGTCGTGACGCAGTGAATCCCCGGCGTCGTCGGAATCAAGGCGACGGCGACATTCCCCGCCCCGAGGGTGCTCGTCGCGCCCGTCCAGTTCATCGTCACGGACGCGCCGACCGAGGCTTTGTCCTGCCCGCCGCCGTTCGAGTTCCCCGCGCCGACCGAGGTCGCAAAGATCTTCGCGCCGGTTTCCGTCATCGCGCCCTGGGCGCCGTTGTTGTCGGTGACCATCGCATCGATCACCCATTCGTCCGGCGCCGTCGAGATCGTGACGGATGGATTGGTATTTGCGCCCACCGAGGCCGAGGCGGGCGAATGCGCGTTGAAGAGGCCCGACCAGCCCGCGACCGATTCCGCGCCCGCATTCAGCTCGCAGCTGCCGACGGGGGTGACGGTAATCGTCTTGCTCGTGCCGGCCGTGGGGCTCGCCCGCCACCAGAGATCGGCATGCGCGTTCGCCGTCGGCGCCACGGTCGCCGTGACGCCGTGGACGGTTTTTGAGAGGGCTTCATTCACCCCGGCCGTATCCCACGACACCGAGGTAATGCTGGCCGCCAGGGCATAGCCCACGCCCACGAAGATCCCGCTGCCGCTCAGGGACGCGCTGACGGTGTGCGCCCAGGCAATCGAGGTGCCGGTCGTCGCGACGCCCGCCGAAATAGTGTCGCGGGTAATCGCCATCAGAGGACCGTCAGCGTGCCGCTCGTCGTGAGCGCGCGCACGGTATTCGTGAGCAGAATCCGCGCCTGCCGATTGGGGTTCGTGGGATCGGGGATCGTCCCGACACTGAGGTAGTACGTCGTCCGCTGCAGGCCCGTGCGCCCATCGATCATGCCGCCGCTCATCGTCGCCGTCACTGGGAACGGATCGGTCGCGTGCGATCGCACGTCCGACGCCCACGTCACGCCGCCATCAAGCGACAGATCGAGCGTCACGGTGAGCCGCAGCGCGGGATCGGTCATCGTCGTGCCGTCCAACACCAGCGCGCACGCGGTGAGGCCCACGGGCAACGTGACGGGGCCGAGCGTCCGACTGCCGGCGGGATAGGTGCCGGCGGCCAGCACTGGAAACGTCGCCATTTACGCTTCCGTGAACCACGCGACGCTGACGTGATAGGTGCCGGTCGAGCCGGTACACTTCCACACCAAGGCTTCACTCGCGGCCGTGGCAAAGAGCCAGGCGGGCGGAGAGACGGCCAGATTCACGCCCGTGATGCCGCTCGACATCGCCTGCATCTGCACCTGCCAGATCGGCGTCGCCAGGGAGGACGCAAAGCTGATCGTATTGATGGCCTGCACGGTCGACGTGATGGAATACGCATACACCTTGACACGCTGCGCGGCGACGGAACTGGCGAGGGTGCTGGAGGTCGAATTGTTGCCCAAGGTCGAGAAGCACGTCGATTGCAGATCATTCAGGACCGGGCGCACGGCGAACCCCTGCGCGCCGGTCGAGGGGCGGGTGCCGACGATGTTCGGGCTGACGCCCGAGGAGTCCTGAATTTTCGCCTGCGTCTGCCAGACGGTGCTGTTCTGCTGGACGCTGGCGAGCAGATCGCCAATCGTCGAGTTGTGGACGTTCGCGAGCAGTGCGGCATAACTCGACTGATAGACCGTGACGAGCTGATCGGCCGCGCTCGAGCGGCTGATCACCACGTTCTCGGTCGCCGTCGAGCCGATATTGATCCGCCCGGCGCCCACGGCAATCGATCCGATCGTGAGCGCGGTACTCCCATCGAGCTTCACGCTCAGCGCGTTCGACGTATCGACGAAGAACCCCGCCAACTTCACGAAGCCGGTCGAGACGGGCGTCGTGAGGACCGCATTGTCCGCGGCCGTCGAGCCGATGTTGAGTTTCCCGGCGCCCGCCGCGACCGCCGCGATGCTGACGATGGTGCTGTAGCCGCCCACCTGCACCTGCCAGACGGTGGAATTCTGCTGGACACTGGCCAACAAATCGCCGATGGTGGAGTTTTTGACTTGGATCGATTGCGACGTCGGGATCTGCACCGCCCAGACGGTGCTGTTCTGATCGACCGTCACCTTCCCCGCGAGCGAGGACACGTTCACCGTGGTCGACGCCGAAAAACTGCCCGCGATATTTAAGGCCCCTGCCCCGTCGAAGTGAAACCCCGCGGAGGACGCCCACGCCGTATCACTCGGGGCCACGGCGACGACCCCCGCGACCGACGACACGGCGACCTGCGTCGACCCGGCGGCGGTCGAGGGCGCGGCGGCCCCCGGTTGCAGCATGGCTTCCCATTCGAGCGTCGTCGAGTTGAAGACGTAGCTCTGGGAGCGTCGGATCGCGCCGTCACCTTGAAAGAGGCCCATTTAGACGACCTGGACCACTTTCCGCTTCAGCCCCTGCACGACGGTCTGCACGGCTTCGCGCACAATCGAGGAGATCTCCCGCTCCGTGTCGGCATCGAAGGCCGCGAGCACCGTGGCGAGGCTCGCCTCGAGCGCCTGCTTCACTTTGGCTTCCGTTGTCCAGAGGCCCACGCCCTGCGCGAGCACGAGCGCGACGACCGTATCGCGGAAGCGCTGCCGCGAGAGGGCATCCCCGATCAAGGTCGCGACGCCGCGGGCCGTAATCGCTTCGGCGAAGCGCTCGACGAGCGCGACTTCGAGCGCGCCCCCCGCCGGCAGCACGACGACGACGCCGGACTCATCGACGACCTGCAGGCGGTAGCGGCTCATCGCTCGGCCTCGGGAATCTTTTCCAAGGTGTCCTGAATCTCCAGTTTCGCCAAGCTCCGCGAGAGGAAGTCCGCGCCTTCGTCCCCGCCCTCCTGTTGCGCGGCCTGCTCGACGATGGCCGTTTTGATTTGCTTCGTGCCGAAGGTCGTCTGCAGGTTGTAGGCGGTTTTGGCTTTTTGGATGTCCTGAAAGTCGTCGCGGGGCATCTTCATCAGCACTTCTTTGCCGCGCTCCCCGAGCACGAGGCGCCCGTCACGGTTTTCGAGGCCGTAGTCGTCGATGCGGCCTTCGATGTCCGCCGGCTGCGCGAAGATCCAGCCTTTCTGCTGCGCGTACGAGATGCGGTTCGTCGCCGCGTCGGCGTTGAAGATCCGCAACTGCCAGCGGCGCGGCTCTTTCAAGGGAATCTCCATCGCGTTGCCCGCGTTGGGATTCTTCAGGCGCCGGGCGACGATTTCGGATCGCTCGCGCACGACGACGGGTTTAATGACGGGTGCTTTGTCTTTCGCCATAGACTCCTTTACCGACTGAACGCGCGAAACGCCTGCAGATACGCGAAATACTTCCGGCCGAAATCGCCGAGCGGTTGCATGAACGACGAACAGCGCGCCCCCGAGCCGTACCACCACTTGTAGCGCAGGCGTTCCTTCAGACAGAGCAGATGGATTTTCAACGCTTCGGCGCGATAGTCCTCGGCGACGATCTGCTCGACGGCCCCCGCGAAGGGCTTGTGTCGTCGGACCTGCTGCTGGACGATCTGAATCTCGTTCATTCCAAGCTGTTCGGTTGACCCTTCACATACGTCTTCGCCCGCGCTTCAAAGTCCTTGTGCGACATGTTCGCCTCGTCGGCGAGTTTCCGCTCCAGGACGCTCATCGTGTACGGCGTGCTACTCCGCGCCCCGGCCGCTTCCGCGAGCACCGGCTCCCGCTCGATCGCGGGCAGGACCGGGGACCGGACTCTGTGCCCCGCCAGCGCCAATTCGCCCAGGGCCGTCTTCACGACGACATCGCCCACTTCCGGCACGGCCCGCAGATGATCAGGGAGCGCGTTCCAGGCGTCCAAGAGCGCCCCATGCGTCGCCGGATCGGCGAAGACAAACGCGCCGGTGCGATCTTTCGTCGCCGCGATCCGCATGAAGTTATCGTGCGCGGCACGCTGCTCGTCGTTCGCCTGCAAGGGCTTCAACGCTTCCTGCGCGGCTTCCCGCGACACGCGCTGCAGATCGGCGCGGGTTTCGGCGAGGATGCTCTTCGCGGTCTTGACGTCCAATTTGCTCTCGGCGTCATACAGCTGATGCCGCCGGGCGTAGGTTTCGGCGTCGCTGTCACTCACCTCGGGCGCGGGCGGCGTGACGGGCGCGGGCGGCGTCAGGCGCTGGACTTCGGCGCGCAGGGTCGCGATCTCGCTCGCCTGTTGCCGCAGCGGTTCATACTCGGCGCGGATCTTCGCTTCGGTCGCTTCGCGCACGCGCTTGCGTTCGGCGGCGAGCAAAGGGCCGACGTCGATCTTCTGCCCGGTGACTTCGACGACGCCGTTGTCCTCGGGCACCGCGCCATCGGGCACGACGAGCGGATCGGCGGGCGCGGGTTGTGGCTCCGGCGGCGTGCTCAAATCATCGAGCGACAAGCCATCGGCCATACTGAGTTCACTCATACGGGTACCTCGTCCAAGACGGCCAAGACATCACGGGCGCGCATGATCACGTACGTCAGATTGTCGATCGTCACTTCCTGCCCGCTCTTCCAGCTGAACGTCACGCGATCGCCGATGCGGAAATCAATGGCCCCGCGTCCGCATTTCGTGCACGGCGTGTCGCTGCCGAGCGCGACAATCACGCCGGAGGTGTACGACGTCGCCACATCCTGCCCTGCGACGGCGGCGGCCAACGTCGGCGCCAGCACCAAGCCGCTTTCTGTCTCGGTCGGCGCGTGATCCTCGACGTCGGGCTGAATCAACACGCGATCGCCGATGACGCGCAACGGCAGCCTCATCGGGCCGTCCAGTCAGGGCAATCGTTCGCCGCATTCTTCGTCATCGGCAGTTGTTCCGGCTCCGGCACGGGCCGCAAGTACGTGTTGTGCATCACGCGATTCACGCGGCGTTCCGCGCCACACTGTTCCTGCGGAAGCTCGATGTAGTGCACGCAGTTGAAACAGAAGACGGGCGGCTTCTCCTTCACCGCCACTTTCCCCTTCACGAGCGCTTTCTTCATAACCCGCCCCGCCGACTCATCACGGCGACATCGGGGATCGGCTGCTGTTTCTTCAAGCGGACGACTTCTTCTCCCGGCCAGCGGAGCAAACTCGCAATCACTTTCTGCGCGCTCACAATCTGCCGCGCCTGACTCGCCGCCGCATTGTTGTCGCCCTGATCCAAGGCTTTCGTCAGTTCCTGCTGAAAGCGCACGCCAGAGACGCCCCATTCGCGCTCGACATACGCCGTAAAGAGGCGCCAGCCTTCGGAGGTCACGAGGCGATCCAGATCGTCCGCGGCTTCGCTCATGCGCGCTCCGCGATGTCGAGCCGAGCTTCTTCGGCCGTCAACCACGGGTCCACATGGGCGGCGTGAGACACGACGATCCGATATGTGTGCGTTCGTTCCTCGATATCTTCGAGCGCATACCGATACGGCTGTTGCCCGAGGCCGTTGCTGTAGACATGGCCGATCCGCACCTCCACGCCCTTGCCCGCCGCGTACCCGAGCCACCATTCCACGCAGGGCCGTTCGACTAACGCCTCTCGCGCCCCCGTCAATGGGATGCCGTACAGTCCGATCATCGTCGCGCCTTCCGCGAGCGCCAGCGCGATCTGATACGCCATCGTGCAGGCGAAGTAATCACGGCCGTGCGACAGCGCCGCGTCGAGGGGAAAGCGGATCGCGGTCGGCACCGTAGGCAGATCGAAAAACGTGTAGACGGGAATCGTCAACGCGGCCAAGCGATCCCAATGGTCCGGTTCCCGCCGGGACCGCGTCAACGGCGTGTCGCCGTGCAATTCAAACCAGCGGGATGCTCGGGCGATCTGCTTCGGTGTCCAGAGGAGATAGCCGTCGTTGATTCCCCACACCTCAACGTCCGACGGCGTGGCGAAGGCCTCCGACCAGCCCGCCGCCATCCCCACAATCGCCACCTTCACACGCCACCGCCCATCGGGCCGCCCGGCGGCGGGGCTGCGGGTGGAGGACCGGGCGGCGTACTGCCCCCGCCGGGTGGACCCCCGCCCAGCAGCTGTTGCTGTTGCGCCATTAGTTGTTGCTGCTGCATCGCTTGCTGGACTTGCGCCAAGACTTCACTGCCCAAAAAGGCCTGCTTGTCCTGGACGTTAAAGAGTCTGAGCCCCTGCTCGATCAGGGCCTTCGCGGCCTGCGGCGTCTGCATCAGCATCCCGATCATTGGGTTGACTTGCGAGAGCGCCGTCATCACGGACAACCAGCCGTTGAAGTCGCGCGTCTGCCGGTTCTTGTCGGCGGTTTCGACCGAGCCGCGCGGCTTGAAGCGGAACTGCCCGTCGAGCATCTGCGCCGTGAAGGTGAGATTCGGCGTGGTACTGAGCACATTCGGCGCGCGCGCTTCCACGCCGAGCAACGTCTGCGGCTCCCCCGGCATCATGGTGGGCTGGGGCGGTTGCATCGGCGGCGGCGGCATGCCCATCGGCGGGGCCCCCGGCATCGGCGGCTGACCCATGGGCGGCTGACCCATCGGGGGCGGCCCCATCTGCTGCTGCCGCATGCCGAGCCGTTCCACGATCGACGGCGGGGCCTCCATGCCCTCCTCGCCCATCTCGGTGAGCGCACGCTTCCACAAGAGATGCCGCACCTGGGCAATCTCTTCCATCGGCTCCTGAATGTTCTTCACCGCTTCTTTGATGCGGATGAAGGATTGCTCCATCGTCATGCGCTGCTCGCCCAAGGTCCGATCTTCGGCCGCCGTGACGCCCGTCGCGATGTCGGTCATGCCGATGATCTTCTCGGCCCCGCGCTCGGCCCGCGTGATGCGCTCTTCGGAGGTGCCCGTCACATCGGGCATCGTCAACGGCTCCACTTCGTTCATGCTGCGCACGGGAATCACGCTTTTCGCGCCGATCGGCTCCGCGTCGAAGTCCCAGAGCGCGCCCTGCAAGACCTTCAGCGGCATCTGCAGCTGCATGCTCCCGCGATCGGCATCCATGTTGCGCCACGCGGTGTGCTCTTCGATCGAGGTGATCAGCTTGTGCCCGACGACGGAATAGCCTTCCGTCGAGTTCGGGCGCGGATAGGGGCGGATCAAAAAATACCTCGGCCGGCCGATGTCGTCGTACTGCAAGCGCAGCGTGACGCGCTTCAGCACCGAGACGGTGGCCACGTACCAGCGCGGGCCCTTGCCGTCGAGATCCTTCAGGAGCAGCAGCTCCCAGAGTTCTTTTTCTTCGCGGCCGTGCTCTTTCTGCGGCGTGGGGATGGGATCGCCCGCCAAGGTCGTCGCGCTCGCCTGCTCGTCGTCCTCGCCCAAATCCTTCACCGCCTGCGCGTCGTAGTGCCCGGCGGTCACGCTTTCCTGCAGTTCGTCGACGCGGCGCGAGAAGCGTTTCGCGTAGCCCCAGATTTCCGACCGGTTGCGCGCATGGGCGGGCAGCGTCAGAAAGTCCCGATAGGGAATCGCGCGATGGCGCGGTCCGCGACAGACGACTTCGAAGCTGTCAATCTCGATCTCGCCGGAGGGCGCCTGCTCGTCTTCGGCTTCGACATACTTCCCCTCGGGGGTCTGCTCGAACTGCGGCTTCAGATCGGCATCGACCAAGGCCGTGCCGTCCGGCGCGAGTGACCACTTCGCGCGGATCGTTTTCCGCACGGGCCGCTTGCGCGTGTCTTCGTAGACTTCGAGCACGCCGCGCGGTTCGATGAGACTCAAATGCACGGCATCCGCATACGCCGCCTGAAAGCCTTCTTCTTCCTGCTGCCACTGGTGGAATTCTTCGACGAACGGCGCGCGCGCGGCGGCCGTCCCCCAGCCTTCACACGTCCACACGGGTTCGACGAACACCGTATCGAGCACGCGCGCTCTGAGCGCATCCACATACTGCGTGGCCAAGAAGCTCGTCAGGTCGGCCGCATCCTGCCACGGGCTGTTCGTCGCCGAGCGCGTGCGCCCTTGCTCGTAGAGGGTGTGCCAGTAGGCGACTTCCGTGGCTGACGCACTGCGCGCGCCGTCGGCGTCTTCGAGCTGGGTACAGAGTTCGTCCGTCAAGTCGTCGAGGGTGATCCCTTTGAGCTTCACCTCGAACGGTTTTCGTGCTTGTTTCGGCATTAGTGCCGCCGCTCCGCGAGGACGCGCACGAGCAACAGCACGGCGATGGCCATCGAGAGGTATTTCATCAGTACATCACCGTCGTCGAATTCGGCTGGCGCGGGACTTCCACCAAGGTATAGCCCTGCGTCGAGCCACTGAGGAGCGCACTCGCGACAATCACGGCATGGCGACTCGCACTGCGCCGCGCCGACATCTCGAGATGCCCGGCAATGCGCCCGATCAGAATGCCCAAGCTCACGAGCGACACGCACGCGCCGAGCGTCAGCATTTTTTCTTGCTGCCAGATTTGCGCTTCGTCTTGCTCAACTCGGGAAACGTGCTGCTCGTCTGCACCATCGCAAAGCCTATCTGCCGCCGCAGCGGCTGCCCATCGGCCCGGTACAACACCGGGCGGTAGCGGTGATCGACCGTCGGATCGGCCGGGTAGCGCACGCCGTCATCGTCACTCATCAGTAGCCGCCTCGGCCGACGCCACTCGGGCGCGGCCGGTTGAGCTTCATGTGCGCGTCGTAATAGTCCGGCGTATCGAGCGCCCGATCGATCCGCCGCTGCGCCGTCGCCTTCACCCGTGTGGCCCGCTTCGCCGCCTGCTCCCAGGTCGGCTGCACGCCGCCGAAGTTGTGCTCGAGATACTCGAGACAGTTCATCCCGTGCTCGTACCAGCCGTCTTTCTTCGGCTTCCGGATCTGCTTCGAGCCGACACTGACCATGTGCACGTCCCACACGTAGCCCACCTCGAGGGCGTCGGTGACGAAGGTCATCGGCACGATCCCCTCCGGCGAGATGCGCAGCCAGTGCGTCGTATTCACGGCGAAGGCCTCGCCCATCGGCGACCGGCGCCGCATGTGCCCCGCGAGGCGCTCGATCATGGCGTTTCTGACGGCCGGGCCGTTGCTGTCGTCATGCCAGACCGGGGTGAAGCCGTGATCGGTGAGCACGCTCACGCCGTTCTGCTTCACGCCCTGCGAATTGTTGTGGCTGCCCGCCGGGTCACAGCAGGTCTGGATGTCGGCATCGGGGAACCACGCCGCCCGGTGCTGCTGGATAATCGGCGCGAAGTCTTCCAAGAAGAGATTCTGCCCGAGCAGGCCGCCGAGCACATGCAGTTCCGCATAGGGCGTGTACTGCGCCCAGACCACACAGGGATGATGCTTCCCGAAGTCGATCGCCTCGAGCACGGGCAGCGCCGGATTCCATGTTAATTCCTTGGCATGGCGGCTGCGCTGAAAGGCCGCCGTCTCGGGTTTACTCGGCTCGAGCGGCCCATAGACCGGATCGCCGATGACGTTCAACCCGCGCAAACCCAGCACCGCCGGGCGGTGTTTCGCATGGCCGGGCGGATAGGTCTCTTCGAGGTTGCGGATCGTCGCGGCGCTGAGGTTGTGCGCGTTGTCGTAGACGCTCAGGCCGATGTACTTGTGGTGTGTCAGATGGTTGTCTTCGGGAAACTCACGCGCGATCCAGTGGCCTTCCTCGACCGAGTTCGGGGAGATGACAATCTGATGCGGGAAGCCGCTTTGCGACAAGCGCGCCTTGAGTTCCTGATAGATATCGCGCGGGATTTCCTCCGCCTGATCGATGTACGCCCGGCTGAGCGTCAGCCCGCGAAACTTCGCATAGCGGGACATCTGCTCCGAGGCTTTCAAGCCGCGCAGGTAGGCCCGGCTGCCGTGCGCAAACTCGTAGCAGCTCTCCGAGCCGTTCCAGATCGCCTGCGCGCCCGCCTCCTGCAGGACGCGGTTCCACACCGGGCGCAAGAGACTGAACGTCGCGTCATCGGTCCACCGGCTGAGGATCGTATGAATGCCGGGGTAGTCCGCGCAGGCGTTGTATTCCTTCCACAGGCAGATCGTCGTCTTCGACGCGCGAAACGCGCCTTCGACATCGAGCGCTTCCGTATCGTCGAGCAGGGCCTCGCTCTGCTTGCCGACCCAGACCATGCGGCATTCGCGCGTTTCAACTGGAGCGATGTTCATGGATGACTTGGGTCTGGACCGTCACGGCCTGATCGGGCAGGCCCGCGTTCTGTTCGATCACGAGCCGCAGGTACGGGAAACTCGCCGGGGCCTTCGCGTTCAAGCCCGCTTTCAAGACGCGGCTGATCAAGCGCGTATCCGCGCCAATCGTCTCGAGCAGGCGCTCGACGGCCGCCCGCGCGTTGCGGGGGACGCGATCCTTCGCCCCTTTGGGTTTGCCCGCCGGGTTGCCGCTCTGCCCCGGCCTGAAAGTTCCTGAATTCACTCGTCGCCTTCCTGGGCGCTCAGATTGCGCACGACGCGGCCAAACGCAAACGGCTGGCGGTCGAGGTCGAGGTCCACCGCCTGCTGCAAGCGCACCTGCCGGGCTTCGGCTTGTCTTGCGAGGGCGTGTTGACAACGCAGTTCCGCCTGCACGCGCACGCGGCGTTCATGGAGCGCGAAGAAGTCGTCGAGGCTGTCCATGGAGGGCCGAGGGGCCGTCTCCAGCGTAGCGGGTGTCGGGGACGCCTCACAACGCTACCGGTAGCCGCGATCAGGCTTTTTCGCCCGCTGTGAACCGCAAGCCCCGCTGGGCCGTGCGCCTCGTCGCCAAATCCTGATACCGCAGATCCACGCCCACCCAACGACGGCCGAGGCGTTCCGCGACCGCGCCGACCGTGCCACTCCCAAGGAAGGGATCGAGCACCAACCCGCCCACGGGACACCCCGCCAAAATGCACGGCTGCACCAAGGCTTCCGGCATCGTCGCGAAGTGCGCGCCCGCATAGGGCATCGTCGGGATCGTCCACACGCTTCGCTTGTTGCGCCCGCCCTGATTCCCCCAGCCCGTCTCACGCTCAAGATAGCGGCCCATGTTGTTGCCGACGCGCTTCTCATTCGGCGTGTGGTGTCGCTCGGTGTTCAGCGGTGCCCGCATACGTTCGATGCTCTCGGCTGAATGCGGTTCGCGTATCGCGTCGGCGTTGTAGTAATACCGCTCTGACTTGGTCAGCAAGAACAGATACTCGTGACTTTTCGTCGGTCGATCCGTCACGCTTTCCGGCATGGGATTCGGCTTCGCCCAAACGATATCGGAGCGCACATACCACCCGTCGTCTTGCAGCGCAATCGCGACGCGCGCCGGAATCAACAGCAAGTCTTTCGGCTTCAAATCGTGATCGAGCAAGCCGTGACCGCGAGCGAGATCAGGCCGTGCCGCATCGTGCCGTCCGTTGCTGATGGAACTCGACGGCCCGGCGTTGCCGTTATAGGCGTTATAGGTATCGCCCAAGTTCAGCCAGAGCGTGGCAGCGTCCGTCATCACGCGCCGCACGTCGCGAAAGACGCGAACGAGCGCCTTGACGTAAGTTTGCGAGTTGCCTTCCAAGCCGATTTGCCGCACGTCGCCGTAATCCCGCAAGCCAAAGTACGGCGGGGACGTCACGACGCACTGCACGCAGCCCTCGCGCAAGGGCAGATGGCGGGCATCCCCGCGGATCAGCATCGGCTTTTACGTCGGCGCGAGACATTCCCGGCTGACGGTGGTGAACCGGGCATGGCAGGTGTCACATTCCCGCCGCCGTTTCCGGCAGCCGGGGAACAAGGCACTGAGCCGCACATTCAAGATCCGGCTGTCTTCCGCCCCGCAGGAGGGACAGACCGGGATGACATGATCGGCCTCGTCCAACGCCACGTCGCCGCCGCTCGAGAGTGGACTCCAGGTACTCATAGCCCTCCTAACGCTTTGACGACGTCGAGATCACCGGGCCGCCCGATCCAGCACGGCGTCCCCTGCTGCACGGCGAGATATTCCGCGAGCAATTTGTGCGCGTAGCAGGTGCCCGTGAATTCCGTATAGAAGCCTAAGCTCGGCTTGCCCAAGCGGAGCGCCAGCTGCATGGCTCCCCCGTACGTCCCCACAAAGCCCGCTGCTTGTGCCAGCACCGCACTCTGCAAGGCCAGGTGATTGCTGACGGTACAGTGCGGGGCCGTGCTCGTCACGCGATCACTCAGGGGAATCACGAAGTCCTGATGATCGTCCGCGTCCAAGCCGCTCTCGAGCAGGACCACCGGAATCTGCGCGGACAGCCGCTCGACGAGCGTTTCGACCCAGGTGCGAATATCCTCGCGCAAGGGGAAGGTCGGGCGTCCATAGAATTTGACGGCGACAAACTTCTCGGGCAAGACGAGCGCCAGGGGCAGCACCGGCACACTGAGCGGGGGCCATGGGTGCGCGCCGGGGATGGTCAGCCGGTGGACGACATCACTCAGGGGCATGTGCCCGCTGAACCACGGGGCGAGGTCTTGGTACATCAAGCTCGGATGCAGGATCGAATAGCGCCGCAGGCCCTGCGTCGAGGCCACTAAGGCCAGTAAGCGCCGATCCTGCGCGGTGATCGCATTCTGCTTCAACGTGCCGTCTTGCGCACTCGCGGCGTACAACCCCTGGCGGACGTGTGTCATGGACAAGTGATCGAAGAGTTCCACCGGCCGGCAGGGATGGTGCCAGACGGCCGAGCCCGCCGGCGCGACGACGGTGATCCGATCCGGGTCGACGGAGTACTTCGTGCGCCACGCCGCGAGCCAGGGCTGGAAGTACAGCGCATGGAAGCCGACTTCCGAGCGCCACGGGCCCACCAAGATCGGGGCACGACTCGCCGCCAAGTGTCGCAGGGTGAGGGATCGGGTCCAGGCATACGGCATTCAGGCTTTCGGGACGTGCGGTTTCCGGGCGGATCGGCGCCAGAGCGAGGCGGCGACGATGCGCGGGGCGAAGCCGTCCACTTTGACGGCGGCCACTTTCTGCGCGTGCAGCCAGTTGTACAGGGTGCGGCGCGTCACCCCGGCGCGATCGGCCGCCTGTTGCAGATTCAGGAGCGTACTCATTTCCCGTCCTTCGGAGGTCTGGAGATCCCGGAGAGGCTGGATACGCGCGGGGACAGACAGCCGTAAACCGACGAGACGGGATCTACCGCGTCGGCCAATCGTGGCGCTTCCCGCGATGTCGCCCGAACGCCTCCGCTGTGAATAATCGCCGGGCGCACCCAACGCCGTTGAAACGCGCGCCACTCCGGTGCCGGTTTGTGCTTTTGCGCGCTCGCGGTTTCCGGTTGCCAGAGCATCGCCATCGGCGTGAACCCGATCCGCACCATATCCCGCAGGCGCTTTTCGGCGGTCTGGAAGGTGTCATGCGGATAGCCGACGAGCACGTAACAGCGCAGGCGTCGGCCCTTCGTGGAAAACCCGGCCGCAATCAGTCGGCGTGCCGCACTCTCTAACGTCTCGAACGGATCGCCGGGGTCATACGCCCAGAACATCACCGGGCGCGGCTTCAGCGCGGTCAGTAGATCGAGATGGAAGTCTTGCAAGGCGGCGGCTTCGAGGCCGCCCGTAAACTCGATCTGCCGGTGCTGCCGCTGGAGCATGGCGAAGACGGCGCGCACATGCGCCTCGGGCGCGGCGAGCAGGTTGTCATCGAGGATGTTCCAGCCGTCTTGAATCGGCAGCACGCGCACATCAGGATCGCGCTTCCAGACCGAACAGAACCAGCAGCGACGCGGACAGCCCCGCGACGTGAAGACATAGCCCGGCTTGATGTATTTGCCGACGATGAACTCGTCGCCCCGGTCGCCGTAGGCCACGCCGCCGATTCGCGTCGGCAGCAACTTCGCCCACTGCTCGGCGAGTGACTCGGCATACGGCTTGTCATAGGTAAAGGTCACCGACACGTCCACGGCATCAGCCGTCTCCGGCGTGTCATACAGATCGGGCGGACCAAACCGCGCCAACGCATCATCCGGCGTCGCTTTCGTCTTCCGAGGAAACACACGAATCAATCGCATTCAGTCTTTCGCGCCGGGTAAGCCGGTGGAGCGGCCCGCGCCACGGGCTACCGCGGGGGCATCTGGTGGGGCTTCCGGCGGTGGTGCCGGAACGTAATCCAGCGGGAAGCACCACCACTCATAGCCGCACTTCCAACACGTCGCTCGCAGCAGACTGCCGTCCCAATGCAACGCCGGACCGAGACAGCCGCACTTCACGCACGGGGCCGACATATCAAACGCCGTGATCCCTTTCATGCTTCAGCCTTTCTCTTCGGTGGAGCTGCCCGCGCCACGGGCTCCCGCGGGGGGATCTGGTGGGGCTGCCGGCGTGGTTAACTCCGCGTCTTTGATGCGTTCCGCGATCCATTGCGCGATCTGCGGGACGATGCTGTTGCCCAGGCCGCGCAGACGGTCCACCCGAGCGGGTATCCCATGAGCCACTCGACCCACGTCGGGTTCAACTGCCCATGGATCTCTCGCCGCTGGAGCTCCTCCACCAGATTCACTCCACGCGGATTGTCCTGCCTGGCCAGAAAAGACGCGGAATCCGGCGAGTGCTGACTCCTGAAATCCCTGGCCGTGGGCGTCGGCCACATCCGCGCGAGTTCGGTCGGCCTCGGCGTTTTGCTTTGAAAACGCTTGGACCGCCCGACCGTTCCCTCGGCATCGCATTGCGTCGGCGTGCCGACCCACAATCCAGACTCGGTCGCGTCGGTGAGGGGCGCCAAAGGCACTTGCTGGTAAGCAATCCCATTCCGCGTCATACCCGCACGCGGCCAGGTCTCCGAGAAGGTCTCCAAAGAACCGTCCAGCGTCACTTGAGAGTAGCCCTGGCACGTTTTCCGCCACGACCCATCGGGGTTCAAGCGTGCGAATGAGTCGGACAAAGTGGGGCCAGAGGTCGCGCTCGTCGCCGGCGCCGGCACGTCGGCCAGCCAGCGAGTGGGGCTGACAGGGAAATCCTCCGCAGAGAACATCGACGGCTGCGAGGTCGGGTCCGATGGTGCAGACATCGTCGTAACGCCTCACGTCCGGCCAGTGCTGCGCCAGCACGGCCCGACAAAACGGATCGATTTCCACTTGCCACTTGATCTCAAAGCCCGCGCGTTCAAACCCCAGGTCGAACCCGCCGATCCCCGCGAATAAACTCCCAACAGTCATTTTCCTTCCGGCGCCCTCGCCCTGCGCCTCTCGATCCTCCGATGCGGGAGATCGTGTCGTCCTGATCACGTCAGGGTTCCTCCGCGCGATAAATCTTTTGTCTCTGCTTTTTCAGGCTCACGGGACGCCGCGGGTGATCCCTGACGGATCGCGGTGATGGCGTCTAATACATCAGCCCGACAGACCATCGGCCCATCGGGGTCGGCCATCCAGCCCGACACATTCAGCGACGTATAACGCGGCAACTGCTCGATCAGCGTCTCGCAGAGGCGGGCGTCTCGCTCGCGCTGATCGGCTTTCGCGGATTCAATCGCCAGCGCCGTCATGCCCGCTGCCGCCGTGGCTTCTTCTTCCAGCATCTTGGCGTCTTCTCCATGCACACCTTGAAACGTCGCAATTTGGATCGAGGGGGTGACGGATCCCACGCCGAGATCGTAGGCGGCTTGTAATTCCGCTTCGATGGAGTCCACCGACAGCACGCGATTCATAATCACAAAGGCCCGCGATCGTAAGTGGAGGCGGGGATCTACGTCTCGGATCATCGCTGAGCCTCGATTCTGACTTTGGCGATGCGATAGCCCGCCCGTTCCAAATCCTGCCCAAATCGCTCGGAGTAGGCGCTCACGAGTTCCATCTTCGTCCGATAGTAGCCAAGGAAAAACGCGGGGTGCCCCGTGGACGCACGGGCAATCCACGCCGTAAACGGCTTCAGCGGCTTTTGATCAGGTCGGATCATCGATCAGGCTCCTGACTCTCAGACTTCCCGCACCGTGATGCCATGAATGGCGGCCACGAGTTTCTTTTTGAGTTGATAGACCGGTGTCCGCACGCCCTTCACGTCCTCAACCACGATTTCGCCCGTCCGTAAATCGGTGTACTGGAAGTCGGCGATGTATTTGCCGACGGTCGCCAATTCAATCGGCCAGCCGTTGCGGAAAATCTTGACGACGGAGAGCGGAAACTCCGGCTGACATTCCAAGTCGCTGATCGCGTGCACCTGCTGCAGCAACTTCAATTCGCCATAGCGCCGGGCTTCTTTCTGCGAGGCAAAATGCAGGTTATCCACCGTCTCGGCGCGGGCGTGGTACTTGTGGGCCGTCCTCACTCGCCCCCACTCTGCAACTGCTTGAAATCGCGAATCTGATCGGTGAGCCGCTGGGCCTCCGCCGGGGGCGGATCGCTCGTCCCCGCCGCCAGTCGGCTCATCGCCTGCGTGCGCTGATAGTTGGGATTCGTGCCTCGACACGGACACGGCGACAGGCGCTCCTCGCCGCGCATCCCGGTATCCCGACACGCGGCACAGTGGATCGTCGGCGTCGGCCGCTGCTGCACGAGCGTCAGATCCCGCTGCCGGCGCAATTCACAGCGCCGCGTCAACACCTGGGCCCGCCATTCCGCCGGCCGGGGAAACCATTTTGATGACCGCGCCAGGTCGACCGCCGCGATCTCGAGGTCGCGCACGTCGCACTCCTGCAACGCGTCGAAGTAGAACCGGCTTTGCGCCTCATCGAACACGCGATCGTAAATCGCGCAGAGTTTCCCGTAGAGGACGCGCCACGCCTGGGTATCGCCGCTAGTCATACGTCACCTTTTGCTGCAAGGCCTGCACGACGCTCGCCGTGGCTTTGCTCATCGTCGGCGCATGAAAGGGTTCGTCCTCCCAGCGCGCTTGATTCAACCAGGTCGATCCGTGCGGAATGTACACGCCGCCGTCTTTCGTCCACCCGGGTTGTCGCACTTGCCACGCGAGCGCCTCCAGCATGGTGTTCACTAAGTCCTCACTCGGGTTAATCTTCTGCCACGCCTTGAGGGCCGCTTGCCGCGCGACGTGGCGCGGATACTTGGCCCAGAACCGATCGAAGCCGTCATCCGGCGTTGTGGGTCGTGATCGCACAAAGTCCACAATTTTCGAGTAGCGACACCGAGACACCTTTTTCTCTGATCTGGCGTCTGTGCGCCCACAGAGAAAACCGCAATCGCTGATCGTCCACGACGGATCAGAGGACGGGGCGCGAAGGTGTCTCGGCAGGCAGCGCACTTCCCCGTACGTTTTCGGGTCTCAGCCCTGAACTTGCGTCATCCGCTTTTCGGCAGGAAGCGGGAACCGGTAAAACTTGTCTAACCCCACCAACGCGCTAACGGCATCCACAGAAACGTCGGCCAGTAATAGCCAGGGCGACGCACTTTCTCGCCGTGAAACCACGTATCCATGAACACGGGCTGAAGGTGTTCCGCCAACACATAGAGTTCTAACGCCCGCACGTCCACCGTTTGCCAGTCGTCGATCTTGTTCGGCATGAGGGCGCCGCTGTTCTCCGCCCCAGCTAGTGCCCAGTTGTGAATGGTGTACAGCACGGTCTGTTGGGTTTCCGCTTGAAACGCCAGCAACGCCTCAAGCCGATACTTCTCTAGGCCGAACTTCCCCGTACTCGTCGGGCGCTTGTGTTTGATTTCGTGGTGTTCACCGGGACACGTCCAGATCGTGACGTCGGGCAGTAAGGTGGTACGCCAGTTCATACCGTCGTGGAGAAACCAACTCGCCGCCGTCGTGCGGCCGATTTGTTGGGGCGTGAACGCCTTACGCCGTCCCGCCGCCAACACACAGAACTGCCGTTCCCAGTGTTCGCCCAACGCGCGATCGGCAGCGTTGTTGGTGCAGTGGTTACTAGTCGGCGATTGCACGCGGTGCCTCCGCTCCCCAGATCGTCCAGTCGGGTCGCGCCTGACGCGCGAAGAGATCGAGATATGGTGGTGGCGTCACCGACTCCACCAACGCATAGAACGCGGAGGGCTTCACGGAATGTTTCCCGCGCGGCCAGTCAAACCACGTCCGATCCACAATGCGCCGTGCGGTGAGATGCCCACGGCGCGCAAATAAGATGAACTCGGTTGTCTGTCGGAACGTATCGCCCAGCCCGATCCCGCGCGGCGCTTTACACCAACACAGCAACGCCGACGGCTTGAAGCCCCACGCTCGCGCGATCGAGTACGCCGTTTCGACGTAACGGTTCGTCGTCCACAAATACAAGTGCGCATCGGGCGCGGCGATCTGCTCGACGGCGAGATCGCTGATGGCTTCCACCGTCATCTGTTCATACGCTAGGTGATCGTGGCCACGTTCCCCTGTGCCGCCATGCACATCAGGGCCGGTGTCGAGTTGCCACGGCGGGTCGGCGACGATGCAGCTGAATTGCCCTTCGGGGAGTGGTGGCGTCTCGGGCATCAACCCAAGACGGAAACGCACAAGGGAGACAAGAGCGCGGCGAGACTTCTGCCACTCTTCATCGGTTAACGTGCAGTCCCCACTGAGCGCCCGCGCAAGTAATCGAAAGTCGGCGCCCAAGTGCTGGCGATCGAAACTCTCCGGCATGGTGGAGAGTTTTCCGCGCCCGCCAATTAGTGGATCGCCCATCAACTGCCCGATGCGTCCTTCGATCCGTCGCTGCGCGCCCAACATCGGCCGTTGGAGTTCACGGCTGCGCAAGTACGCTTCGAGTGCCTTCGCTTGTGCGCGCCATTCTTCAAGGTGATCTATGTTGTCGATCGTGCCGAGAACAGCAGAGAGCTTCGCTTCGATCGCGATGAGTTGCGCCGCCGTGACGGGACTGCCGCCTTGCGGGAGAACCGGTAAAGTAGCAAGCGCCTTCACAGATACCGCCGCTCGTATTGCACCTCACCCGCAACCGTGGCGTGATCGCGATCGGCCGGGACGAGCAGCCCCGCTTCAATGTCCTGGTGACACCGCTGACAGCAATCGATCCGGTGACTGGCGAGGACCGAGACGCCCACGTTCCGCCGCCCGACGCCGCTGATCAGGTGGTGGTTGTGGACCGCCCGCCCCTTACACCGCGTGACGATCAGGAGACTGCGTTCGGGTTGCGGAAGCACTTCCACCACTTCACACCGGCCCCCACTGCGCACGTGACAGGCCTTGCGTTCCTGGGTATCCAGGGCCGTCTTCGCCGCGCGCTGTTCGCGCTTGATCAGAATGTGGGGCCGGGGTTTCGGGAAGGCCGTCAAGGATGCCCCGTCCCATCCGCCACCGCGATCGACGCTTTCGGACACTCGATGTCGTGCGTCGTCACGTTCAGGCACACGCCGCATTCATCACAGTAGGACGTCAGACAGTCTTCACACTCGACGTCATCCATCGGGTTCACGGAGCAGTATTTCGTGCCGTCCTCGTCGCGCTCAGGATCGGCCGAGCACTGATACGTGCCTTTGCACCCGAGAGCTTTGTTTTTACAGGCGTGCGTGTGGGGCGGATACCTCACGCCACGGCCTCTCGGGTGATCAGCGATTGCACCGCCTGGAGCTCCGCCTCGACGTCGGCGAGAAACGCCGTCGCCTCCTGGTGGTACTCCCCGAGCTGGGCCGCCGTGCGCGTCACCCGCCGAATAAACAGCCGCAACCCCTCGGGCAACCGGGGATCGTAGGAGACGAAATCGATCCACGCGCGCCCCGTCAGCCACAATTCATGCGTGTTTTGGGCCGCATGTTCCGCCGGTTCCAACCCGTCGCGCAGATACCGGATATGCGTCGCCGTCTTCGGACACTTGATCGACAGAATGCCGTCCAGGCCGATGAAGCCATCCGGCGAGGTGCCGACCAGGAGATCGTCGTGGGCGACAAACCCGATCGGATCGACGAAGACGCCGGCCGCCGCTTCGTACGCCGCCACGGCTTCCGCTTCGTGGTCAATGCCCCACTGCATCGCCGCATTCACGTACGTGTCTTCTTGCGATTGCCCGCTCAGGCGTTCGGCGACGAGCTTGTAGCGCAGATCGCGCCGCGCGACGGCTTCCCCGGTCTTGATCTTCGCCAGCATGTCCTTCGCGCAGCTGCCCGTGAGCCGCCCCGCGCGCAGCGCAAACCATTCGGCGGTGCGTTGATCGACGGTGTGGATGGTCACGGGGTCACCGCCCGTGCTTTGGTTTTCAATGCGTCGATCTCGGCCTTGCCGTGTTCGGTGATGTACTTCCGAAACTCCACCTTCGACGCCTTGAAGGCTTTCTCTAAAGCAGCGTAGCCTTCATCGGCCACGGCGACCATGTCGGCCCACCAGGCGTCAAAGCCCGCGGGACGCGTCACCGGCGCCTCGTCCACGGTCACCAGGACCGGCCCCTTGCTGTTCCCCGCCTGTTCCATTTCTTCCCCGGCATACAACCCGGCCAGCTGGCGCGGGAAGCCTTTCCGCAAGGCCAACGCTTCCGCACATTTGCCGAGCATCGTGTGCGGCATCTTTTTCCACATGAAGTCGTTCTGATCCGGCTTGTATTCGGTCCACCGCGCCGTCGCCGTGAAGGGACAGCGCACGCCCTGGACGAACCGCCACACCGTCACCGTCGCCGCGAAGAGTTCATCCTTCATCCCCGCGCCGACGAAGACGGCATCATCCGAGCCGACATACTCGCCGGTATCCGCCGCGCGGATGCGCATGAAGTCGATCGAGGTAATCGGCGTGTACTTCCCCGCGCGCTTCGTGAAATGCAAGAGCCGATCGAGCGGATGCACGCCCTGCCGCGCGCAGTCGTAGAGGTAGAGCTTCAGTTCGTCGGCGGTCGCCCCGGCGGCGATCGTCTTCTTGACGAGGTCGAGTTCATCCGGCGTCACCGCGCGGGCGGGTTCGACGGCCGGGACTTGGGACGGTTGCCGTTCGACGAGGGCCATCTCTTTCACTCCTTTGAGGGTCATACAGCACCGCCACTCTGCAGAATCGGCTGATCACACTGCCATTCGATGATCTCTTCGGTGCGCGCCGGTGTGGCGGGGACGGTGTATTCCTCGGACGCGGGAATTTCTTTGGTGCCGACGACGATGCGCTGACAGACGGCGCCGCGATCCGCAAAGGCCGTCACCGTCCACTCGTAGTTGTCGCTCTCCTGCGACAACCAGAAGGTGTCGCCCATGACGCGCTTCTCGACGGTGCCGAGCGCGCGGGCGACGAGCGCCAGGCGCTGCCGCGCCTGATCGGGCGTATCGCCGCCGGGCGTATGAATGCCGACCGTGCAGGAACAGATACACTCGCCGGGGGTCCGGTCGAGCGCCGCTGCCAGATCGAGCAGGTGCGTAATCAGATCGGCTTTCGTCATCGGACACCAAACCTTCCAATGGCCACGACGGTGCGGGTGAGGACGGCCTGCCGATCGAGCGCGCGGCGCCCGTAGCTCGCCGCCAGGTGCGCCAGCCAGCCCGCTTTCTCCGGGCTGAGATCGTGCCGGAGCAAGCCGAGGACGACGGCCCGGCCGAAGTGCTGCGCGTAGTAGAGATCGCTGCCGGGGGCGGAACGGTTGATCGCCTGCGGAAAATTTGTTACGCTGTCTTCGCTGAACATTTCGGGCCCTTGCTTTCTGGCCGCTCGCGCAAACGGGCGGCCTTTTTTCTGTTACCGCGTGAGTCGCATTTCTTCCGACTGCGTCCGCAGCACCTGCCGCAGACTCCGAATCAGCTCGACGACGACGACGTGCGTGTGCTTCGCTTCCTGGGCCCGCGTGTAGGCGGGCGTCGTGTGCGCGCGGATCGTCGCGCGATTCGCGGCTTCTTCCGTGTCGAGATAGCTGATCAGCACCTTCGCGTAGTCCATGTCGGCCTCGCGGATTTCGGTGAGCACGTTCCCCAGGAGCGCCGTCAGCTTCGTCAGCACGTCGGCCGCGCGCTCGGGCGTCAGATCCTCGTCGCGGATTTCGCGGCGATAGCTGTCGATCAGATCGCGGATGCTGAGTTCGCCTTTCGTCATTGACTCGCCGCCTTCAAAATCTGATCGCACTGCTCCCAGGCGCGCTGCGCTTCCGGGAGCAGGAGATCCCCGCGATAGTGGCGGCAGAGCGGCACGCGTTCGGTCGTGCGCGGATTCACCGTCGCGCCGTATTCGTCGACGTCGGTCGTCACTTTCACGAGCTGCAGTTCCAAGGCGTAGATCGTGTGCTTCATCGTCATGACTTAGATAAAGGTCGCGTCGTCGTCGTCCGCGTCCACCACCAGCCGGGCGTCGTCCGGCCACACGCGAGACACGTCAGTTGCACGCCGTTGGTTGAGAGGCGCAGCGCATCCATGTGCCCGTACCTGAAGCAGTCGACGCGTACGCCAAGCGTCGAGGCGATCCGCGAGCACGAACAGACCAGTCGCGACCAGCAGGATCGCCACGGCCCCCACACGATCGGCAAAGCGCGTAACGACATTCACAACCCCCGCCTGACGGCATCGCGCACGACTTTCCGATCCGATCGCCCGGTTGCCATCTCGCGCGCAATCACGCGCCAGCGTTCCTGCACGATCGCTTGCCGTCGATCGACCGCCGATCGAATCTCCTGCAGCAGCGCCGTATAGATCGGGAAGCGGCCCCCGCCGCGCGTGTCCGGGCGATCGCTATAGGGGATCGCCTGCAGTTGTTTCCACAAGGTGACGATCGGGGCGAGCGTGGGATCGGTCATGCGCTGCGCCGCACCGCACGGGGCTGTGATCGGAATTGGTTCTCGAGGTAGCGATCGATCAGGTCGGCCCGATAGCGCACGATGCGGCCCAGGCGGGGCCGGATCTCTTCGAGACACGGCAGGCGGCCCGCCTTCCGCAAGTCGTAAAACGTCCGCTCCTTCATCTGGAGCTTTTCCAGCACTTGCGGGATCAGGTAGCAGCGTGGGGTGTGCATAAAATTAAACCGTGCAAGAAATAACCATCGCGTGTACTATCCCGCCCGTTCCTCGACGGCAGCGGCGGCGCCGGAGGGAAACAAGGCGTCTTCGCCTTTCCCGAGCACGGTCGCGAGCCGCCGGCGTTGTCTCGGAGTGGCATCACGGCGCCCACGCACGATATGACTCAACTGAAACTCGGTAATCCCGGCGAGTTTCGCGATGCGCTTCTGTTTTTTGCGCGACTCGAAAATCGCCATCTTGAGCGCGACGTTGAAGACAGCAGCCATGCCGCGGACTATAGGACGATTGTGCTAGCGTGTCAAGCAATTTATAGCATCATAGTCCTTCTTTCTAGCCCTACCGTGCTAAGTGCAACTAGCACAATAAGTTACGTCGATGTAGTCGGGTATGATGCGGACGTGGACACAACGATGGAGGATTTTGGGGAGCGCCTGACGGCGATCCGCGGCAAGCTGACCCGCCCGGACGTCGCCGCCCGCGCCTTGGGGCCGGACAGCACGAAAGACCAACGGCGCGATTTCGCGAATTATCTCGCCCGCGTCGAGCGGGAAAACGGCAATGTGAGCCTGCAGCAGTTGCGGCTCTTTGCGAAAGGCCTGGGGTACGCCACGCTGTCGGCGTTCTGGATCGCGATGGAGCAAGCCTTCGCGCCGACCCATGCGCGGCCCGCAAAAAATTACTTGCCAAGCGTGCGGGAGCGGGCGGATACTGCGGCCTTGCCCTTAGGCGCGGACTATCATGCTACTGCCCTTCCCGTCCACCTCGCCGATCTCGAACGCGTCGTCTACGGGGCCGTCGAAGAAATCACCGGCGCGCTTGAGCGCCTTGGCGACCGCGTGGCAACACGCGGGCCGGCTGATGCGACGCGTGGAACAGCAGCGGCCCGTCGTCGCGCGTCTGCTCGTACGCGGGCTCGTAAGACAGCTTGAAGACCTTGCCCCGTCGTATGCGCGGGGGGACGTTCCGGCCCGTGTGCCCTCCCAACTCGTCCTCAACCTGCACCAGTCGGTGCTCGACATGCACCGCTTGACGATGGCCCGCGCGGTCCTCGTCGCCGATCTGACCGAGGTCGCGACGCAACAGCAGATCAACGTGCACGATCGCCGCCTCCGTGCAGGTCACGCATGACCCGCCGCAAACTCACCGGCCTGCAACGACGCGGCAGCAAATGGCGCATGGTCGTCCGCGTCAACGGCGTGCTCCATGTATCGCCGTGGGGACAGGAACCCTTCACCGATCTGACTGACTGGCGCGATGCGCAGATCGAGAAGTACGCCGCGACGGCAGACGCCGCCGGCGGCCTGGGCGAGAAGGTGCAGGCCTATCTCCAGCGCGTGGCGGCGCTCCCCACCATCAAGCAACGCACGGCGCATCTCGCGCTGTGGGTGCATGAGCTGGGCGCGGATCGCCCGCCGCTCTCGGTGACGACAAGCGAGATCGACATCATTCTTCAAGGCTGGCTCGAAACCCTTGCGCCGGGAACGATCCGTAAGCGCCGCACGGCGCTGCGCTCGTTCTATGCGAAGCTGTATCCGAAGCACGTCAGCCCGGTGAAGGGCTCCGCGAATCCCAAAGAGCCGAAGCTCGAGCATCGCGATCTCGGGTATCCCGCGCTCGAGCGCGCGCTCGCCGCGATGCCGACGCAGCGCGATACGAAGAAAGGCTTACCGCCGCGCCTCAGCCTGTCCGCCATTCGCGCCCGCGTGATTGCCTATGTCGGCATTCCCCCTGGCCTGTTGCAGAAAGTGCAGCCGCATGATGTCGTGCTGACCGGGCAGGGCAGCGTGCGCGTCCACACGCGCACGAAAGGCGGGGGCGTGGAGGCGCGGACCCTCTCGCTGACCGCAGACGGCCTCGCGGCCTTCAAGGCCTTCCACGCGGCTTATGCCTACGGACGGTTTGCGCCGGAGGCGCTGAACAAATCCTTCAAGCGTGCCTGCGCCCGCGCCGGCCTCGATCCGAAGAGCGTCCACATGTACGACGCGCGGCATACCTTCCTGTCCCAGGTGTACCGCGTGACGCGGGATCTCGCCACGGTGGGACGGCTCGGGTTGCACGCGAAAGGCTCGACGGTGACCGCGCGCTATGCGTTGGCCGCGAATCAGGAAGTGGATGCCGCGGCGGTGGAGGCGTTCAACGCCGCGTTGACGGCCCAACGACAAGCCGCGCTGAAGGTCGCCCCGAAGGTCGCCGCATCGTTACCGAAAAAAGTTACCACGGCCCGTAAGTCCCGTCGACGCCGCAGATTGCGTGCCGTATCGTAGCCCTTTCAAGGCCAAAACACGGGTTCGAATCCCGTTGGGGACGCTCCCTCAAATTCTCGAAAAGATTGAGCAAATTGCTCGAAAATCACGCGTTTCTGGCGTCTGCCCCGCGCCCGCGCTGACTGCGGAAAAGTGCGGAAAAGTGCGCATAGACGGCCCGAAAGTTACCACCGGAGTTACCACGGACCACATTTGTAAGCCGATTCTTCTCGCTATTCCCGCGCGATGCGCCCACACTCCGAAGCCTTCCTCGGTCACCGGTTTTTATTTCTCGGCACAGTTTCAGGAGTCCGTCATGCGGTCTGTCCTCCTCGGCCTCGTCGTCGTCGTGTCGCTGCTCGTCCTTCCGTCGTCGGTGTCGGCGCAATCGCACGGCCTCGTCGTCAGCGGCGCGCTCCTCTCGGTCGGCGGGACGGTCCTCTCGTTCGTCGGCGGCTATGGGATGCGGAAGACGACCTGTGAGACGACGCCCGTCGCGGGCAGCCGCGAGCAAGTCATCACCTGCCTGAACCGCCCCAACCACCCCGTCATGTTCACCGGGATCGCGCTGGCGAGTGCCGGCGGCGTGCTCGTCGCCGTGGGCAACCATAAGAGCATCGCCCTCGGCCCGCGCTCGGCGACGTTTCGCTGGCGCTGGTAGCCTGATACCACCGGCAACCTTCCCCCGTGCCGCGCCGGCTGTCACACTGGCGCGGTGCGGTTGTCCTTCGCTGATCTTCCAAGGTACGCCGGCCTCGTCAGCATGGCCGACGGGAGCTTTGATCCGCTCCATGCCGGGCACTTGCGCTACCTGCATCAAGCGCGCGCCCTCGGCGCCCCGCTGCTCGTCAATCTGTGCCCTGACAGCTACACGATCACCAAGCATCCGATCCTGCTGCCCATAGAAGACCGCGCGCAGATCCTCGACGCCCTGGCCATTGTCGACTACGTGCATGTCGCGGCCGTGTCCACCGCGGACGTGCTGCGGCGTCTGCAGCCCCGCAGTTACGTCAAAGGGCGGGAATGGATGGGCTGCCTGCCCCAGCCGGTGATCGACGCCTGCGGGGGCTGTGACATCGTGTACACGGACACACCGACACAGTCCTCGACGGCGCTCCTGCGCCAGCTGCAGCCGGATGTGGACAGATTTGAAGCACTGGTACAGAGCCAGCAGCCGGCCGCGACGCCATGGACGCCGACGGCCGCCGTGCCGTATGACTTCCAGAGCCGCAAGATTGCCGAGGGCGAGCACCCACAGCGAATTGTCGACACGTTCGGCGAAGCGGCGGAGGATTTCGTGGACGTGGGCGCGGGGCCGGGGCATCTCGTCAAGTTACTGCACGATCTCGGCATGCACGGGGCCGGGCTCGATGTGGCGTATCAGGTCAACGCGCACGTCTTCGGCGCGGATGTGACCGACCCTGACGGGATACAGTGGCCGCCGCGGCGTCTCGTCATCTGCCGCGAAGTCTTGGAGCACCTGACGGTGCGGCAAATACGGCAGGCTGTCACGAACCTCTGCGCCCTCAGCGCGCAATTCGTCTACCTCACGACGCGCTTTTCTCAGGCGCGGCACTTCCTCGACTTCGCGACGTCGGACGATCTCGATCCGACACACATCTCGATTCTGCCGATGCCGTGGCTGCGGCATCTCTTCGTGCTCGAAGGCTTCAAGAGACGCGCCGATCTCGAGCAGCGGATGGACTGGCAGAAGAAAGGCCGTGTCTTGGTGTACGAACGATGATCGATGCCGTGCTCTCGCACCACATGAACCCGCTCACCTGCGGCGTGGCGAAGTGGAATCACGCGCTTGCCGCCCACCTCGGCGTGCCGTGCTTCTCGATCAGCGCCGGCGCCCGGCTCGCGCGGCATCCGCTCGTCTCCATCAAACCGAGTGAACTATTCGGCTGGGTCGGCGTGTCGACGCCCTACGATCTCTTTCTGCACGGCTACACGGGCGGGCCGCTCGTCACGCAGGCCACGCGCGTCTATGTCGGCAACCGCGAGCTGGCCGCGCAGCTGCGCCCGATCCGGCCGGATGTGATCGAGGCTTTCTGTCCGGCGACGGTCAGCGGCGATCCGACGCGCGGGGCGTACCGCGTGCTCGTCTTCGGCATGGCGCACAAGCTCGCGCTGCCGCACTTTGTCCAGCTCAAGGCCCAGCTCGACGCCCACCATCACGACTACACGATCGAATTATCCACCGCCGTCCATGAAGGCTCGCCGTGGGAGACGGCGCTCGAAGAGGCCGTCGACGCGATGCGCGCGATCTTCGGGGACAAGCTCCGCGTGCTGGGCTTCTTGGGCGATGATGCGCTCGCGAAAGAACTGCAGGACTGTGACGCTGTCGCCGCCTACTTCACGCCCGCCCTGCGCGCGAATAACACGAGCGCCTGGGCCGCGCTCGCCGCCGGCAAAACGCTCTACACGAATACCGATGCCGACTCCCCCGCGCTCGACGTGTCGGCCTATTCGTGGCCGAAGCTGCTGGATCTCATCCGTGGCGCGTAGCTTCACCCTCGCGGGCCGCCCGATCACCGACGACTCGCCGTGTTTTGTCATCGCGGAGATCGGCAACAATCATCAAGGCGACCCCGCGCTCGCGCAATCCATGGTACGCATCGCGGCCGACTGCGGGGCGGATGCGGTGAAGTTCCAATGTCGCGACAACGACACGCTCTACAGCCAGGCCTTGCTCGACAAGCCCTACGAGAGCGAGCACAGCTTTGGCGCGACGTATGGCGCGCACCGGCGGGCGCTGGAACTGTCGCCCGACGATCTGCGGCGGTGCCTCATCGAAGCCGAGGCGCGGCACGTCATCGGCTTCGCGACGGCCTTCGATGAAGCGAGCGCGGATGTGCTGATGGCGCTGCAGGTGCCCGCAATCAAACTCGCGTCGGGCGCGTTGACGGATACGGCGCTGCAGGAGTACGTGGCCTCGTGTGATGTGCCGCTGCTGCTCTCGACGGGCGGCGGCGATGAGTGGGACATCGATCGGGCCGTCGAGACGATCAGCGCGCACCACACCAACTTCGCGCTGCTGCATTGCGTCGCCGCGTATCCGCAACTCCCGAAAGACGCCAACCTGCGCTGCATTCCGGTGCTGCGGGCGCGCTATCCCGAGACGATCATCGGGTTCAGTTCGCATCTGCCGGGCATTGCGTTCTCGCTCGTCGCGTATGCGTTCGGGGCGCAGATCGTGGAACATCACTTCACCCTCGACCGGAGCCTGAAAGGCGGGGATCATGCGTTCTCGCTCGAACCCAAAGGACTGGCGACCTTGGTCGATGATCTCCGCAAGCTCCACGGCGGCCTTGGCGACGGTGTGAAGCGGTTCTTGGAATGCGAACGCGGTCCGATCAGCAAAATGCGCCGACGCCAGACCGCCGACGGTCTACAAATCACCGGAGCCCTCGATGCCCCCACCGATTGAAGCCTTCCCGATCCACGATGTCGGCCCGCGCACCTGGGGCCGCGAAGTGCTCATCGCGCAGACGCCGCACTATCTTGGCAAATTGCTCTACATGAACGCGGGGACCGCGGGCGGGCTGCAGGTGCATCGGGAGAAAGACGAGACGTTCTTCTTGTTCTCCGGCGAGGCCTTCGTCGACACCGATCCGGGGACGGGGACGTTGCAGCGGTTACGCATGATGCCCGGCGAGAGCTACCACATTCCCCCGGGCGCGGTGCATCGTGTGGAAGCGATCACGGACTGTATTTTTTTTGAGGTGAGTACGCCGCACTTCAATGATCGCGTGCGCATGGAAACCCGCTATGGCCTGCCGGAGATCGGCGGGTTGCCGACGACATGACATCGCCCTCGATTCTCGCGCTGATTCCCGCGCGCGGCGGCAGCGTACGCATTCCCGGCAAGAATCTCAAGCCGCTGCACGGGCATCCGTTGCTCGCGTATACGATTGCCGCCGCGAAAGCGAGCGGCATCTTCGCGCGGATCTTCGTGTCGTCGGAGTCGCCGCAGGTGCTGGACGTCGCCAGTGCGTACGGCGCGATCGCGTGGACACGGCCGGCCGCGTATGCGACGGCCGAGTCACCTGACATCGAATGGGTCCACGATCTGCTGACGCACACGGCCGAGGGCGACTGCTTCGCGATCCTGCGGCCGACGTCGCCCTTTCGATCCGCCGCGACGATCCAGCGCGCGTGGGAACAGTTCCAGCGCAGCCCGTGCGACTGTTTGCGGGCGGTCGAAGCGGTCAGCGTGAATCCGTACAAATGCTGGGTGCTTTCCGACTGTGAACTGACGCCGCTCCTGCCGGTGCACGATGTCCCGCCGTGGCATTCGCGGCCCTCGCAGACGTTGCCGCGTGTGTATCAGCAGAATGCGAGTCTGGAGATCGCCAAGTGCAGTCTCGTGCGGGATCGACTGTATCCGTCCATCTGTAGCGGCAGAGTCTGGGGCTTCGTGAATCCCAGGCCGGAGGGCTTCGACATCAACGATGCCGACGACTGGGCGTTCGCGGAAATGCAGATCGCCAGCGGCGCGTGGACACTGCCGACGATCTGACGCCCGTTAGTCGAGAATGCTCACGGCCGAGCCCTCGGGTGCCGCCTGCGTCTTCGCCAAGACGTTCTGCCACGCGACATAGGCATCGATCAGCTTGCGCATCGCCGCCTGTACCTCGGCATTGTCGAGCAGATCTTTATTCAGCCCGGCTTCCAAGGTCGTCAGCCAGACGCCGACGAGATCGACGGCGGCATCCTGTTTGTCCTTCCCGTGCTTCGCGGTGAGCAACTTCTCCACCGCCTGCACGGCCATGATGATCAGCGGAAAGAGTTTCGTCCCGAGGGTAATCCATTTCATCGGTCAGCCTTTCAGAATGTAGAGCACCGCAAGCGCGGCGATGCAGACGCGCACCACCATCAGCGCATCGCCCACAAGCGGAAACCCGAGCAGCCGCGAGAGCGGCAGGAGCAGCGCGTAGACCGCGAGCACCACCACCACCGCGATCAAGATGCGCCAGAAGAGCGCCTTATCCATGTGAGATCTCCTTTGCCTAGCGGGATTCGGTCGTTTGGTTGCCGCCGATGCCGCCCTGCCGTTGATGATTGGTCCGGCCGAAGTAGAACCCGGTTACGAGGTTCGCGACGCCGAAGAGAAACACCGCGCCCGCGAGTTGCAATTCCGTCGAGCCCAAGTAGCGCCCGCCGATGGCCAAGATGCCCGCGACGAGCAGGGCCGCGCCAATGACCCACCGCGCAATGTCCCGCTGCGTCGTTTCCCAGAGGAGGTTGACGGCGCGCTGCCCGGCCGTGACGCGATCCTGTTCCTCCGTCGTGGACGGCGGCGCGACGGTCTGCCCACGTTCCCCGGTCGCCGTCGGGCGCTCGCGGCGATCCACAAACGGCGCGCTGAGCACGGCCTGCACGACGGGATCATTCAGCACCGCCGCCACGATGGGTTCGTCGGTCATGCGCTCCCCTCGAGAAACGCTTGCCGACATAACTCCTGCGTGGGGCCGAGCGGCTGACTGTAGACGCCTGACGTACAGTGGAAGCAGCCGCCGTTCCGCGCCCGCATCCCCCGCGCGAGTTCCCGCGCGATATGCGGGTCGGTGTAGCGGCTGTCACTCGGGACTTCGCCCGCGCCTTGCGTTTCGTTCGTCAGCATCGGGCGCATCGTCGGAATGGGATGCTCCGCCCAGCTGCCGTACACCTGTTCGCCGAAGTTCACATCGGCAAGCTGCTTGCTCAAGGGGCCGCGATTCAAATGCGGCGTGCAGTACACGCCGTAGGGCGCCGGGACGGGCGATCCGCTCGTGCCGCTGCCCGTCGAGTAGATCACGCCGTGGCGATCGACGTGCGCCATGATGTACGGCAGGTCGAGTTGATTCTCGCCGTCCAAGACTTCATTGCCGTCTTCGACGAGACAGAGGTCTGTGAAGTCCTGCGCGACCTCATACACCGCGCTCAGGATGCGGACGTATTCCTCCCGCGCGATGCCGAGATCGCGCATATCGCAGAGGACGGTGAGTTCCGAGCGGCGGCCGATGTTGCGTTTCCACGTCAAATAGTCCCCCAACAGCCGCTGCAGATCGGGGATCGGCAGATGGAGCGGCGGCAGCCCGAGTTGTTCGGGAATCCACTTCATCGTGAGCGTGGTGCGATCCAGCGTGAAGCCCGGGTACAGCGTCGGCGTCAGATCCTGCCCCAGCGTGAAGCGATAGAACTGCATGAAATTGGTGACTTCAATCGGCAGGTAGCGGCGGCCGTGCTCGAGAAAATCCACGCCCTGCACACTGAGCGGCCCGAGCGGCACCGGCGCGGGACTTGCGGCCGTGGGATCTTTCAGCAGGAACTGCACGAGCGGACGCGCGAGGTTGTCCTTCGCGCGTTCGGTGACGACGTTCCCCTGCCGCGTGAAGGTTTCCCACGCCCCCGGCTCGCCATGCGCGTCCCGCGGTTCGCGGCTGCCGTCGGGTTGAATCGACAGCCACTGCGTGCCGTTCGGCGAGAGGATCGCGAGCGTGCCGTCCGGCTGCGTGACGAGGCCGACGGTTTCATCACTCCCCTGCGCGGACACCGGCCGTGTTTCGAAGCCCTGATCGATCGCGCCGTAGCGGAAGTTCACGATCGTGTCGGCGAGCGCCGTCGGGGTGACGACGCGGATCGGCAGGGGCACCGGATGCCCATTCGGGATGTCTGACGTCGCGAGCACCGAGGCCGCCGGGAGCCAGCGCGTGCCTTCGCGGACGCCGTACTGATCGACGGCGCTGCGATTCAACTGATACGCGATCGCATATTGCGCGTCGGTCGCGTCCCAGAAGACAAATTCCGTCGCCCACTCGTGCGCCTGCTGCGCCTCGGTGAGCGGCCGCGAGGCATAGCCGAATTCACTGACGCCCCAGTGGCGCGTGCCGATGATGTCCTTTAAGCGGCGGATTTCGTCGGCGCGCGTGCGCGATCCCGGCTGGGGATCGAGGGCCGAGGTGACCGGCGCATAGCGATGCACATCGACGCCGACGGCGGGCAACCCGGCGAGCGTCTTCCAGATTTCTTTCAAGTAGGTGAAGCCGCGATCGTTGAGGTTGGCGATTGCGGGCGCGACCAAGTCGAACCCGGCCGCCTGACAGAGCGGCGCCGCGCGCTCGATCCACGCGCGACAACTGCGAGTACTCAGGTGCCCGCGGTGGCCCAGATCCGGCTCGTTCGGGCTGCTGATGATGACGGGCGGCAGATCGGGGCGCGGCTCGATCAAACGCCCGAGCGCGGCAATCTGCGCCGTGTCCTTCACGAGGAACAGCACCGCGAAGCCGACGAGCCGCGCGTCCAAGATCACCTCGGCCGCATGCGCGGGACTCGGATCGTAATCGAGCCGAATCATTCGGTAGTTCCACGCGTACAACTGCTGCAGCACGTCGAGCGGCTGCCACGCGCCGGTCTGGATGCCGTGGCGCATTTAGATCGTCCCCGTCACGAGCCCCGTCGCGAGGGCATAGCGCGTCAGGGCGGCCGTGGAGCGCGAGCGGATCAGGCCCGCCCGTTCCAGCTTATCGATCGCCGACATCCGGTAGGCCTGCACGGCGCCGCGGCCGACGCCCATCAGCACACTCGCCTCGAGCGGCGTCAGGCCATTCGCCGTATGGAGGACGGTTTCCCATTCGCGGGGGGAGAGGAGCGGGATCGTCAGGGCAGCACGACGTTTTTCTGGTACGCGGTGACGGTGAGATTGCCGCTCAAGCCGGCCGCCTCTTTCTGCGCTTGCGCCTGGGCGTCGGTGTCCCAGAGGCCTTTGATCACATTGTTCATATCGGTGACGACATAGACCATCGTTGACTCCTGTTGGGTTACTGGTAGACTCACCGCCTCTGTGCGTAGTTTCTTGCGTGGCATCGGACTCACCCTCAAATATGGCCTTGCGGCCTTGGGCGGTTGGCTGCTCCTGATGGAGCTGGGCCACCGCATGAATCTCAGTTACTGGACCGAGACGCTGACGCCGCGTTAGCGCGCGTGCGCGGCTTCGGCGGCTAACACCTTCCCGACGACTTGCCCGATCCGCTCCGGGTTGCTGCCCGCGAGAGCGTCCGCCAACTGACTCGCATACCGGGCGCGGACAAACTTCCACTGCGGCGATTGCAAGGCCCGCGTCAACGATCGGCCCGCCGTCGCGCCGACGAGGCCCGACGTGATTTTGTCGGTGAGATCGTCCCCACTGAGCGCGCCCGCCGCCCCGCCGATAAGCGGCGCGATCGAGGCCGTCAACCCTTTCCCCTGCGAGCTGCGCCGATCAACCGTGGCCTTCGTCACCTTCTCCAGCGATTTCCAGAAGCCGAATTCCTTATTCAGCTTCGCCAGCGCCGCGACGCCGTTTTCTTCCGTCCGCAGAATCGTGGCGAAGGTTTTCGCGGCTTCGGGCGCGGTGTTCAGCAGCTCCCCGGCTTTTTCGTTGTAGCCGCCGGCGCGGCTCGTGACTTGCGCGTAGATTTTCTTCAGGGCGTTGATCTGTTCGACGGACAGCTCATCGCCATATTCCTTCACCACGTCCTGCAATTTGCCGAGGGCTTCCCATTGCGGTTTGTCGGTGACGATCAGCTCACCGGCGCCGCCCACTTTCGTCGTGGTCAGTTTCCCTTTGGCCTGCTCCAGCGCGTCGAGAATCGGCGCCGTGGGACGTGTGGATTGCCCGACCGGCCCCGCGATCGTCTGGCCGATCTGATGGCCCAGATCATCAGTGTGCGCCGTGGCCTGCTCCGCCAAGGATTCCAGCGATCCGCCCAAGCCGCGCCTGGCAAACTCCGGCGCGATGCGCTGCGCCATATCCTTCAGGCGCTTCGTCGTGGCGCCGAGGCCTTCGGTGACGCGCTTGGCGGCCTTGGCATTCAAATGGTCCGCAATCGTGGCCCGCAGGCGCTTCAAGCCCGGCCCGGCGAGGCGCGGCGCCCCGCCCAGCACGGCGGCGGCGCCCGTCTCGGTCACGTCGCCGCCCTGTGCCGCCGCGATCCCGCCCGAGGCGAGGCCTTCCACGACGGCCGGCGCCACGCGCCCCAACGTCGGCAGTTTCGTGGCCAACGTCGCGCCGGCTTTCTCCGCCGCCGCGCCGGGAATGAAAAACTCAGCGATCTGCTCGATGCCCTTGCCGACCGACTGCGCGGTCGTCGTCGGCGTGAGCTGCCGATCGGCTTCCGTGAAACCCGCCTGCGACACGGGCGCGCCGTAGAGCGCATCCACGCCCCGACTCACGCCGGGGATCATGTGGACGAAGCGCCCGAGGTTCGTCGCCGTCTGCCCCGCGCCTTTCAACGCGCCCACGGCGAGATCCTTCGCGCCGTCGCTGATGACCGACAGGCCGCCCGCCTGTTGCTGTGGGAACAGCTCGGGCGTGTCCGACGCCCGCGTCTCCGTGCGGAAGTCTGGGCGGGCCGGCTCGGCGAGGTCGGCATATTCGGGATACTTCGCGAGCAC
>Ga0134123_10000121_pt1 | contig 48502 bp, 46 predicted proteins | sample KB303_FD_96460 | JGI IMG/M metagenome (GOLD analysis project Ga0134123, IMG submission 96460) | Terrestrial soil microbial communities without Nitrogen fertilizer from Kellogg Biological Station, Michigan, USA - KB3-0-3 | ecosystem: Environmental > Terrestrial > Soil > Unclassified ...
GGCCTCGCCACCACAGTTTGACGGGGCGCTCGCGGCGGGTAGACTTGGCGCACCCTGGAGGCATCGGCATGAACAATCGGCTTCTGCGGACTCTCGGTCTCGCGCTCGTGCTCTGGACCGCTGCGGTCCCGCTGCTGGCCCACCACGGCGCCGCGCAGTTCGACGTGGGAAAGAAAGTCACGGTGCAGGGGAAGGTCGTCGAATGGTTCTGGGCCAACCCGCATTGCTTCCTGCGGTTCGACGCGACGGGCGATGACGGTCAAGTGGTCCACTGGGCCGTGGAGACGCAGAGCGGCCCCAACATCCTGCCCCAGGGCTTTACCAAGCAGACCTTCACCGTGGGCGATCAGGTGACGGTTACGCTTGAACCAGTCAAGAACGGCCGGCCGCTCGGACGGCTCCTGCAGGTCATGCTCGCCGATGGCTCGACGTTGCCGTTCGGCGCCGGCAATTCCCGGAACTGACCGCGGAAAGGACCTTCCAATGCCAAGACGTGTCCTGGTTCCGACGCTGGCGCTGATAGCCGCATCCATCTGCGGACTTGCGGTGCGCGCGCAGGGTCCCCTCCCCGGAGCCGTATACGACAAGGACCGCCCGGGCGAGAAGCCGGGGCCGGCGCCTCGTCATGACCTGTCGGGCATCTGGGAACCTGCGACGCCGGGCGGCGGCATCCAGGGGAAGGGCGCGCTCGCGATGGATTCGTGCAGGCGCGACAAGGCAACAGGCCGCTACGTCGTCCAGCAGAACCCACCGCTCACCGATACGGGTTATGCGACCGTTGATTGCCTGAAGCCGGAGGTCGAGCCGCCGTATACGGCGCTCGGCCTGGAGAGGATGAAGGCGCACAAACCGGTCGAGGGTTACCGGATGGTGCCCGACGCCGTCAACAACGACCCGATTCTCGGCTGCGACCCGGGAGGGTTTCCGCGCATCGTGCTTCACAATTTCCGCACGAGCGAGATCCTGCAGACGCCGACGCACATGGTGATGCTCTACAAGTTTCAGAAGCGGTACCGGACGATCTGGACGGACGGGCGGGAGCTGCCGAAGGATCCGCAACAGCCCGCGTGGACGACGGCCGATCGGCTGCCGCCGGAGCCACGGTGGTGGGGCTACTCCGTCGGCCGCTGGGTGGACGACTACACCTTCGTCGCTCGAACGAACGGATTCCAGGACGACCGGACGTGGCTCGACAACGCGGGACTCCCGCAGAGCGACACCACGGAGGTCGAGGAAACGTACCACCGTGTCGACGCCAATCACCTGGAGTTGTCGATCAGGATTACCGACCCGAAGCTGTACACGCGATCCTGGGTCGCGCTCGACAGGTTGTCCCTGAGGCGGCAATCACCGAGCTTCGACATCCAGGAGATGGAGTGCTCACCCTCTGATCAGAAGCACTATTACGAGATTTTTGGCAGCCTGACCGGCCTCGATAGCGACCCCGCCAAATAGGTACTGGAGGGCATCATGCGAGTGCGACCGCTTCTCGTCTCGATCCCGATCCTCGCCTTGTCCTGGGCCGGACTGCCGGCCGCACCCGACCATGCTTCGGGTGGCCTCGTGCACGTCACACCGCTCGGCAGCCATACCGGCGAGTTGTGCCGCAACGACCGCGCGCTGCTGTTCGAGGATCCGACCGGCCTTCGCATCCTCTACGACCCGGGCCGCACGGTCGACGAAAACGACGCGCGCCTCGGCGCGGTGCACGCGATGCTGCTGTCGCACGCGCACAACGATCACGTCGGCGACGTGCGGCCGAACACGGCTAATCCGGGGACGTGCGCGGCGCCGGCGACCGCCGCCGCCAACCCGCAGTCGAATTTCGCCACGATCGCCGCGGCCAAGAACGCCGCGGTGCTGGTGCCGGGTGAGCTGTCGACGTTCTTCGCGCGGAAGATTCAGAACGTGCGGGGCGCGCCGCCGCCGGCGTGCCCCACCGTCACGCTCGACAACCGCATCGACGTCCCGCGGACATCGCCCTGCACGGCGTCGATTCGTCCCGGTGGCAGCTTCACCGTCTCGAACGGCGGCGCGGCGTCGGTGCGCATTGCGGCGGTCCAGGCCATCCACTCGAACGGCATTGCCGCCGCATTGATCGACCCGCCCGGTGTCGCACCTGGCCTGACGGGCTACGGCGGCAGCGAAGCGGGCTTCGTCGTCATGTTCACGAACGGGCTCATCGCCTACCTGACAGGCGACTCGGGCATGTTCGGCGATCAGGAGACCATCATCGCGCGCTTCTACAAGGCGAACCTGATGGTGATCAACATGAGCGACCAGGTGACGCTCGGCCCGCGCGAGGCGGCGTTCGTCACGCGCGAGCTCGTGCGGCCGCGGGCGGTGATGCCCTCGCACGTGAACGAAGCCGCGACATCCGGCGGGCAGATCGTGGCCGGTACTCGCGTCGCGCTCTTCCAGTCGCTCGTGCGGAACGACGTCGCGCTCGTCGTGCCGCTCAGCGACGTCACGCGCTCGTTCGATGGTGAGGGCCGCTGCGTGGACTGCGACTAGGCCAGGCGCGCGAGCCCGGATTCGACTTCTCTGTGGGGCGCGAGTAGAACTCGCGCTTCGTCTATCGCGTCAGGTGATGGCTGTTGAAGAACTGCCACATGACCACGGTCGTGTCGACCTCCTTGCGGGTCCACGCGTGGCCGAGGCCGTCGATGCGAATCATCCGCACCTCCGCGCCATCCGCGCAGCCTGCGTAGCGCATCGTCGAGAGCGGACCCGGCGGGTCCTCGAGCATTACGCTGCCCTTGCACGCGTCGTGTCGCGCCCAGCCGTCCAGTGCCTCGGGTACGCTCTCCAGCCACTCCTCGCCGCGGCCGGCGGCATGGCCGTCGTAGGTATTCTGCGGGTCGGCGAGCCCATGAAACGTCAGCACTGGAACCGGGCGGCCGCTGCACTGGGTGCCCGGCAGTCGAAGCCCGGACACGGGCGCAATCGCCGCGATGCGCGAGCCAAGCCTGCACCCGAGCAAAGACGTCATGCGCGCACCGCCGGAAAACCCGGTGGCGTAGACGCGCGTCTCGTCGGTACATACCCGCGCGGCGACGTCAGCGATCACGTCGCCTACATACGCCACGTCGTCAGGGCGACCCGCCTGGATCGGAACATTCCAGCGTGCGTCCACCGCGTCCAGCGTTCCGACGATGAACCGCTCGGTCGCGGCGACCGTCTCGAAACCGCTGTTCCTCGCCTGGCCCGCCGACGAGCCGCCGCTCCCGTGAAGATCGAGGACTAGCGGCAGGCGCTGATGCCCGTCGTATCCCGGCGGGACGAATAACCTGTAACCGCGCTGACGCTGGCCCGACATCAGCTGTTGTGACGACACGCCCGACGCGTGAGGCAAGTCACACGAAGAAGGAGCCGCAGCCCGGTTCTGCCCGTGCGCCGGCGTCGCGCCGAGCACCACAACGGCTGCCGCAACGAAGTAGCGCACGCGCATTGTCGTTCTCTCCTTCGCCAGTTGCCTGCATCGACCGCGTCGGGCCTGACCCGCCGCGGATAAACGCTGAGATTATAGGAGCGATTGTCTGAGTTTTCAGAACGGTAGAGGCACCGATTCTTGCTGTAAACACATGCGATGGACCACGAAGGCCGAGACCGGGACGAACGTCCACGCGATCGCCTCAACTACCTGCGGCTGGAACTCGCCCAGTTGCGCGAGCGGTTCGAACGTGTAGCCGCGCGCGAAGGCCGCCGGCACGCCGATCTGCCGTTCAAAGGCGTGGACCGTCGCAAAGCGGCAGCCTAGCCGCCAGCGAAGCGATCGCCTGCCATTACTGACCGAGCAGCTTCGCCGCGTCGATGGCGGCATCCGCTGGCGCGTCGATGTTGGCCGCGTCCTGCTCGTTGTCGCAGATGTATTCCATCAGCTCGCCATTCGGAATCAGCTCCGCGGTATAGCGCAGCGTGAACGGCCGTGAATAGGCGCCGGGGTCGTCGATGGTCATCGCGACCGCGAGGTGGCCCAGGTCGGCGCGCGTGAAGCGCTCGACGACGTGCATCCTGTCGCTGTGCAGGTGCCCGTAGTTGTCGAACCACGTGAGGTCGTTGAACCCGACCGTATCGACAACGAGCGTGTCTTTCTCCCAGCGCCCGATCGAGTGACCCTGCCAGGTGAGTTGAAGTTCGTCGGCGGGCGGATGCATGCGGCCCATGAACACCTGGCGGTACGCGTGGACCGATTCCGTGAGGATGAAGACCTGCGCTGGCGTTTCCACGATACGGAACGGATAGGGAGCCGACCGCGGAGTCGCGAGCGGAAGGCATTTCAGCTGCGGATCGTCCTGCGACTTCAGCGCGCGCATCCGGCGCAGCGTCTCCGGCAGGAACGGCATCTTCTCGCCCGGAGGCAACAGCTGCGTGATGTTGACGATGCCCGCGCGGCGCAGCCACACGCCGGCGAGATCGGGCTGGCCGTTCGGCTTGTGCGGCACGGGCCCGGCGGGAGGCCGCGCCGTGATGCTTCCGCCCGCGCGTGTCTGCGGCGGCGGGGTGGACGGCACGCTGATTTGCGCGCCGATCGGCGCCGCCAGCGCGAGCGCGGCCAGCATTCCGAGTCGGACGGCGCTCTGTCGCACGGCGCTCTCCCTTCAGCGACCGACGTCCGTCGGGTCCGAGGCGAAGATCGGCTTGCCGGTTGCGTCGGCCACAGCACCGGCAATCGCCATATGCTCGCCCTTCCGCGCCAGGTATCCACTGACGGTGATCCGATCGCCGATGCGGACCGTGTTCTGCCTCCAGCCGTTGCGAACGAGGATGTTGGGACTGGCCATCTCGAAATTCCAGTTCGCGGTCTGTCCCGTGTCGTCCCTCACGTCGATGTAGATCCGCGCGTGCGGGTTGGTCCACTCGACCTTCGTCACCGTGCCGCGCATCTCGACCGGCTTGGTGGCGTCGTACTGGGCGGCAAACGAATGGTGGGCTGATAGCGCCGCGGACGCGAGCGGGAGCGCGATGGCGATCGTCGCCAGGCGCCGCGCGAGAGGCTGTCGTTTCATCTCGATCCGCGCGGATTATAGATTAGCGATGGCGAATTTGCGGGTTGCGCGCCCAAACTCGTCACCGGGCGGCGTACTCCCGATGTGACAGCGGCCGAAAATCCGAGGCGGAGTAGCCGGAACTGCACGCCCCGGCCTCAGGCACGTGACTTGCCCGTTCAGCCGTATGCCTTTCATGCGGCACCGTCCGGCGGTTGCGGCGGCGATCTGCGCGGCGGCTCTGTGCTCGACGCCGGCGCCATCGATCGCGCGGCCGGACGCGCGTGCGGCGGCTGCGTCCAGCGTGACCGGCGACGTCATCGACCTGACCAACGTCGAACGGACGCGTCAGCATCGCTCGGCCCTGCACGCGAACGCGCGGCTGATGCGCGCGGCCCAGATCCAGGCGGAGCAGATGGCGCGTGCACACCGGCTCGCGCACGTCCTGCCGAACGCGACCTATCCGTCCGCCCAGGATCGGCTCGCGGCGGCGAACTATCGCTGGCGGACCTACGGCGAGAACGTCGCGCTCGGGCAGCCGGATGCCCGTGACGTGGTCCGCAGCTGGATGCATTCGCGCGGGCATCGCACCAACATCCTCAACGCCGACTTCTCCGAGATCGGCGCCGGCTACGCGACCGACACGGCCGGGCGCCCTTATTACGTCCAGGTCTTCGGACGGCCGTTGTCATAGGGACGGCGACGGCGCCGCGCGCCTCGATGCCTATGCCCAATCACATGCGAATGCCCTGGATGAGAACGATCGCGCTAGTCCGCACGCGGAGAGCCCTTCGCTCGGGGCCAGCCCTGCGACGTCGCTCGGGGCACGCTCTTCGACGTCGCTCAGGTCGATTCGTGCTGGTCCCGGCCGCGCTAGTGGTCGCCGCCGCGATTCCCGTGGGCGCGTGGAGGCTTGGTTCTTGGCACGCGACCGCGCCGCCGGCGCCTGCGGCACGGCTGCAGCCGGCCACCCCGCCCGTCAGCCCTGTCGAGGCGCGACGCCGTGCCGACTTCGCGGCGATGCAGGCCTTCAGGCCCGGCTACCCGTTCTGGCAGCACGTCTTCACGCTGCACGACGGCTCGATTGCCTTCGGCAGCGCCGCCGACGGGCGCCTGCTCGCGACGTTTCCCGCGAAGGGTGACTGGACGCGCCAGGCGGTGTGGAGCGATCCCGCGCTCGCGTCCGTCCTCGACAATCAACGCCTCGCCCGCAACGTCGGCGATCGCCGCGACCAGGTGGCCGCTCTCCTCGAGCGCGCCACGGGGCCGGTGGTGCACAACGCGACGCGTGGAGACGCGCTGCGCATCAATGCCCGCCGCTACGGCCCCTTCCTCGCCGAATGGGGCGCCATCTACGAGCGATTCGGCGTGCCCGCGGAGATCGGCCTCGCGCAGGTCATCTTCGAGTCGGGCATGAACGCGACGAAACGCTCGAAGGCGGACGCGGTCGGCTTCTGTCAGTGGCTGCAGAAGAACTGGAAACGGCTGAACCACTTCTCGCCGACGCCGATCGAAGGGCGCAACCAGACGACGCAGGCGCCGTACTGCGCGGCGTACCTGTCGGTGCTCGCCACCAAGTACGGCTCGTTCATTCCCGCGCTGTCGGAGCACAACGCCGGCGGCACCAACGTAGGTCGCACGCTGATCAACGGCGAATACATGGGCGCGCGCGACGTGCGCGCCCGTTATTTCGCCGGCTCGCGGCTGGCCCGCGACCTGCGCGCGCTGCCGGGCAGGAAGTACGAGGACGTGTATCGCAGCTACGGCCCGCGCTCGTACCTCTACGCGGAGATGGTGTTCGGCAACTCGTTCAACGTCAGGAACCTGATCGCGTCGATGCCGCAGGAGGCGATCTACGCGATGCGGACGCCGAGGGCGATCACGCTCGCGGAAATCACCACCCGAACGGGGCTGTCGGTCGACGAGGTGCGCCGGTTCAACCCGGCGCTCGCCGACCGCGTTCCGGCCCGCTCGACGCTCTACCTTCCGCGTTACGTCGCCGACTTCGGCGCGGACGTCTCGTTCTGGCGGCAGCCGCCCGGCGCGGCCTACACCGCGGTGCTCGAGGCGTTCACGCGCCTCGGCGCCGGCCCCGAGCGGTGGGACGACCCGACGTTCGCACCCGTCCTCGCCGAGTTCAAGCGGCGGTTCAGGGAGACCAACACCGAAGAAGGCATCGTCATGGAGACGGTGCTCACCTACGTGATGGACCAGGCGTACACCAGCAGCCGCCGCAGCCTGCTGTCCGACTTCCGCAGGGACGACCGCGTGCGTCAGCTGATCGATCGCGGCCTCGTCGAGCTCGGCGCCGCCGGCGACCGCCAGCCGGCGCTGCGAGTGGCGTCGATGACCTACTGAACCGGGCGAGGGCCAGCCGAATAGAATGACGCTCGGAGCCCCTTGCCGCGGCCATGAACATCGTCAGCGTCTCGTGGGCGGACCATATCGCCTTTGGCGAGCCCGAAGGCCGTCTCGACACGCCGGAGAGACTCGCCCGGCGCATCCGCGCGTGGCGTGACGAGCTGGGCGCCGACGCGCTGCACTGGCGCGTGCTGCGCACGCGCATCGCGGGACGCTTCCACGCCGCCCGCGGCTATCGCCACCCGTCGCTCGCCGCGTCGCGATCGATCGCGTGGGACGACTTCGCGCAGGTGCCGGCGCTCGCGCACGAGGCGGGCGTCGAGGCGTGGATGTACGTCAGCGTCTTCGACGAGGGATGGCCGCTGGCGCGGTCACGCGAGCGCGCGCGCAGTCATCACAACGCGATGCACGGCCAGCACGTCGCGTGGCAGAGCGAGCTGACGCGCGCCCACCCTGACTGGCTCGTCGTGGATCGCAGCGGCCGCACGCGGCAGCCCGGCGTCGTGTCGCTGGCCTACCCCGAGGCGCGGCGCGCCCTCATCGACCGCTGGGTCGAGCTGATCGCACCGACGCGCTTCGATGGATTGTTCCTCTGCTTCCGCTCGCAATCACGGCCTGCGGATGCTGCCGACCAGTTCGGCTTCAACGAGCCGGTGCGCGCCGATTTCCGGCGCCGCTACGGCGCCGACATCCTGCACGACGACTTCGACCGCCAGGCGTGGCGCGACCTGCTCGGGGAATACATCACGGCCCTGCTGACGGAGCTGCGCGAGGCGCTGGCGCGGCGGCAACTGGCAGACCGCCGGGTTGGCGTTGGCGTCGCGCGCGGCGACGTGCTCGGACCACCGCTCGGCAACACCACGCTCCACTGGCGCGACTGGACGCGCCGCGGCCTCGTCGATCGCCTGGTCGTCGATCAGAACTCGTCCCAGTGTCCGTCGATGTGGCATCAGCTGTGGCCGATGCATCGCGGCACCGGCTACAGGCAGAACTACCTGGACGGCCATGGCCTCCCGGCGCTCGCGGAGCATCTACGAGGCACGTACGCGCCGGTCATCCAGGGCAGCCCGGCGCAACTGTTCGTCGCCCGGCAGTGGTCTCCGCGATGCGAGGAGGCGGAGCGCGATCTCCGCGCCATTCCGGGCGTTGCCGGCCTCGTCTTCAGTTCCTTCCGCCACGACAACCCGCAGGCGATTGCGCGGGGCGACTGGCGCGCGGGAGCCCTCGACCGCCCGCCGATGGCAACCGGGCACGACGGGGTGTAATATCGCGGCGCCTCACAACGAAGGAGTCACTAATGCGAAGCATGACAGCCCTGCTGGCCGGTCTTGCGCTGGCCGTGGCGCTCGCCGGCTGCAGCCAGAAAACCGGCGTCGCGGCCGCCGCCGATGCGATGGGCGCGACGAACCTGAACTCCATCCAGTTTTCCGGAAGCGGGACCAATTACGCCTACGGGCAGGCGTACACCCCCGGCGGGCCGTGGCCACGCTTCGAGGTGAAGACCTACACGGCCGCCGTCGACTACAAGACGCCGGCCATGCGGCTCGACATGCTGCGCGCGCAGGGTGAACATCCGCCGAAGGGCGGCGGCGCCCAGCCGTTCGCGACCGATCAGCGGACCATCCAGGTCGTCAGCGGCAAGGACGCGTGGAGCGAAGGGGGCGCGCAGCCGGCCCCGAATCGCGGCGCCGAGACCGAGCGCCTGCGCCAGATCTGGCTGACGCCGCACGGCGTCATCAAGGCCGCCATGGCGAGCGGCGTCGCCGGCGAAGGCAAGGCGTTCACCTTCAAGGCCGAAGGACGCGACGTCAAGGTGACGCTCAACGATCAGAACCTGGTCGATCGCGTCGAGTACCTGACAACCAACTCGGTGGTGGGCGACGTGCCGGTCGAGCTCACGTATTCGGATTACGCGAAGTTCGGCGACATCCAGTTCCCGAAGCACATCGTCGAGAAGCAGGACGGCTTGCCGACGCTCGACATCATGGTGAGCGAGGTGCAGCCGAATGCCGCCGTCTCGCTCCCCGTCCCGCCGAACGTCGCGTCCGCGCCGGTGCCGCCGGCCACGCCGATGGTGACGATCGAGAAGGTCGGCGACGGCCTCTGGTCGGTGAACGGCGCGGGGACGCGCAGCCTCGCCGTCGAGTTCGCCGATCACATCACGATGCTCGAGGGTCCGACGAGCGACGCGCGCTCGAAGGCGGCCAACGACCTGGTCCGCAAGACGGTGCCGAACAAGCCGATCACGGAGGTCGTCAACACGCACGCCCACTACGATCACGCCGGCGGCCTGCGCGAATACGTCGCCGAAGGGATCACCGTGATCACGCACGAGAGCAACAAGGACTTCTACGAGAAGGCGTGGGCGCGGCCGCGGACCGTCGAGGACACGGCGCCGACATCCAACCAGCCGAAGATCGAAACGGTCGGCGACAAGAAGGTGCTGAGCGACCGCACGCGGACGGTGGAGCTGTATTACCTGGCCGGTCACGGCCATCACACGGGCCAGCTGATCGCGTACCTGCCGAAAGAGCGAATCCTGATGTACGGCGACGGCTACAACCCGCCTGCCGGCGACGAGATTCGCACGCCGGAGCGCGGGCCCGAGTTCGCCGCGCAGTTGGTGCAGAAGGTCAACGAACTGAAGCTCAATCCCGATCGCATCGCGCCGGTGCACGGCCGCGTCGTCCCGTACAAGAACCTGTTGATCGCGTTCAACCTCGAAGGCGCATCCAGAGGAACGCGGTAGGAGGTAGTCCATGCGTCGCAGCCTGTGGCTCGTGGGGTCCGGCTTCAGCCGGACCCTTTCCGTAACCGCCGCCGCCTGTCTCGTCTCGGCCTCGGCGTTCGCCCATCATGGAGCGGCGTCGATCTATGACATGGGCAAGGAGACGACGATCAAGGCGACGGTCACCGAATACGTGTGGACGAACCCGCACGTCGAGCTCGGGATCTCACCGAGCGGCGGCGCCACCACGGAGCTGCTGCTCGAGCTCGGTTCTCCGCCGAACATCAGGAATCGGGGATGGTCGAGCCGAACGGTCAAGGCCGGAGACGTCGTGACCGTCACGTTTCATCCGGGGCTGCGCGGCGCGAAGATCGGCGTGGTCGTGAAAATGGTCACCGCCGACGGCAAGGAGCTCCGCGCGTGATCCGGCATCTCCTCCTGCCCGCAACGGCCGCCGTGGTATTCGCGGCGGCCGCGTGCTCGAGGCCAGCGTCAGCACCCGCGGCGCCGGCACATCCGAATCTCTCCGGCTCGTGGGTACGCCCGCTCCGCGACCAGGACGTCGGGGGAATCCCACCGCTGAACGAGATTCCGCTCACGCCCTGGGCCGCCGCCAAGCTGAAGGCCGAGCGGCCGGCAGCCGGCGACAACCAGGACTTCGCCAACACCACCGATCCGTCGCTGCGCTACGCGGATCCGAACGGCTACCCGCGCATCTCGCTGCACCCGATGCGCTTCAAGATCGTGCAGACCGACGACTACGTGTACCAGTTGTGGGAATACAACCAGAACTGGCGGCAGATTGCGTTGAACGTGCCACAGGATCCCGACCCTGCGATCACGTGGTACGGCAACGCGGTGGGCAAATGGGAAGGCGACACGCTGGTCGTCGATTCCGTCGGCTACAAGGACTCGACCTGGCTCGACGCGCGGGGCCTGCCCCACACACAGGATCTCCACCTCGTCGAGCGTATCCACCGGATGGGCGAGAATCTGGCGTTCGACATCACGTTCGAGGATCCGGGCGCGTTCACGAAACCGTGGGCCGCGCACCTGATCTTCAAGCCGTCGCCCGATGGATCGATGTCGGAAAACATCTATACGATCTCCGACGAGCTGCGGTTCCGCGAACGGTTCCTCAACCAGAAGGTGAACATCCCGATCCGGAGGTAATCACATGAGACGGATGCTTGTTGCGGTCGCGTGCGGTGTCGTGCTGCTGTCGAGCATGCTGACGGCGCACCATGCCAATGCCGTCTTCGATCTCGGCAAGCGGGTCACCGTCATCGGAACGGTGACAGAGTGGTTCTGGGCCAACCCGCACTGCCTCCTGCGATTCGACGTCAAGAACGACAGCGGCGAGACGACGCATTGGGTCGCGGAGACACAGGCGCCACCGAACATGACCCCGTTCGGCTGGACCAAGCAGTCGTTCTCGGTGGGCGACCAGGTGACGGTCACGCTCGAGCCCGTGAAGAACGGGTCTCCGCTCGGCCGCATCCTGCAGGTGAAGTTGCCCGATGGGAAGACGCTCGTCGCGGGCAACGGCCTCCCGGCCAGCGATGGAAGCGGAGCGCGCCCATGAGTCCGGGATCCGGGATCCAGGATCCGGGATCCGTCAGGACATCGGTGGGGTCCGGCTTTAACCGGACCATCATCGCAGCGATAGCAGCGATCGCGATCGCGACCCTGCTGTCGCCAGTGATCCGCGGTCAGCAGGGATTCCGCCGCACACCCGGCGCGGTGTACGACGCCGACGTCGCTGGGAAGAAGTCCGGCCCGGCGCCGAAGCGGGACATCTCGGGCATCTGGGAATTCGCCAAGGGGGGCGCCGAGGGGATTCAGGCGGACGGCGCGAAGGCGATCCCATCGGACGGCCAGCCCGAGCACGAGCTGCCGTTCACGCCGGAAGGCCGCAAGGCGTTCACGAACAACAAGCCGACGTACGGGTTCACGCAGGTTCCGTCGGCACTGACCAACGACCCGATGCCCGGCTGCGATCCGCAGGGCTTCCCGCGCATCGTGCTGCACAACGCGCATCACGAGCAGATCCTTCAGACCGCGACGCAGGTCGTGATCCTGTATCAATTCAACAAGAAGTGGCGCGTCATCTGGACCGATGGACGGAAGCTCCCCGGCAATCCCGAAGTACCGGCGTGGGACATCAAGGGTTCGCCTCCACCTGAAGCACGCTTCTGGGGCTACTCCGTCGGTCGATGGACCGATGACTTCACGTTCGTCGCCGATTCGAATGGTTTCGACGATCGCACGTGGCTCGACAACGCGGGCCGGCCGCACAGCGATGCGCTGCACGTGATCGAGACGTATCACCGCGTCGATGCCGATCACCTCGAGAAGACGATCACGATCGACGATCCGAAGTACTACACGCGGCCGTGGGTGGCGCTCGACAAGATGCCGTACCGGCTGCAGTCGGCCAGCCTCGAGATCCCCGAGCAGGAGTGCGTTCCCTCCGAGACCGCGAAATACAACCAGCTGTTCGCGAACCCCGCCGCGGGGGTCACTGACGGGCGTTAGTGTGCAGGCCGGGTCCTTCCGGACCCGGCGTCACCGCCATCCCAACATCGGCAGCAACACGAACCAGACAACCGCGACGACGCCGGCGACGGCCAGCAGGGCCCGCGCGAAAAACATCATCTGGACGGAGACACGCGCCCACCACGCCGCCACGCTCGTGTCGCGTTTCGACGGCAGCAACACCGCGATGACGATCAACCCGACCATGACGAGGAAAGGAACGACGAGGACCCGCAGCATCCGCCCGCTCAGCGGCCGCCGCTGCCGGCAGCCGGTCGCGACAGGCGGGCAATCGCCGCATCCGCCCGATCGCGCACCCGTTGATCACCACCGCGCGGCAGTTCGGCGCGCACGCCGCGCCACGCGGCGAGCGACTCGTCGCGGCGGCCCGCGGCTTCGAGCAGCAGGGCCATCATCGCGTCCCGAAGCGGCACGCGCGCGGGATCGAAATCCGCGCCGAAAAACAGCGCGCGCATCGTGGCGATGTGCTCGTCTGGTGGTAGGATGCCGACGACCCGCTGCACGTACGGGTCCGAGTTGAACGCCGAGTAATAGCTGTTGTAGACATCGCGCCGCGTCACCGCGTCGATCGGCTCGTTGTTGCGCCGCATATCGTCGACGGCATGGAACAGAGCGTTCTCGTTGGCTGCGGATCCGTACAGGCGCAGCGCCGCCAGCTGAATCCGCCGCACGTACGGGCGCTCCCGTCCCGAGGCGACCGCCGCGGCAAAATGCCGGTTCGCCTCGTCCACGCTGCCGCGCTGCCACATGATCCAGTGGCCCCAGTGCGCGTGCGCGAAGGGGTTCGACGGATCGATGTCGAGCGCCTGCTGGTAGTTCTCCTCCGGGCTCCGCGTCGTCGAGCCGTCGCGCGACTTCAGGAAGTACGCCCAGCCGAGGTGCCCGAGGAGATCCGCTTTCCTGACGCCCGTGGCGCTGACGACGCCGCGCGTCACGACCGCGGCGAGTGGATCGACCACGGTGGAGAAGCTTCCGCCGCCGGGGATCCTGACGTCGCGGAGCCACGCCATCGCCAGATCCTCCTGCGACGTGCGCACGGCGAGACGCTCCTTGTCGAGACCGCCGATGAGGCCCGCGAAACCGCCGTCCTCCTCCGCTGCCTTCGAGGCCTGGTCGAGGGTCGCCCACGCCGCGGCATAGTCCCCGCTCTTCTGCTGTTCGGACGCGACACGCTGCAGCTCGGTGACGCGGCCACGGCGCTCGCCGGTCTGCGAGAACACCTTCGTGAGCTCGTTCACCCCGAGCACGAGCGAGATGACAGCCGTAATCGCCCCGATCCATTTCAGCGGGGTGTCGAGCCATTCCGTCACGGATCGCACGAATCGCTCCCTGGCCGCCGCGCTCCCGGCAGGATTACGGCCACCGCATCCGGGCGGTGCTGAACGGCAGTTCCTGACCCGTCTTCTTCCGCAGGCCGCCGTACATCAGCTCCTCGACGAACTCGACGCACTTGAACTCGAGCAGCTGCACGCCCTTGTCCTGCCGGCGGTAGAGCGGCATCTGGATTTTCCACGGCCGCGTGAACACCTTCGGATCCTCGATCGTCACCTGGTAGTCGAGGATGTCGGCGCTCGCGGGCGCGAATCGCTCCACGACGTGCACCGCCTCGCTGTGGAAGTTGCCCGAGCGGTCGAACCACGTCTGGTCGTTGAGGCCCGTCGTGTCGACGACGAGGGCGTCTCCTTCCCAGCGGCCCACCGACTGGCCCATCCACGTGTCCACGGGCGGCGGCTCCGCCTTCCCCATCTTGATGACGCGGCTGGCGCTCGCGTATTCGTAGGCGACGAGGATGTCGTTGCTGGCGGTCTGCAGGATCTGGAACGGGTACGGCATGTAGGTCGCGCGCGGGATGCCCGGGAGGTAGCACTTGACCTCGGGATCTCTACTGAGCCAGTTCTCGTAGTTCTCCTTCTGCTTCGCCGCCGCCCACGGCTGATACGGAATCTCGTTGCCCTCCACGACGCTCAGGCCCGCGGGCACCGCGAGGACGGCGCCCAGTTCGAGCACCGGACCGCTTCGCGCCTGGTGGTCGAGCAGATTCCAGTTGGCGGAACCGACGGCCTGCCAGATGCCGTTGAGATCGGGCTTCCCGTCCGCCGTTCGCAGCACGTTGACGTCGGGCGCGCGCCCTTCGACCGGCGATCGCATCATCTGCACGAGCGCCAGCGTCGCGGCAACCGACACGAGCGCGATGAGCGCGCCTTTCAGCCAGTTCGGCATCGACCCTCCTCGGAGGATTACCGCGAACCGCCGCTGCGGGTCTCCCGATCGCGCGCGCGTCCCGCGCTGAGCGTATTGGGAACCGCGCGGTTGCCTTCATGGCACGCGTACTCGAAGAGCTGATAGTCCGGCTCCCTGTGCAGCGGCATCGCCACTTTCCACGGAGCGGTGAAGACCTTCGGATCCTCGATCGCCACGTCGTAGTTGATCGTGTTCTCGTCGACGCGCGTGAAGCGCTCGACGACGTGCAGCGCTTCGCTCTGCGGGATGGCTCGAACGCGCTGCGTGGCGACGTTGGTCGCGACGCTCCCTTTGTCGTTGTAACCCGTGATGTCCACGACCAGCGTGTTGCCCTCCCAGCGGCCTCTCGAGTCGCCGTTCCACAAGCGGAAGCTCGCGCCGAGGTGCGGCCGCCCGTCGACCGGGATGATGCGCGCTTCGTGGATCATCTCGTAGACGATCGCGACGTAGCCGGGACCCTGCAGGATCTGATAGCCCGAGCCGTACCCGGCCGGGAAGATCCCGCCGGGCACGCCACGGGTGATGCATCGCTCCCACGGCGTGAAGTTCACCCAGTCGTCCTGGATGTGCGCCAGCTTGTAGTTCCGGCGCTCCTCCGCCCACGGCATGATCGGCACGCGGCCGCTGGGCGGATCGACGACGAGCGACCTCGCCTTCGTCAACTGACGACCGGAGGTGTCGGTCAGGAAGGAGGAAGGGCCGGTGCCGCGGCCCGAGCCATCCAGGTCGCCGGCGTAGACGTCAGGCGTGTCGCTCTTGTCGGGCACTTCGAACGGGGTGCTCGTGTAGTTGGTCCAGGTGCCCTGGATATCGGGCTGACCATCGGGCGTGCGCGTTGGCGTCCAATTCGTCGCCGCGCCGGACGCGGTCGTGGGAGGGGACGCCTGCTGGGCCACGAGCACGGCGAGCGCGGAGGCCGCGATGGCCGCGGCGAGCGCGAGCAGCGTCACACGTCGATCGCGCATCGTCATTTCTTCCCCCCCGGCTCGGGACGGTCACCGGGGGCGCCGGTGCCGGTGGACCCGATGAACAGCTTCTTCCCGTCGGGCAGCGTGACGTCGCCGCCGCTCGCCCTGTTGGACCCGTCGCGCGCGCGAAAGCCCTGGACGACAATCGCCGTGCCGGGGGCGACCGATTCGCGGTTCCAGCCGCGGCGCAGCAGCGCGTTGGGCGCACCGCCTTCGATCATCCAGGCGACGACCTTGCCGTCCGCCCCCTTGACGTCGACGTGCAGCCACGCGTGTGGATTGGTCCACTCCATCTTGGTGATGGTTCCCTTGAGCGTCACCGGCTTGTTGCCGTCGAACTCGGCGGCGAAGGAATGATGCGCCGCCAGCGGCGCGCCAGCCGCGAGCACGGCGAGCAGCGCCGCCGCGAAGAGGCGAGACGTTCTCATCGACGTGACCTCCGCGGCGAATCATCGCAGGAAAACTTCCAGCGACCAACTCCCAACTTCCAAGGCGGCTAGGTCGGCCCGGCTGAGTACAAGGAAAACTCCGTGTCTTCGTGGCTCCGTGGCTCGTGATCCTTGCAGTTGGGAATTGGGAGTTTTTTGGGCCATACTGCGCGCTCGGAGAGCTTCCCGTGGGAGGAATGGCGATGGCGAAATCGGCGGCATTCGTGCTGGTCGCGGCAGTGCTCCTGTCGGCGTCGCTGGCGAGCCAAGGTCAGGGCCGCGGCCAAGAGCAACCGTATCCGCGCCTCCCCGCGCCGGCCGTCAAGTCGCCGCCCGATACGACCGCTCCCGACATCCCGGGCGTCGTCCGCGGCGGGACCAAGGTGCAGCTGATTCGCGACCTGTTTCACAGCACCGAAGGTCCGATCGCGATGCCCGACGGCAGCCTGCTCTTCACCGAGCAGGACGCCGGCGACGGCCAGTTGATCAAGATCGACAAGGACGGTCACATCTCCATGTTCGTCACCAACACGAACCGGACCATCGGTCTGGCGTACGACACCAAGGGTCGTCTTGTAGGCGTCGAGTCGAACATTCCTCGCATCGAGGTGCTGTCTCCGACGCGCATGACGCTGGTGGAACAGGTCGACGGCTTGCCGATCGTCGCTCCAAACGACATCGTCGCCGATACCAAGGGCGGGTTGTATTTCACTGACACGCTCAACAGCCGGTTCCGGCCGACGCCACCGTCGCGGACGAAACCGTGGATCGTCTACATCCGTCCGGACGGCACCGCCGTGAAAGTGAGTGAGGAAGTCGAGCGTCCCAACGGGATCTCGCTCAGCCCTGACGGGCGAGTTCTCTACGCAGCCAACGGGCCGATCATCTCTGCCTTCGACGTGCAGCCCGACGGATCGCTGCGCAACTTCCGGACGTTCGCCACGCTGATGGGCGGAAACGCGGACAGCATGTGCATCGACGCGGATGGACGACTGTATGTTGCAGCGGGTGGCGTGCAAGTGTTCAGTCCGAAGGGTGAGTACCTCGGGACGATCAAGACGCCGCTGAACCCGCAGGCGCCGGCGTTTGCCGGCCCCGATAAGAAGACGCTGTATGTCGTCGGCGGCGGCGCGGTCTACAAGATCGCCATGCTTGCCCAGGGCATCAAGGCACGCGCCAAATAGTCAGAGGAGCGATATGCGCCAGTCAGTAGTTCTCGGAAGCGTTGCGGCCGCGTTGATCGCCGGGTTCATCCTCGGCGACACGGCAAAGCCGATCCAGGGTCAGGCGGCAAACGTGAACTCCGGCGCCGTCGCCGGCTACAAGGGCGGCCTCGACGTGCTGAGCGGCCCCTACGAGGTCGTGCCGAACTGGCCGAAGCCGCTCTCCCAGCTCCCCGGCCACGAGAACTGGACGTGGGGCGCCGTGCAGGGCGTCTTCGCCGAGACCCCCGATCGCGTCTTCATGCTGGAGCGCGGCGAGCTGCCGGCAATACAGCGTCCCGCGCCGAAGGCGTTCCCCGAGATGGGGCCAAGCCTCTCCTTCCCCGTCGGACAGGCGCCGTTCCGGAACGCGTCGCAGGGAATGGTCGCGAGCCCGCCTGGCGCAGGCGGCCCCGGCGCGGATCCCGAGGATCCCGCGCAGGCCTGGAAGGGACGCATGGGGATCGACGCGCGATGGGAGCACACGGTCGTCGCCTTCAACGCGGCCGGCGACATCGTCGAGCAGTGGACGCAGTGGGACAAGATGCTGCGGCGGCCGCACTCGGTCTACATCAACCCGTACGACGCGGAGAAGCACGTCTGGATCGTGGACGACCACAGCCACGCCATCTTCAAGTTCACGCACGACGGCAAGACGCTCCTGCAGACGATCGGCACGCCGAACAAGGCGGGCGCGGACGCCACGCACTTCAACCGGCCGACGTTCCTGACGTGGCTGCCCGACAGCACGATGTTCGTCGCCGACGGCTACAACGGGACGCGCGTCGCGAAGTTCGACAAGGACGGCAAGTTCGTGACCGCGTGGGGCACCCGCGGCAACGGCCCGGGGCAGTTCAACGTCGTGCACGGCATCACCTCGGATCCGGTGACGCGACGCGTCTACGTCAGCGACCGCGGCAACAAGCGGATGCAGGTGTTCGACGAGAACGGCAAGTTCCTCGACCAGTGGCCGTTCTCGCCGGCGTCGAACACGCAGTTCCTCATCATCCCCGCCGACCGCTCGGGCATCTGGGCGTTCGAGGACACGACGGCCAAGGTCGTGAAGTACGACTTCGAGGGCCACTTCCTCTATGCGTGGGGGACGCTCGGCGATCATCCGGGCGGCTTCTTCAACATGCACGGCGCGAGCGTGGATCAACAGGGGAATCTCTACATCGCCGAGGTGGGCAACGGCCGCCTGCAGAAGTTCCGGCCGCGGGCGGGCGCGAACAAGGCGCTGCTCGTCGGCCCGCCCGTGTACGCCGCCTGGAGATAAGGACAGGTATGCCACGCATGCTGAGGACGACTTCGCTCTGTCTGTCGCTGGTCGCTGCGCTCGTCGTCTCGACCTCTGGTCAGCAGCACGACGGCCGGCTGGCGGCGCTGAAGGCGGAGGTGTCGAACGACGTCGACGCCCGCTTCACCGCCACTCAGCAGATGATCGACATGGTGTTCAGCTTCGGCGAGCTGGGCTACCAGGAGATTGAGACATCGAAGTACCTGACGGGAATCCTCGAGAAGAACGGTTTCAAGGTGGAGCGGAATATCGCGGGGCTCCCGACCGGATGGGTCGCGCGCTGGGGGTCGGGCCGGCCGGTCATCGCGCTCGGTTCCGACATCGACGGCATTCCGCAGGGCTCGCAGAAGCCGGGCGTCGCCTATCACTCGCCGATCATCGAAGGCGCACCCGGCCACGGTGAAGGTCACAATTCCGGCATCCCGCTCAACATCACCGCTGCCCTCTCGGTGAAGCGGGTAATGGAGCGCGAGCGCCTGCCCGGAACGTTGATCATCTGGCCGGGTGTCGCGGAAGAACTGCTTGGCGGCAAGGCCTTCTTCGTCCGCTCGGGCGTCTTCAAAGATGTCGACGTCGTGCTCTTCGCGCACGTCTCGGATTACCTGGGCGTCTCGTGGGGATCGCCGCGGAACTCGAGCGGGCTGATCAGCATCCAGTACGACTTCCAGGGGGAACCCGCCCATGCCGGCGCCAATCCGTGGCGCGGCCGCAGTGCCCTCGATGCCGTCGAGCTGATGGATGTCGGATGGAATTTCCGCCGTGAACATCTGCGATTCTCGCAGCGGTCGCACTATGTGATCCCGAGCGGCGGCTACCAGCCGAACGTCGTTCCCGAAAAGGCGACCACCTGGTATTACCTCCGTGAAACCGACTACGCGCACATCAAGGAGCTGCACGAGACCGCCGACAAGATTGCCGAAGGAGCGGCGCTGATGACCGACACCACGGTGAAGAGCCGCGTCATCGGCTCCGCGTGGCCGCAGCATTTCAACAAGCCGGTCGCGGAAGCGATGCACGCCAACATCGTGGCCGCCGGGATGCCGACGTGGGACGATGCGGACGTGACGCTCGCCAAGGCGATTCAGAAGGAGCTCAAGCAGCCGGAAGTCGGCCTGGAAACGAAGGTGCGGGACCTGCAGGCGACGGTCCCGGTCGAACAGAACACCGGCGGCGGCTCCGATGACATCGGCGACGTGTCATGGACTGTTCCCACCATCACGTTGCGATACCCGGCAAATATCCCGAACCTTCCCGGCCACCACTGGGCGAACGCGATTGCCATGGCGACGCCGATCGCGCACAAGGGGACGATCACGGGCGCCAGGGTACAGGCGATGACGGTCGTCGACCTGCTGCTCCGGCCGGAATTGATCGACGCGGCCAGGGCGTATTTCGTCGAGCAGACGAAAGAACAGAAATACGAGCCGCTCATCGGTCCTGTCGACATGCCGGCGCTCGACACGAATACGCGGGTGATGGACACCTATCGTCCGGAGATGCGCAAGTACTACTTCGACCCGGCGCGGTTCAAGACGTACCTGGAACAAATGGGCATCCGCTACCCTACTGTCAGGCCGTAAACGACTGAGGTGAGCCATGACGAGATGGATCTCTTGCGCCTGCGGGTTGATCGCGATGACGTGGATCGCCCCGCACCAGGCGGCGGCACATCACTCGTTCGGCGCCGAATACGACGTCAATAAACCCGTGACGATCACGGGCGTCCTCACCGAGATCGACTGGAGGAGCCCGCACACTTTCTTCTTCGTCAACGTCACCGACAACGACGGCAAGGTCGCCAACTGGAAGTTCGAGGGCTATCCGCCGACCGTCCTCAACAGGCTCGGCTGGAAGAAGGACACGACGATGAAGCCCGGCGATCGCATCACGGTGACCGGGTGGCGCGCGCGCGACGGGTCGAACTGGGCGCACTCGCGCGAAATCACGCTGGCCGACGGCAGGAAGCTGATGTTCGGGCCGCCGGCCGGGACGGGAGACGGTGGCAGCGCGCCGGCGGTGGACGTCCGATGAACCGGCATCTGTTCGTCGACGTGTTGATGGTCCTCTCGCTGATCCCGGTAAGCGCGTTCGCGCAGTCCCGGAGCGCGGTGCCGCGCGGTCCCGATGGGAAGCCCGATCTCACCGGCGTCTGGCAGGGTGGCAGCACGGTGCGCGGCAGCTGGGACGATGCCAACGCGGGGCTCGGGGTCGGCGGTTCGGGGAAGAATCCCGACACCCCCGCGGTCGTCGGCTCCAACGAACGTCCCGCCGGGCGTGAAGGCGCGCCGTATCAGGACTGGGCCGCGAAGAAAGTCCTGGAGTCGTTCAACAAGAGGGGCATCGACGATCCGACGGCCCTCTGCCTGCCCCCCGGTGTGCCGCGCTCGGTGATACTCGGCCTCTTTCCGCAGAAGATCGTCCAGACGCCGAAGGAGATCGTGGTCCTCTACGAGTACATGTACACGTACCGGATGATTCCGCTCAACGCGAAGCATCCCGACGATCTGCTCGCCAGCTACATGGGCGATTCGGTCGGCCACTGGGAAGGCGACACGCTGGTGGTCGACGTCACCGGCTTCAACGACAAGACGTGGCTGGCCGGTACGGGCACGTTTCACTCCGATGCGCTCCACGTCACCGAGCGCTACACGCGCGTCGACCGCGACCGGATCGACTACGAGGTGACGATGGACGACCCGAAGGTGTTCACCAAGCCGTGGACGATCACGTCGACGTTGATGCTGCGCGAGGGGACGCGCGTCCAGGAATACGTCTGCGCCGAGAACAATCTCGACCCGGCGAATTTCGAGAAGCTGCTGAAGGAAGGAGCGCAGATCGCGAGATGAGAACCCTGGTCGGCGCCGTCGCTCTGTTCGCGTCGATTGCCGGTATGTGCGTCAGCGCCGCGGCACCACAAGTGACGTCGGCGGCGGCCGCCGACGCGCGTCAACGCTGTCTCGCGCTGCGCGACCTGAAGATTCCGGCGACGTCGATCGGGCTGCCCACCAACGGCGCGACGATCGTCTCGGCCACGTTCGTGATCGCAGCGGACGCCGGCAACAGCAACGGCGAATTCTGCCAGGTGCTCGGCCGGATCCATCCGGTCGATCCGATTGCGCCCGACATCAAGTTCGAGGTCAATCTCCCGACGCGGTGGAACAACCGACTGCTGCAGATGGGCGGCGGCGGTTTCGACGGGACGCTCGTCACGGGGCTCGGCGGCGCGTCGAACCAGGTTCCGGCCGCGCCGACGCCGCTGGCGCTCGGCTACGTGACGGTCGGCAGCGATTCCGGTCATGAGACCGCCGGCGGGTTCGACGGCCGTTTTGCCCTGAATGCCGAATCGTTCGCCAATTTCGGCCGGCTGCAGATCAAGAAGACGCACGACGTGGCGATAGCGCTCGTCCACAAGCGGTACGGCGCCTCGCCGAGGCACTCCTATTTCATCGGCGGGTCGCAGGGTGGCCATGAAGCGTTGATTGCCGCGCTGTTCTACACCGCGGACTACGACGGGATCGTCGCGCATTACCCGGCGTACGACCTCACGTTGATGCACCTCGCGGCGCAGCATCGCGCGCGGGCGCTCTTCCGTGGCCCCGACACCTGGATCAGCCCCGACAAGATGAAGACGATTGCGGCAGCCGTCTACGGTGCGTGCGACGGGCTGGACGGGGTCCCCGACGGAATCGTCAGCAACGTCGGGGGCTGCAATCGTGTGATGACGATGGACGCGCTTCGCGCCAGGTTGCGGTGCCCGGACGGCCGCGACTCCGGTGCGACGTGCCTGTCCGACGGTCAGCTCGCGACCGTCGAGACCTTCAATACGCCGTTCTCCCTGGGGTTTCCGCTCTCGGCCGGATTGAGTGTCTTTCCGAAGCTCGCGATCCTCGACGGCGCCACCTTCCTGAACGCGCTCGGCCAGGGTCCGGTACCGTCAACCTGGCCGACCGGCCAGGACGCGACGCAGTATGCGGAGGCGTCGGGCACGGTGCGCTACGTGATTACGCGCGACGTGACCGCCGACCCGCTGGCGTTCGAGCCAGGCAAGTGGGCGACCCGCATCACCGAGGTCTCGGAAGCGTGGGACGCCAACAGCGTCGATCTGTCGCAGTTCATGAGCAAGGGTGGAAAGCTGATCCTGACGGTGGGGTCCATCGACCACACGATCACCCCGTACAACACCGTCAACTACTACGAGCGCCTGGTCGCGCGATTCGGGCAGGCCGCCGCCGACACGTTCGTCCGCTTTTATCGCATCCCGGGATTCGCGCACGGCAACGGGCTGTTCAACGCCAAGTTCGACGCGCTCGGCGCGCTCGACGCGTGGGTGGACGGTGGGCGCGCGCCCGGAACCCTCGAGGCCGTTGACGTGAATCCGCAGAACCACCAGCGGCGCCGGCCGCTGTGCGTCTACCCGTCCTGGCCGCGGTACACGGGCAGCGGCGACGTCAACGCCGCGTCCAGCTTCAGGTGCGTGACGGGCGACGACGCGAGCCAGACCAACTAGGAGAGATCTTTCCCGCGAGCTGAAGCCCTGAAATCTTTCCTGTTCGCTGAGCAGAGGGCTCAGCGGATTCGCTAGCGCAACGTGGTCGGATCGCCGGCCGGGTCTCCCATTTCCTTCAAGTACAGCTGAACCTCCGACGGGATGCAGGTAAAGTCGTCGAGTTGCTGGTTCGGAATCCAGCGGAAATGCACTTCCCCGAGCGGCAAGCGTTGGGTGTAGAGCTTCGGGTCGTCCATCGTGAGCGTCAGCGTCAGATCGTTCTTGCTGTCCCGGTGAAAACGTTCCTGCACATGCGCATCGACGCTATGCGGATAGCCGGCCCTGTTGGCCCACGTCTCCGGGGCGAGCCCGGTGGTATCCACCACGAACGTGTAGTCGTCTTCCCAGTGCCCGATCGAGTAGCCGTTGTACTTCGGATCGAGGACGTCCTTGCCCCTGCCGCCCACGTTGGTCGGAAGGGTTCGCCCGTCCGTCCACACCTCACGCCAGAGATCCATGTGCTGGAGCAGGATGAAGGTCCGGTTCGGCGTCGTCGCGATCGTCATCCCACGATTCTCGTTGGTCATATTTTGAGGAAAACCAAACGGATCGCAGTAGCGGGCGTGCGGATCGTTGGTGCCTCCGGGGCTGAATCTGCCGATCGGCTTGTTCCTGGCGAACATCTGCTGCCCTAATGGCGTGAACGGTGGCGCCGTCGCATTCTCGGCATTGCCTCTGCCTCTGCCCCTGCCCCCCGGAACATTGGCGCCGGAGTCCGGTCCTGCCCACGTCCCCGATAGATCGCGCTTCGGCGCAGGGCCGCCGTCGCCAACGGCCCTGTCCGACGGGTAGTACTTCCACGGAGAACGTGGCGCAGTGTTTTGATTGCCTTGCGCCGCAGCCAGCGCCGCAAGGACCAGCGCGCCCATCACGCCTGCGATTACGCCGGTGCACGAATTTCGCATCATCCTGCCCCTCGTCATGTCGTTGCGCCGAACTCTAGAAGTCGTACTTGATCCCGAACTGCATGATTCGCGGGTCGCCGACCTGCGAGGTGATGCGCCCGAAGTTCGAGGAGTTGAAGTTCGTCACCGGAGCGCCCCAGTTGAAGTGGTTCAGCAGGTTGAACGTCTCCAGCCGCAGCTCCAACCGCTGCGTCCCGACGGGAACGAGCTTCGAAATCGCCAGGTTGATCTGCCAGAACGAAGGCCCCACCGCGATGTTGCGCGTCAGTTTGCCCACGGTACCCGGCGCCGGCAGCGTGAACGCGTCCCGGTTCAAGTAGTTGAGGATCGGGACCCCGGGTTTCAAAGCGTCGCCGGAGGCGTCTTTGCCTGGACCATAGATGTCCACCCCCGGGACGCTGTCGGGCCGCTGCATGGTAATACCGTTGAACGCGCGGTCGACGCCACTGGTGATGTTGAGCCGATCCCCTGAGCGCGCGTTGAGGATGCCCGACAGCCGCCAGTTCGACCCAAGCGCGCTTGCAACTCGGTTATTGATCGTCGGAGTCTGGTACCCCGCGCTGAGCGACACCAGGTGCTTGCGGTCCTGATCGCAGTAGCCGGCGTCGAGATTCGGGTTGTCCGGATCGGTGTAGCCGGAGCTGATCTGATTGAAGGCAATGGCGGTCGTTGTGCCCGTGCACTTCGACAGCGTGTAGCTGCCGTTGACGCTGACGCCCCTCGCGGTCCGATTCCGGGCGGTCAGCTTCAGGCCACGATACTTCTGCCAGCCGACGTCCGAGTTGAGATCGAGCGCGCCGATTTGGGCCGACTTGATCGGATCCTGCAGAGACATCCTGCGCCGCTGGTCCAGGTTTGACGTGGTCGAGCACACCGGATAGGACACCGGACCCGTAGCTGTGTTGAGCGTGCAGGGGCCCAGGCCCAGGTACACCCCCGGGTTGATCGCCGTCTGCGCCCAGAGCCGGTCGGAGTAGCTGCCCAGATAGCTCGCGGACACGCCCCAACTGGTCCCCAGCTGCTGCTCGATCATCACGTTCCACTGCTGCGCCCGTGGTGAATTGATGCCGGGATCCATCGAGCCAAAGGCACCATACGGGATGTAGTTGACGTTGGTGCTGAGGACGATGGGGTGGGGATCGCCACCGAGGGCCCCCCAGGGGTCGTCCATGCGGCCCGGTGGATCGTTGATGAGCGAGCGGTTGCCGAACGGCGGCGCCCCGGCGTTGATGTTGTGGTACTCGCCGGCCATGAAGTCGTACCCCATCGAGTACGACGACCGCACGGCGAGGCGGCCATTCCCGTGGACGTCCCACGCGACGCCCGCGCGTGGCGACAGGTTCCACCACTGGATGTTCAGCCCGGTGTTGCCGGGCGGGAAGCCGTCATCCCCCGGATAGATGAGTCCCGGCGGCGCGTTGGCGAACACCTTGCTCCTGATGCCCCGGTCGAAATTCTCCTTCTTGAAAATCACGATCGCGTCGTTCAGAACGTTCTGGCCGAAGTACGGCTCCCACCGCACGCCCGCATTGAGCGTCACCCGGTCCGACACGCGCCACACGTCCTGTCCATACGCTCCCAGGTACGTGTTGCTGACCTTCAGGATGTTTGGGCCGCCCATCTCGAGCTGCTTGACGCGTCCTAGCAGAAAATCCGCCAGGCCAAGCCCGGTGATGCTGCCGTCAATGGTCCACACGCCGCCGGTGCGTGAGGTCGAAAGGCTGTCAAGGTTCCAGTGCTGTACGTTGGCGCCGACGCCGAGCTGATGGCGCCCCCGCACCAGCGTCAGGTCGTCGACAAACCCATAGAGCTTGTTGAACGTCTTCCGCAGCGTCGTCCCGCCCGCTTCAAGGTTGAAACCGTTGGTGACCATCATCGAGGTCTGGTCGGCGGGCGGATAGACGTACATCTTCACGCCGAGATCGGCCGGGCTGAAAAACCCCGGGTTCTGGCCCCGTTCCAGCCGCGTGTAGTTGTACGTGCCGTGGATCGCGTTGACGACCGAGGCGCTCAGCACCTGGGTGTAACCCAGGGCCACCGCGTGCAGCATGTTGTCGGTACCGACCGCCGAAATGTTACCGACCGCCGAAGTCTTGAGGATGTTGTCGCCGGGGCCGCTCCACGGCGCAGGGTCTTTCGTCTTGCTTCCCAGATACCGGCCGAAGATCAACTGGTTGTGCGTCACCTGAAAGTCGATCCTGGTGATCGGCTGATACTGGTTCTCGTCGTTGCCGACGCTGTACGTGACCTGGCCACAGGGATCCGTGGTCTTGGGCAGCCGCGCGGCGAGGTTCAACGCCGCCGGGCTCAAGCGGGACGGAGCGATGGTGTTGTTGACGAAGCCGGCGCTCGCGCTGAGGGTGACCTGCCTTCCGGAATTGCACGCCGGCGACGTGAACGCCGTGAAGTCGCCCGCGAGCATCTGGGCCGTCGGCACGTACGCGATGTTGCTCGCCGGAACCTGCCGCAGGATGGTGCCCTGGTAGGCGCCGAAAAAGAACAGCTTGTCGTGGATGATGGGGCCGCCCAGCGTGGCGCCGTACTGATGGCGCCTGAGGCCGTCATCGACCTGCTTGCCGTCGGGGCCGAAGGGGGCAAAATGATCCGGCGCGTTGAAACGACGATCGCGCAGGAACTCGAAGCCGTTCCCGGTGAAGCGGTTGGCGCCCGACTTGATCACGGCGTTGACCGACGCGCCCGACTTGACGCCGTTCTCGGCGGAGAGGCCGCTGGTCGCCACCTGGAATTCCTGGAGCGCATCGGGGAAGGGCAGCGGCAGGTTGGAGTTGGACTGCGGGTCGTTGTACGCCGCCCCGTCGAGCGTGTAGGCGACGCCGAACGGCAGGCCGCCGGCCACCGAAATCAACACGCCGCCGGAGATGCTGCGCGAGCTCGCTGTGCCGGTTTGCACGGCGGCGCCGGCGAGCACGATCAGGTCGGTGACCTGGCGTCCCTGCAGCGGTAACTCCAGGATCTGTTCGTTATTGACGACCGAGCTGATGCCCGCGCTGCGGACATCGACGATCGGCGCCGCCGCCTCGACGGTGATCGACTGCTCGAGCGTTCCGACGCCGAGCACCGCGTTGATCGTCGGCGTGCCGCCCACCTGCAGCACGATGCCGGTCTGCACGTAGGTCTTGAATCCCTGGAGCGCGACCTCGAGCCGGTACGGGCCGACGGGAAGATTCGTCAGCAGGTAGCCGCCGGTCTCGTCGGTCACCGTTGTGCGAACGAGGCCCGTGTTGGTCTGCGTCACGGTGATGCTCACGCCGGGCAGCACGCCGCCACTTTCATCGCGAACCGTGCCACTCAGCTGCGCCGTCCCTTGCGCCCAGGCGGCGCAAGCGGTCAGCACGAGGATCAAAATGCCACGCGAACAACAGGTCAGCCAGGGCTTCATCATCTGAACTCCTCGTGTCGTGAGCGTGATCGAGCGGCTGCATGATAGCGCCAATAATCCGGTGGCGAGGCGTTGAAAAAAGAAAAAGGCCGGCCGCCGATTCCTACGTACCTTGCGGTCGCGGTTCTCGCGGCCGTTCTGAATGCGAATGCTATGATCACGCGTCGTCATGCGAGGAGGAACCGCACATGGATTCCATTCTCGACTCATTGTTCGATCAGTATGAACGCGGCCGGATGACGCGTCGGCATCTGGTCGAGGCGTTGGCCGCACTTGTCGTGCCGACGCAGACCCTGGCGCAGGGCGCCGCCCGGGCTCCCGCTCCAATCGTGCGTGGCTTGTCCGTCAACCACGTCGCGCTCACGGTCAGCGATATTCCACGTTCGTTCGCGTTTTACGAACGATTGTTCGGGGTCAGAAAAGGCTGGCCGGCCACCGACGCCGGTACGGGTATCCACATGGACTTGCCGGACGGGTACATCAGCATCGATTCAGTCGCCGAACAGAAGGGCGTGATCACACATTTCGCGGTGGCAGTCGACCATATGAACCGGGACGCTGCCAAACGCCTCGCTGACAAGATCAATCGCGAGGTGCCGGATGCCAAGGCGAGAGATGGGTATCAGGCGAATACCGGGGGATCGACGGTCAATCTCAGGGATCCCGACGGATTCTTCGTACAAATCTCGTCGAAGGACGGGCGCTGATCATCGACCGAGCGATGCCGCCAACGGAGAATTGACGGCCACTTCCGACGCCAACTCGTAGAACCCGGGCGCGGACATCGTGGCGTATCCTTCGGCGACGAGCGCGCGATTGCCGCGTCCGGCTTCGGGCCGCGACAATCCAGCAACGCGCGCGAGCTCGCCGGGTATCGTCTCGCCGGCGCCGCTGAGAAATGCGCGCGCGATCTCGCACAGCGCGACGTCGCGATCGACGCGCTGCATCAGATCGTCGGGAAACCGGCTCACCGCGAGCGTCCAGAGGTAGGTGAACTTCGGCAGGTAGACGGCCTCGCTCGGGATCACGATCATCGCCGCCTGCAGTTCGTCGAGCGCGTGCGTGAACGCGGTTCGATCCGACACACCGGACTCCTTGCGCAGATCGATCGAGGCCATTTCCCATTCGTGTCGCAGCACGTTCAGCACCGCGCGCGCGTGCGTACTGAGACGACGCTTCTCCTGGGATGGACGCACGCCCCAGAGGGCGTTGAAGTACGGGAGCAGTCGCGGCGCGACGAACGTCGCCTTGCCGCGCGCGAGCTTCGCGTAGTAGACCTTGCCGCGCCGCAGCAGCTGATCTTTCAACGTCCACGTCAGAGACGTCTCCGGATCTTTCTGCACATGGCGCGGCAGCACGGCATCGCGGCGGCCGCACACCGCGACGTAGAGCGATGGACCCGGCCGGCGCGAATCGGTCATGCAGGCAGCGAAGCCCACCTGCTCGATGAACCGCTCCGCCGCGATCACGCTCGAGATGGCGCGCGCGCCTTCACGGCACCAGGTCTCGTCGCGATAGTCCTCAATGTCGGATGGAATCGACGGCTTCGGTCGCATGCGATCGAAGCCTATCGTGACACGCCAGGGCGAAGAATCGCCAGCGATCCTCGATCCCCTTCTACCTCGTGAGGCGCGGTCAGCTCCGCCGCAGCAGCGGCCGCAGCGTGCGGATGTCCTTCACCGTCTCCAGCGCGAGCAGCGCGTCGACCAGCTTCCCCGTGTTGGCGGCGCCCAGCACCGGCGACATCAGGTCTTTCGCCTTGTCGACCACCTCGCTGCGCGGCATCGGATTGCGGACTGTTCCGCGCACGGCTTCGACGCGCTCGGAGAGTTGCGTGCCGTCGTTGAGCGCGATCTCGACGATCGCCACGCGCGCCGGCAGCAGGCGTGTGAGCGCGGCGTCGGCCACGTACTTCACCTTGCTTCGCTGACGCAGCACGGCCGCGTCCTGCATCCGCGGCTTGTCGTGCGCCGCCTTGAACGAGGCGGTCTTGTCGAGCAGCATGACCGCCACCATGTGCTGCAGGCAGATGTCGGGGATGTCGCGGTTGTCCACGACGCTGCCGACCGACGGCGCGAGATGGACCGTGACGGCCTTGACGTCGTCGGCGTCGAACGGCCGCTTCCTGCGGATGTTCTCGATGGCGTCGAGCGGCGCCTGGATGGGCGTCCCCACCGTCCACTTCTTGATGTCGGTGTTGACGATTTCGTAGCGTTCGCCGAGCTTGTCGACGAGCGCTGGCGGATTACCCTTCGGCGCGTTCACCTGGAAGAAGTTGTCATCGCCGGAGAACACGTCGTTGACGCCATTCCAGCCGGAGCGGACGAGCAGCGCCGCGGTGACGCCGTTGCGCGCCGGCATGCCCGCGAACACGAATCCCTTCTCGATGTGGTCGGTGTCGCGTTCCCAGATCGCGTAGCCCGCCGCCTGCTGCGACGCGTAGTCGAGCAGCCAGCGCATCTGCTGCGCGGTGAGGCCGGCGATGCAGCCCGCGGCGGCGGCCGACCCGAAGTTGCCCGCGTACGCGTGCGTGCTCCGGCGGCTGTCGTTCCTGAACGCAATCGCGTCGAGCGCCATCGTGAGCCGGGTCCCGATGTCGTAGCCGAGCGTCACGGCTCGCACATAGCGTTCGCCGCTCGAACCGGCGTCCTCGGCGAGCGCCAACGCCGCCGGCACGACGGACGCTCCCGGATGCGACTGCGACGGACCGTGCGAGTCGTCTGTCTCGTCCGAGTGCGCGAGGACGCCGTTGACGAGCGCGGCGTCCATCGGTCCGGTAAGGATGCTGGAGCCGACGACCGTGGCGACGGGACGGCCGGCCTGCGCCCGCGCGAGCGCCAGCGCGGCCTTGCCGGGCGGCAGCTCGGAACCCGAGACCATCGCCGCGAAGGTGTCGAGGATGTGATGCTTCGCCTTCTCGAGGACATCCGGGGGCAGCGCACGCTCCCCGGCCGCGGCCATGTAGGTGCTGAGCGCCGCCATCACGGGCGCGGCGGTCTGCGCGCGCAGCGCGATCGGCGGCAAGGCAGCGGACGAGAGCAGCAGCGCGGCGCGATTGAGCAGCTCGCGGCGCGACAGTCCGGCACGTCGGGGCTTCATGATGCCGAAGGATACGCGATCGCGACGCGGCGATCGTGGCGGCGCGGGGACTATCTGGTCTTGGGAGTGTGGGCTTTCGGTCGGCTGAAGCGGAACGTGAACGCCCGTTCGCCCGTGGGATCCGCGATGGTCACGAAGGCGGCGCCGCAGTCGCGGCAGGTGCGCCGCGTGAACGCCAGGAACTCGAACGACACGCGCGTGTCGGTCGATCCGCATTGCCTGCACGCCACTTCGCCCAGCGGGGCTTCCCAGTGGATCATCGCGATGTACGAGTGAGCAACCCGGACGCCGTCCCGATCGGCCCGGATTTCAAAGAATCCACGGGCAGGCGCCAAAAAATCCGGGCAAAAATTACACGGTGTGTAAAAGTCGTCAATTACGAAATCCGCGCTCGAACCTCCTGCGATCAGATGGTGAAACCGTGCGCACATTCGCGTCGTTGACCCTTCGAATCCAACCGACCGACAATCACGCGCTGTGAACGACGACTTTTCGCGCCGCGACTTCTTCGCGCTGCTCGGCGCCGGGCTCGTGGCCGGCACCACCGCGCCGCAGGCTCAATCGGGCAAGCGGCTGTTCGCCTATGTGGCCTCGTGGACGTCGGGACCAGGCATCGGTGTCGGCAACGGCGGCGGCATCAGCGTCTTCTCCGTCGCCATGGCGACGGGCGCGCTCGCGCCCGTGATGCGCACCGGCCAGGAATTCGACAGGATGAACACCGGCTACCTGGCCGTCAACCCGAACGGACGGTTTCTCTACGCCACCAACGAGGTCGAGAGCTACGACAACGAATACGGCGGCGGCGCCGTCCTGACGTTCGCGATCAACCAGGTGGACGGCACCATCGCGCACGTCGGCACGCAGCCGTCGATGGGCGTCTGGCCCGCCTACATCTCGATCGACAAGGCAGGCTCCCGCGTCGCGGTCGCCAACCACGGCAACTACGATCCGTCCGTCAGGGTCGTCAAGAAGAATGGCGTCCCCGAGATCGAGAAGGTCTGGGACGACGGGACCGTGGCGCTGCTGCCCGTGAAAGCCGACGGCACCGTCGAGCGCGCATCGGATGTCGCCGTCCTCGACCGCATCCAGAGCGTGGACAAGGTGACGCAGCGAAGCGCGCACGCACACTCGGTCAACTGGGATCCGACCTCCCGCATGGTCGTCGCCTGCGACAAGGGGTGCGACCGGGTCTACACCTATCGCGTCGCCGACGGATCGCGGACGCTCGCCGCGGGAAAGGCGCTCGCGACCGAGCCCGGCATCGCGCCGCGGCACTCCTCGTTCCATCCGCGGCTGCCGTACGTGTTCGTCGTCAACGAGCGGCAGTCGAGCCTCTCGAGCTACCAGTACGACGCGCAGACCGCGGACATCCGGCTCGTGCAGACGCTGCCGACGATTCCGGCCGACTACACGATGAACAACTCGCCGGCCGACGTGCACGTGCACCCGAACGGCCGGTTCGTGTACAGCAGCAACCGCGGGCACAACAGCATCGCGATCTTCCGGATAGACGAGGCGAGCGGACGCATGACGCCCGTCGACATCGTCTCGACGCAGGGCGCGACCCCGCGCGGGTTCAACTTCGAGCCGGGTGGGCGCTTCCTGTTCGCCGGGAATCAGGGAACCGGGAACGTCGTGACGTTTGCCGTTGATGGCGAGAGCGGCAAGCTGACGCCAACGGGCGCGAAGGTGGACGTGCCGCGGCCCGTCTGCATCCAGTTCACGATGATTTAGGGCTGCCCGGCGACGCGCCTGTCACCAGCCCGTTGGCGATCACGAAGGTCAAGGCGGCGACCGGCAGCGAGAACACCACGAAGAGAACGAACGCGAAGGCGGACCGTAGCCTGCCCACGCGATGCTGCGCGCGGTACGCGCCCCAGCCGGCAATCATCCAGGCGACGAACGCGGCCATGAACGGCAGCGTGATCAGCAGCGCGAGCTGAAACGGCCTGGAGTCCAACAGGGTATCCGGGTTCAGGAGCAATTGAACGATCGTGCCGTTGCGAGCGGCTTCGAGGAGGCGTGTATACGACGACACGTCGCCAGCCCTGAGCGTGCCGATGAAGCTGACGTAGGTGATCGTCGAAAGCAGCTCGATCACGCCGGCGTAATAGAGGGTAATCACGAGACTCTTGACCAGCGTGCCGCGGCCGCCGACGGCTCGCCACGCGAGCCAGATCGCGATGCCGAATCCAACTGCCTGCGCCAGCGTGAACGCGGCGCCCGCGCCGAGCTCGACCAGGAGATCGTCCATGTAGGTCGGCGCCTTGAGGACGAAACCGGACGCATAGCTGAAGGCGAGAAACAGGAGCGATCGTTCGAACAGGTTCTCTTCGTGCAGGCGCCCGGCGACGAAGCGCTGGGGACCGGTCAGCAGCGCGATGAGATCGCGGAAGTACTGCGGGAAGAGTCCAAGACCCTTCTCGATGAGTTCGTTCATGCCGGCGGTGTGTCCGCCTGCGTAGGCGCCGACCTTAACGTCGGCCCGTACGCATATTGATGTAGTCCTGCGCGAATTTCCACAACCCCGGCACCGCCGGATCGTCGTTCACGAGCCCGATCGCGGCCGCCTCGGCGCCGGCCTGCTCGACGCTCCACCCGTCCACCAGCACGCGCTTGATCATCCAGACCATCGCGGTCGGACGGCCGTCGCCGGAGTTCAGGTACAGCGGCCGGTTCGCCGGATCGCCGATCGCCTTGACGACCGCGTCCACCTTCGCGCTGTCGAACGCCGCGGCCGAACCGGCCGCGGCAATCGGCATCACGAGATACTTCATGCCGACGACCTTGGCGGCCGCGGCGGTCGCGTCGCTGCCCGCTCCACCGGCCACGTCGATGACGGTCCTGAATCCACGCCGCCAGAGCTCCGACATCACCCAGTCGTTCGACTGGATCGGGCCGCCGTTGGACGCGGTGCCGTCGATCGGGAAGTAGTTGCCGAGTCCGGGGAAGTCCTCGCGCCTGATGCGCGGCTTCGCGGTCGCCGCGGTCCCCGCCCCGAGGCCGACGGCGTTGCAGCCGCGCAGGCCGCACAGGTCCGGCGGCGGCGACTCACCGAGCCCCATGTAGTTGTTGTAGACCGAGGAGTAGGTGTTGCTGCCCGTGCCGTCGGGGCGGATGAACCCGATCGACATCTTGAACAGCTCGGGCTCGGGAGCGCCTTTCGGAACAGTCCCTTCGATGATGTAGAGGCGGTTATCGTGCATGTAGATCGATGCCGACGTGCGCGACTGGTCCGCGCCGTTGGTGAACTGCAGGAGCGTCCCTTCGACCTGCTCCGCCCAGTTCCACGTCATGCCGGTCGGCGTACCGTGCTGCTGCAGCAGCCTGAACGCCGCGTAGGTGATGGCGCCGTGCACGTCGCTCTTCCAGTAGCCGGGGCCGACGATGCGGGTCTGGCCGCCGATGCAGGTCTCGGCGCCCGGCGCGCACGACTGCGATTTGGCGATCCCGAGCTTCTCGATGCCACGGTAGTCCGCGACGGTGACCGAGTAGTGTTCGCGTCCGCGGTCGACGCTGAAGACGCGGGCGGGCAGCGGATACCCCATCTGCGAGGTCCAGGTGATCTCCTGCACCTTCGGCTGGCCGGGGAACGTGACGCGGAAGCCGTCCTGGCGCGATGTGAACTCGGCCCATTCCTCTTGCGCGAACAGCGGTCCGCCGAGCACCACCCCGAGCGCCGCCACCAATGAAGCCACGCGCATAGTTCTCTCCGATGACCCGTTACGGGTCACCACCAACCACCAACTACTCACTGCCCACTGCGCGCTGCCAGCTGCCCGCTAGAAATGCAGCTGTGCGCCCAGCCGCACGACGCGCCCCTGCAGAATCTCGGTCACCCGGTCGAGCGCCGGACCGAAGTTGAAGTTCTGGTTCAGCACGGTGTTCGCGTTCAACGTGTTGAAGATGTCGAGCTGGATCCGCACGCTGCGCGTCGGGGTGAGCGTCACCACCTTCGCGAACTCCACGTCGAGCTGGTTCCACTGGTCGGCGTACTTCGTGCCCGGCTTGATCAGCGGCACGACGACGCTCGTCTGCGTCAGCGTCGGGATGATCGAGCGGTCCACCGTGTAGTTGACGAACAGCTGCCGGCCCGGATAGCTCGTGAGGACGCCGCTCGCCTGGATGCCCCACCAGATCGGGTACACACCTGACAGCTTGAATTGATCGATGAACGGCATCCCGAGCTTGGTCTGGTCGCAGAAGCGCCCGGCGGCGGTGTCGATGAGCGCGCCGGTCGGGACCGGGTTGTTCGGATCGTCGAGGCTGCAGTTCTTGATCACGGAACGGTCGTGCGTCCACCCGCCGAGCAGGCGTCCTTCGCCGAGCCGCGCCTGGCCGGTCACCTCGATGCCGTTGTAGGTCTGCGTGCGTGCGTTGCCGACGGTGTTGGTGTCGAGGATGTCCACGAGCCCCTGCTTCGCGCGATTGAGGTTGTAGACCATGAGCGGCTCGCCGTTGAGCGGGCTCGCAATGGTGATCGGCGTGTAGTCCTCGGGCCCCTGCAGGAGGTTGTCGGTCTGCTGCAGCCGGTGGAAGCCGCGCCGGTAGTAGGCGATGCTCGCCGAGATGCCGTTCGTCAGCTGGTGCTGGAACGCGCCCGAATATTCGACGCTGTATTCGCGCTGCAGGTGCGGGTCGGGATTGCGCGACTGCCGGATGCCGAATGAATTGTTGTTGCTCGGTCCTATCTCGTTGTCCTGCGCGATGTCGTCGCCGTTGAGGTCGTTCCAGGTGCGGCTGTCGGTGGCGAGGAACATCGGGTTGTAGGCGTTGACGTTGTCGGTGGCGAACTGGCTGACGTACTTGCTCACGCTCCCCTTGACCGCCGTCCTGCCGTTGCCGAACAGGTCGTACGACACCCCGAGGCGCGGCGACAGGTCCTTGTACGACGGCACGTGCACCTCGTCGAAGTGCCGCGCCGGGACGAAGCGGCCCGCCTCCGCATCCTGCTCGCGGATGTAGGCGTCGAAGTACTCCCATCGCAGGCCGTAGTTCAGCGTCATCCGCCGCAGCGTCCACGAATCCTGCCCGTAGATGCCGAGGTCGGCTTTCATCACCGGCCGCGACAGGACGGGCGTGTTCTGCACCGTCACGGACGAGGGAACGCCGTTGCGGTACACCTGGATCAAGTCGGCGTTGGTCTCGCGGCGCTGATCGTAGAAGCCGAACCCCCACTGGTAGCCCCACTTGAACGCGTGCGAGCCGGTGATGAACGCGATCGACGAGGAGAGCGTGTTGCGGATCGGGATGTTGTACTGCTCGACCGCCCCCGCCACGTGGCGGGTGCTCAGGATCGTGTCCTGGCGCGCCGCCTTCGCGAACCACGCAGGCGTGAAGGCGGGCTCCTTCACGCTTGCCTGGTACACCACGTTGAACTTGGTGACGTTCCTCGCGAACCCCGTCTCGAGCAGAACCCTGGGCGTCAGGGTGGCCGTCCATTTGGCCTGCAGGTTCGAGTAGTGCACCGGCGGCCGGCGGTTGGCCGCGAGCTCGTCGATGCCTGCCGCGAGGCCGTCGTGGCCGCGGAACTTCTTCGTCAGCTCGTAGAAGTACGACAGCTTGTGGTTCGCGTTCGCGCGCCACGTCACGCGGCCGAGACCCTGCTTCAGCGTGTTGTCGTCCACGGCCTGGCGGCCGTCGGCGTAGAACGCGCCGGCGACGGCGTTGTTGCTCAGCACGTAACGGTAGGTGCTGAAGAACCAGATGCGGTCCTTCGCCACCGGCCCCCCGAACGACTGGTTGAAGTCTCTCGCCACCAGCAGCGTCGGCTGCGTCGTCAGGCCGCGCTTGATGATGTTGTCGTCGAGGTTGCGGCTGGAGAAGTGCTTGTTGGGAATGGTGCCGAAGAACGTGTCGCCGCGGAAGTCGTTGCCGCCTTCCTTCGGGATGATGTTGACGCGCACGCCGCCGGTGGAGGTCTCGGCGCCCATCGCGCTCGTCTGGAACGTCATCTCCTGCGCCATGCCGTCGTTGAAGTACGGCAGCGCGCTGCCGTTGGCGCCCATCGTGTTCAGCTCCATCCCGTCCACCTGCGTGATGGTCTGAAAGGCGTCGGAGCCGTGCGCCGTGATGCGGATCTGCTGGATGCCCGACGCGCCGCCCACGTCCTGCCCGCTGGCGACGATGCCCGGCAGCGTCGCGCCGACGTTCCACATCATGCGCCCGCTCGGCAGGTTGTCGAGCAGCTCGCGGTTGATGATCTGCTGCTGCACCGAGCTCTGGACGTCCACGAGCGGCGCCTCGCCGGTGACGGTGACCGTCTCTTCGAGCGTACCGACCTTCATCTCGCCGTTGACGGTGGCGACCGTGTTGGCCTGCAGCGTGATGCCGTCGCGCTTGAAGGTGCTGAAGCCCTGGAGCGCGAAGGTGACCGCGTAGACGCCGGGGCGCAGGTCAACCAGCTTGTACTGACCCTGGCCGTCGCTGACGACGGTGCGCGTGCGCTCGATCAGGGCGGGACTGGAAGCCTCGACTGTGACGCCGGGGAGCACCCCCCCGCTGGCGTCTCTCACGACGCCGGCGATGGAACTCTGCGCGGACGAGATGGCGGGGAACAGGGCGAGCAGCGCCAACGCGCCGGCAACGCTCGCGAACGCGCTCCAGGTCGAACGCATGATGCGCACCTCCAAGAGAAGTCGGGATACCTGACCGCTGCACCTGAGAAGGGAACGCCGTGGGGAAATCGCGCGGATTATATATGCAGACTCAACCGCCGCTGCGGGTCGGCAGGAACCTGTTGGTCCGCGCCATGTACGCGCGATAGTCCTCGCCGAAACGCGCGACGAGCCGCGCTTCCTCGCGCGGAGCCCGTACGGCCAGCAGCGTGAAGACGAGACCGCCGACCAGGAGCATGAACCAGTTCGCAGCGGCCAGCGAGAACGCGAGCAGCAACAGCGCAACGGCGTCGTAAAACGGATGCCGCACCCAGCGATACGGACCCTTGACGACGAGCGTGTGCGCTCTCCTGGTGACCACGGTGTCCGTCAGGTTGCCGCCGAGCGTGCGCAGCGTCCAGAACAGCAGCGCGATGGCCAGGGCAATCAGCACGACCCCCGACCATCGCACCGACACGGGCAGGACAATGGCGGACCAGGCCATCCGCGCCGGGTTCACGAGGTAGACGAACAGGCTGACGAAGAACACGAGGCCTGCCGGCCGCAGCGTCGCCAGCATGAACAGCCCCTCCTGGCGACGATCGAGCGGTTCGCGCGTGCGGTGCGCGAGGATGCGGTAGTAGGCGACGATCGGGAACCAGACACAGATTCCCGCGATCAGCCACCAGCGCAACGAGTCGTCCGCGTTCACGGTTCAGATCGCCGCGTGGCTACTTGAGCGCCGCCCAGTTGATGCAGCCGGGCCCGGAATCCTCCCCCATCGGGAACCGGTTCTCGACCTCCAGCGTCTTCAGGTCGACGACCACGACGCTGTGATCGTCCCGCAGGCCGAGATACGCGCGCGATCCGTCGGGCATCACGTACATCCCGCCGTCGCCGGTGTCGCGATTGGCGACCTTCAGCTGCTTGATCTCCTTGCGCGCCTTCGCGTCGATCACGCTCAGCGTGCCGGTGCCGCCGTCGAGAATGAGCACCTTGCTGCCGTCGGGCGTGAACTTCAGCCGGTTGGCGTCGGTCAGCCTCAGGCCGAACGACTGGATCACCCTCCGCGTCGCGGTGTCGATGATCGAGACGGCGCCGTCACCACGTGTCGCGGTCCACAGCTCGCGGCCGTCGGGCGAGAGATCGAGGCCTTCCGGCGTCAGGCCGGGCAGCGGGATGGCGGTGGTCTTGAAGCGCGGCGGTCCGCCCGCCAGGTTGTCGATCACCGAGATGCTGTTCGAGCCGCGGTTCGGCACCCACAACGTCTGCTTGTCCCTGGCGAGCACCAGCAGGTGCGTCCCGTCCTGCCCGATGCCGAGCATCCATTCGACCTTGTTCGCCGCCGGGTCGTAGCGGCCGATCGTCTTGTAGCCCTCGGCGGTGAAATACAGCTTGCCGTCGACGAAGAGCACGTCGTGCGGCGCGCTGCCGGCGCCGGTGTCGATGCGCCGGATCTCCTTCATGGCGGCCACGTCGATCATCGAGATGCCGACGCCTGGACTCGCCACGAACGCCGTCAACCCGTCGGGCGTCACCGCGACCTCGTGCGGATCGCGGCCGACCGGCACACGCCCCAGCACCTTGCCGGTCGCCGGCTCGACGATGGCCAGCGCGCTGGCGTTGCGGAGCAGCACCAGCAGGCGCGGGGACGACTGGGCCTGCGCGGCGGCGGCGTTCGCCAGGGCCACGAGGACGGCACACGACAAGACCACTCGAATGGAAAGCCTCTCCCTCTTCATCTGCGACCTCCCGCCGGCGAATCATCGCACGGCTTCGCCGCGCGCGAACATGCCGCCGCCAATCTGGTATAAGCGTCCTGCACCCTTTACGTGGAGAGACTCATGCGCTCAACGATGCGGCTCGTCGTCGCTACGGCCCTGGCGCTCCTGGCGCTGCTCGTTGCCCGGCCGCTGGTCGGGCAGATCACCAGCAACCCGATTCCGGCGGCGATCGAAAAACGCGGCCTGGCGGTCGAAATCCGCGATCTCGTGCGCCTGCCGGACACCCGCGGCCTGCGTCCCCTCGACCAGGACGTGTCGCCGTCCGGGTGGGCGCGGGTCAGCTTCGTCCGCGACCTGCCCGACGGCCGCCGGTTCGCGAACGATTCGCGCGGCTTCCTTTACCTGCTCGACGGCCGCAACGCGCCGCGCGTGTACGCGGACGTGGGCGCGGCGTTTCCGCTGGCGGTTTACAACCGGCTCGAGAGCGGGTTCATCGGCTTCGCGTTTCACCCGGACTTCGCGCGCAACGGGCTGTTCTACACCGTGCACGCCGAGCGCGGGCCCGGCAATCCGAAGGCGCTGAACTTCATTCCGCCCGGCTTCGGGGCGGCCGACGTGACGTACCACAACATCATCACCGAGTGGCACGCGAACAACCCGGCGGCGAACACGTTCCAGGGCACGCGCCGCGAGCTGCTGCGCGAGGCGCACGTCGTCATGAACCTCACGCACCCGATGGGCGCGCTGGAATTCAACCCGACGGCGAAGCCGGGCGACGCCGACTACGGCCTGCTCTACACGAGCGGCAGCGACCACGGGTTCAGCAACGGCGGCGGGCCGAAGGCGAACAACCCGACGCAGACACAGCGGCTCGACACGATCATGACGGCCATCCTGCGCATCGATCCGCGCAGCCCGTCCGTCTCGCGCGGGATGAAGGGGCTGGGCGATTACACGATTCCGCCGTCGAACAAGTTCGCCGCGGATGGCGACCCGAAAACGCTCGGCGAGATCTACGCCTACGGCTTCCGCAACGCGCATCGCCTCTCGTGGGACACGACCGACGGCACGATGTACGCCTCCGACATCGGCATGAACCAGATCGAAGAGATCAACATCGTCCGCAACGGCGAGAACTACGGCTGGATGAAGCGCGAGGGATACTTCGAAAACGGCAGGGGGACGCGGCCGGACGGCACCCTCAACCAGCTGTATCCGCTGCCGGCGGACATCCTCGACGGCCGGCGCAAGGACGGCTTCACCTACCCGGTCGCCGTCTACGACCACGACGAAGGTCAGTCGGTCACCGACGGGTTCACCTATCACGGCCGCATTGCAGCGCTGCGCGGCAAGTTCGTCTTCGGCGACATCCAGCGCGGGCGCATCTTCGCCGCCGACGTCGCCGCGCTGAAGAAGGCCGACGACGGCGTCCCGCAGACGGTGGCGCCGATCGAGGAGATCCAGCTCTACACGCGCGACGCCAGCGGCACACGGACGAACGTGACGCTGCAGGAGCTCATCGACAAGACGATGGGCCAGAAGATCACACGCGCCGACCTGCACATCGGGCGCAGCAAGGACGGCGAACTGTTCATCACGTCGCGGCAGGACGGGTGGATCCGGATGCTCGTCGCAGACGAGGGCGCCGCGCGCACCGCATCGACGAACCGCTGATGCGCGTCAGCCGTCGAACGTTCCTCGCGCTGGCGCCCGGCATCGTCCTGGCGCCGGCGCTCGCCGCCCAGAAGGAGACTGGCGGCATCGTCTTCGTCGGCAGCAGCATCTTCCATCGCTGGACGAACCTCGCCTCGCAGATGGCGCCGCTGCCCATCACCAACCTGGCGATCGACGGGACCGAGACCCACGACATGCTGCGGATGATCGACTCGCGCGTCATCCCGCTGCGGCCGAAAGTCATCGCGTATTACTGCGGGAGCAACGACGTGGACGCCGGCGAACCCGCGCCCGCGGTCGTCGGCCGCATCGTCGAGTTCGTCGATCGGGTGGGAAAGGCGCTCCCCGACACGCGCGTCCTCTTCGTGTCGGTGAATCGCGCGCCGGAGAAGCAGGACCTCTGGGACGTCGTCGATGCGGTGAACCGTCAGGTGCAGGCGTACGCGGCGTCGCATCCGCGCGTCGAGTACGTCGACGTCAACCCCGTACTGTTCAACCCGGACGGAACCTCGCGGCTCGATCTGTTCATGGGCGATCAGCTGCACCTGCGGCCGAAGGCGTACGAGGAGTTCGCGAAGATCCTCAAGCCGGTCCTGACCAGGGCGTTCAACCCGTAACAGCCGGGCGCGCCGCCGAGAGTCGGGAACGTTACCGCAGGACGCCGATCAGCGCACCCACGCCGGCGCCCACGGCCCCCCAGACCAGCAGCCCGCGTGTCCACATGCCGCCGTTGCTGCATTCCCCGACTTCATTCGGACCGACGGTGCAGTAGAACAATCCGAAGGCGGCGAACGTGGCCGCGCCGGCGCCGGCGCCGATGGCGGCGCCCTTCGCCGCGGGGTGCAGTGCCGCCGCGACGACGGGCGGCGGCGATGCCCACGCGTAGTTGATCTTCAGCCGTGGCGGGATTGGGGCCTGCAGGCTCGCGACAGTCGGCGACTGCGCGTGCGCAAACGGGGCGGCGAGCGCGATCAGCAGCGCGCAGATGATGAGGTGGCGCAGAAAAACTCCCAACTTCCAACGTCGAACTCCCAAACGGCGTGTTGGCGCGCCGTTGCTGCTCCTTGGAGGTTGGAAGTTGGAGGTTGGAAGTTGGCCGCGGGCCATCTATAGATTCGGCAGCGCGAACAGCAGTCCGCCGAAGAAGGCGTAGGCCGCTATCAGCGTGACGATGACGTTGAAGGCCTGGCTGCCGAGGAACGCCGCCGCCGGCCGTCCTCCACCCGTGCTCACCACGCTCCGCAACGACGTCTCGAGGCCGATCGACACGAACGCGATGGCGAAGAGCACCGTGCGGACGTCGTTGACCAGCCCGCGCGTCGCGGAGACCGTCGCGTCGCTCAGCACGAACGAAAAGAGCATCGACGTGAGCAGGAAGCCGAAAACGAATTTCGGAAAGCGCTCCCAGATCAGCCCGACGCTCGCGCCGTGCTTGCCGCCCTCGTGCCGCATCGCCCACCAGATGGTCAGGAAGAACGCGGCGAACCCGATGAGCGCGTTCTGCGAGAGCTTCACCACGACGGCGGCGTTACGCCCCGTGTCGCCGAGCAGTTCGCCTGCCGCGACGACCGCCGCGCTCGTGTCGAGCGTGCCGCCCAGCCACGCGCCGGCAACCACCGGCGTCATGCCAAGCGCCTTCGCCGCGAGCGGCATCAGCACCAACATGGGCATCGCGACGAGGAGGACGAGCGAGGTCACGTACGACAGCTTCTTCTTGTCGCCCTGGATGGCGCCGCAGGTGGCAATCGCGGCCGACACGCCGCAGATCGACACCGCGCTCGCCAGCATCGTCGCCATCTCGTCGTCCACGCGCAGGCGCCTGGCCAGCCAGAACGCGAACGCCCACACGCTCACCACGACGATGAGCGCCTGCATGATGCCGAGCGCGCCGGCGCCGACGATTTCGTCGAACAGGATCTGCGCGCCGAGCACCACCAGCCCCGTCTTGATGTAGTACTCCGTGCGCAGGCTTTCACGCAGCCACGCGGGCACGCCCACCGTATGGTTGACGAGCAGGCCGATGGCGAGCGCGAAGATGACGTATTCGAGCCCGAATCCCGCGGCGGACACGTGTCCGGCCATCGCCTGCGCGAGCCACCCGAGACCGTAGAGGAAGAGCGCGCCGGGGATGAACCGCAACATGTCGGCGCGCAGCACGGCCGCGCCGGCAATGAGCGGGCCGAGCACGAACACAACCGTCTGCACCGTTCGCGCGGCGTTGTCGGCGCTCACGAGCCCGCCGAGAGGCGCCTGCGCCGTGCCCCACGCGAAGCGCGGCGTCGCCGGCCGCACGCCGATCAACATCAGCGCAATGAGCGCGGCGCCGACGAGGACGGCCAGCCAGTCTTCGCTGACGAGCGGCGGCGGCACCTCGCGCGCCGGCGCTACATCGTCTCGAAGCGGCGCGCCGGCGACGGCAAACGGCGGGTTGGTGGTCGCTGTCTGACTCATCGGTCTCATGTCCTCTCGACTCGCTTCGCTCGGGCAAGCCCCTCGAAGCGCCATAGTCTACACTGCCGCGCGCGCGCAGACGGCGTGGCCCGCTCAGGGCTTGTACGGCTTCTGCGCCTCGGTGAGTATCTGCCCGAACACGGGGATCTGATCGACCGGCGGCGCGTGGCTCGTGAACGTCTTGACGAAGGCGTAGAGGTCCTTCGCCTGCGCGTCGGGCAGCGTCGCCGCGGAGTAGTTCGGCATCGTCGTCGAGGGCTGCGGCGGCGCCACGTTCGCCCGCGCGCGGAGGAAGGTGACGAACGCCGACTCGGTGGCGAGGTTGGTGCTGCGGCTCCCCGCGAGCACCCGGGCGCCGGTCTCGCCCGTGAAGCCGTGGCACGCGTAGCAGGTGTACATTTCGTACAGCGTCTTCCCCTTCACGGGGTCGCCGGATGGCGCAGCGGCCGGCGCCTGCGCGCGCACCGGGACGAACTGGAACGCGAGCGTCGCGATCGCAGCCAGCAGCGCGATCCGAATTCTGTGTCTCACGTCGGTCCTCCAGGCGCACCTGAGGATGCGCCTCTCCGTTCGCTCTGCCCCAGGCGCACCTGAACGCGCGCCTCTACGTTCCCTCGCTGGTGACGGCGAGTCCGACCACGTGGACGTAGGGGCGGACCATCAGGTCGCCCTCGTGTCAACGGGGCTGCGTGATCACGTCGATCAAGTACGGCTGGCCGCGTTTCACCGACGCGAGGCCGCGCTTCAACGCCGCATTCAGCTTCGCCGGATCGGTAATCGGTCCCTCGCCTTCCATTCCGTACGCAGTCGCCATCGCGCGGTAGTCGATGTAGGGCTCCCGCAGCGTCGTGCCGATGTGCCCACGATCGCCGCCGCGGCCGCGCACGCCGCACATGTACTCGACGAACATCAGCTCCTGGTGCCACGCGCGGTTGTTGTGCATGACCGTCAGCATCGGCAGCTGATGGTGCGCGGCGGTCCAGAGCACGCCCGGCGCGTAATTGAGGTCGCCGTCGGTCTGGACGTTGATCACGATGCGCCCGCGGCTCTTGGCGGCGAGCGCGGCGCCGACCGACGCCGGCGCGCCGTAGCCCATGCCGCCTGCGCCCTGCCCGCCCAGGTAGCTGTACGGCTTGTTGTGATCCCAGAGCTGCGTGTTGTGCCCGCCGGAGAAACCGCTCGGCGACGCGAGGATCCAGTCCTCGTTCACGATCAGCGGCCACAGCTCGGCGTAGATGCGCGCGGTGCTGATGGGGCTGGCATCCCATCCCGCGCGCTTCTGTTCGAGCGCGCGCCGCAATTCTTCCATGCGCGCCTGGCGGTTGGCGGCCGCGTGCCGGCCTGCGCGCTCTTCGATCACCCGCCGCCGGTCGGGCGTCATCTGCCGGCGTGTCTCCTCGATGATGACGGGCAGGCTCGCTTCGGCATCGATCGCGATCGTGCGGCCGCTTGCCGTGCCGGCTCCCGCGCCCGCGCGGCTCACGCCCGGCGCGATGCCGCCGAACCCGATGTTCGTGGTGTCGCGGCTCAAGAGCGTGGACAGCGCGGGACCCGTCAGCGACACGTTCGCGGCGGGCGCTTCGAGGCCGAGCACGAAGTCGTACATCGTGCTGGCGCCGGGCCCGCAGAGGGGATGCCGCTGGGGGAAGCTCATGGGTCCCTGCGTCGCGCTCGTGCTCGTGCACGCGCCGACGAGCTCGGCCAGCTGCACCGCGGCCTTCACACCCTCCGGCGTCCGCAGGCGGCCGACGGCAATCCGCGGATTCTGCGCGTCGAGAAGGCCCTTGGCGATCTCCTTCGCCTGGCTCGCGTCGATCGCCGTCATCGCCGGCGCGGTGTAGGCCGGGACCTTCAGCTCGCGCGCCTCTTCCTTCTGCAGCTCGATATCGAGCACGACGAGCGTCGGACCGCACGGCGGCGTGATCGCCTCGGTGTACGCCCGCTGGATGGCGGTGAGCGACTCGGCGAGCGTCCGCGGCTGCGCGTCCCACTTCGTGAAGCTGCGCACCATGCCGGCGATGTCGTTCGCGCTGTGCGCCGCGATGAAGCCGAGATCGCGTCCGGCGAGGAGCAGCGCGGGCGTGCGGTCGTAGTACGCCTGATAGATCGACATCGCCGCGTGCTGCACGCCGATGGTTCCGTGGAGCACCGCGCACATCGGCTTCCCCGTCGCCTTCCCGTACCCGTGCGCCATCGTCACCGCCGACTCCTCGTGCAGCGCGGTGATGAATTCGGGCATCCGGTTGGGCGGGTTGCCGTAGTTGATGATCGATTCCTGCAGGCCTTCGAAGCTCGACCCGGGGTTGCCGGCGGCGTATTCGATCCCGAGATCGCGGAGGACCTGCACCATGAGGTCGGAGCCAGGCCGGACGACCGCGCGCTGGCCGGGTCGAACCGGCGGACGCACGTTGCCGGCATCGCGTTCGAGCTGCGCGGGTGAGGGCGGCGGAGCCGCCTCTGGCGAGACGTTTGTTCCCTGCGCAGAAACTGCGCCGGCGAGCGGACCGTTGGTCAGCGCGGCGGCGCCGGCGGCCGCCGTTGCCGCTCCCTTCAGAAACCCGCGGCGCGTCACCGGATGCTGCGTCTTCTTCGTCCTCGCCATATTCGAGCCTCTCCCCAAAAGCGCGTCAGCCCGAGCCAGGTTGCGACGAGATGATGCGCCGGATCGACCGTCAGCCACAACCGGAAGGTTGGGGAAGGTGGTCGAATGCCCCCGCAACCATCGCAGAAGACAACCACCATCGAAGGGAAGAGCGCCGGCACGTTGTGGCACGGTCAAGGGACGCGACACAGCTCGAGCAAACGGCGCGGACCGGGCCGCGCGAACGGGGCGGACGAAAGTTACGGCTGACCCGGAATGAAGCGCAGGGACCCGGACCGTCTATAACGTGTTGAATGTATGGTGAAAAGGAGAGGTGCAGGTCAGCCGCGGTGATCCATTTCGGAACAGCCAAAATTCGTTCCGTAATTATTTCGCCCCATCGGGGACATTCCGGTTCGTTCCGTCACGAATTTTGCTCCACTACAGGACTTATGCGTGTACGCATCGTTAGAAAGCTTGCGGACCGCGTCGATGGGATCGATCTCACCCACTATGGGGTCGGCCAGGTGATCGAGTTGCCCGAAACGGACGGGCGGTTGATCGTCGCCGAAGAGTGGGGCGTCCCCGCCCGGCGGGAAGGGGACGTCAACGGGCACGACGGGACCTCGGCCACGGGCGATCGACGTCAGACGCCAGGCGACCTCTACCAGCGACTGAAGCACAAGCGCGATGAGATCGATCGCCGAGACCGCCGGCGCGTGTACCGGCGCGACTCGGACGCTACGGACTCCGCCAGCGAAAGCGTCTCCTGAACTGACGCGGTGATCGGCCGCGCAGTTCTGCACGTACCAGCACGTCCCCCTCCCCGCACGTGAAGCCTGTAGTATCGTGAAAAAACCGATGTCCAAGTCAGGTTTCGTATTGCTCGGTATTCCCGTCGGACTGCTTCTGATCGTCGGAATGGTTGGGGTGCTCTTTCTCTTCGTGCACTGACCGGTGGCGGGTCCAAAGGACCCGCCCTACACGTCTCTCAGAACCTGTAACCGAACCCGAACGAAATAACCGGGATGATTTTCAGGACCTCGAGGTCGTCGTTGAGGTCCGCTTCCTGCTGTCGTACGTCCGCCTGAAGCAGCGGTTCCGTGGCCACGTTGCGGCAGTTGGTGCCATTGGTCAGGCAGGCGCTTCCACCCAGGTTCAGCGCACCCGTCGGCGCCCTCGAAAAGACGACGCCGAGCTCGACGGGGATGCTCCACCGCCGATCCCCCCGTGTGGCGATGTTTCCCCACCCGATCGTGATCTGTGGCGCCACCTTCTCGAATGACACCTTGGCATCGCCGCTGACCGGGTTCGACGGGTTGCTCAGCAGCCTGTCGCCGCCGAGCGTGAACTGCTGGCCGCCGGGCACGAAGGCGTTCGCCTCGACACGGTTGCCGTTGTAGATCATCAACCCCGGGCTGACGTGGAAGCTGCCGCCGGCCGGGAAGAAATCGAACTGCGCGGTCACCGATCGCAGCTTCAGGTGCGCCGCGAGCGTAATGCCGTCGTTGTCGAAGTCGTGGTTGAAGTTGAAGAAGTTGAAGCCGACCCGCACGTTCGATCGATCGGTGGCGGCCACCGCGCCGTCGAACCCGATGCCCAGCGTGCCCAGCGTCACCGCCGCACCGCCGTGGGTCTGGCCCCGGCCCGGGTGTGCGTGCAGCAGCACCACCAGGGCTACCGTAAGAACAGAGACCATCGACACTCTCATCGCGCCTCTCCTCCGTGCCGGGAAGCGTTGTCCATTATGAGGCCCCAGAACAAAAAAAAGAGGCTGCCCCGGGAGAGGCAGCCCCTGCACACACACACAACCCAATGTCAGGAGTTCACACACACAACCCAATGTCAGGAGTTCGTGCTAGTTGATGACCGGCGCCTCCCATACCGCCTTCGCCTGATACCAGTCCTTCGCCACGATCGACCACATGATCTGATCCAGGTACTTGCCGTTCTTCAACAGCGAACCACGGAGGATGCCCTCCTGCACGGCGCCGAGCTTGCGCAGCGCGCCGTTGCCGCGGCCGTTCTGCACGACCGCGCGCGCCTCGAGGCGGTTCACGTCGGTGTGCTGGAAGGCGAAGTCGACCGCCGTCCGTGCGCTCGCCAGGAACAGCCCTGTGCCCCAGAACGGCGAGCCGACCGCGAAGCCCCACTCCGCGACCGAGAAGCGCGGCGCGATGGCGCGAACCTGCACGAGGCCGACCGCCTGGTCACACCCTTCCGGCACGATGCCGAACGTCATCTGGTTGCCCGCTTCGCGTTCGCGGATCGCCCAGCCGATGAACTTCTCGAAGCCTTCCGGCGTCGTCGGCGGCGGCGAGATGAACTTCGCGACCTCCTCCGTCCGGAGCATCGAGAGGAGTGACGTCGCATCGGCTTTCACGAGCTCGCGCAGCACCATGCGGCGGCCCCTGAAGATCGGCAGCCCCTTGGTCCAGTCCGCGACCACTTCCATCTTCGGGGTCGCGTCCGGAGCATCGAAACGAATCGGTTCGAGATTCTGCATCGCCGCAATCAGCGTCGAGTTCTGAATCGAGGTCGTCTGGGTATTGGTGTTCATTTGCGACCCCCTTTCGCCGTGTTCGTAGATGGCAAGCCGTTGCTGCCCAGGATGCTTTCGCCCCAGACGACGTTTTCGCCCCAGACGATGTTCTCGCCCCAGACGATGTTTTCACCCCAGACGATGTTCTCGCCCCAGACGATGTTCTCGCCCCAGACGATGTTCTCGCCCCAGACCAGGTTCTCGCCCCAGAC
>Ga0134123_10000122_pt1 | contig 48444 bp, 65 predicted proteins | sample KB303_FD_96460 | JGI IMG/M metagenome (GOLD analysis project Ga0134123, IMG submission 96460) | Terrestrial soil microbial communities without Nitrogen fertilizer from Kellogg Biological Station, Michigan, USA - KB3-0-3 | ecosystem: Environmental > Terrestrial > Soil > Unclassified ...
CCGAGGGCACGACCCAAGGTAGTCGAAATCTTGGGTCCCGCCTCCAAAAAAGCGGGCGAAGCTGGGACGAGCCACTTCGTCCCCTCGGAATACGAGGCCACTCTGCTCCGTCGTTAGTAAACCCTAGGGCAGCTTACTCGATGGGAGAAGGAAATGGATTTATGAAAACACGATAACACAAAGAGGTATTAAACACAGTGGTTTGTCTCAGAGGTTATCCCCATAATTATAACAGAACCACGGAACCGTGCAAGGGGAAAACTAGAAGCGGAAGTACCCTCGTATCTTCGGGCTTCCTCTCTCTATCCGACGGCCATAGGTTACTCGCTCGTCGAATCTCAAGTTACTTTCGAGGAGGGTGAGATACTTCTCGTCCATCCCCACGATAAGGGCGGTGTGCCCCACCTTCCCTGTGAGTAGTACAGCCTCTCCTATGGCCGCTATTTGGCTATTAGACTGGATATCCCCTGCGTACCCTCTGAAGCTAGGGTCTTTGAAATACGACCCGTAGAATCGCTGTATAAAGGCCACACACTGTCCGCCATAAGTACCCTGTAAACTTCGACCTAACTCTATCCAGTTTTGCTGAGCAAACGAAGTCTGGATTAAAACTGTCTGATTAGAACCCACCTCTCCCTCTATAAGACCCTGACTTAAGGCTAAACTTGGAGCAAAACATATCATCACTACCGCTACAAAGAACGATAAAGGTATTTTCATACCCCCTAAGTATACCATAGGGGGTCGAGGGGCTCGGTCGTTTGGACTTCGCCCCCCTTGCTCGTCAGTGCCTCAGCACTCCGACTCTTCGTCGGCGCAGGGCTTCGACAACAGGTCATGGATGGAGGGAAGATGAAGAGACCTCGTGACTCTCGTGCCCTTCTTGTGACGGTAGGGCAGGATGCAGTTCGGGTGGAACCAACTTCCGTCCTCGTACTCGCCCCGTTCCTGCTCTCCGAGTTGGAGATTGCACCAGTTGCACCACCTCACAGACTCCTCCTTCTTGAACGCCAACGCCACTTCTTGCCCTTTCTGTGGAGCTTCCATCGTTTCTTTCCCATCGGCCTACCTCCTAACGGACTGACGCCAAGGTCTGTACAGGCCCTGGACTCAGACCACTATTTATGTTATGATAGTAGTATCAATCTCCTCCCCAGGTATTGATAACCCAACCCCCGAAATTAAATTTTAGTCGGGGGTTTTGTTTTGTCTTTACTTCAACTGTCCCAAGATAGCTTCAAGCTGGGCGATTTGCTCAGTTGTTATCTCCTTTGTTGTAGGTTCAGGAAGTGGGTCCGGACCCCCCCCTATCTGATTCATGGCTTTGTCTATAGTCCCTATAAGGACAGACCCTCCGAACCAAATCCCAACAGCCATTGATAATCCTTGAATCCAAGGGTTATTGGGGAAAGGAACGTTAAGTCCTGCGGTCAGACCGATAAAGAAGAGCTTCCAGAATCTAACCGAAGTTAAGAACGAGAAGTCCATGCTAGTTATTGGCAATCATAGCTACACCGATAATGAGGGCCAGGACACCGAGGACCTTCGGGGCATACTTAAGGGTCATGAACTTCGAGATACCATACACTAGGAAGAAGGCGATTGTTGCGTAAGTTGTAATCATAGTTTTAATGGTTAAGTTTTTGATGCCGACCTTTGTAGCAGGGCGAGAAGCTGTTTGTAAAGCTCAAGAAGCTTAGCCCATAGAGGGTAGTCTTGAGCGAATTTATCTATGAGGTAAGGAGCAGGGTCAACGGCTCCCAAGAATCCATTGGTTTGTTCGGGGTTGTACCAGGAGAAATCATTCTCATTATAGGCCTGGGGCTTTAACCCAAAGTGCAGGTGGTCTCCTGTCGAAAGCCCTGTGCTATCTGCGTACCCTACAAGGTCGCCAGTCTTTACAACTTGTCCTGTCTTCACTACGGCATTGGCATTGATGAGATGCCAGTAAATTGTTTTGAAGTAGACCTGTTGGCCGTTGTAATCAAAGGTTTGGAGGGTTCGAATGACTACTCCGTTTCCACCCCTATCATCTATTTCGGGATAACATACCCCGTCATGGGAAGCATACACAGGCTGGCCGTGAATAGCCTGGAAGTCTATTCCGTTATGTCCCACCATACCTAAGGCGGTGTACTTCGGGTCTGGATTCCCGAAGGGTTGGTTCACTTCGTAAGGTTTTACTGGCCGCCAAAGAATCAGCTTCATGTTAATCCAGGTCTAAGATAGAAGTCTTATCTTCCTGTGCTTCACTGATAGGGTCGATTGTTTCCTCAGTATCTTCCTCTTCATCGTCTAACAATTCTTCATCGTCTAATGGAATCATGTTCGTCATATGATTTTATTATCGGTTAAGTATTTATTGCGGTTCATCAGTGCGGTAGGGTAATCCGTCGCAAGGAAATCCCCTTTGTACCTGTAGCCTGGTCCGTTAAAAGCCACCATGTCGACGTACTGATACATCCTGTCACAGGACTCCTGTACCGAAGTATCAGAGTACCCAGTAACCACTGCCAGGTCGGTGTAGTATTCGGCTGAGATGATTTTATCTTCTTCTTTCTTTGCTTCATAGAGATAGACGTCAGGCTCAGCTTTCTTATCGACCTCAATTATATCACCTCCCTTTAACTTCCCAAAGGAATCGTGGTGCTCGTTGAAGAGTCTCACGGTAGTTCCAAACTTATGAACCAGAGGATTCTTACCAGCGACAATGGCTTCGAAGAAGGTAGTGCACATCTTCTCTCCACTCTCAGGTCCTGACATGGCAATCTCCCCAAAGATAGCATCCCATCCAAACCTATTAGGACAATACTCTCCGAAGAACTTATCGCCTGTCTTGGGGTCGATAAGGATAGAGGAGTCCCAGATAAAGAGACCTGTTTGCTTAGCCGCCATTTCGTGGATGGCGGGAGGAAAAGCTATTTGATTTATTGGATTGTCTATCTCCGTTCTAAAGATTACGGAGGTTCCACAGCCTACCTGGATTCCTTTGTCTCCCGCTTCCCTGTACTTAGTTTCGATATCGATGTCAGAGAACAGGGGGACGCCGTTCCAGAACACCATCTCAGGGGTTATCTCTATAGGGTTTAGGATTTTCTCTTCGAGGATGAAGCCTTCGTCTTCGTAGTCTTTCTGGCCTGAGTCGAGAGCTGAGGAGATAAGAACCTTAGCTTGCTCAGGGTCCTCCATATTCGGGACAACAGTTTTTGCATTGTCCGAATTTCCTTTGAGTACCCAGATTTTTTCTGACTCTTCGATGAATTTTTTCCCATCTTCTATTGTTTTAAATTCCTTCTTCTCGGCGACCTTTAAATCTTTATAGTTTTCTTGTACGAATTTCTTAGCTTTGTCCCTGTCTCTTTCAAATTGAAATTGCTCTTCGGTAGGGAAGAGTCCGTTCTTAAATCCCATTGCTAGGAGTTGCTCAGCAAACTTATAGAGGTTATTAAAATCACAGAAAACAAAGTACTCATCCTTGTTCTGAATGTCCGGCAGGACCTTCATTACCTTATCGGCTGGGGTCTTAGTCAACATCCCCTCATAGAGGGATAGCCGACGTTCTTTCATCTCTGGTTCTTCCTTATCGCCCTCGATGCCCAGCTCCTTGATGTCCTGTATCTGGGCAACCGTAACATCCTGACCCTCCCGTTGAAGAGCGTAGGCTATCGGTAATGAAAGACCCTCGAATGTTATGAAAAGATATTTCAAGTTAATCCACTAATTTAATAATCATAGCCACAGGCGGTAGGGGAACCTCACCATCCACTATCCGTGGGGTCTTCCTGTTTGATTCCATGGCGTAGATGTTGTTCACGAATATTTTAAGGGCGGTGGCATTTAGTTTCTCCAGTGTGCCCTCCGAATTTACAATAGATTTCTTGCCGAATAGAAACCCTATCCCTCTCCCCTTATTGTTCCTGGAAATCTTCACCGAGATTACAAACTGGTCTTCGTCCATCGAAGTCTTGATATCAAAGTATCGTATGTGGAGAAGCTCCAAGTAATACCGTATGAATTGTTCTGTTTTGGTCATGTGTTTATAGGGCCCGCCCTCTAACGGGCCCGCTTAAGACTAATACTTTTTAGACTTCTTCGCTCCCTTCTTCCCCTTACTGGCTTTCATTTTGATTCGATTGCGTTTCATCGGCATAGTAGTGTGTGGTTAATATTAACGACCTTTACTTATTCTCATAGAGGTTGAGGACCTCATTGGTTGTCTGAGACATCTGAAGAATGTCTGACTTAATCTTGTCGAGCTGACGGGTTCGCTCGTCATCATTCATTCCCTCCTTCTTCTGGACCGCACGGTACAGGGCCATCTTATCTTTAAAGGCAGAGTAGAACGCTGCTGCCCTATCGTATCCGATTATCTGAACCTTGTTGTCCTTTAAGAAAGTCATGGCCTTCTTAGGGTCCACCTTCGAGAGAGAGTTAAAGGTGTTGTAGTACTCCTGATATGAGGTGTACTTGTCCAACGCCTTCCCTACTTCAAAGGCAGAGGAGGGTTCGTAGGCATCGTGGATGAAAGTGTTGATGACAGGAAGGTTCGTTACCTTGAGCTGTTTGTGTAAGTCGTTCGCTGAGATACCAAGCTTCTGGGCGGTGTAGTCTGTTACACCAGCAGCCACCGTATAGGCCGAGAAGAGAGTTTCACGAAGGAAGTTATCAACCTTAATCGGATTGTCGAATATTCCTAAGGTCGGAAGATGGGAAGCAGCGAACAGGTCAGCCGTCTTCTTAGCGATGTCTGAGGTGTAGGCGGTGTACTGCTCCGTAGGAATCAAACCCTGCAAGGATTTAGGAATGAGAACATTTCCAGTGAACGAACTCTTGTTAGCCCACGACTCCATAAAGGGTTGTAGAGGGTCAGGAAGAACAGAGGTGATGAGCTGTCCTGGGTCATCGAACTGATTCGGAGCCGCAGGGATTGTCTGCTGAACCATCTGAGAGACGAATTGTTTAGCTAGCTCAGGGTCTTGCTTCTGGAACTGGGAGAATATCATCTGAGGCAGAGACCAGAACAACATGAAGTAGGGGTTGCCCACTATAGGAATCGGAACAAACGCCCCGCTCTTTCCTACGGGAATGTTGATACTCATAAGTCTTCGGAACACAGGCATCTCCTGGAAATCTTTATTGTCCTTTTGCTGGTAGGCCTGAGCCAGGGAGAGAAGCACTATAGGGATAGCCCTCTTAAATGTTCTTGCTTTACCAAAGGTTTCTAAGGTCTTGTCGAAAGCTACAAGTCTGCTCTTAAAGAAAGCTACGTATTTGTTTGCGGAAGAAATCGCAGAGTCTGATAATCCTCTCTGACTCCAGTTCATCGTAGACTGCTGGGCATCCAGGATTCCCTTTAGCATCTGTTCAGAATTAGAGAGGTCGTATTTTCCAAGGACACCGAGTCGAGACATCATTTCAGAACCCTTAGAGAGGTTCGTCATGGCGTTCTTGAACTTCGTAACATAAGAACCCATGCCTTCCTTCTCATTAAACTTCACGAGGTTCTCTCTCATCACGTCTGAAGACTCACCCATGATTCGTTCGTTGTTTAAACCATAACGGTTTCCAATCGTCCAAACATTATCCTTTTGAATAAAATGCTGAAGTCCCTTAAAGGAATCCATCACAGGGATGAATCCTGAATCAGCCTGGAAGTAGGCATCAAAGGAGTCTCTAATTGGGTTCTTAAGGATGAAGGACGGAGAGAAAGTAGTGGCCAAAGACTTCTTAAAGTTCGTGAACTTCTGTAATCCTTTCTGCAACCAGTTCGCCGAAGCGTTCTTGTTGAGGGCATCAAAAGAATCCCTAACCTTAGGGTCGAGCCTCATAAACTTATTCTCTCCGTTCACTCGAACCTTAACGAGTCCCTCTTCTCCCCCGTCATACGGTCTCCAAAACTCTGGAAGTAAATCTTCATTGGCCTTAAGAGTCAGTAACATTTCTTCTCGCTGGGCGGGTTTGAATTCGTGGTACAACTCCAGGGTTTTCATCACCTCTTCTGGCGTGGGTTTAAAAGGTTTGATGGGCGGAGTGTTCTCAACGATTGCGAGCTTGCCAATCTTATCTCCGTGCTGGGAAGCCACATCGTAAATCTGTTTGTAGATGTGGTCTGTAACCAAACGCTTGCTCATGGAATACACTTCACCCGTGGCAGAGAGAAAGGGGTCTACTAAGTCAGGACGCTCGGAACCAAAGAACTTCTTCTGTACGGACGAAGATTTTTTATTCCATTCGAAGTCATTATCAAAGACACCACCCTGACGGACAAAGGAAGCGAAGTATTCGGACTCGTTCATCTTGTTAAACGCCTCCTGAGAAATCCAACCACGGTCCAAGTACACCTGCCTAAGGGCGGAGTTGAATCCCTTTATCTCCTCAGCGATTTGTCTGGCCTGAGGGAACTTAGATTCCATATAACTCTTCACCGCAAGAATCTTATCGGGCGTGAGGTTCTCAGGGAAAATCATCTTCCTTCCTTCGGTAGCCGCACTCTTCGCCCTAACCTCCGCCTGGGTAGCCAGGAGATAACCACCGAACTGTTTACGAATCGCCTGCGGAACGTCGTTCCATATTTCTGTAAGTCCACGGGTCGCTCTTACGGGTTCTTCAGTCTTCCAGTTAAGGACGTGGTCCTGGTCTTTGTAGATTCCTTTGTTTATCTGGTCTTCAAAGAACCCCGAAATTCTCTGGGAACCCGTTGTCACTAAGTTATAAATCTGTTTGGTGAGCTGTGTGTTCCCTGCCGCTTCATCTAAAGGTTTAACATATTGGGCGACGTTAAGCTGGTCCCTATAAAGATTGGTTAAGGCCTCCTTCATCTTCGGGACAAAGGTTTTATCCTTTAGGGATTCAGTAAACTGAGAAATGATTTGACCCTCGTTCTGGTTGTACACATCAGTCACGAGGTTAGCCATCGGGTCTGACTCATCTCTAGCGATGTAATCCTCACGAGTCTGTTCAAGGAGGTCGAGGAGGTTCGGTTCCTGGGTTTTCAAGATTGAACGAGTGTAATCTAAAGTCAGTGGGAACTTATCTTCCACGTTCTGTCCAGTCATATACTGCCTCATCATCTCAGCGAAGGACTCCGAGAGGTGTTTAGAGGGGTCGTACTTCTCCTTCCTGGCAGGGTCTAGGTTGTCCTTTAATTCCGTTTCTAAGGCCTTAAATGAGCCATTAGACAGGTTTTCCTTGATGGACTGGGTAATGTTATACCTGGCGTCTATGATGTGTCCTGCGGTCTCGTGGAGGAAAGTCCCTGTAGAGAAGTCCCTCATCTTAACTTGCTGGTCTCCTGTCGCCGCTCCTTTTACGCCACGGGGGAGTCGTCCCTTAATAAAGTTGGGGTCAAGGAACTCCACTAACTTGAGAGCGATATCGGTGGCGGGTTTCAAATCAGAACCTTCTCCGCTCTTCTGTTCGATGCTTGCCATTTGTTCAGGGGAGTCTCCTAGGTTAGAAGATTCAGTGATGATAGCGTTGCTGTCGAACTCAGGCGTGCTCTTACCCTTCACCTTCTTGATGAGTTCGGTATCTGAAGTGGACATATCAATCGGCTTACCCAAATCAAAGTCAAAGTTCACGGTGTCACGGAGTTTCTGTTTCACTACGTCCCTAGAGATTTCAAGTTTGTTAACCCCGTTAAAAGTATCAGGGGCGTTCACTCTCATCCAGTTATTCAGGTGGTCGATGGAATCAAATCCGAACTCCTTAACTAAACGGTTCGCTGTCTGGACAGGGGTAGAACCTTCTCCCTTCTTTCCGTAGGCATCTAAGACAGACTGGGCGAGAGAAGTTCGGGAGCCATCGGTCTGTTTGAAGTTATCGAATATCTTTTGGAATCTCTCCTGGTCAAAGTTCGGTACAAACTTCTTCTCTGCGAGTGCCTTAAAGTTCTCCTGGTTAGAAAGAGTTAAGAGTTTATCCGTATGGGCGTTCACCGTTCTCTCGATAACCTTTAGAAGGGTCTCCGCATTGTCTGACTTGTCTATTAAATTACGGAGGGCGGTTCGCTGTTCGGGACTCATGTCTCCGAAGGAGGTGACGAGCTTCGCCATCTGTTTCTGTTCGATGGTAGGACGCTGGTCCTTTTGGAAACCAGTAAGGTCAACGTTCGGAGAGAAGGAGATTTCAAGAAGCTGGGCAAGTCTTCGACGGGTCTCTGAACTTATATCTTCTCCTGATTTACCCTGGGCAGCGAACGCCTTTTCACTCTCAGCAGCGGTAGGAGATTCTATAGGACGAGTCTTATAAATATCCTGGCCCTTAAACTTCCCAGCGAAGGCGGTCTCCACCATCTCAGTCTGAGGCTGAGCGTTCACTTCATTCTGAAACTTTTTCTCTAACTCAGTGAGAGACCCAACACCCGCATCGGAGAGCATCTGGTTTAAATCCACCGTGTTCTCAGTAACGAGTTTCTTATAAAGAGATTCGGGGTCCAGGGTTTGGAGGTTCCTGTTTATTTCTTTCCCTACGGTGGCGTCTATTTTCTTTACACTCTCTACAACAGGAGTGAGGACGTGCTCAGGAGCTTTCTCCTGGGTCTGACCACCGAGATTGATTGCGTGGTCGATAAGCCTCATGTCTCCCTTTAACTCAGGCAGAGAGGAAAGGTTTTCAGAAGCCTGCTTATAAATAGCGTCGTTGTTTAACGCCCCAGTAATACCACCAGGCATCGCACCGAGCACCGCTCCAATGGTTCCGTTGATGGTGGCTCCCTCGATGTCTCCATTTGAAAGCATAGACTGGGTAAAGAAGTACGCCCCGTGGCTAGAGATTCGGAGATACGGATTATCAATAAGACCCATCCTGGCGAACGGAAGGGCTATCAAAGAAGTTTTCACAATGTCTTCTAGTCTTGTTCTTAGAGGGGTGTTAAGAGGTTTAGTGAGCTGGGATACGGCATTTAAAGTGCCAGCAAGTTTAATAGTCTCATCAATGTATTTACCTAGTCCTTCAGACCCAGCGATGAGAGAGGTGATTTTAGGAAAGGTAGTTTCAAAAGATTGGATTGCTTTCGCTGTCGCTCCCTTCTGCAAGAATTCAAAAGCCGTAGAACCAAAGAGCTTGGCTCCTATAGAACCAAAGAGACTGAACGCTTTCTTTAACATGCCAGCTCCCGCAAAGAAACCGAGGGTTGTTCCTGTGTAGTATCCTATCTTTTCATCGAGGGTCTTTGGTCGGAAGGTGACGTACTTACTCTTCTGGTCGAAGGCTACTCCAGGAATTTGAGTAAGAAGTGCTGCGGCAAATCCTCCACCTGAACCCTGTACGGGTTCATTAGCACTAGCCTTCTGGCCAGCCAACCTCTTGTTCGTTGTAGCGTTTCTATTATCCTGCGCTCCCTGAAGAGCATCGCCTATAGGCTGGGCAAGAGAAGTAAAGTAATTCTGAAGAGTATCTCCTAGATTAGTGGAGGTAATAGCCTGCGACATTGTGTTCGCTTTTGCCAAGGGAGATTGCTGAGCAAACTGTAATGGCTGCACAGGCTGAGGAGTTTCTTTGCTCATTCCACCCGCAGGCTTCTCCACGGTACTCGAACTCATTTCCTCTGTAGGAGGAACTGGTACAGGAGCAGGAGCCTGTTGCGTGGGGGCGGAAGTGAACCAGCTCTTTATCTTACCCCAAAGACCCACGCTAGGGTGGGTGGTAAGAGCGTTACCCATCTGCATATCTCCAAGCTTCCTGTTGCCTTCCTGGAAATCCTGATATGTGAACGGGACTTTGGGTTGTACCAGTCCTGTTGGTTCCATGTTTATTGATTACTTGGCTGAGCGTCTGAGGCGGTAACGTCTGCGGGACTTGCGAACAAACTGCCAAACGGATTCTTCCCCTGGCTTCCGTACATGTTAGCCAAGAACGTATCAGGCAAAACCATCTCCGCATCCTGCCTCACGATATCTTCTAACTGTTTTTTCATCTCTTCACTCACATTCAAAACAGTTCCATTCAAAGTATCCTGGGTAAACATTCGAGGGTCGATGCCAAGATAAGAACCTATAGCCACGGGGTTCGAAGCAATCTTCTCAACCGTATTCTTAATCGCAGTTTCCTTCTGGGCCACGAGAGTGGGGTAATCTACCTGCTTATCATTACGAATTCCCTGGGCGATGTTCTGTCGTTCAGTCCAGAGAAGTCCACCGATAGGGTCTTTCTGAATCGCTTCCAAACCTGAAGTCACATCAGTACGAGTTGCCGACGGGATAGAAGTAATGTTCCCTTTAAGGTAGGAACTCAGGTCCTGCGCTCCGCTCCCTGTAGAACCTGAAGGGGTATAAACCTTATTAAGTACATTCCCATTCTGGTCCATGAAGTAGGTGTAGTCTCCCTTGCTCACGTGATACTTCGCACCTGGACTCCTCAGAGCCTGGGCAACGGTGTCCATCGGAAGGCCTAAGTCGGTAGCAATCTTTCCAAGCTGCGCCTGAATCTCTGGAGGAAGTTTCGAAACATCCTGTCCGGAGTAGGACTGCATGAAAATATTTAACTTGTTCGACGCCTCTGTCTGAGTGTCTAACTTTTCCTGACGAGCTTCCTGCTTTCCAGAAAGCATCATGTTGAAAGCCGAAGACATGAAGCTCAACTTATCCTGCATGGCCTGCCTCTGCATGTTATAAAAATCTAACTTCTGCTGGCGCACCTGGCTCGCATAGGTTGCGTCCTCGTTAGCTAGAGCGGTGTTCTCTTCGTTCGTAAGTCTCTCAATCGCAGAAGCAACTCCTTTGTCAAAGGCATTGGAGTTAATCATGTAAGACTCGATGTTGTTCTTGATGGCCGCAGGAGCTAAACCTAAAAGTTCTCCAGCTCTCTGACGAGAGAACTCTCCCTGCTGGCGAGCGGACTCAATATCCGAGAGTCCTGTCTGATATGTAGTTTGTATATTCTGCCTACGAGCTTGAGAAGATATGTACTCAGGTGAAGCCTTCTCAGCGGCAGAACCAGGAGCAGGAGGCGGAGGGAACAAGTCAGAAAGTCCTGCCGTAGCCGCATCTAAATCCTTCTGCATGGTAGAGAAAGAAGCTGACATACCTGAGTCAGGCATCACATTCGGAGGAACCGCAGCTCCCGTAGTCGTAGGAGCGGGTCCGGACGTAGGACTTGGTCTGGTTACAGCGTTCTCAGGGATGTTTAAAGAACCCCCCTGTATGATTAAATCCTTACTCTTGAGCGAAGGGTTATTAGGATTGAGAGCCATCAAAGCATCAGGAGTTGTCCCATACTGGGAGGCGATAGTTCCTAATGTATCTCCAGGCTTGATAGTACGTGTAGCCATTATCGTGAAGTACGGGCGACCTGCGGGTCGGCTATTAAGTTATTTGTTTTCTTCTTCGGGTAGCGACGCTTAAAGGTCGTGAGGTAACTATCATACGCTCTCCTCGCCTCCGTGTTATCTATAAGGAATGTGGGGTCTATAAGAATAGCAGCCTGTAAAGCAATGAGTTCAAGCAGAGAGGGGTCAAAGGAACCAAACGAGAAGAGGTCAGTGGTCGCCGTAAAGGTTTCCAAGGCCGTGCCGCCTGAAGTGGTTCCGATGTTCGTAGTGTAATACGTCATTATCATCGTGTCAGGAAGTTCGAACCTAAGGAAGTCATAACGGAATCCGTTAGTAGAAATCAAAGAGCCTGTGTAGTCTAAGTCTAATTTAAAGTATGCGATGTTGGTAACGGTCGGAGAGCCTACGGTGGAAGCACCATTCCATGCGAAGTCTAACTGGTTCCATCCGACGGCGAGAGCTGAACCATCCACCTGAGTTGTCACTGTAACCTTGTAATAGTTTGAAGAGTCGGTCCCCCAAGAGAGAGACGCCGAAGTTAAATTAGTTACGGTGGCTAGATAGGCCCAAATCTTCCCGTGACCAAGGTTGTTCATGGTCGTGAGGTCGTACCCGTTAGAGAAGGTTCTAGTTAAGGAGGCACGGTTATCCACCGAGAGAGCGGTGTTGATATCAAACTTCAGGGAAGCCTGACCTTCTTTCTTTGTGACTTGGTCGTCTTGGATATTAGTGGCATCCGAACCTACTGACCAGTTCGTAGAGTTGTTCGCATCAAAGGTATCAATGTCTATCGAAGCTACGGAATTAAGAGCAAGAATATAAGCCGTCCACGTACCCGTGGCCTGATAGATACCCCATAAGGAAGTCATTGATTGAACGGAATTAACTCTTTCAAATAACCACTCTGGTAATTTGTAAGAGAACCTCATGCCCTGGTTTAACTGGTCATCCTGGAATCTCAAAGAGAGAGGCTCGCCAAAATCAGAAGGCAGAGAATAAGTCGGTTGGTCTTCGAAGAAGTTAAACGAGTACTCCTTCTCCTGTCCTGGGAGTCCTATCTGGGAAGCAACGTAACGAACGGCAGAATTTATAGCACGAATCCCACGGGCATCCGTGAGGTTCTGGTTGCGAACGTAGTCACGAATTGTTGGGAGTACGTCGGAAACAGCGATGGTTGCCATAGAATAAGCTTAATTATAACACGATTATCGTTCGACAGGAAGATTAATCTGGAAGCCAAACTGCAATTCTTCTATTTCAAATCCCGCACGGAGCTCAATCTTAAACTGAATCCAATCATTCGAGGTCTCTGGGAGGTCTATGAGTTCGTAACCTTTCGAGTTACTTGTTATCGAAGGCGTGAGTTTCTTCCAGTTCTCTACGGTGAAAGAGAAGTCTCCCGAAGGAGAAGCTAAGATAGCTTCGTCTATGGTCACTGTCTTCGTACTTGAGCCAGTGATGGAAACAATATGAGCGGTGGCGTTTGAACCTTGGCCAGACCAGATATTCACCTCATCTCCCACCGAGATATTAGTCAGGGCGGAAACTACAGTGAAGGTAGTTGAAGAAGCCCACGTTCCTAAAAATCCAATGGCTGAGTTAACTTTATCTGTACTGCGGTACTTCACGACTATCGAACCTGTATACGCTCCTCCAGTTATTTGATACCCTGAATATTTTACAAGGATGTTTCTCCAGAAATTATCAATCTCTTCGGAGTTTAATTTAGATGTCACGAAACGTCCTCGTGGAGTGGTGTCTCCTGAGAAGTCATTCGAAGAAGTTCCCACTACGAAGATACCAGCAATCTGAGCACCGGCATAAAACTTATCCATACTCAGTCCAGCGAAAAGAATATCCGTTCCTGAAAGAGAGAACAGAACTCCTGTACTGTTAAAGGTTCCAGCACCGAAATCTTTTAAAGAAGTCTTGCTCTGGGAGAAAGATGTGTACTCGTATAATCTCTGAAGTTCCTTTTCGTATATCCAGACGCCTGCCGAAATCCTAAAGCTGGAATCATTAATCAAAAGATAAATGTTCTTATCCGAGACAGCGATTCCATTACGGTGAGGCAGAGTGATAGAGCTTCCTGTAAAGAAGGCGTAGGGGAAGAAGGCGTAGGGGTTGAAGGTAGAGCCTGAGTACTCTCTAAGCTGCCCCTTGATATCTATAATGTGGATGTTTCCGTTACTCACAAATCCAATGGTGGTGCCCTCCTCTATTCGAATCTCCCTTACTACCTCGTTTAGGATGTCATACTCCGCTACGATGCTAGGAAAGTTATCTCCTCGGTCGTTCTTGAGACCGACATATATCTTATCGTTCGCTGTTCTAATCCAGTTGATAGTGTAGTCGGGTTTGAATATGACACGAGAGTTTCTCACGTCTACATCACTAGCAGGAAGAGCCGCAGTCCCTGGAGTGTTGATAGAGTGGAGGAGGTTCTTGTCTCCGATGATTAAGAAAGGAGAGTTACCAAAGGAAATCATGGGGTGAGCCACGCTATTAAGCGGAAGCTGACCGAGATAGTAGAGAGTGTTTGAAGTGTCAAAGGTTCGGTTCACCGTTCCTCCGCTGCCAGCTCCTCCTCCTGTAGCCGTAGAGCCGTCTAAACTAAAGTGAGTTGAGTCTGTCACCGTGATAGTCCAGTCGCCATTAGCGTTGATATTCGTTGCGTGGTTGCGAATAACAACCTTATCACCGCTCGAATATCCATGGGCTCCGCTTGTTAGAACAACGATAGGAGTGGCATCTGTTGAAGAGGTTATAGTTTTCTGAAGTCCAGTCCACCAGTTCGTAACCCACGTCGTCGAAGATAACTCGTAGTTGAAACGGTTCAGATTGGTCCCTTTAGAAACTACAAGAATATCAGAACCAGCGGCGGTCTTTCCGTGAACCACAATCTCGTCATCGCTTAAAGAAGTAGGAGAACCAGTAAGAGAATCGGCGGCGAATTGAGCACCACTACCAGAAGTCTTATAAACCTTCTCGCATACCGTAACGTGCTTGTAAGTGCTCGCCACATTATCATAGTTTGAATATACCATTCCTGTGCCCTTGGTCATGTTGGCCACATCATCACTCGTAGTGTAGGGAACTCCTTTAGGAGACAGGCTAATGAACCCCTGCCTGGAGTTCAGGCGGATATTAGAAGAGTTTATAATATGCCCGTAGAACTCACCGAGGTAATTAGGAACCCACTTCTTATCTTTTCCTGGGAATGTAATCTTAGGCATTAGTAGATTGGAAACTCCGCTTACTTATAAATTCGAAGTACGAAAGAAGGATGGTATGCGAAGCAGCAGTCTTGGACTCTACTTCATACAAGATAAAATTATTATATAAAGAATCGGGAAATGTTTTCTGAGACGGAAGGTTGTTTGCAATCAGTCCGCTCTCTACTCCATCCACTATGAAGATACACTTCGTAGGATACAGTTGAGCCTCTAATTCGTATACGGTTCCAAGAGTGGGGACCACATCAAGTTTAACCATAGATTGTGTAGTGCCGTTGCCAACAGTTCCGTAAAGGAACCCATTCTCGATTTTAAATCCATAGTGTTCTCCTGGACCTTCTACTCCGATAGTACAACGGACAATCAGATTAGCAGGAGCTCCTGTGTAGATGGCTGTCCTGAACTTCTGCTCCTGGCTCCAGTCCAATAAACCATTCTGGTAGACTGGCTGTTTCCCTATAGAGGTTACGTTCCCTGCTACGTTGCCGCTCGTAAGGTTAACTGACTGAAAAGAAAAGGTGACAGAGCCAGTACCATCAGCTCCTGAACCCCAACCTCCTGTGCTGTCTGTCGGTTCAAAGAAGGTCAAATAGTGGAAGAAACCTTTCCATTGGAGGTCCATGACCTTATCCAATAAGAAGGTATCCGTAGCCCGCTCTATGGATTTAATCGTCTGGGTATCCAAGGTATAGGGAAGTATAGGCTTGGAAGCCTGAGTTTGCTGAGCAAGTTCTATCTTAGATACTTTGTCCTGTAGATTTTTAAACTCCTGGTCGGATATCATTTCTTTGGTCTTCCCCATGTCTCTGTAGTCCTATGACAGGGTACACATAATGTTCGACCATTATCTATTGCAAAGCGAAGTTCAGGGTAGTCACGGAATGGTTTGATATGGTCGGCGTTCAAGTTACCACCACTATTATCTCCACACCAGACACAGGTATAATTGTCTCTCTTAAATACTGATTCACGCCAAAGACGATATTCAAGAGACATTCTAATAAGGAGATGTTTTTGAGTCTTACCTCCTTCCCACATTGGATTTTTCTCTCCTTTACGTGACTCGCTCATCTTCTTAATAGTTTCTAAGGAATGTCTGAAACCTAAAGAGGCTAAACCGATTTTCCTTTTCTGCTCTTCTGGCATGACATAACCCTTATGAGATTCACTCAATTTTTTTCGAGTTTGCTCAGAAGCCTTCTTCCCTTTGTTTGGACTAGGCTTCCCTTTCTTTGCAAGACTCATTTTCAATCTACTTTCTGCCGACATCTTTTGACCTTGTAACATACTGATATTATAACATCTTTCTGGGTAATCTTTCTTCTAAAATAGTTCCTAACTTAGCAATACTTACATTCATTTCATTAACATTTTTGGATAGCACCTCAACATGTTCTTGAATAGTATGTATGTGATTGTTACTCTGAAGTAGAAGAGCCTGGAAGCTATCCTGAACGTCCTTAAAACGGAGGGCAGTTGCCTCCCGTTCGTATTGGATTCGCTGTTCAGCAAGAGCACCTGACAACTCATTCTTCTCTTGGGGTACACGAAAGTGAAGATAAGTAGCAAATATAGAGGACATTATAGCTATGACGGCCATAATGTTCGGTAGTGTCAGATATTGTTCCATAAAGAGTAACTTAATTTTAACATATTTAACCCGAAGTGTCGACTGTAATCCAGTCAACTCCGTTCCATAATTTCAACACAGCGAGGTTAAAACCAGGTCCTACTGAGGGTGAGGAAGAGATAGATGAACTCGGTGACGAAGAAGGAGAACTCGAAGGCGAATGACTGGGAGAACTTGATACTGAACTCGATGGAGACGAGGAAGGAGAAGAGCTTATAGAACTTGAAACACTTGAACTGGGTGAGGAAGAAATGCTAGAACTCGGAGAAGATGAAATACTCGAAGACACCGAAGAACTCGGTGATGAAGAGATTGAACTGCTCGGCGAACTCGAAATCGAACTACTAGGAGAGGGTGAAGAGGACGGGGAAGAACTTATAGAGGAACTGGGAGATGAACTAGGCGAAGATGAAATCGAATGTGAGGGGGAAGAAGATGGGGAACTAGAAATAGAGGAGGACGGGGAAGAGGAAGGGCTGCTCGTGTTAGGAGCAAAGGACGCCATGATAACGCTTCTGGCGGTAGATGAACCAATGTTTATAGTCATACTGTGGGAGCCAGCAGGAGTTATCGCCGCATTGGAATCATAGATACCGTCGTTGTTGGTTCCCGTAACGATACGAGAAGTAGACCCAGTACCTCCGCTTGCCACTCCTAAACCATTGGTATACAAAAGTGTCCAACAATTGTTTGCCACCGTAGTGACGCTTGTCGTAATTGAAGTCGCTGGGTTAACCGTGTTAGTGGTCTGGGCATCTGGAACACCTGTCTGCTGCGCCCCTGTGTAAGAGGCGTTCGTGGCAGCGATAACGTCTACAGTACTAGAGGCAGTCACCACTACGTTGTGAGTCCCAGAAGCTGGTGCGACTAGGTAAAATAAATATGTCCAGCGGTCGGTAGGAGTCTGGACCTTGTTGATTAAGGTCATCGCTACTCCATTGAATGTAGCACCCGATATTAAATCAGTCGTAGCTGAAGTAACTCCAGCGAAAAGAATAGTGTTCGTGCCAGTAATCGTATGAGCGACTGTCAGGCTTGTAACACTCCCTGTGACTACTCCTGTGCTTGTTGCGTCTGTAGCTATTGATGCCATGTTATTCGAATACTTTTAACTTAGCTTTTACCCATGCCGAACCTGTCCATCTGTATAGCACAATACTCCCCACGGAAGGACTGGAGCTGATAGAAGAACTGGGTGACGGTGAAGAACTCGGTGATGAAGAAATTGAATGGGATGGAGAGGATGAAGGACTCGAACTAACAGAAGAGGAGGGACTTGAACTAATCGAAGATGATGGGGAACTAGAAATTGAAGAGGACGGGGAACTCGAAATCGAGGAAGACGGAGAGGAGGAAGGAGAGGAACTTATCGAGGAGGAAGGAGAAGAGCTTATAGAGGACGAGGGAGAACTACTAACACTCGAAGAGGGAGAGCTTGAAATCGAAGAGCTGGGAGACGGAGAAGAGGATGGACTTGAAGATATCGAACTAGAAGGGGAGGAGGAAATACTTGAAGAGGGACTGGGAGAGGAAGAGGGTGAAGAGGAAACTGAACTGGAAGGGGAGCTGCTTATACTAGAACTAGGACTTGAGGAAATTGAGGAAGACGGGGAACTACTAATACTGGAACTTGGAGAAGGAGAGGAAGAGGGTGAAGAACTCACCGACGAGCTGGGAGAGGAAGAGACTGATGAAGAGGGACTGCTAGAAATTGAACTCGATGGTGAAGAGCTTCCTCCCGATGCTGTATTCGGCCGTAACCCAATTGCGGCAATTGACCACGTTGCAAGGGCACCGACGTTTGACCAGCTCATCGTAACCGAACCAGCCGGAGTTTTTGGGCCTTCGTAGGAGCTGGCTGCTGTGCCCCCTGCCCCGCTGACGTTGCCAAGTTCTGTTTGACCGGCTCCGGCACTAATGGCTGTGTCATCAGTCGCCACGATGTCTACCACGAAATCATTGTCGGCTACGGTCGTAACATTCACAGTGGCATCAGCCGCTCCCACGTTAGTAGCCTGGGCAGAATTAAATGCTTCGGTTGGCGTTGTCTGGTGGACGTGGAAGAATGAGCCAGCAACAGCGGCACTTGCTATACTTCCTGAAAGCGTAACTGCCACGGTATGTGAACCTGTTGCGGGGGCTATTAGTCCCCATAGCTCAACACGACAAGCACCGCTTACGGAGTTCTTACTGCCAAGAAAAGTCATTGCCACACTGTTATACGTGATACCAGTGACTGTTTGTGCAAGCGATAACATTCCTACTCCGACCGTGAGATAGTCTCCATAGTTAGTGTGGCTCCATGAATAAGAAGACTGTGCGGCTTGGTAACCAGAATTAGAACCGGCCATTGGAACGATGCCGGGATTCTCCCAACATCCAGCATCAGCTTGTCCAACTGGTCGGGTCGTTCCCGCAATGTCGGTATCGGTGTCAGAGGGAAAGCCAGAGCGGTTGACTATGGCGTAGGTAACGGCAGAGGTGAGGGTAAGGTCTTCCGTGCCTGCCGAAGTGTTAGCGAAAACTCCTGCTTGAGATATCAGGCTGTTTGCGCCGTGAGCAGAGGTGTCAGAGGATACGTTGTAGTTGCCAGTCATCACTCCATTCTGCAAGAAATCGCTTCCGCCGAAGCCTGTGGCGATACAGCCCGAAACGGGATACGATGAGTCGTCGCTACCAGCAAGAAAGCCACGTCCCGAACCTCCGACTGCGGAGCATTGGTACGCTACTGCGCTTGAACCACGGATAGCCGCGATGCCTGTAGCTCCAGCAGTCGTAATTGCGGCAATGTTTATCTGCGTCATAATACAGCCGAGGTCGCAGGTAACTTGGCAGTTCACCGTGTCGGAGCCACCGCTAACTATGACAATGTTGCGGACGGTAACACCGTTGTTAGATGCAAACGCATTATAAATTGACCCCCCGACGATACCTATTTTTTCAACCGTCCAGTTCCTGCCGTTGAAATCTACTGCTGTGCCAGAGGACACGCTAATTCTCGCCCGACTGGTAGCGGCGGCGTAAGTAGGGGCATTGACGTAGGCCAAAGCGTGAGCGGTCAGGAGCAACTGATAGCTCGTGGTGTCCTTGTTCAAATCTACTTTTGTGGTGTCGGTCGCCGCCTGAATATAAATACTTGTTCCCGTTTCATCGTCATTCGGGGTTGAGGGGATTGAGGAAATCCACGAGTTAAAAGTCGTGTAGTCTGCGGCTACGCCTGTTACGTTGTTTCCTCCTGTTGCCGAACCGATAGTTTTGCTTCTCATAGTTCAATGATTGGGTGAGGGGTTATGGAAGCAAGCAAGGGCTTTTCAACGGCGTCAGCTCCGTATTTTGATGCTTCAAGTAAGGCAGTCCCGAAATCGTCAACGTGCGCCATTTTGAGTTGGGTAGCCTGTAAGCCCGTGAGTTCCCCTTTCTTAACTCGCTCGTCTATAATTTCGGTCAAAGAGGTTCGCTGGGCGTTTTCGTACATTTGACGCGTGGTTAAGTCGGCAAGGGCTGGTTCGCCAGTAAGCTCAAGGTGTTTCGCCTCTACCGCAGAACGGGCGGCGGCTTTAATAGCTGGTTGATTGTCGGTCAAGATTTGTCGGGTAGCGAGCACCACGTCCACGGCTTTCTGCGGTACAAGGGACATATCAAAGTATTCTGCCCGTGAAGGGTAGTCTGCTTTCTTATATCCTGTGGCACGAGCGGTCGCCTCAACCTCCTGCCGTGTAACGGGGTCGGTATTCTCGTCTAATGCCAGAAGTGCGTCTACGGCTTCAGCGTCCGCCTTTTTCATTTCATCAGGTATTCCGTCTTTGAGGTATTTAGCCTCCGCCTCCTCTACGGAAAGCGGAACACGAACTACGACAAAGAGTTTCCGCTCCAATTCGCTCCATGCGTGTCCATCGGGCATCACAACGACAACCTGCCCCGCCTGTTCATTAGCAGTGAGGCACGCTGGGTCTACTTTGAGGAGGAGTTCAGCCATATTATTTCCACTCAGGAGGATTAAATTTATGAATCAACCAGCCGAGATTATAAATAGCCTTGGGCCACTTTCCGTTAAGCCAGAGGTCCTGAGAATACTGCCGAGCCTTGTCTTGGTCAGAAGCCTTTATCTCATAAGGGAAACCAAAATCCCCTCCCTGGGTTCGAAACATATGAGAGAACCAAGTCTTCTTGTTGCAGATTAAACGTCCTCCTGAGAGCCAGGTCTTGCAGGCGATTTCAGTTCCCTGCTGTCCCCAGGAACCGTGCGCTTCGTCTGAACCTCCTAACTCGAAATACCATTCACGGTCTAAGAACCAGCAGGCTCCGAGAAGACTCATGGTTTCCACGTAGTCCTCGGTGTGTTTCTTTTCATACTCGTGCCAGTATTGGAACTTCAGTTCCTTGTCGAACCTCCAAGCCCAGGTCTTTCGAGACTCCCGTTTCTTCCAGACGAGTTCCTTCGTGGTTTCCTTTCCGCACTCTATACACGGTCCGGAGGGGCTTTGGTATCTCCTGTGTCCTAAAATACAGACCCAATCAAAAGCATGGAGATTATACTGAAGAGGAACCTGGGTAACTTTCCTTCCGAGTTCTCTGGCGGTCTCTAATAGTTTCAAATCATAACCCTCGTCCAGAGTACAGTGGGCGTCTAACTTCATAATGTACTTTGCCCTAGAGACACGAGCAGCTTCGTTGATACCCGCCCTCTGCCCGACGGATTTGACGTGATGGATTATAGTGAGACGGGGGTCTTGAGGAATAGGTTCATACGGCCAGTAACCATCTAAAATAACAATGCACTCGGTATTCCCACGAGACTTGGAAAGAACCTCAGAGATAGTGAGGTTCAAGAACTCTTCGTTACGTGATGGGATGATTACGCTGAGGTCCATAGCATGGTTAATAAATCTTCGGCCTTGCCCCAACGGGGTATATCAAAAGCCTTAATAGGACCCAGTGTCTTGCGCTGTCTCTTTTGTCTGTCCTCTGTGGCATCCTTATGGTTGATTTGAACCAGGCCGATTTCAGAATACCACTCTGTAGACTTCCGAGGAGTGACTCCTAAACCCTTCTCTACACGTTCACGTCCCAGCTCTCCTGTGAATTCGGGGGGCATCCCAGTAGGGTACTTAGCGAATCTCTCTTCTAATGCCTCTATAAGAAGATTACGGGGGGCTATAAGGGAGCAGTTGCTCTTCCGATTCCTGATAGAATAAATAGGTTTCCCCCAAGTAAAGAGAGCCCAGCGGTGCTGGTTATATGCAAAGGTATCCAGGGGCGGTCGGTATTCAAAGTGTTCCTTGGAATACAGGACATCATCTTCTATAACGGCAACGTAGTCTGTGGTGGCGAGTTTTGCTCCCTCTAACATCTTACGGTAGATTTGTTCGTAGCCCATCTTCTTATCATCCCGTAAAATTATCATCGGGTAATCCTGGAGTTGCTTCAAATGAAACTCAGCCCACCTCTTGGGAAGTTGTCCTGCGGTGATGAAAAGTAAAGTAATGTCGTTCATACTTTTTTAAATTTGGCGTACATAGACTTTCCTTCGGTTACAATCTCCCCCTCTAGTTCGAAGTCTGCGGATTCTACAATTTCCTGTAAGCCCTCGGCAGTCCACTCCTGGTAGTGGAACTTATCAGTGAGGGTCCCGTCCGCTTTCTTGGGAGGGGTCACGATGTAAAGATATTTCTTAAGAATTCGGCGAGCCTCTCTTAGAGCCTCTCTAGGGAATTCAAAGTGTTCGAGGACATCAATCATCAGGGCGGAATCGAATTGTTCTGTCTCAAAATCCAGAGCGTAGGCATCTCCTAAAACAACTAGGGCTCCCTTCTCTTGGGCGAGTTGTACAGCTTTGGGTTCGTTATCAACTCCTACAATGCCCAAAAGGACTGTGATGAGTCCGTCTCCCGCTCCGATATCTAGTACCTTTCTCTCCTTCACCCAGTCTTTAATACGGTCAGCGTGGCGTTTATATCTTCCACCCTTAGCGTACTGCTTGTGGTGATAGGCTCCGTATTTATCGTACTTGGTGAACTTCATAGTCTGAAATATTCCTTGAGTTTAAGATATTCATTCATCCACAAACCAAGGGAGTAGGTATCACCAGCGTCCGCTTCTTCTCGTGTGATGTTGTGGGTTCTCTTAAACTTGCGGTCCTTGTGGGCGTACCAAGTGTTCTTGTTTACCATCAGCTTCCCACCCGACTGGAATGTTTTCATTCCGATTTCCACAGCCTCCTGTACGAATCTTCCATAGCCCGCTTCCTGGAGTTCTTTGATGACGGAGTCCCAGTGCTTGCGGGTCATCACCCAACACGAACCTTGGAAGGACATAGTTTCATCCACCATCTTTCCTTTTCGTTCCTTACGTCGGCTTATCCATTCCTGGGCGTGGAACTTATGGCGGGACTCCATGATGATTAACTTGTCGTAATCAACATACTGGTCCGGCATGACCTCCCATTTCTCGACATCCAACTTGTAACGGCGGGGGACAACGACCCAGTTATCTTTTAAATCCTTAGTGAGAATCTGGTCGAAGCCTTTTCCCACGGTACAGTGGGCATCTATCTTCATCAGGTACTCTCCCTTGGCAAGTGCTATTCCTGCGTTTATAGCGGCTCGTAGGCCCTTATTCTGTCCGAAGTGGATAATGTGTACCCTAGGGTCCTCCTTCATCGTAGGAGGCCAATAGCCATCAAAGACAGCGATTATCTCTATCTCACCTGTGGCGTTGGCGAGGAGGTTATCAATCGTCTTGTTGAGGTACGGTTCTTTGAAGCTGGGGATTATAATTGAAAGCATATTATTTGAAAGTCCTTATCTCTCCTAGCTTACCCCGTCTCATATTCTCTACATGAGTTACAGCTTCAAGATGTTCTGGATTCACACAGAGAGTATTGTGACAAAGATGGTCAAGCTCAAAACCTTCTGGAATCTGACCAACAAAGTATTCATACGAAATCCTATGAGCCTTTTTAACCTTGCCTCCCCTACCCCCCATTCTTAACTGTCCGTAGTTCCCACCATATTCTTTAACGAACACCGCCCCTGTCCAAACCCAACACTTAGTTTCTATATCTATTCGAACCTTATTTTTTATTCTACTAGCGATATCTCTTGGCTGTTTCATAGCTATAAATATATCCTAGTTTGTTGATTGTGTCTACCCCTAGGAGGTATCACACCAAAGGGTATTCACGGGTGGGTTAGACGGCGGTGTCGGACCCACGAAAATATAAGGGACAGTAGCCGCCGTAAGCTGTACAAAGAGAACCTCGGTGGGGGTTAGTTGAACTGTAGATACGTGTCTGTTCTCGAAGGCCATTGCTTTATTATAAGTTTGCGTACATACCGAAGACCTTTCTATATTCAGGAGTAAGACGTTCCTTCATTAGGTTCACTTCGTCCATAGCCTGGTAGAGGTCCTGCTCCTTCTCTTCTACCGTCTGACGATAATCTGCTAACGCTTGTTCTCTCTTCTCTAACTCTTTCTTCTTAGATTCAAGTATGGATATTTCAATTTTAAGAGTTTCCTTATTGGAAGAAAGAACCTTTATCTCCTCTATGATTTTATGCTTACCAAGAATCTCTTCATCAAGTTTTCGGATGGTGGTCCTGTAAGTTTCAGCGGCGTTACTGAGGTTCAACATCTGTTGCTCCATATCTTCCTGAGCCTCATCCATTCCTCTGAGGAGGAGGCGACGGTCTTCGATGGACTTTTTTAATCCATCTAAAAAAGATACACCGGATTTCTTTTGTTCCGACAGGCTCTTCTCAGAAAAGGATATTTCAGATTCTAACTTGAGAAGCTCCTTTGTCTTATCCGCAATCTTCTGGTCAAGGGATTTTACGTTAGGCTCCTTAAGAGAAAGGATATGGGAAAGCTCTTCACGAGCAATAGTCTTTTGGCGTTCGATTTCCTTGAGCTCTTTCTTTCCTTTATCGATGTCGCTGACTAACTGCTTCTGAAAGATAATGAAATCTTTTTGAAGAGCTGCATCCATGTTATTGGTTCTTACGAGTCTTGCGGCGGTTGTCTCGATTGTAGAACTGCTTGGCCCTACCCCTACTCCCACGGTTAGCGAAAGCCATTAGTTTGTTCTAAGACCGACGTTAAGAGTGATGGCGGAGTTCGTAATAGTTCCTGTTGAAGCTACGGTAATCTTCAGAGCTTTGTAGGCTCCAATCGGAAAATGATAGGCAATCTGAGCCGTGGATGATATGACAATACTGAACGGGTCAAGGGTGGCGACTCCAGTGGAATCAGTCTCTACTACCTCCTGGTACCAATCCGCAGAGGTTGGGATTCGAAGATAGGAACCGTAGATACGAATAGTAGTACTCGTAAGAGAACCCTTAGTAAACTTGATGTACATGGTCGCCTGAGTATTACTACCAATCGAAGCTACTGTAGTCTGGTCAGCATCCAGATTCAGTATCGTAATGGCATCCGTTTCGGTGTTCGCTATACCAGTAGCGGCTGCTACCACATACGGTGTAGCTACCTCAGTGGACTCTGGGAAACTTACAATTGTGTGCATTTAGGTAATATTTTCTTTATGAGCGTGAGCCTGGTGTCGACGCATACCAGACTGCTTTGGAAACTTCTTATCGCATTTATCACAGGCAAACTCTTCAGGTTGTTCAATAGGAGTCTGCTCTACTGTCTCAGTTTGCTCAGCAACATCTGATGCCACAACATTCGCAATAGCCTCAGGAGAAACCATATTAGGTATCTCAGGGTCATCTATAGGCATCAGATGGGAGTTGTAATACAGAGCCATGATTCTCTGGTAGACCTCTAGGGTCAGAGGCTTAGAGATTTCCTGCGGAGCGAGTACCAAACCTTCAAAGGAGAACTCTTCGTCCTTGATGTTTTTAACTTTGTATATCATGGCTAGTTTTCAAACTGCTTATAAAACTCAACGAAGACAAGACCGAGTTTGAGGAAAGGTTCGTACTTGCTTACCAGCCCTTTCACTACTGCGTAGTCAGCATCTTCTAGCTCGAACTTCCCTTTGATTTCTTTGAGACCTCCGAGTATTTTACTCGCCTGCAAGATGCCAGCGGAGTTCTCATACTGGGAGTTCATCAGAACCGTTTGAACCAGAGAAAGAGTGGTGAACTGTTTCTTGTTCTCATCCTGAATCGGTAGACCTTCGGCGGTAGTGAGCTTTTTGTTTTCAAGAGTTTTCATATAAGTGTTTATTTATTTAGGGGACCAGGCCGTCTTCTTGTGAAGAGACGGCCAGAGAATTCTCAGTTTATGTAGCTGAGTAGTAAGGAACCCACTGGTCGGTACCTCCTATACCGATTTTAAAGAATCCAGTTGGGGCGTTGGTCTGCGGAGCAGCAGTAGAACCCGTTGAAGAGTTCATGTTGAAGTTCTGCTTGGTCGCAGCGATACCCGTGGTATCTATGGCAGCACCCGTGGTGAGCGCAGCCAAGGTAATCTTGAGTCCGATACCGCTCGTAAGAGAGGCTGAAGTCAAACTCATCACCGTACCGGCAGTCGTCGCAGAGGCGTTGATGTTTACGAATCCAACCGCAGTTGAAGTATAAACACCAGTGTGCAAGAAGCTGACGATACCGTTTCCAGAGACCGCTCCAGTTCCACCAGCCTGCACTAAGAGAAGTGAACCAGTAGTAGTAGCGGCAGTTCCGTTTGAGATACCGAGGGCAACTCCAGTAGTGAGAGCTGAGCTGACAATGTTCACAACCGTTCCGGCAGTCGTTGAGTTGGCTTTCACTTCAACGAATCCACCGTTGACGTTCGAGGTGCTGGTAAATGCGCCAGTCGCCGTGAAGGAGATTGCGCCGTTAGTAGCCAGGGCACCGGCAGTCGAGCTAGTCGCACGGATGAGAGAACCAGAAGTCAGTCCAGTGGTTGAGACAATTGAGAGGACGATACCTGTCGTCATCGCACCAGCAGTCAGCAAGACCAAACCAGTTCCAGTGTAAACACCAGAAGAGGTCACGGTGATACCGTTGCCTGCGGTGTTCGCTCCAAGAGCAAGTTCCAAGGCCTTTCCGCCCGCAGCCATCGTAGCACCTGAACCAGTAATCAAGACGGCAGAACCAGAGGTAATGCCAGTACCTGAAACCTGTACGAGGCCAGTTGTGTCAGTCGCCGAGTTCGCTGTGACGTTAAGGAGTCCAGAAGAACCAGTACCGTAGACGCCGGTGGTAGAAATCTTTAAACCGTTACCGCCAGTAGCCGCACCCATCTGAAGGTCGGCGAGAATACCTGAGGTAATACTTGAACCTCCACCGAGGACAGTAACCAAGGTTCCTGAAGTCTGGGCAGTCGCCGAGATGTTGATGACCTTACCCGTAGTAAGGGCAGCCGCAGGCATGTAGAGAACAGTACCTGTGGTAAGACCGGAAGCGGTCAGGGTCATAAACGAACCAGTAGTGTTACCTGTGTGAGTTCCAGAACCAGCGATTACTACGCAGGAGACAGAAGTTGTTGAGTTATTGGTAACCGTGAAAGCGTTGGCGTTATCTCCCGTTCGGGTCACGTTGAGCTGACCATCGCTCATTACCAGGTCACCAGCGGTCATCGCAAGAGCCGTAGTTCCTGAGGCAGAACCAGTCACCGTAAGAACCTTAGCTGAAGCTACCGTGACGGCGGCTCCCAGAGTGATGGTTCCTGTTCCAGTTCCGTTGATAGTCACTCCGCCTGAACCGTTGGCATCTATCGTGACCGTGGTGTTGGTAGCAGTACCAGTCAGGGAAATACCCTGAATAGCACCAGTAGAAGAAACAGACCAGGTAGAAGAAGTTCCGTTGATATCCTTTCCAGTACCTGTATTAGTAATCTGGATAAGGTCTCCTGAACCTGCGGCTGAATCAGTGATGGTCAATACATCATTCGATGCGTGAGTACCATCAAACGTAAGAGTCGTTGAGCTTATTGCCAGAGACTTATCCGCACCGTAAATCTGGTCCCAGGTCGGGATAGAGCCCGAAGAGGTTCCAACGGCAGCGAACGAAGCGGAAGTATTCGAACCCTCGTTGATATAGAGAGTCGTACCGGCACCTCCAGCCGTATACATAAAGATACAGCCGTGGCCGTATCCAGCATCTGCGGCTGAAGGAAGGGTGGCTCCACGAGCCAACATGACCATCCCATCAGGGTCGCGAGTTAAGACAGTGACGGTAGGCGTACCTACCACTTCGCTGCTTCCGTCTAATGCCAAGACGTTTAGGTTTGTAGTTTTAGCAGACATAGAATTATATCAGAATCATTTACTTCTTCGTTTCTAATGTGAAGTATGTCGTACCCAGCTTCGAGAACCTTTTTGTTCTTGTCTGCGTTCTGTGTATGACCGTCGATTTCTATGATGGTTTTACCAACTAAGAAATCTACTTCGTGACCGCAAATCTCGACCTTAGTCTTAAACGGTATCCTCATTCGTTTGAGAATCTCCATGAACCTTCGTTCGTACTTGGTGGAGTTCCGTTTAGATAGTTTTTGGATTTGCGCTCTCATTATGCTTTACAGGTCTGCTCGGAGAGGAGAGCGAGACTTATCGTTGCAAGCCCGTAAGGTGGGCCAATCCAGTAGGTTAAGTACCCACCAGACTCTGGGACTAGGCCCCAGCGTTGTAAGCCAAACCTCTCCAGTCCTTCACACCAACCTTGTGTTCAAAGCTGATGTCGTGAGCGAAGACTTTGGTGTTCTCGTCGAACCATGTTTCGTTCGTTATCGGGCGGAACATGATATCAACTAACGGGGAGAACATACCGTCCACAACGAACCAGCGGCTGTTGCTACCTCCAGGCACCAAGGTAGAAAGGAACGGAGAAGTGACGAGTGTCCATCCTACCGCCTTCCATACGTTGATGTTGTTGTTAGCAGAATCCACAATCCATTCTGAATCGATATTCTCTTTGGCCTGTTTCACTTTGGCCGGAGGAACAATGATGTACTTCTGACCTCCACCCATCGGCATCGGCTCACCAATGTCATCGAGCTGGTTCTGCAAAGTGAGAACCATGTTTTCAATGGAAGTCGGACTGATAGCGGAAGCGGTTACAATGTTGCTCTGTACCGCAGTACCATCTTTACGAGGGTGAGAAGCGGAAGCGAGAGCCACACCATCACCGTAGTCAAACAATTCCCTGGCGGTGACTACAGAGGCGGCGGTGTTAAATCGGTTGAAGCGGTGGCGAGCCTTCGTATTTTCGGCCGCTACCTGAAGCTTGGAAGCTTCGTTAAGGGCTTTCTGATACTTGGAGTCACGGCGTTCAGCGGCTTCACGGGTTACTTTAATGCGGCGAGTGAACTTGAACGGCTCGACAGCAGTAATGAAAGACGGCACGTAATCGGCGGCGATGAATTCCTGAGCCTCACCAGTCGGCTGGAGTTCAGAGACACCTGTTACGGAAACCATTTCAGTACGCTGTTTACCGCTAGCGTTCATCTCTTCGAAAAGACCACCTGTCTTATTGGCGGCATCCAGATAGACGTTGGAATTATAGGCAGCAAGCTGTTTACCAGCCTGGTCAATAATGTCAGCGAACTCTGCACGCACACCACGCAACAGGATATCAATAGTTCTTGTATTTATCATATGTTGTTAGGTTAGTTTAAGCGTGAGAGATGTTAAATCCAGTCTTTGCAACACGGCAGTAAATGGTGAAGTTGGTTGCATCTCCTTCATACAAACCAAGAGACATAATCTGCTTTGGTGTAGCCGCTCCAGTCGCATAAGCAGTTGAATCTGATTCATGGATAGTGCGGGCATCTGCAAGGTTAAACCACGAGAAAGCGATATCAGAGAGTGACGTTGTACCTGCGACAGCGTCGAGCGTACCAATGAGAACCATATCCGCTTTAAGCGGGATGTAGTTCACGTAGTACTTTGCGTTAGTCAGGTTGTCAGAGGCAGTCGTAAGGGAGGCGGGAGTGTTGAGCGGGTCAGAACCCGTACCAATCACTTCACCGTTCACTCTTGAGAAGCCTACAACCAAACCAACAGGGTAATAGTCGCCAGCGATGGAACCCGTAGCGTTGGTGAACGAAGCGTCCGTACCAACAGGGATTACCAAGTCGCCAACTTTAACCGTGAGAGAATTGGCGAGTATAGCTCGCTTTACTTCCTCCTCACGATAGCTTCTTACTAATTGGAACATGAGTTGTACTTGGGTTAAATGAATAATTGAACTAGTCTACTTTGCCTTCTGCTTTGAGTTTCTTGTAACGTTCAAGAGGTATTCCAGCCCAACCTGCGGCCTGGATATCTTCCTTTGATAAACCGTTATCTTCCGTTTTAACTCCCATGCTGGCTCCAGAGAAACCAGTAGAGGAAGCAAGACGGTTGAACTCTTCTGAGTTGCTTCGCAGACGGTTCATGTCCTCCTCTAACTTCAGATACTTTTCTGTGTTGAGGGCGACGTGAGTCCTGCGGAAGTCATTCAGAATAAGGTCGGGGTTAACGGAACCACTATCGTGTTTCTTAAACTCTTCAAGCAGCTTGGCTTGTTCGGCCGGTTCGTACTTGTGTTCGGCAAAAAATTTTGTCTTCGCTACCTCAAGGTTCTCCGTTCGGAGCCTGTCTTGAAATGTCGAATCCTTCTGGCGGCGTTCATCCTTTGCCCTGGCGATGTCTGAATTTACTCTATCCAACTCTGCCTTTAAAGCAGCAGACTTAGATTCGTAATCAGCCGTATCAGCCTTTACTTTATCTAACGCCATCGTTTTCTCCTGGATTTCTTTCTGTGTCGCCTCCAGCTTGGCGACGTTTTGCTCTAGCTCCGTCATATGGTTTGTTTATAACTGCACCTCCGTTAATGGCCGAGGACGCCTTAATTACAATAAGTATAACACATTTAGTAACTCTTGCCAAAGCGAGTCTTGATGCCTGAAGCGTAGTTTCGCTTGGACATCGCCTTCACCTTCGGAACTTTGGAAAGTTTCAATTTAGGGAGCTTCGGGGCCTTTGATTTCTTCACGTACACGGTACGTGGTCTTTTAAAAGCTACTTTCATTTTCCAAATTGATTCTTAGGTTTCTTCTTACTGAGACCTGCTTTGCTTAGAGCAATCGCTACGGCTTGTTTCTTAGCCTGCTTTACTCCTTTCTTCTTCCTTGTCTTGGCTAGAATCTTCGGAGGGTTGTGCTTTACCTCGTGGAAGGCCTCAGCTTTTGACAGTTTCTTTTTCATCTTTCTTTAACCAACGCTTTAAAAATTCATCCCTGGTCTTCGGCAACTTCGCCTCAACTGGGGTCTCGACCTTTGGTGTTGCGTCCATAGGGACGTCAAAGCGTTGCCATAATCTGTTTTCCGCTATCTGACCGAGAATAAATTCATTAGGTTTATCCGCTAGGGTGGAAGACTTCAGGAGCCCTATCTCTCTGCGCTGAAGGAACGCTTTGAGTTCAGGGACACGGTGGAAGACATTCGGCCAGACCATTCGAGCTTCTACTTCGCTCTCCGGAGTGAAGGACTCCCGTTCTAAAATAACTTTCCAAATAATTTCCGTGGAGAATAGTTTGAGTAAGAACTTCATTTGTTTAAACCAATCTTAATGTTTGTCTTTGCTGTTAGGGCATCGAACTCATCCCACTTGCTCTTCACTTGTTTCCGTAGCTCATCTCTCTGGTCGAGGAGTTGGTTCCTGGTCTTCGTGAGCTTCTCTCGTTCCTTAGCGATGGCGTCTAACCTTAAATTCTGGGGGGATTCGGGACCAGTAAACAAGGGAACAGAACCCGCATCTAACCAGGGGTCGGAGCTGGGTTTTGGAATCGCCCGCTTGTTCTTCGGGTCGACCGTTGGTTTTGTGAATTCCCAAGTAGGCATGAGATGAGTTCTAAAATTTCTGTAATATATTTCCTTCAGCCATTTGTTTGGCGGGGCCCTGGGCTCCGAACATCTGGCCTCTCATCTGCTGGTTCACGTCCCCCACTCCTGGCATACCGTTAGGGTTCGGGGTTCCTTGGGCTCCTGGTTGGGCGGCCTGCATCTTCCCTCCGCCGAATCTATCTGATTCGTAGTCCGCTACCACCTCGTCGTTCACTACATCCCCAATGGATTCGCCGAATTTTTCCACAGTCCTGTAAAGCATTTTCTTCGGGTTTAAAAGATTAGTCTGGCCAAAGAGACGCATGAGGGTCATGACGTAATCTAAGTACAAAGCCCTCTCAGTTTCAGGAGAGTTCTCAATCTCAAAGTTTATCTTGATATCAAAACGAATCTCCCTAAGAGACTTCGGGGTCACCTCTATAATTTCAACCTTCTCTTTCTTAAGAAGAGAGCGGAGATAAGATTCTTTCTTCAGTTCTTCGGGAGGGTTTGGACTATCCGTGATACGGATTTCGTGGTTCCCCATTCCACCGCCGAAGAGTCGGGTCTCTGTAAGAGAGATAATCTTTTTAAACTTACGTGCGCCGAGAATCTTCTCAGTCTTCATGCTGGTATAGAACTGAATCATGTTCATTATCGTGAGCCACACCTTCTGTTCTAGAAGGTCCTGGTAGAACATGAAGTAGAGTCCAGAGGCCTCCTTCTTCTCCTGCGAGACCTGGGAATTCTCTGTCGCACTTCGTGGCTGTCGAGACATTGAAGTAGGTCCGATACCCCCTGAACCTGTCTTCGTAATGATTCCCTGTAATGTATTTATAGCGTTCCAAGTCGAATTAGAAGTCGGGGAGACCGTTAACTCTTTGTACTGGGAGGGGTCAGCCTGTACCTGATAAATCCTACCTGCTTTGAATTCAAGTCCCATCTCTACGGAGGGGTCCGTAGTGATTATAGGGGCTGCCACTGAACGCTCTTCACGCTCTAACATGAGAGAGAACATACGGTTCAGGGCTTCCTGCGGGCTCTTCACCTTCTGAGCGAGAGGCATCCCGTAGAAGAAGTTGGCATCTATAGGTTCGTAAATAGTTTTAGAGAATGGTAACTTTTTGTGGTTCCACGGAAGGGGGGCGATTTCTTCTCCCTTCTTGGTCTTCATCGGATTGAGAAGAACCCCGTTCGCTATGATGGCGAACTGGTCCTTGGGGACGTTGTAATATCTAATCACTTCTACGAAGTCCGCACCCCGAATATCGTAGGAAAGAAAATCGGCGAATATTGAGGAGTCGGAGAACTGGGAACCAGGGATGACAAAAGACTCCTGGGAGTAACCTTTGAAGGCGTTTTTAAAGTCACTCCACTTCATGAGAACCCTGTGGATAAGTTCGTCCTGCTCCTGGATATCAGGCTCCCAAATCTTGGGGATGTACAGGTCTTCGAGGTTTACGGTGAGGTCCTCGATTTCACTGTCATCCAATTTTTCTTCCTTGTACTGGGTCTCTCCGCTTGCAGGGTCATATTCTGTTATGGTCTTCACGGTTCTCTCCTTAGAATTGTACGCCGTGAAAACAACCACCGTCCCGTTTATTATGTTGTACAGGAACTGCCAGAAGTTCGCTATCTTCTTGTTCGAACCCCTTCTCCAATATTCGAACAAGTCCTTAAGAACAGTGGCCTTTATAATATCAAAACCCTCAACCCCATCGAAGGAGGGCTTCATCTTCATCCCCGCTATCTTCGCTAGGATGGCAATTATCTGGTTCCTTGTTTCAGGAAAGAAAAACTGCGGAGTATCTGTATCATAGTTTATAGGGAGGTAGCCCCAGAACTTCTTACGGGAATCATCTAAATAAGTCTGAAGGGTTGTATTGTTGAACTGCTTATACGGTTGTTCCCTGAGAGACCGCCACTTAATGAACTTATCATACACGGAGTAAATAAACTCCATGGTCTCCTGCGGAGGTTTGTAGAACTCCTCTAAGAGGATTTTCTTTTTCTCCCCCTTCTCGTACTCATTTCCGTTCGCCATTATAATAGTTTTCCGGTTTTATTCTTATTGAAATTCTTCGCCGAGTTCCGTAGTTCCTTAAGGGGAATCATGTTTAACTTCAACATCCGAACGACTTTCTCCACCTGTTCCTTGTGATATTTTATAGAAACTTCCGAGGTGTTGAACTCATCGAGGAGAACCTTGTAGATTATAATTCTATTCCAGAACAGAACGAGAATATTCTTTCCGAACAGAACACCACCTATTCCAGGGTCCACATCCTGGCAGTCCTTAATAAAGTGACGAACCCAGACCCCGTCGTAATAGGTGTCCGGTTTCTTATCGGCCATCGCCTCCCTGCTTAACTGGAGTCTTGGAACCTCTTGTTTATTGGGATTGCTCATAATTATAACACGTTATATATTTTTTTACTAACACTAATTTGCTCAGCAACTAAGAGGACTCCCTGTTCTTTTGAATGTACTGATTAAACGCTCCCAACTTTGCTGGGGCGTCTGAGCTGTTCAAGTTTATATTAACCAGAGCGACATTCGGATTCTTTTGCTGGAGCCTTGCCATATGTAACATCGAATATAAATCTCTCACCGCTTTACTTTTATTTCCTAGTGTAGCTTTCTTAATATCATTCGGAGAGATGCTCTGCAATATAAGTTGAATCTTGTCCAGAGATATGCTCTGTATATCCCATAACATAGTCTCGAACTTGGCAAGTGGGACGGCTTTCTTTTCCGTAGTCTGGTCCAAGAGTCTAGGACGAACATTACCTTCAGGGTCTATAACAAGAACGAACTGATTAGAAACACTTTCATACCCACAGGTCTTTAAGGCCTTATAAATCGCTGTGGTGACGAAAGCAGGTCGAGACCTAAGGAAGTCCATAATAGTCTTGAAGTGCGATGTAATGGCCAAATAGGAGGCTTTAAACTCATTCTGCTGAAGACCGAACCAAGGGATGAAGTCTTTCATGCAAAGGAGTTCACCGTTCGTAAAGTTCTCAGTAGCCAGAGCTCCTCGCCTCGCCTTCTTAGAAGCTTCGACAGTTAACCTTCTCCCTCCAAAGAAGTATATAAGACGAACAATCTGCTCTTCCGTCAAGGAGAAAGGATAAGATGTAGCATTTTTTAGAGAGCGTCTAAGCGAAGTTGAGTTCTCAACAATGATATCTGTTTCTCTAGTTGGCATGTAAACAATTATAACACATCGTCAAGAAGCAGAACAGGGCGATAATGTCATATAGGATTTTGGGGGACTAGCATTATACCTGGCCCAGAACCCCAGAAGATGGTCGCCCCCCTGTTTGTGAGGACAAGTGTCGTCCATCCTATATTGTGCGACACATTTTAAGCTCAATTGCCATGGCATTGCCTCTCCCTGAGCGAATAGATAAGCTAATTTACAACGCCGATAGACTAGCTTGCATATGCTCTTCTTGTCTGCTCTTTCATGCGTATGCCTTTACGCCTATCATCTTGGCCTTTCCTTGTCGCTTTCCTTGTCTGGCAATAGGGGTGAGAGTGGGAAGGCAGAAGCTCAGTCGCCTAGCGACAATACTTATAGCCTCGTACCCTTCCCCCCTCGCCTTTAGTTCTTTGCTGGGATTAAAGGTGAGGGTAGCTAGTCTCTATCCTCTTGGTTTAATTTAATAATCTTAAAGCTATGGCTAAAGCTGTAGCAGGTTCGGTTAGGGAGGTTCTGGATTACTTTGCTGGGAGTAAGAAGGGCAGGTCAAACAAGTTTGTATCGTCGCAGGATACCTTGGATGGCCGGTTATACTTCTACACGAAAGAGGTTCACCCGTTCATAGTTCGTAAGGGTATTAGAGATGGGAAATTTCATATCGTGCAGCTTAGTGATTCAGGCAAGCCTTACTTTTACCGTTCTCTGCTTAAGTTAAGATTCGAGAAGGCTACGCTACCGCCTTGTACAGTGAATGGCTTGGCGTGTACTTCCGAGTTTGTTCAGCCTAAGCCTATTGAGAAATAGTGTATGACTAACTATCAATGGGCTAAGGCGAGGCGTGCCATTCTCTTAGAGCGTATAGAGCTCTGGGTGATGGTCCTGGGGAGCATAGTGATTGCGTTAGTTGTCGGTTTTCTATCGTGGGTATAGTGGTGAGAGTGGGTTTAGGTTGATTGATTGCAGGGCGGTTGCTTAACTGCTCTGCGGTCAGCAGGCCTAGTCGAGTTTGCTGAGCAAATCATTATTAACTATTAAAGCTATGACGAAAAAGTCTAAATCCTCAGTCTCCAAGACGCAGGTGCTTGCTATCAGGGAAGCGATTCCTGCTCTGGCGAATATGCAGGACGCTCTGCGTATAGAGCGGTGTGAGTTAAAGCTCTGCAAGTCTTTTACGGAGTCTCAGGCGAGGAATATCGTGAAGTATCTTCGGGAAGCTCAGGGCGAGGTGTTACCAGTAGTGGCGGAGCCAGTGAAAGCCTAGTCTTTTACTAGGCTTAGGAAAGGTCGGAATTAAGTTAAACACCTATGAATCAAGCTTTGAAACTAGCGTGTGAGAGTAAGGAGTATCTTGAGTATAAGCATTTATACTTACGGATATTCGGAAATCTGGTGGGGTGTGCAGACTTCTTGGCTCAGGTCAAGCCTCAGAAGGCTCAGATAGAGCAGGCGGTTCAGCTTCTTAGGGTGTATCAGGCGAGTCTATGAAACCATCGGAATTAAAGAGTTCTTTTGAGTCTATGGACTTGAAAGACCAAATAGAGTGTCTTTGGGAGTATATCGCAAGCCAAGCTCAGAACTCAGATGTTATGTTCTGGCATTGGTTCAGCGAGAATTACGAAGTTGTAGAATCTTAGCTACCTCTATTGCCCTTGAACGTGGTCTGCTGGTTTAAGCGGTCAACTCCTTCGGGTAGTTTCAAAGACTAGCTAGAAGAATCATCCCGTAATTCTAAGTAAGAGCGTTTAATCGAGGGCAATATGGACTAGTTAAAACGGTCTAGGTCGAATATAATACAATTAAAGATTATGATTAAAAAACTGATGGGCTGGCTGTTTACTAAGAAAAAGGATTACTCTAAGTGCTCATGCGGACTTTGCAGGTTCATTCAGAGTAAGGCTAGGCAGGAGTGGGCTGGTCAGTGGGATAGGGTATAGTTTGCTGAGCAAATAGGTTACCTCTTCAGTCCATTTGGTAGGTAACACAAGTGGATTGAATGGGATAACGTATCCCAGGTCGAAAAACTAAATAATCTTTCTACGTGTATCGGGTCTGAAGCTCCTTAGGAGCGAGTAGTTTAGAAACTACCTTACTGACGGAACGTTCAAGGAAAGACTTTAGAAATTATAAATAATAAACAAACCACATGAGATTTCTTACTCGTTTGTTGATGGGTGCTGACCACCGCCTTCTTTTGAAGCATGGTCACATCGCTCTCAACGGAAGCGAAGTGGAGTTGACTGCAAAAGGTGAAAGGCTCTTGCTCGGTATTCTGTTTGAACAGAATCAGGCGAAGTTAGTTGAGGTCGTAAAGGCTCAACTCGCAGAGCAGGCTCAGAACGCCTAGTTCCACGTAGCATTGGGCGTGTGAGTTCGCTTGCACGCCCTTTTGCTTTCCAATTGTCGGTTTTGAGTTCTGGATATACTGGTATGTAGACGATTGGCAGGGTCTACAAGTCAGCAAACAAAGGTCGAATAATATAAACAAATCTGTTATGAGAAAATTCAAAGTTGGAGATATCGTGAAGCTCAAACGGGGAGATGAGTATGAGTGTGGTACGACGAATGGACTTATAGATGATGGTCAGATTGAAAGGGAGCAAGTCCGTTTTAAGATTACCAGCATACCTAGCGATGATAACCGTATCGAATACAATATCCTGAGTCCAAAAAACAAGGTATTAGACTGGTGCGATTGCGTAACGTTCTCTCAAATTGAGCTCGTAGCTGCTGACAAGAAAGAAGGCATAACAGAATCTAAGAAAAGAATCCGCATGGATACACCAATGAAGAAAGAGGAGGATAAAATCTCCTTTAAGTTGTACAGGAAGGGCGGTTCAACCTTCTTTGCGTTTCAAATCGCTCCGAAGATTGAGAAGGTCTACTCAGACCAACCGCATGAGATAAAGGAGTCTACTTCGTGGACGGGTTTAAAGTTCTACTCGATTCCTAAGACCTTGCAGGACGCTGCTTACAAACGGATGTTGCAAGACTTCCGATTGTTCGATGACTACGGGCAGGGTTTGTATCGGGATGGAATGTTAAACATCGCTTGGATACGAACGGTGGGCGGAAGCGGAGAGATTAAGATTACCGAACCGCTTTCTTTCGCTGAACTCAGCTCGTTAGTGCGTAATGCCACTCAGTTCTTGAAGGAGTACTATCAGGAACACTTCCGTGAATTTGTTTTGCACGGGAAGGTCTCGATTGAAGTGTAAATTTGCTGAGCAAACAAAGGTCGATAATATAAACCAATAAATAAATAGATGTGTAAATTAGTAGTAGGAATCAAAAAAGCTGGTAAGAATCAGCAGTTCAATGAGCTTATCTACGCTCAGGAGGTGGGTTTAAAATCCCAGCCCGATGGCATAGGAGCCGTCACCGTTTCTAAGGACGGAACCGTTGAGGTTTTCAGGGAGTTTAAAGACTACAATGCGGTCTTCGAGAAGGTCTACGAACGCCTGAACGATTCGGTGTTCGTTTCTATCCACACACGGATAGGAACCTCAGGAAATAAAGATATAACGAATGTCCATTTCTTTGAGGATAAGAATTACCTGTTCGCTCATAACGGGTTTGTATCTATGTACCATCAGGCTCAGTGGAACCTTGGAAGTTCTTCGAGCCACAACCCTCATTCGTGGAATAAAATAGACAGGGATGACTATGATGGCTACGGATACATTAGCAACGGTTACGATTATGACCATGGCCACTGGGATGAAGAGAAAAGAGAGTGGGTCAATCCTAAGACCGTTATCATCAACGATATCGAAGAACCGATAGGCGAAGGGTCAGTTCCTCTCGATGAGAAAAAATTTCTCGCCGAAAAGAACTACATTAACGCCTCCGATGTCTTAGAGAACTGCTATGCCTGTTGTTATTCTCTAAAGCTTTGTCAGAAGCACTTGGATGTCACCCTGTACTTAAAGGATGACACTCAGGACTTCTTTAGGGCGGTTCTCATTGAGAAGGAGAAGATAATGGCTACCAAAGACAAAGAGAAGATATCCAAGATGACTCCTACCTCGATGATTAAGGTGGCGGAATACCTCGTAGCCCTGAGGGAAAAGGAGGGACGGGGACAACCCCTACTCTTAGAAGGTGTTAAAAAGCTCTCTAAGAAAGAGCGGAAAGCTCAGAAACGAAAGTGGGCGGAGGAAAACACTTCGCCGTTCTGCGATTCATTCCAGTTTCTTAAGAACATTAAGAAGCCTGTAACCAAAGAGATAATCGAGAGCGAAGTCGAGAGAACCAAGTTCTCTGGCATGGGAATCATCATCAATAAGGTGACGTTAGAAGCCTCCTTGATGTGCTTTAAGCCCTGTAAAGGCGTGACGGATGGAACCAGCTTCGGCATGTTCTTCTCGTATGACCCAGAGATGGAGTTCGATGAGGAACGGGATATTGAAACTGAGGTCTGCGGTGTTCCGATGATAGGAGAGGTAAAAGATGAGTTCAAAATCAACCTCCCTGTCTTTGATGTAGTGGAGGGTGTGCACGAATTAAAAAGGTCGAAAATAAGCAACGACACATAACATGACTAAACTGTTAAAGTTTGGTTTCGAGATTGAAGGAGAGTTCTCGTATGACGCTAGGGACTGGCTGGAGACTGAGGGAGTCATCAAATCAGATGGCTCCGTGAAGCTCTGCCGAGAGTCCGAGTATGTTGGAGACTGGCACAAGAATCATAGAGGTGCGGACCTTGAGCCAGCCGAATACAACAGCCCCGTCTACACTATCTCCAGTCTTGAAAATGCGAAGGCGTTCTTTGAAGCTCTGCAAAAGACTTCAGACAACGGCGGATATCACTGGAACAAGTCTTCTGGGTTCCATATCCACACCTCGTACAGTCCTAAGAAACCGCCTGAGATTATGAGCGAAGAGTTCGTAACCCTGTTCCTTACCAAGCTTAAGGAGAAATTCCCTACGGAATACGCTCTGCGAGAGGGGAATCGGTTCTGCGAGCCTCATATGACCGAGGATGAAATCTATCAGAACAACGGCAACAGATACCACGCCGTTAACATCATGCCTGCTTTAGATAGGCACGGAACTATAGAGTTCCGAATCTTCCCTACGGCTGAACCCATGAAGATGTTTGAGTTCCTTGAGTTCACTCTTTCACTTATCTTAGAGTGGATTAAAGACCCTAAGTTAGATAAGGACTTCGAGACTAAGCTGCCGAAGTATCTCCGTCCTGAATACAAAACCTTTGAAGGGAAGGTGTTAAAGAAAGAGCCGACCATTCAAATCATCGAAAGAATTAAGGTGATACGGAGGGACGGAAAGTCAGAGTGGAAAGAACAGCTCGTGGAGTTCCCTATCTCAGATGTGGATATAGATAAAGCTCCCGAAGGGATATTCAGGGATAGCTTTAAAGTAGGACGAGGGATTAGGAACAACGACCCCTTCCGATTTCCTATACCGTTTTTCTCCTATAATCCAGGGAAGGAACGGGGGACGTTTGAGAAAACCGATAGCTTCACGGGTATAGGAGTGTCAGGGGAGTGGATTGGAATATTCCAGCGAGAAGAAATAGAGCACCGATTAAAGGTCGAAGCAGGAGATGAAATCTACGCTCCTGAGAATCCGTTCAACCTGTAGTATGTACTACTCAAGAAAAGAATTTGTAGAAAAACTTGCAGGTGCTTTGTCCAGTCAACCAAAGACCGCTCTTAAGAGCCTGGATAATCTCGTGAACGAAACTACGGCGAAACAATTAGTGCAGGAAGCTGCTGCTTTGCTGACGATTTTCCAGAAGAACCGAAATATTGTTTTAGATTCTCCTATTCCGAAAAAAGAATTCAGTCTTAGAGATAGAGTGGTGTTAGCGTCAGACCGCTACACGGATGATAAAACAAATCCTTGGTGGGGAGGTCGTTACGGTTTCATTATGGGCACTATAATTGAAAGTAATTCAGGAGACTATAGAGTTAGATGGGACAACGGAAAAACTAATGGATACGACATAGGAGACCTGCGGACTCTAAAAGTTCTCGATAAGAAAGCCAAAAAGCCATGATGACATACTACACAGTGACATGGTGGAAGAGAGAGGCCATGTATATATACATGAGCTACGAACCCCTCGTCAGGGATGAGGCTGCTTCCAAGATATTTCTAGCGTGTAAGAAATACTGCACGCCGAAGGTCTACGATGAAATCTTCACTGAACTCTCCGAGATGTTCAAGAAGTATAAGACTGTTAAATACTCTGATTGGAGGAAGGAGATGAAGGATAAGGAGTCGCAACAGGACCTTAAAGCAAAACTAAATAGGTCGATAAACTTACCAGAAAATTTCTGGGATGATAACACAGCAGGAACACAATGATATGCCAAGCAGCACACCGAATAATCTAGGTGCTCAAGATAATCGAAGGTTTCAAGTAACCTGTTGGCACTGTAATACAAGAAATGACTTCTACACGGTTCAAATCCGTTGTCCAAGCTGTGGTGACTGTGTCCTTTATAGTGATGGAAGTCAACAGAGAGACATTCAACATATAGAGCCTGTTACCAGCACTAGTTCAACGGATACACTAGGTTCTGGTGGTCATTTCCAATGGCAAGCTAGTCAGGAGCAATGGACAATCGCTCCGCCAATTCCAACCTATCAACCCTATCAAGGACTTGCGGGAGGCTCAGGAAGTGTTGCTCCTTCTCATACTATATTGAGAGTTGATTGTCTTAACTGTTCGCATAATCAGATATATCTTGAAGGTCAATCAAGTCAGACGTGTCGACAATGTGGTTTAGCTTGGACTCCGCTTTCACAAGACTTAAGACGTGAAGACGGCTCCTTTATCTATCCACAAAACATACGTATTGATAGAGCTCCCACAGGACAGCAGGTGGTGGATAAGAAGGACATCGCACGGGTCTTACATGAGGTCTTCGACTTCTACTTCCAGTCGAATAGGACGAAGGACTTAGAGGATGAAGTAATTAAAAAGCTGGAGCAGTTCAGCGAGGTCGAGAAGTTTATAGAAAGTTATTTCGAGATACCAAAGGAATGAAAATTCTCTTCTTAGACATCGACGGCGTGGTGAACTGCGAATTTACACACACGAATAACCCTGACTCCTACTTCCCCATAGACCCGATGATGGCTTTCCTTGTGGGTCGAATCGTCATAGCTACTGAGTGCGAGGTCGTGCTCAGTTCTTCGTGGCGATACAACGAAGAGAGTAAGGAAGTGGTCAGGAAGAAAGTATATCCGTTCATAGACATCACACCAATGTTATTGGGTGGAGCCTCACGAGGCACAGAGATTAAAGTCTGGCTGGACGCTCACCCTGAGGTCACGAAGTATGCCATTCTAGATGACAACCGAGATTTTAGGCTAGAACAAATGCCGAACTTTTTTCACTGTCCCTGGGACACTGGTCTGACTGAAGAGATAGCTAATAAAGTAATCGAACACCTCAATGCCTCTTAACATAGATGCCTACCTGGATTTGCTGAGCAAATACGATGGCGACTGGTCGCAAGCAACAGAAGACGAAAGGAGAAAGGCGTCACAATTAAATGGTCGACACGCCCTTCTCGCTTATCGATTAGCAATTAAGTACTGGAATAAATTACCGCATGAAAAAAATAACCGCCGTCCTCTCGAAGGGGGACAAGGACACGAATAATAATCTCATTCTAATCAGTGACGATTATCCTTTGGGTTCTCGTCTCATCCCTTTGGAGGTGGAAGAGTTCGTGGCCATCTACAACCTGATTGTGGAGGGCCTGAAGAACCAGCTTCCTGTCATTGAAATCAATGACGATACGCAAACTCCCGTATCTTAGTTCCTCCGAGCTGTATATTTACAGCGAAATTTTCCACGGCACTTCTTAAGTCTGCGAACTCGTCGTGCACCGGCTTGTCCAACCTATCCGAGTTTGAAGAGTTGTCTCGCTGATTCGGATAGACAGAGTTAAGAAGGGCGTCAAAGACATCCAACGCTCCGTACTTGAGTGAAAAAATAGTTGTCTTGAGCATAGTTTTAGTTGAAGTCCTACGGATAGGGTGCTGAATCGCCTGGTCATTTACTCGTAAGAAGATTCCTATGGCTGCAAGTTCTGTAGCGATTGAAGTGTTTGACTTCATCTGTTTCATCTTGTGGGCGGGCTCCCCTGCGTACATGATGGGAGCTTTCCAGGTATTGAACCTTCTGATGAGTTCGAGTTCGGTGGAAAGATAATCCCTCTTCCGAATGGTCATGTTCTCCTTGGTGAACTTGTTGACAATGATGTACTCATCCTGTTCTAAGAAGGTATAGCCCTGCTTAAGGAAGGGATAATACCAGGAGAGAGGCTTGTTTCTCTTCTCCATGCCGTCCAGACAGAGAAAATTGGTGCTATTCCTTTGCCAATATACGATAGCCGTCTTATCCTGGCTCCCGAAGTCTAAAGACACGTATAAGGGGAGATTAGGGGCATAATCAAACTCCTCCGTTTTACAGGAAGATACCTCTGGATAATAAGAACGGGTGGGGTCTGACACATAAGAAATTTCGAGTTCACCCACTACAGAAAGGGCGTCGGAATCTCTACGCTTGAGTTCGTTTTGAAACCACTCCTCGTCTTTGAATGGATTCATCTTCCAGTCCAAGGTTAATAGCCAGTTGTTTCGCTCCATGCTTTCTCTCAACTGTCGGGCGAAGGAGGAGGGCTTGGCTGTTGATACAGCGATACGACAAGGTGAAGAGTCCACGCAGGCTCTCCAAGATTCACGGGCGAATTTCCAAAAGAATAGTTCATCTAAAAAGATAAAGGAGGCACGGGAACCACGGGCGAACTCAGTGTTGGCGGATTCCCCGTCCACATAGGCCTGCTTCTCAGGGTTGATAAGCTTCATGTGAATGTCGTGCTCGCTCTTCCTAAAGTTCTGCGGTCTCATCCACTGAGGAAGGGAGTAGAGCATGTAGCGGAGCCTGCCAAAGAGGGACTGCGGACTTTTATCATCCACTTCTTCCTCCTTTCTGGACCCGACAAGTCCGTACCACTTATCTTTGAACCTCCACTTCCAAAGAATGTACCAGAGCACCGTCCAGGTCATCATCATGTCTCTAGTCTTCTCGATGAGTAAGTCGTGGGCATTGTTCTCTGCATCCAGGATTCTGGTTATCGCTTCCCTCTGGTGGGGGAAAAGGAAGAGAGGAATGTCAGGGCTCTCAGAGAGTCGGGGTTCGTAGACGACCCCGAAGAGGTCAACGAATACGAAAAAATCCTCGGAGCAATCGACGAGGATATTCATTCTCTCTATGGGGTTGGTCTCCGCCTGCTGTAATCTAAGCAGCCTGTGGTTTAGCTTCTGCTCGAAGGTAGGAGAAGAAAGATAAGACCTGAGTAACTTAATGTTCATGGGTCTTTTTCTATATCAGGTTCAGGGAGCTCAGGCATTTCATACTCCATCCAGTGGACTGGTTTGAAGGACATCCCATGGACACCGTAAAAGACGGAAGCTGCTTTTATATTCTCATCGAAGTTACGGAGGTCCTCGCCTGTGATGACAAAGTTCCTTCCGTCCTTAAACATATAGACAATCGAATCGACTTCTCCTTTAGGTAGTTCCATATTATTCAAACCAATAATTAATTTCTCCGATTCGTTCTGCCTTGAAACACCGTCTCTTAATACCAGGGGAGTCAGTGTAGAGAGTCACCCAGTCAGAGTTGATGGTGGGGAAGTCCACGCACTTATACTTCTCAGACTTATCATCCTTGAATTTCACTTCAACTATTATCATGTGTTTGTTTTATCCACGTCGAGCAGGTGACGCAATGTATAAAATGTTCTGCTCCCTCATGCGTGCAGGTTGTTTCGTTCACTCCCTTTCTTTCCATCTCTAAGGCCTTGAGGTTCATGGTCTTTACCTTGGCGATGATATCAGGGAGAGTCGTTGAATTGGCTTGGTCCTTTAAGAAATAAAGCTTTCGGGGGGAGAGGGGGAGGATTTGTTCTTCGGTCATGCCGAGTTCTAAAACATACTTCTGGTAGACCTTCACGAGTTCGGTGGCCCAGGAGTGGGAGATATCAAGACCTCCCGATTCCTTGGGGGCTTCCATGTAATCCTTGAAGGTATCGAAGCCCAGGTTTGTTTGGTCATGGTTAATCCACATCTCGTAAATCATCTTCATCTCCATCCATCTGGCTCGGTCCTTTAATCCAAGGAAAGTTTCCCTCCTGGCGTGGGCTTGGTCCGCTGGGGTGTAGGCGTTGACTCTAATTATTTCAGGCATCTGTTAGGTTTTTGTTTATTAAAAGGGTTTCGACCTCCTTCTTTAACTGTTCTTCTAGTTTAAGTAAATCTCGAACGGCGAATTTCCTCATCTTCTTTCTCTCTATTTCAAACCATTCCAGTATCTCCGCTCCTTCGTCTCGTACCAGATGAGCGACATAGGATGAATAGTTTCCTCTTCGCCACACGTTGCAGTTCATGCACTGTACCTTGGCGTTCTTCTCGTGATAGCGGAGAGAGTTGTACTGACGAGAAACATAATGTCCACACTGTGCCTGGCCATTCTTCCAAAACATCCTCGCACCGCAGGTATAACAGACTACAAACCCAGCCCCATCAGCGTACAGAAGTCTTATCTTCTTGCTGAACCAGTTGTCGCAACGCTTCTTGAGGCTGGAAATTGTAGGCAGACCCATTCTCTATTCGATAATTACATTCCCTTCGTTATCCGTATTCGGGGCTGACAAGACTATGGAATCAACCTGATTCCCTGTCTTCGGATTGCGTGCCTTCACGATGTTGCAGGCCACCTCCTTATCAATCCAGTCATTAGTCTCAGGACCATAGAGACGCTTCATCAGCTCTCCATTGGTTTTGTTGAGGCCGAACTTCTTCGTGAATCCGTTCTTTATTATCTGGACCTTGAAGATTATCTGCTGGTCCTTTGTGCCTTCGTTGACCAGAGTACCCCCATCGAGAAACTTTATGTGGTCGTTCTGTAGGACATGTTGACCGGCCTTCAACCAGTCAGAGTCCCAGACCTTATTAGTATTCAAGTTATGTTGTATTTAATGTTAATGACTCAGGGTACTCCATCTTCTTAGGAGCCTCTCCCTGGGTCTCGTTCTCCCAGATGTCACGGGCCGACATGAACAGGGCGAACTTATCCTGTATCTCCGTAAGCTTAAACTTATTCTTATTCCTACGGTATCCAAGCTGAAGGATGCCCAACCTTTGAATCGGGCGCACGACCTTTACTTCCTTGGTTCCAACTTTCTTAAGAGTGGGGACTCCAGGGTAGGCATGTTTGTAAGCGGAAACCTGGAGCTCGTACTCGGTCCACACCGACTGTCCTGTCTTGAAGTCGATGAGCCATACCTCGCCCGCAATCTCTAGGACTGCGTCTATCGTTCCTGCGTATTTCAGTTCGTCATCTATGACCGCTACCTCTCTCGCAAGAACCTTCGGGGAATAAGCCTCAAAGAAATTCTTAAGGGAGAGCAAGCACTCGTATTCTTCGAGGGTCAGCTCCGCTTCCTTTCCTTCGCCATCAGGGTACTTCGCATCCATTGGAACCGTTTTACCATCTAAGAGGTCAACGGCAGCGAGGTGCACTCTCGTACCCCTCACTCCAGCAGCCTCCTTAATGGCCTGGCTCTCGTCCCATCCGTGCTCTGCGAGCCACTTATAGAACTGGATTCCTTTCGGATAGAAACCGCAAATCCAAGTAACAGAAGGGACAAACTCATTATGTTCTCCTGTAGTTTGAATATACCACCGCTCATCCGCCATGGTTATCTGGATGATTCCGGACTCAAGATTCTCCCTGATTATTTTCTGCATGTGGTTGTTTGATATCGTACTTAGTGTTTGGAGCCTTGAGTGCCCAGTTATGTATGCAGAGGGCGCACTCTTCGTAATCCCATCCTGTCCAGTGGCCCTTGCTGCACTTCCACCGTATCCCTTCTACCTCCTCAACCCTGTTCTCCTTGAAGGCTGATGCGTTCTGGTTCATTTTGTTTAACGTTAAAATCTTTTACCACATCGTTAATGGCAGACGTTAACCTGGTACTTAAGTCCCACATCTCACACCCCTGAGGGCGGTGTTCAAGATGAACCTTGCCCGCCATCTGAAGAAACTCCATGAAGCCCGAAAGGAAAAGCTCGAACACCTCTTCATCTGCATGTCCTCGCCTTTTTATTATCACCTCCGACATCCTTGGGGCTATTTCTGAACGGTCTCGTAGTATAATTTTAACATTAAATAGCCGAGACTTCAACCAGGCCCAAGGACTACCTTTGGGGGGCATTAGACCTCTTGGCTCGTGGCTTTACGAGCTTCCTCTTCTTTTTTCTTGGCCTCCCACTCTGCTCGGTGGGCGAAGGCGAAGTGCTTTTTAACGTGTCGGAACTTCTCTCCGCACAGCTCGCAGGTCTTGGAGTATGAGTGTTTCTTATAGGTTCGGGGAACACGGACTACTAAAGGAAACGTGCCGTCTGCTCTTACTTGGGACTCGCTGGCTAAAAGTTTCTGGGCGTCTTCGATTGTCTCTGCTTCGGCGTGAACCTTACCGTCTATCATTGTTATTTTCATTTGTTTGTTTATATATTTGTTTGTAATGCTTCGACCTTTTCTGGTTTATTTGTAACGTAGTAGTGGCAGTTCTTCTTTTTGCTGAGCAAAGTACTGCCCTCCATGGTGGTTCTGAATTCCCAGCCCGCCTTCTTCAACTCAAAGATGACGGCTCCTAACCTCAAGGTGATGTAGTTATCCACGCACCAGAAGTTATCCACGTAACCTACCTCGTTGATTCGGTCGATGACTTTTTGTTTGTTCGTCATACTTCTAATTTCTTACGTTGATGCCATAACCTTTGTTTCTCCTGATGTTTTTTCCAAAGGACGGGGTTACCTCTGATTTCCCAGTATCTCTTGCTCTGCTTCACCCTTTGTTTTCTATAGTACTCCTTCCTCCGAACGGGGTCCTCCATCAACTTCTCAAGATATTTTGCCCGCCTATCGTTAATTCCTTTTCTCCATGCTGCATATCGAACAGGGTCTTTCTTTATTCTCGCAACCATCTTCCTGTAATGAAGACGTTGGCGTTCTACTAACTTATTCCACTTCTCTGGGGAACTCTTAGCCCTCTGATAGTAGGCATCGGTCGCTCTCTTCTGAATCTCCTTGGCCTTTTCTGGATGCCTAGCAGCCCACGAATTCACAATCTTTTCATGACACTCCTTACAGGGAGAGGAATAAAAGATATCGGTCCGGTCTTTGTTCTTGTAGTGCTTATAGAACTCTGAGACTGGCTTCTTGGTCTGACACTTATGGCAGAACACGACGCCGGATTTTATTAACTTTTCCCTGCCGATTTTATTTAATCGGAGACGGCACTTAGGTTCACAAAACTTTCGGGGAAACTTCCCTATAGAAACAATGATGTTCTTACATTCGGGGTTCTTACACGAAGCTTCGTACTGCTTTTTTGGTAACTTGTAATGCTGAACGTACTTCCCTGTTTTGTTTAGTAACTGACGGATTCTTTCTCTTGAAACTTTAAATCTCTCGCCGATTTTTTCCAGAGTCCAGAGCTCCTCCATGTACAGGTAGAGCATCTCAGCTAGCCTCTTCTTTTTATCCTTCTCACTTATCCAATATTTGTTTGTATTGTACACGTGTTTGTTAGTTAATTATAATTTGTTTGCTCGACCTTTGCAATCTCTTTATTTTCTCGTTCACGTATTAACCTTTTACTTTCCTTTCGCCAACACAAAGAACATGTCCCGTAAGGTTCGGGAAAATATTTTTTCTCTTTACATACCATACAAGTTCTAATCTTCATGTCATTCCTCGTTGTAGTTAAAGAGACTTCCCCACTATTTCAAAAGAAATAGTGGGCGAAGTTCTTCATTCCTCGTTCCCAGTTTAGAGGTGGGAAACCCCAGTAATGGAGAGAGAGACAACCTGAAAGTATCTAACGATACCCGATGAACGTCGAAGTCTACAAAACGTTCATTCTTTAACGTCGCAAGTCTCTACTTACCTTCCAACGACGGCTCTTAATAAAAAAAGCACTCTGGGAGGAGAACCATCTTTCGATGGCACTCGCTCCCACAATGCTCTTGGCGAACGAGTTACCTCCCCGTTGTTTATACACTAACGAAGTGTCTGCGAACGTCCCCAAAACAGAATCAGTATATCATACCCACAAATAATTGCAAGTACCCCTGTAAGGATTTCGGAACTTGTATTCCGAGGGCACGACCCAAGGTAGTCGAAATCTTGGGTCCCGCCTCCAAAAAAGCGGGCGAAGCTGGGACGAGCCACTTCGTCCCCTCGGAATACGAGGCCACTCTGCTCCGTCGTTAGTAAACC
>Ga0134123_10000123_pt1 | contig 48348 bp, 33 predicted proteins | sample KB303_FD_96460 | JGI IMG/M metagenome (GOLD analysis project Ga0134123, IMG submission 96460) | Terrestrial soil microbial communities without Nitrogen fertilizer from Kellogg Biological Station, Michigan, USA - KB3-0-3 | ecosystem: Environmental > Terrestrial > Soil > Unclassified ...
AGCGCGCGCCTTTCGGCGCGCGCGTGGAGCAACGGGTGTGCGGGCGGGTGGAAAACCGGGTGGGCCGGTCGGGCGTGAGCAACCGCGCAACCGGCCGGGCGGGTGCTTGCATATTTCCGTACAGATGTGCATACTGCCGCCCCTATGGCCACGAAAAAGAGTGTCGTTCCGCGCGTACGGCTGTCGGTCGTCGGCGGCTGAAGGCCTGTCTTTCGCGCCGCGATAAGATCGCGCGCACATGCATCGCTATCGTGCCCTCGCGCTCGTCTCCCTCGCCGAGCTGCTGGCGATGGGACTGTGGTTCGGCGTGTCGGCGGTGGCGCCGCAGATCGCGCGCGAGTGGCGGCTCGATGAGGCGACGGCGGCATGGCTCACGCTGGCCGTGCAGCTCGGATTCGTCGCCGGCACGCTGCTCAGCGCGACGCTGAATCTTCCCGACGTCCTGCGCGTGCGCCATCTCTTCGCGTGGAGCGCGATCCTCGGCGCGGCCGCGAATGCGGTGCTCGCGTGGGCCGTCACGAGCGTCGCCGCCGCGATCGCCCTCCGCTTCCTCACCGGCGTCTTCCTCGCGGGCGTCTACCCGCCGGGGATGAAGATCATCGCCACGTGGTTCAGGACGGGACGCGGCTTCGCCCTCGGCGTGCTGATCGGCGCGCTGACGCTCGGCAAGGCCTCGCCGTATCTCTTCAACGCCTTCGGCTCCGATCGCTGGCGCGTCAACGTCGGCATGCTCTCGATCTTCGCCGTCGTCTCCGCGCTCATCGTGCTGCGCTTCGTCGGCGAGGGCCCGTACGCTCTGCCGTATCAGCCGTTCGACATCACGCAGATCACGAAGGTCTTCGCCAACCGCGGCGTGCGCCTCGCGAACTTCGGCTACTTCGGACACATGTGGGAGCTCTACGCGATGTGGACGTGGGCGCCGGTGATGATCCGCGCGAGCATCGCCGCCAGCGGCGACTCGCCGCGCCTCGCGGAGATGGCGTCGTTCGCGGTGATCGGCGCGGGCGCGATCGGCTGCGTCGTCGCCGGCCTCGTCGCCGATCGCATCGGACGCCCGGTCGTCGCCGCCGCGGCCATGGCCGGCAGCGGCGCATGCTGTCTCGTGATCGGCCTGCTGTACGGCAAAGCGCCCCTCGCCCTCCTCGCCGTCGCCGCCTTCTGGGGCGCCACCGTCGTCGCCGACTCCGCCCAGTTCTCCGCCTGCGTCACCGAGCTCGCCGACCCCCGCTACCTCGGCACGGCGCTGACGCTGCAGACGTGTATTGGGTTTCTCATCACGACCGCGTCGATTCGGATGATGCCGCTGCTCGTGGCAAGGGTAGGGTGGTCGTGGGCCTTTGCTTTCCTGGCGCCGGGGCCGTTTCTCGGGATTTTGGCGATGATGCGGCTTCGGGCCGGGTCAGGAGAAGCAGAACGCAGAACGCAGAGCGCAGAACGAAGAATTTAGAATGAAAACGCGCGAGGGCCGTGCTTCTCAATTCTGCGTTCTGCGCTCTGCGTTCTGCGTTCCTGAGCCGTGCGCGAAAACCTGTCGCAAGAGGGCGCACGTAACGAGCCGCCACGCGCGCCCGTCCCCCTACATATTCATATCTTTGCCAGCTTCCAGCTTCGCGATCCCATCGGTCAGCACCCGCTTGTTCTGTTCGTCCGGTGCCTGGGCGAGGGCGAGCTTTGCGTACTTCAGCGCGTCCTTGTAGCGGCCGACGGCGGAGTAGCCGCGGGCGAGGCCGACGTTGACGGGCCAGGCGTTGGGGTGGCGTTTGGCGTTGAGCTCGAACACCTTCAGCGCGTCGTCCTTCCTGCCGGCGTTCAGCAGCTGGCGGCCGTACTGGTGGAGATCGATCGGCGTGGCGGTGGGGTGGTTGAGCGCTTTGTCGCGCGTTGCCGTTGCCTCGGCGGTCTTGCCGGCGGCTTCCTGCGCGCGGGCGAGCATCGACAGGGTCCGGAAATTCTCGACGCCGATGAAGGTGCGGTTCGTCGCCGCTTCCGCGAACTCCAGCGCGTCGGCGGTCCGCTTCTGCTGCAGCGCGTAATTCGCCGCGTCGACGAAGGCCTGCTCGTTGAAGCCGATGTTGTTGCGCAGATCGTTGCGGATGGCGGTGAGGTAGAGGTCCGTCATGTTGTCGACGGTGATGTTGATCGGGACCGAGAGGTCTTCCCACTTCAGCTCGACCCTGGCGTGATCGAGATGGCGGTCGGTGAACTCATAGGTGAGCCACTCGTGATACTCGCTCTTCACCGGCTTCACCTTCACGCGCAGCGCGTCTTCGCCCGCGTCGTAGAAGAAGTTGCCCCACGATTTGTCGTTCTTCGAGAAGATGACCGTCCACTCCTCGGGGCCGGCGATCATGAACAGGCCGTAGCTGCCCGCGGGCAGCGCCTGTCCTTCGATCTTCACGTCGTGCGACACCTTGAACGTCGTGTTCTGGTTCGCGCCGGCGCGCCACGGGCACTCCCTGCACGTGCCGAACGCCTCGTCGGTCGTGCCGTACGGCACGAGCGTGCCCCAGATCTTGCCGCGGCGGTCGTCGCCGTTCGGGGCGTGGACGTCGGGGCTGTTGTAGTCGATCGTGACCTTCACCAGGCCGAGGTGCTGGATCACGGTGGAGTGCTGATTGTCACCGTCCGGCGGAAGCGTGAGGACCTGGGCACCGGCGAACGTGACGGAGAGCAACGCGATCGCCAGCGTGGCGAGCAGGGGACGACGCATAGGGGGACTCCTTTCGTTGTGCGGAGGGATCATAGGCGCCCGGCGTTGCGGCGCGGTGAACGAGCAGTGGCGTTTTGAAGACTCTATACTGCGCGCTCGTTGATCGCGCCCCTGTTCGTTCTCGACGAGCCGCAGCCGCATCGCCTGAAGCCGGGCGAGGTCCATCGCGTGCGCGGCGCGGCGCTGGCGGTCGAGGGTGCGCCTCTCGAGACGCTCGCGATTCTGCGCGACGGCGTCACGATCGCGGAGACGCCGATCGACAAGCCATGTCCGGAGCTCGCCGCGCTCCCGATTCCCTGCGCCGCACACTCGCGCTTCGAATGCGACGTGCGGCTCGATGCCAACGCCGAGTACGAGTTTCGATCGTCGGGGTCGACGCTGTTCCGCTATTTCGTGTCGAGCGCAGACCTGCGCCGCATGCGCGACATCACCGCGGCGATTACGGCGCTTCCGATGCCGCCGCCGGAGCTCGTGGCGACGACGCAGGGCGGCAGCGACGTCGCGTCGTACATCGACTCCGCGGTGTCCGGCTTCTTCACGATCCAAAGCCTGCTCCGTTCGGATGCGAGCGCGATCCTCGACGTCGGCTGCGGCACCGGCCGTCTGCTCCTCGGATGGCATTGCGCCGGCCGCCAATGCGCCGGCGTCGACATCAATCCGACGCTGATCGAATGGAACTGTCGGCACCTCGGAGCCGTCGCCGACTGGCGGACCAACGACGTCCTGCCGCCGCTGCCGTTCGACGATGCGTCGTTCGACGTCATCCAGCTCGCATCCGTTCTCACGCACCTGCCGCTCGCGCATCAGAAGGCGTGGCTCGTCGAGCTGCGCCGTCTGCTGCGCCCCGGCGGCGCGGCGATCGTCACGCTGCACGGCGAGCTGTACGCGCGGATGCTGTTGCACGACGAGGGACGCGCGCAGCTCGCGCGCACCGGGTACACCGAAGTCGCGGGCGCGGATCCCGGGGCGAACGCGTTCGCGACGTATCACACGCGCGCCTTCGCGGAGCAGCTGTTCAGCGACTTCGGCGCGATCGAGTTCTATCCGCGCGGAAACGAGGCCGGCCGCGCGTCGCGATTTCCGATCGCGGCGCTGCAGGACGTTTACGTGCTCAGTCGTCCAGCAGGGACGCGCTGAACAGACTCTGCCCACCCAGCGACGTGCGGAACGCCCACAGCGCGACCGCGAGCACGAGGAGCGGCGCCACCATCCCGCGCAACGTGTACCAGTCGATGCCGTCGGGCAGCGGGAAGAAGTAAACGGCGAGAAAGACGGAATGGAACGCCGCCATCGCCAGCAGGCCGTAACGGGCGAGGACGAACGTCGTGAGCGCGCAGATGACGATGAACGTCGGCAGAACGCGCAGTTCGGCGCCGGAGAAGGCGAAGCCGGTGACCATCAGCGCGAAGAACGTGGCGACGGCGAACGCGCGGCGTCGCAGCAGCGCCGTCAGCAGCATCAGCACGATCATCAGCGACATCGCGTAGACGATTCCGCTCGCGACCGCGCCGGCGACCCACGCGAAGCCGGCGAGGCTGTTGCCGAGCAGCCACTCCATGCCGCCGAGGATCGGCACCGACCATTTGCCGACGTGGTGATGCTCCTTTTCGAGATCCGAGAAGTAAATCAGCGCGATGTGCAGCAGGCCGCCGCCGATGCCGACGAGCAGATCGCGTCCGACCATCGGATCGCGCCAGTCGCCGCCCACGAGTCGCACCCACGAAATGAGACGCTCCGGCCAGCGCCGCCGCACGTACGGCTCGAGCGCGAGGTAGACGAGGCAGAACAACGACGCCCATAACAGCGCCTGCGACAGCGCGAGGATCACGATGTGCACCTCGTGCAGCAGCGCGAGCTCGTGCTCGGCAAAGAGGAACGCGGCGACGAACTGCAGGATGAAGATCACCGCGCCGACGCGCACCGCCGCCCTCCGGTCGCCGCGGCGTGTGCGCAGATTTCGCCACGCGACTACGGAGCCGAAGGTAACCGCGATGGTGATGAGCGAGCCGATGAAGAAGAGTACAAAGGGCGCGCCGAAGGAAGCCTCGAATCGGTTCGCCGATTCATCCCACGGACCGAGCACCTGGAAGAACACCGGGGTGCCGCGCCAGGAAGCCGCCTCGATGCGGATCGGCGTGCCGTCGTCCGGATGGCGCGCCGTCCATGCCGCGCGCGCGTCGGCGTAGGACGGCGGCAGCCGGCGCGGCTCGGCCGGCGTCAGCGCGATGCCGCTCAGTCCCGCCGCGGCGATCAGTTCCTTCCATCCCGCGGGCCGCGGCTTCCACTCCGGCGACGCGATCACGTTCAGCGAGATCAGGCGTCCGCGCGAGTCGACTTCGATCGCCGACGAGCCTGGAGCGTGTTGCGGCGGAGTCTCGCGTCCCGGTGTCGGAGTGGTGCCGACGGCGGTGTCGAGCAGTGGCGCAGGCTCTTCCCGCATCCAGAAGGTCGCGAGTGGCAGGCCGCGCCTGACGCGCTCCCATCGCCCGGGCGCCTTGTCGTGTTGCTGCACCCATCCGAAGCGGTCGAGTTTCTGCTCGAATCCCCAAGCGTCGAATTTCTGCCTAGGGATGCCGAGCCCGCGCAGCAGCGCCCGCGCCTGATCCGCCTTCACCTCGGGAGGTTTCGTCAGCCCTTCGATCTGCAGGTATTGCCCGCGCGCGACGGCGAACAGCAGCGCCGCCATCACGGCGACGATGGACGCGAGCAGCGCGGCCGCGACGCGCGGCCGCAGCGATCCCTCGCTCCCCGCGGCCGCGACGATGCGCGGCGACGGCGTTTCGCCGGCCGCGAGTGCCGCGGCGAGCGGATCGCCGCCGGGCAGCGAGTCGATCACCTGGCGCACGAAGCGCGGTCGCTGCGACGCATCGGGGTCGAGACAGCGCAGGATCAGCCGCTCGATCGCCGGATCGATGTCGCGGATCACGCTCGACGGCGTCGAGATCTCGCTCGACGAGCGCTGCGCGCGTTTGCCGGTGAAGAGCTCGTACATCACCAGACCGAGCGCGTACACATCGCTTTGGATCGTCGCGGTCTGGCCGGTGAGCTGCTCCGGCGCCATGTACGCCGGCGTCCCCGCGATCACGCCCTCCTGCGAGTCGTCTTCCGCGGCGAGCGCGAGACCGAAGTCCATGATCCGCGCCTCGCCGTGCGAGTCGATCATCACGTTGGCGGGCTTCAGATCGCGATGCAGGATGCCCTTGCCGTGCGCGGCGTGCAGTCCCGCGGCGATGCCGCGCGCGATGTCGACGGCCTTGTCGTGCGCGAGGCGGCCGATGCGGCGGAGGAGGCGCGAGAGGTCCTCGCCGTCGACGTACTCCATGGCCACGAAGTGCGCGTCTTCCCACTCGATGATGTCGTAGATGCGGCAGACGTTCGGATGCGCGATCTGCCTGCCGAGGCGCACTTCGTCGTGCAGGCGGTCGAGCAGCATCGGATCGCGTGCGAGACGCGCGGGCAGGAACTTCAGCGCCACCACCTGGCCGAGCTTCGTGTCGTCCGCGCGATAGACCTCGCCCATGCCGCCGGCTCCGAGGATGCTCGCGATGCGATAACGGCCGGCGATGATCGTGCCCGGCGCGAACTGCGCCTCCGTGCCGCGGCTCCGCGACGGCCGCGGGCGGTCGGAGTCGATGCGCGCGGTTGCATCCTGATCGGGCGCGGGTGTGCTCATGAAGGGGACGCTCGATTGTAGAATCTCGCGGTCGCGCGGTCACGCGGTTTCGCAGTCACGCGGCGGGTGTCATTCCGAGCCGCCTCACCGCGTGACCGCGTGACCGCGTGACCGCGTGACCGCGTAACCATGTCCACGCCCGTTCTCTACTTTCACGGCTTCGCCTCGTCGCCCGCGAGCGCGAAGATCACCGCGCTGCGGCCGCTGCTCGCGCCCGACGGCATCGAGCTGCAGACGCCCGATCTCAACGTGCCGTCGTTCGAGAAACTCGACTACGACGCAGTCGTGGATCACGCGCTCGACTGCGCGCGGCGCGTTCCTCCGCGCGCGGTGGTCGGCAGCTCGATGGGCGCGCTGATCGCGCTGTCCCTGGCGCAGCGCGGCATTCGCGTTCCGCTCGTGTTGATTGCGCCGGCGCTTGGGATCGTGGAGCGGTGGATCACGAAGATCCCGGCCGGCGATCCGGTCATCGTCTTCAACTATGCGCGCGCCGCCGACGCGCCGATTCATCGCGCGTTCTTCGAGCAGATGGCGAACCTGCACGTCGATGACGACGCGCCGCCGTCGCGCGTGACGGCGATCATGGGACGCAAAGACGAGTCGGTGCCGTTCGACAAGGTCGCCGAAACGTGGGAGCGCTGGCGCGCGTCGGGACGCCTCGCCGCTGGCTCGCGCTTCATCGAGCTCGCTGAGGGAGACCACGGACTCGTCGCGCACGCGGAGGTGATCCGCGAGGCGATCGTGGAGGCGGCGTCATGATCGCGGTCACGCGCGACGTCAGTCCGTCGATCAACGCGTGCGAGCTCACGCACCTGCAGCCGGAGCGCATCGACGTAGTCCGCGCGGCGCAGCAGCATGAGGAGTACCGCGCGCTGCTGGGGTCCCTCGGCCACGAGGTCATCCGCATCCCCGCCGATCCCGCGTATCCCGACTGCGTGTTCATCGAGGACACGGCGATCGTGCTCGACGACCTCGCCGTCATCACGCGGCCGGGCGCGCCGTCGCGGCGCGGCGAGACGGTTGCGGTCGCCGAGGTGCTGGCGCAATACCGGCCGCTCGCGTACATCGAGGCGCCGGCGACGATCGACGGCGGCGATGTGCTGGTGCTCGATGACCGCATCTTCGTCGGCGTCTCCTTGCGTACGAACGAAGCCGCGCTTGCGCAGCTGCGCTTGCACACGCGCCGCGAGGTCATCCCGGTGAACGTGCACGGCTGCCTGCATCTGAAGTCCGCGATCACGCGCGTCTCGCGCGACGCGCTGCTCGTGAACCGCGAGTGGATCGACGTCGCGCCGTTCGCGGGCTGAACGCTGATCGACGTGGAGGAGCCGTTCGGCGCCAACGCGCTGCTCGCCGGCGAGACGGTGATCTATCCCGATGCGTTCCCGAAAACGCGCGCGCGTCTGCAGGGGCTCGATGTGCGCACCGTCGACGCCGAGGAGCTCGCGAAGGCGGAGGGCGGGGTTACGTGCTGTTCTCTCATCTTCGCGTGACACTACAATCGTCCCTCCGCAATGACCGATCTCCTTCCCGTCGGGTGGTTCTTCCTTCGAACGCCGCTGCTTCCGATCGATGAGCTCATCGCATGGGGCGACGGGCTCACCGGCGTCTGGAGCGCCGATTGCGAACGGCTGCGCGGGCGGCTTCGCGAGATCGTCATGCGACCCGACGTCCGCGAGGCGTTGTTTGTGGCGTCGCGAAGTCTGGTCGAGAGCATGGACGTGTGGCTCCGCGATCCCGAGAGCGAACGAGGACAACGGATCGAGCGCGCGCTCGGCCGCTACGTTTCGAGGATGACGTGGCGCTCGACGCCGTTCGGCCTCTTCGCCGGTGGCTCATTCGGGAAGCTCGGGGACCAGACCGCGCTCGGTCTCCCACCGCGCGATGGTTATCGCCGCCACGCCCGTCTCGACATGGACTATGTCTCGCGCCTCATTGACACGATCGTGCGCGATCCCGCGTTGCGCGAGCGTCTGAGCTACCGCCTCAATTCCAGCCTCTATCGCGCCGCGAGCCGCTTTCGCTATGTCGAGGGACGTCTTCTGGAGAACGTGCGCCAGTACTGGACGGTTTCGGTCGAAGCGACGGACGCGCTCGAGCAGACCCTGGGCCGCGCCGCCGATGGCGCACGAGTTTCATTCCTCGCGCAGGCGCTCGTCGATGACGATCCCGAGCTCACGCTCGACGAGGCGCGCGAGTTCATCGAGGAGCTCATCGACGCGCAGATTCTCGTTCCGGAGCTGGCTCCGTTCCTCACCGGACCCGAGCCCGTCGGCGCGTTGATCGCCGAGCTTCGCGAGCATGCGCTGCACGCGCTCGCGGAGCCGCTCGAGGAAGTTCGGGACGCGCTCGACGCGCTCGACGGCGTTCCGCTCGGTGTGCCGCCGTCGCGCTACGACGCCATCGCCGATCGGCTCGCATCGCTGCCCGCGCGCGTCGATGCCCAGCGGCTCTTTCAGGTCGACATGGTGAAACCGGCTCCCGGCCTGACGCTCGGAACGCGGATGGTTCGCGAGGCCGCGCGATCGGTGGAGTTGCTGCATCGGCTCAGCCGCGCATGGGACGGCCTGCGCTCGTTTCGGGAGGCATTCCTGCGGCGTTACGAAGGCCGCGAGGTTCCGCTCGTTGAGGCGCTCGATGATGAAACCGGGATCGGTCTTCCGATGTCCGTCGGCGCGCCCGCGGCGGAGGAAGCGACGCCGCTTCTCGAGGGAATCGGCTTTCCGCCGCCGCAAACCGAAACCGTGAACTGGGGAGACCGGGAAGGACTGCTCCTGCAGCTTGCCGGGGAAGCGCAGCGCCGCGGGTTGCGCGAGGTCGCGCTCGGCGAGATGGAGCTGCAGGTGCTGGAGGCTGCGGATCGCGCTCCGTTGCCGCACGCGCTCACCGTCACGTTCACGGTCGTGCCGCACGGCGAGGATTTCCGGCTGCTCGTGCACCACGTCGCCGGACCTTCCGGCGCGGAGACTTACGGACGGTTCTGTCACTCCGATCCCGATCTCTGCAGCGGCGTGCGCGCGCAGCTCGAGGCCGAAGAGGCGCATCGTCCCGATGCGGTGTACGCGGAGATCGTGCATCTGCCGCAGGGACGCATGGGCAATATCCTCCTGCGGCCCGTTCTCCGTCGATACGAGATTCCGTACCTCGGCCGTTCGGCCGCGCCGGAGTCGCGGCAGATTCCGGTGACGGACCTGAGCGTCTCCGTCCGGCAGGGACGTGTCGTTCTTCGCTCCGGGCGGCTGGGGAAGGAAGTCGTGCCGTGCATGACGACGGCGCACGGGTTTTCGAATACGTCGAATGTCGGTCTGTATCGCTTTCTCTGCATGCTGCGGTATCAGGGTTTCGCGCAGCTCGGGTGGGAGTGGGGGCCGCTGGCGAAGGCGGCGTATCTGCCGCGCCTGGTCGCCGGCAAAACGATTCTCTCCCGCGCGCGCTGGCGGCTGACGGGCAGAGAGCTCGAGCCCGTTTGTTCCGTGCGCGGCGCCGAGCGATTTCGGCGCATGCAGGAGCTCCGGCGCGAGCTCGATCTTCCGCGCCATGTGCTGATCGCCGACGTGGATCGTCAGCTCCCGATCGATCTCGACAACGCGCTGTCGGTCGAGATCTTCACCCACCTCGCCGCGCGGGAACGCGAGGTGACGCTGGTCGAAATGTACCCGGAGCCCGAGGCGGCGGTCGTGCATGGCGCGGAGGGACGCTTCACGCACGAACTGTCGCTCCCGTTCGTCCGGCGGGTGGAGGCCGCGGCATCGCGGCCCGTCAGCGCTCCGGTTGCCGTGCCGCCGCGGACGCGCGTTTTCGTTCCCGGCTCCGAGTGGCTTTATGCGAAGTTCTACAGCGGCGCGGAGACGACGGACGAGATTCTCGGGGCACTGGCGCCGGCCGTCCGCGCGGCCACGGCATCCGGCGCTGCGTGGCGCTGGTTCTTCATTCGCTATGGCGATCCCGACTGGCATCTTCGCTTTCGCGTGCAGGGAGATTCCGAGCGGCTGCAGCGCGATGTGTTCCCGGCGATGCAGGCCGCCGTTGCATCGATGCTCGACGACGGCCGCGTGTGGCGCGTCTCGCTCGATACCTACGAACGCGAAGTCGAGCGCTACGGCGGGCTCGAGGCAGTGGTTCTTTCGGAGCAGATCTTCCACGCCGACAGCGAGGCGGTGCTGTGCATGCTCGAAACGCTCTCCGGCGATGAGGGACTCGACGCGCGGTGGCGGCTGACGCTGCGCGGAATCGATGCGCTCCTCGACGATTTCGGACTCGATCTGCCGGCGAAGACCGCGCTGGTGAAGCGGCAGCGCGCCGCATTCTTCAGGGAATTTCGCGGCGGCCGTTCCACCGAGCAGCAGCTCAGCGACAAATACCGCGGCGAGCGCCGCGCGCTCGAGGAGCTCATGGAGCTTGCGATCGAGCCGCTCGCCGTCCGTTCCGCCCGTGTTCGCCCGCTGGCCGCGGCGATTCGTGATTCCGCGCGAGACGACCTCGCCGGCAGTCACGTGCACATGCACGCCAATCGTCTTCTCCGTTCCGCGCATCGCGCGCAGGAACTGGTTCTCTACGATTTTCTTTCGCGGCTTTACGAGTCGAGGCTCGCACGCCGGTCATGAACGTCCTCTCCTGGCAGCCGTTGCCGCTGACGGCGGAACTGAGGAATCGCGCGACGGCGGTTCTCGACGAGATCGCCGGCGCGCTCGAGACTCAGATCGGCGTCGAGACGCGTCCTTATGTGCTCGCCGAGCTGGCGCTCTTCTTCGCGTATCTCGCGCGTTACTCCGCAGGCGAGCGCCATGCGGAGCTCACGGCGCTGTGCCTCGATCGCGCGGCCGGGCAGTTGGGCGTGATCCCCACCGCCGCCGCGTTGCACGGCGGCTACGTCGGAGTCGCATGGATCGACCGCCATGTCTCGTCGCTGATGCCCGGGGCATCCGAGGAAGCCGCGGAATCCTCGGAGATCGACGAAGAGCTTCTCGAGCGGCTCTCCGAGCCGGAATGGCACGACTCGTTCGATCTGATCTCGGGGCTTGCCGGCTGCGGCGTCTATTTCCTGCAGCATCCTTCCGATGAAATCGCACGGCGTGCGCTGAGCCGCATCGGCAGGCATCTGGATGTGATGGCCGAGCGCACGGCGTCCGGCGTAACGTGGTTCACGCCGACGGAGCTCCTGTCGGACTGGCAGCGCGCTGTGACGCCGGAGGGTTACTACAACCTCGGAATGGCGCACGGCGTCCCGGGCGTCGTCACCGTGCTGTCGCTGATCGGCGGGCAGTCCGAGCTCCTGCGAAACGCCGTTTCCGGTTTGCTCGCATGCCGGCAGCCGTTCAGCACGGGCTCGTATTACCGCGCGTGGCTTCCTTCGCTCGATGCGCCGGCACCCAAAAAAAGCCGCACCGCATGGTGTTATGGAGATCCGGGACCGGCGGTCGCGCTGATCGCGGCATCTTCCGCGCTCGACGACCCGGAGCTCGCCGCGACGGGTCTCGAGATCCTGCTGGCGACGTGCACCGGCTCCAATGCGGAGCGCGACATCAACGATGCGATTCTCTGTCACGGCACGGCCGGCCTGATGCACCTCTACAACCGCATGGGACAGCGGCTGAATAACGGCGCGCTGCGCGATGCGGCGGTGTTATGGCTCGAGCGCACGCTGGAGTTTCACGTGCCCGGGAAGTATGTCGGCGGTTACGCCCGAAACGTTCCGAAGCTGGAAGGCGATCGCCGCGCCGCCGCCGACGAATGGATGTGGGAGCCGGCCGCGGGGTTCCTCTCCGGGACTACCGGAATCGGACTCGCGCTCATCGCCGCGCTTTCCGATGACGAGCCGGCCTGGGATCGTCTGCTTCTTTTGAGCTGAGGGATTGCCGGACTCCGCAGGAGTCCGGCAGAGAGGAAGCATCAGCACCCGGATCCGCTGCAGGAGTAGAAGTTCGTCTCGCAGGGACCGATATCGGTGTCGCAGTCGCCGCCGCTCATCGACCAGCAGAGACCGCCGACGACTCTCTCCTTCTGCTGCCTGGTGAGCTGCTTGCCGAGTTTGTGAGACGAGGTCTTGACGATCGTGAGTTTCCTTCTTTTCGTCATTCGCGAACCCTCCGTGAGGGTGACGCTACGCTTCCGTCCTGAACGCGTCAAGCGCAAACCGCGCCGGATCGAGCGCGCTGATGTCGATCGACGTCCGTCCGTCGACGATCAGCTCCGCGAGCAGCTGTCCGATCGCCGGCGCGTGCATCACGCCGTGGCCGGAGCAGCCGGTCGCGACCCAGAGGTTCTCGATCCCGGGATGCGGACCGACGAGAGCGCGCTCGTCGGGCGACATCTCGTAGAAGCCGGACCAGGACTCCCCGATCGGGATGTCGTCGAGAATCGGGGCACGCTCGCGCGTCCGGCGCAGTACTTCCGAGAGCCACACCGCGTCATCGGCGACCGGCGGATCGTCGGGCCAGAGCAGCAGCACGCGGCCGTCGCGCACGCGGAGGTGGTACCAGTCGCCCGCCCACACCGTCATCGGCATCGACTCGGGGAGCACGCTGGTCGGCACCGTGGCCACGACGCGGCGGAGCGTCGGGACGACCGGTGCGCCGCTCCACGCGCCGCGCGCGTCGATGCGCACGCGCGCGTCCGGCCATTCGTCCAGCTCGCGGCCGAACTCGAAGCGCACGCCGAGCCGCCGCGCGGCCTCGGCATATCCGTGGAGGATGTTTTTCGCGCGAATGAATCCGTCGGTCGGACAGAACGCGCCGCCGATGACGCGCGGATCGCCGATCGCGGGACTCAGCGCGCGCGCTTCGTCCGCCGTAACCATGCGCGCCTCGGTGAGCCCGCACGCGTGCTGCACTTCCTGCGCGCGCCGCAGCTCGGCCAGCTCGTCGTCGCTGCAGGCGAGAAACAGATAGCCGCACTGCCGGTACCCGGAGTCGACGCCGATCTCGTCCTGGAACGCGAGCAGTTTCTCGCGCGCCAGCAGCGACATCCGTACCTCGGCCTCGTTGTCGAACTGCGCGCGGAATCCGCCCGTCGCCTTCAGCGTGCTCCCCGCGCCGAAATCCGCGCCGCGGTCGAGCACCACGATGTCGCGGCACCCGCGCTTCGCGAGGTGATACGCCACGCTTGCGCCGATGACCCCCGCCCCGGCAATGACGATGTCGGTATTCACGATACGATCTTCGCATGCTCAGCCGGAATACTTCCGGCACGCAGTGGAGATCCTTCGGATTCATCGCCGCGGAAACGGAACTTCATCGTCTACAATAACCGCGGGTCTCTCTCTCAAAACTCAGAGTACGTTCATGGCCGCACTCACTCCAGGCGCGTACGCGTTTTCCGCGTATGCGGTGCCGGTCGCATTGACGGCCGTGCTGATCCTCGCCTTCGGCACGCGCGTGCTGATTCGCCGCGCCACCGGCGTTTCCGCCGCGTTCTTCGCGATGACGCTCGTGGTCGCGGTGTGGATGGCGGCGTTCGCGGTGCTGTATTCGACGCGCGACGCGCGGGCCGCGTTGTTCTGGTCGCACCTCGCTTACCTCGGCGTGCCGTTCATCCCGCCGACGCTCTACTGGTTCACGATCGAGCTGCTGCGCATCGAAAGCCGCCGCCGCATCGTGCAGCTCGTGGCGTGGAGTACCGCCGCGTTCTTCAGCGCCATCGCCGTGACCACGGACCAGCTGATCCCGCGCGTGCAGTTGTACTGGTGGGGCTTCTATCCGCGCTACCGCCCGTCGATCTCCGCGATCTTCCTCACGTTCTTCTTCGGCTTTCTCGTGCTTTCCGTGGTGGAGCTGCTGCGCGCGTATCCGGCGTCCGCGGGGATGGAGCGCAAACGCATCGCCTGCATCCTCGCCGGGTTCGGGGTCGCGTATCTCGGCTGCGTCGACTACCTGCCGAAGTACGGCATCCCCGCGTATCCGTTCGGCTACGTCGCGATCCTCGGATTCGTGTTCATCGCCGCGTACGCGATGCGGAAGTACGACCTCGTCGCGATCACCCCGTCGCTCGCCGCGCCGGAGATCATCGGCACGATGGCGGACGCCTTGTTCGTGTGCGACGCGAGCGGCCGCATCGAGTTCGCCAACCGCGCCGCGGGCGCGCTCCTCGGCTACTCGGAGAGCGAGCTCGCGCACCGGCGCATCGACGACCTGCTCGCGCAGCAGAGCGAGATCTCGTCGAAGCTGAACCGCAGATCGCTGCGCAACGATGAGTACGTGTTCGCGTCGAAGAGCGGCGACCGCGTCGAGCTCACGCTCTCCATCGCGCCGGTGCTGCGCGAAGGACAGTCCGCCGGCGCGGTGATCATCGGCCGCGACATCCGCGACCGCAAACGCGCCGAGCGCGAGGTGCTGCAGGCGGTGACGCTGCTGCAGTCGACGCTCGACTCGACCGCCGACGGCATCCTCGTCATCGGCAGCGACGCGCGCGTCGTGTCGTACAACCAGCGCTTCGTCGAGATGTGGCGGATCGAGCAGGAGGCGATGGAGAGCGGCGACGACCGCCGCGTGATGCGCGCGATCGTCGCGCAGCTGACGGCGCCCGATGAGTTCATCCGCACGACGCGCGCGCTCGCCGCGCAGCCGGAGGCGGAGAGCTTCGATCTGCTGGAGCTGAAGGACGGACGCCGCTTCGAGCGCTATTCGATCGGCCGCCGCGTCGAGGAGATCGCCGACGTGCGGGTGTGGAGCTTCCGCGACGTCACCGCGCGCTTCGCCGCCGAGGCCGCGCTGCGCGAGTCGGAGATCCGCTACCGGCTGCTGTTCGAACAGAACGCGGCCGGCGTCTGCGTGAGCCGTCTCGACGGCGAGATCATGGACTGCAACGCGACGTTTGCGGCGATGCTCGGCCTGCGCCGCGATCAGCTGATCGGAACGCCGATGGCGTCGCTGTTCATGCGCAGCGAGGAGTCGGTGGAGCTGCGCCAGCTCCTCGGCAACGTCGGCACGTTGAACAGCGTCGAGGTCGAGCTGCGCCGCGCCGACGGCATGCCGTTCTGGGTGCTCGAGAACCTCGTGCTCGTCGGCGACAGCATGACCGGCGTCGTCCACGCGACCGTCGTCGACATCAGCGACCGCAAGCGCGCCGAGGAACAGATCGAGTTCCACGCGTACCACGACGTGCTCACTCATCTGCCGAACCGCAAGCTCTTCACCGATCGCCTGCGCCACGCGCTGACGCGCGCGAAACGCGCCGCGAAGCCGGTGGCGGTGATGTTCATCGATCTCGATCACTTCAAGACCATCAACGACACGCTGGGGCACACCGCCGGCGACGAGCTGTTGCTGGAGATGTCGCGGCGTCTGCGCGCCTGCGTGCGCGAGGACGACACGGTCGCGCGCCTCGGCGGCGACGAGTTCACGATCATCCTAGCCGAGCTGCGCCAGCCCGAGGACGCGATCGTGGTCGCGCAGAAAATTCTGGACGCCGTCCAGGCGCCGCTCTCGATCAGCGGCACGGCCATCTCCAGCTCGGCCAGCATCGGCATCGCCCTCTATCCCGTAGACGGCGCCGATCCCGAGGCGCTGCTGCGCAACGCCGACAGCGCGATGTATCGCGCGAAGGAAGCGGGCCGCAATACGTACCAGCTCTGCACCGACGAGATGAAGAGCCGCGCCATGGAGCGGCTGTCGACCGAGAGCCGGCTCCGCATCGCCATCCGCGACGAGCATCTGATGCTCGCGTATCAGCCGCAGATCAACCTCGTCAACGGCAGGACCGTCGGCGTCGAGGCGCTCGTGCGCTGGAACGATCCCGAGCGCGGCATCATCCAGCCCTCGTCGTTCATTCCCATCGCCGAGGAAACGCGGCTCATCGTGCCGCTCGGCGAGTGGGTGCTGCGCACTGCGTGCAGGCAGATGAAGGAATGGCACGACCGCGGCGCCGGACCGCTGCGCGTGGCGGTGAATCTCTCCGCGCGCCAGTTCCAGCAGCACGACCTCGTGCAGATGATCCGCAGCGCGCTCGACGACGTGTCGCTCGATCCGTCCGCGCTCGAGCTCGAGATCACCGAGACCACGGCGATGCAGAACGCCGACGTGACCGTCGACGTGCTGCGCGCGCTGCGCGACATCGGCGTCGGCATCTCGATCGACGACTTCGGGATGGGCTACTCGTCGCTCAACTACCTGAAGCGCTTCCCGATCAGCGCGGTGAAGATCGATCGCGCGTTCGTGCACGACCTCGCGACGGACGAGGGCGACGCGGCGATCGTGTCGGCGGTGATCAGCATGGCGCGCAGCCTGCGCCTGCGCGTCGTGGCCGAGGGAGTCGAGGACGCGGCTCAGTTCGCCTTCCTCCGCAACCGGAGGTGCGACGAGGCGCAGGGCTTCTACTTCAGCCACCCCGTCAGCACGGATGAAATGACCGCGACGCTCCTCGCCCGCAAGCTCCACATCGCGCGCGAGCCGCGCATGAGCGCGTAGACGGCACAGCACTTGCGTGCCGCATTCGCCGAGGTGTCACCATGGCCATGGATCCGATCTGGATCTGGATCGCGCTCGGCGCGGTCGCCGTGCTGATCGTTGCCGGAGTCTTTGCACGCGGCGCCAATCACACGCATACCTCGGAACGCGAGCCCGTCGCGCGCGGGACCGAGATCAGAAAATACGACATTCGCCCTCTCACGACGGCTGAGCGCAATCGCTACCAGCGCGAATGGACGCGCATCGAGCACCACTTCGTCACCCGTCCCGCGGCCGCGGTCGTCGAGGCCGGCGAGCTGCTGACCGACATCATGCGCATCCAGGGTTATCCGATGGGCGACTTCGAGCGGCACGCCGCGACGCTGTCGGTGAAGCATCCGCGCGTCGTCGAGCACTATCGCGCCGGGCATCGCATCAGGAGCGGCGTTCCCGGACGCGCATCGATCGAGGAGCTCAGGCAGGCGATGCTGCACTTCCGCTCGCTGTTCGAGGAACTGCTCGGCGGTTCCGATTTCGAGCGCGAACTGCCGAGGGAAGACGAGTTGCGCTCGGCGTCACCGCGCCGCGACGTTGTCACTCGCGACGAGGACCGCCTCTGACGTCTGCGGCTTCACCGGATAGTTGCCGGTGAAGCAGGCGGTGCAGTAGAGGCGCCGCGGGTCGTCGTCGTTCTTCACCGCCGCGAGCAGTCCTTCCTCGGAGAGGTAGCCGAGGGAGTCGGCTTCGATGAACTCCCGGATCTCCTCGATCGAGTGCGTGCTGCCGATCAGCTCGCGGCGCTGCGGCGTGTCGATGCCGTAGTAGCAGGGCCACGCGGTGGGCGGCGAGGAGATGCGCATGTGCACTTCCGCCGCGCCGGCCTGCTTGAGCATGCGGACGATCTTCTTCGACGTGGTACCGCGCACGATCGAGTCGTCGACGAGCACGATGCGCTTGCCGGCGACCAGCTCGCGCACCGGGTTCAGCTTCACCTTCACGCCGAAGTTGCGAATGGTCTGCTTCGGCTCGATGAACGTGCGGCCGACGTAGTGGTTGCGCACGAGTCCGTACTGGAAGGGGATGCCGGACTCGAGCGAGTAGCCGAGGGCGGCGAAGACGCCGGAGTCGGGGACGGGCACGACCATGTCGGCTGCCATCGGGTGTTCTTTCGCGAGGTTCGCGCCGATGCGCTGCCGCACCTCGGCGACGTTGTTGCCGAAGACGACGGAGTCGGGCCGCGCGAAGTAGACGTGCTCGAAGATGCAGCGCGCCTCGCGCTCCGCGCGCGCCTCGCGAACGACGCGAATGCCTTCCCGCTCGATGACGAGGATCTCGCCGGCCCGGACCTCGCGCTCCGTCGTGGCGCCGATGAGATCGAACGCGCAGGTCTCGGAGGAGATCGTCCATCCGTCGCCGTCCTCGAGCCTGCCGAGGACGAGCGGCCGGAAGCCGTACGGATCGCGCGCCGCGAAGATGCGCCCCGGCGCGAGCAGCGCGACCGCGTACGCGCCCTGCACGCGAGAAAGTGCGTCGATGAACGCGCGCTCGAGATCGGGCTCCTTCGAGCGCGCGATCAGATGCACGATGACTTCGGTGTCGGACATGGAGTTGAAGATCGCGCCCTCGGCCTCGAGCTGCGCCCGCAGCTCCGCGCCGTTGACGAGGTTGCCGTTGTGCGCGAGCGCGATCTGCCCCTTGCTGGTGGCCGCCACGATCGGCTGCGCGTTGCAGAGCATCGAGCCGCCGGCGGTCGAGTACCGCACATGCCCGATCGCGACGTCCCCCGGCAACCGCGCCAGCCGTTCCTGCGTGAACACGTCCGCGACGTACCCCATCTCCTTTTCCGAGAGGATCCGCCCGTCCCCCCCCACCGCCGCAATCCCCGCACTCTCCTGCCCCCGATGCTGGAGGGCGTAGAGCCCGAGGTAGACGAGGTTCGCCGCGTCCGCCCGGCCGAGGACGCCAAAGACGCCGCACTCTTCGTGGAGCTTGTCGAACATGTATTCGCTGCAACGGGGATTTTAGCGGGGAAATTCGGACCTTTCATGGGCAACAACCGGTGTTGGAGCAGGCCGGATCGCCGTCCGGTGAGGGGGGCAGGCATCCGTCGGGCTCACAGCCCCGCTGCCTCGCGGAGCATCTCAGCCGCCGCAGCGGCGGAGTGGGGTTGCAGATCTGGTGCTCCGGCGGCAGCAGTTCGTTGACGAGATAGAAATGTCTCTCGTTTACGTCCTGAATCGAATTCATTTTGTGGAAATTCATTCTCGCGTGATGCTCCGGGAGATTCAGGATCGAAATCTCGGTTCCCGGTGCGAGGACTAATGTTCGGATCGTTCCGCTGCGACCCCGCGCCGAGATTTGAATCATTTCGTCGCGCGAGCTTCCAATTGGTGCACGGACGTGAAGACGGGTGAACGTGGAGCCTCCCCGCAGCATCGGTGCTTCGAGCGTGCCGCCGGGAAGAGCGAACGAAACGATAGACCTCGACCTCGGATCGTCGATGAGCCGCACGTTGACTCGTCGATCGGCTAGACGTGGGAGCTGACAGAATGTGAGTCCCCTTTGCGTGCGGCCGCTGTCGAAGCCAGCATTAACGGTGAGCTCACTTGGCTCGGGAATCCGGAAGAGTGTGCAGCGCAGGCCGCCGCAGGACTCCTCCTCCGGCCAGTCCGTGCCTTTTCTGTTAATGCGGTCGGTCTTCACGCGAATATAGGCCTCGTGTTTCTCCACGACCTTCGTGACCCCCTGCGCCTCGCAGAATTTCCGTCCTTCCACCGAAATCGGAATGAACGCCGTATCAACGTCGACGCCCGGCGTGCTTCCACCCGTGACGATCAGAATGACTCCGATCAGCTGAATGATATAATCCATGGCTGCCCCTCCTTTTCATTTGCCGATTGACTGCACGGCCGCCCACATCGACGGAGCGGCGGATTGCCGAATCGATTCGATCTGCGCCCACTGAAGCGCTTTCGCAGGCTCGTCTCCGCGCGCGAGACGACTGTGCAGAAGCGCATAGAATGTGGATGCGCCTTCATCGTCGATCGGCCATAACGTGGCGATTACATTAGATGCCCCCGCCGCAAGGAAGGAGCGCGCGGCACTCAGCGTCCCTTCAAAGGGCGCTACCGGACCTCGCGCGGTGCTGCACGCCGCAAGCACGACGACCGGAGCATGGCTGAGGTGCATGGCGGCGATTCGCCGCACGTCATAATGCTCTTCCGTGCCTTGTGCGCCGGACAAAAGCAGGAACGTCTCATCGGCGGTGACCTCAGAAGCAAGCGCATGACCGCTGAAGTGAATCGTGTCCGCATCGTTTGCCTCGCGGGCGAGTGCTTCCGCCGTCGCACGGGGACCCTCGATAAGCGTGAAATCGCGATACATCGAACTGATTGCGGCGGCCTCCTTGGTCGCCTCGCGTAACGGCTGCCATCCTGGCACGTCCGCATTGACGACCATCAGTAAGCGATTGTGATGGTCGTGCCGCGGGGCGGTCGTCTCCAGAAAGAGTGCGGCACTCGGAGAGATCAGAATCGGATGCCTCTCGACGAGGAACTTCGACTGTTCGTTCGCAAGTGCGGCGAATGGAATGCTGGAGACCGTCGCGTCCGGAACGATCACGAGTGTGTGATTCGGAGTGATCCATGGCTCGACGGGTTGCATCAGAAGCTTGTACAGGCGGTGCAGGCTCCGCAATACCGCGTCGTCGTCGAGCTTCCCGATGTCCTCATGGAGCTGACGTACTTCGCCGGCGAGAGCAGTACGCCCGACTGCAGCCTCGAAGCGGCGTACGCCGTTCTGATCCGCGACGAAGATGCGCAGGCGTTCGAGCCCGGCGCTGTATTCAATGATTGTGTAACCATCCGGCACGACGAGCATTTCGGACGGAACACGCGTCCTCAGCGCATCGAGAAGAGTGGTTGCGCGCGCGCGGTCGGCGTAACGGAAGGCGCGCTCGTCGTCTCCACTGTCGATGGAGAGACCGATTGCGGCCTCAAAAATATCTTCCGAGGCGTGAAAGATCCCCCATCTGCGCTCACCGGCCGCAAGCGTGCTGCGATGCGACTCGAGTTCCATGATTGCGGATTCGAGATCGGCTGCGGCGAGATCCGTGTTTCCCGCGGCGCGGTGCGCCAGCGCGCGCTCATGGAAGACGCTCGGAAGAAGCATGCGCCGGCCGCTCTGCTGATGAAAAGCAATGGCTCGCGTCAGAATATCGATGCGCTCCGCGGCCGACTCCGCAAGCGCTCCGTCAACCCACAGAAGTCGGCCGTCGTATTGCGTACGCACTGCCGGATCCTCTATCAAATTCGCCTGAGCCTTGGCTTCCGCCCCAGCGTCACGAGCGGCTGCGTCGTCTCCGGAACGGTGCAGCACGAGTGCACGCCGAAGCAGCGCATCGGCTTGGAACACGATGCTACCGGCCGCACGCGCCGACTCCAGTTCGAGATTCAGCACGGACCGTGCGCCTGACCAGTCGCGGCGGAGAATCGCTGCAGTGGCGAGAGATCCCAGGGCTGCTTGAAGACGCGTCGAATTCACAAGGCCGAGCTGACGAAGTGCGACTCTGCGCAGCTTCCACGCAGTTTCTGTGTCGCCGATGGAATCGTGGATGCCGGCGAGCATGTGCCGCATTGCACCGGTGTGTGCGCGCTCATTCAGGCTTTCGAACCCAGTCATCGACGCCGTGTAATAGTCGATGGCTTTTCCCCAGCGCGCTTTTGCCCAGTGGCACAGAGCGATTTCCCACTCGATTTGCGCGCGACAGGACCGAAATCGCGGAGACGCACTGACGTGGAGTCGCTCGAGCGCGGTCAGCGCTTCCTCGACGCGTCCCTGCTCGTAAATGGTGTTCGCGCGAAAATAATGAGCTAGCAGCGCCATCGGGCTCTGCCCTCGTTCGAAGTCGCGGGCGGCGCGTGCAAAGATCGGCTCCGCTGCTGCCGGTTTCATCTGGCGAAACTCCTGTTGCGCTAGACGGAAATCCAGATGGGCCTGTGCCAGCACGTGTTTTAAAGTGGACGCGCTTTCGATTGCGCGAACCGCCTCCTGAAGCATTGTGTCGCCGCGCTGAGCCACCTGTTCACCGAACGCTCTGGCAACGGCGAGGTGCGCAGCTGCGCCGGGATCCGATTTCATTTCCGCGTCCGCCCATCTCGCCAGAATCTCGGTCTCCCCCCAGGTTCGCACCTCCTGCGGGAAGCGGCGCGCGAGCTCGGCGGCTAGGGCGGGCTTCCCGGCAATCGTCTTGTAACAGCGGTCAAGCTCCTCGCGAAACTGCGGCGGTGGTTTAGAGAGATCGCGCTCATGCGCTCGCGCTTCCATCGCCCATTGAGTCGTCGAATCGATGTCGAGGTAGCTGCGCCACGCGGCGCCAGCCAGCTCGCGAAGGCCGATGTCCTCGAGGATGAGCGCGCGATTGAATCGTGCCTCGGCGAATTTGCTGTTGATGCGCAGCGCGGTATCAGCCGCGACAAGGGCCCCGACCAGCAACTCTAGGGAATCGGTCTTCGCGGCGAGCACATGTTTCGCCGCTGCGAGATCGCTCCATGCGGCTGCTGACTTCGTCTTGTCCGCGGCTTCCCCAAGCAGGGCGATCGCTTTCCCCGGTTCCTGAGTTAGCAGCCAGGCAACGCCCGCGTCGTGCTGTGACGCATTGGCAGGATGGGCCGCGGCGCTGCGAACAATGCGGTTGGCTGCATCGATGATCTGCCAGCCGGGATGCGTCGCGGTTTCGGATTCACCTCGCGCTGCGTGCCGGCGAAATGGCTTCCAGTCGAATCCGGCCAGCCGCGCCTCCAGAAAACGCATGGAAGCGTGTCTGGCGACGACCTGTGGCAGCGGCTCGTGATGGTGTCGATAGGTGACTACGAGCGTAGCGGTCAGGATCCCGACCGCCACTCCGATCGCGATCGGCGCCGCACGAAGCAGAAATCTCGTGAGTGAGGGACCGGCAGCCCACCGAATCAAGGTATGCTCCGCTGTCTGCACATCGGGTTAGAAGTACACACTTCGTGTTTTCGCCGGGCAATAGGGTCGCCGGCATGTTTTGCTGATTGCTGGAAGCGCTGATGGACGGCAGAATACATCAGATTGACCGGTCGCCCGCGGCTGGGAGTTTTTCGAACGGGTCTCTCTACAAAGCAAAACGAGAGGAGCCTGAGTCTGATGCGACGGATTCTCCTGCTGATTTTCGCTTTATCAGTCGCTGCCACGGCGCGGTCACAGGGCACGATCGACGATCCGCGGGAGGATGAAATCGTACGCGGGCCGGACGTCTTGCTGCGCGGCACAGCCCCGCCTGCAACCAACGTCGTTCTGCGAGTCAACGGGACCGTCCTGACTGTTCCGGTCGCTGGCAGCGTATGGACGGCCGTCGTCCCTCTCGTCGCGGGGTTGAATGTCATCGACGCCACGCTTGGCTCGCAGTCGAAGAGCTTCGCCGTGACACGCGCCGCCAATGTTTCCTCCCGGCAGAATCCTCAGCGCGTTCGCCTGCACTGGAAGCAGGGCGTGGACGGCGCACTGCAACAAATCGCTTCGGACACAATGACGAAACAGCGGATGCCGAATGGAGCGATCGTATCGAGAAGTCTCACCGCGAGAGAACAGCAGGAGTTCGTGGACCGCGTGAAACCTCGTGTTGCGGAGCTTTTCGCCGAGGCATTCCAGTCCGCGGGCTCGATCATGCTGACAATGGAAACCGATCATGACGTTCACGTTGTGACGTTCACGTCCGAGAATTTGAATCAGTATGGGGAACAGTTACCCGACTGTGGCAACCGGATTTCCGGTGAGGAGTCGAAGGTATCGGTCGGATATCTTCATCATCGATTGACGTTCCAATTCAGCGACTGGAAACCGATGGAACTCACCGATGAACTGGATGTCCGCATCGAAGATGTCGCACGGTCGCTGGCTCGAACCGCCGCGCATGAAACCGGTCACGCGCTCGGGCTCGTTCTGGAGCGCGGCGACTGCGGATGGATGCACGGCTGCGATGACTTTCACACTTGTCAGCTTTTCCAGCTCAGCAATCCGGCCGTGAATCGATTTGGGTCTGGCCGGTTCATAATGGATCCCGCCGGTGCAACCCGAGTCAACATGCGGCTCGGCGAATCGACGGACAGTATTCGAGGCAATAGCAGAACGTCCCCGGTCTTTTCGAACTTTGACCGGAGCTATCTGCGTTTCATTCAACCGAAAGCAGGGAATTGATCATGAAAGCACTGCACCTCGTGCTTGCGTCGATCCTTATTTTCGCTAGCGCCGTACATCTCGCCGGTTCCGACCAGGCGTTCGGTATTGACACTCTTCCGGTCCTGTATAGCGACTCCTCGCTTGTCGTCGAAGCGGATCAGGCGGCACCGGTACCGGCGACATCACCGCGTGTCCAGATGTTCCGCCTACATCTGCGGGAGGGGATCAGAGGAGACTTCTCGGTCGATCAGCTGCTGGCGTTCGTCCCGAGGAGCGGAGGCGTGGTGGAGTCGGCCCAGTTCAGCAATGCAATGGTGTTTTTAGCCGGTCCTCTCAGTCAGGGACAGCTCGCCGAATGGGGGATCGATTCTACGGAGCCGATTTTCCAGGTCGCCGGCGGCAAAGGAGGCATCGTTCCGAAGACGCCTGTCCTCCGTCCGGAGGTTGAGCGATTTCTGTCGATCAGCGACTTCGCGTCCCCGGAAGCCTTTGCATGGGCGACGCAGAACATGCTGAGTTCCGACCCGTTTTTACAGCGGTCCGCCGCCTACAAGCTCGGACGGTACGAGACGAAAATCGCTCTCGATGTTCTTCAAAAAGCGGTGCGCTCATCGAAGGTGACGCTGCCGAACCAGGAGTTCGTCATTCAGATTATCGCTGCCGACGGTTCGGACCATGCATTGTCAATCCTGAAGAGCATCGCCGAAGACAAAAAAACGGAGAAGCCTGTTCGTATCGCGACCATTTACGCCGTCCGCGATGTCGTCGGAGGTATGAAGCTGCTGGAGAACTGGTCGAAGGCCGCGGACGTAGTACTGCAGAAGACATCGACGAAAGTCATTCAGATGTCACGCGACTGACTCGGGGTGATGCGGCAACACCGCGCGATCCGCTCATCACGCAACCCAGTCGCATGACGCCAACCTGTGATAAACACGTCACAATGAGCGCCACCTCCACCCAGCCACCTCGTGGCGTCGCCGCCTCGGGTGGCAATCCGCTCAGGCTCAAGCCCTCCATCACGTCGAGTTCCGGGCGGGGAACGGGAAGCGCGCCGTACTTTATCGAAAGGCGTTCGGGTTCTCGTAGCTCGCGTAATCACCAGCGGGACCAGCGCAGACGTGTCCCAATACTCATCGACCAGTGCGACGATCTTCCAGCAACTGCTCCAGCACGCTCGCCTTCGCTTTCGGAAGCGGCCGCGTGAAGAAGTCATCCGGCAACGTTCCCGTTCCCTTCCTCACCTTGCCCTGCCGCGCCAACTCGTCCATCCGCTCTTCGAGAGTCTGCGTGCTAACGGGGACTACCTTCGCCACCGCCCGACCGCCGTCGCGCAAGGACTTCAGTTCCTCCGGCAGGCGATTCACGTCGGCGAGGTCGAGGGTTTTCATCTCACCCGAGTGTACCTCGGATGTGATAAACAAACGCCCATGAGCGCTTCCACCACCGCCCAGCCCACCCTCCGCGACGTCGCCGCCTCCGGCGGCAATCCCCTGCGCCTCAAGCGCATCCATCACGTCGAGTTCTGGGTGGGAAACGCGAAGCAGGCGGCGTACTTTTACCGCAAGGCCTTCGGGTTCTCGCAGCTCGCGTACTCGGGGCTGGAGACGGGGAATCGGGAGTTTGCGTCGTACGTGCTGGCGCAGGGGAGGGTGCGGTTCGTGCTCTCGACGCCGTTCGATCCGGGGCATGCGGCGACGGAGCACATCAGGCGCCATGGCGACGGGGTGCGCGACATCGCGCTGCTGGTCGAGGACGCGGACTTTGCGTTTCACGAGGCGGTGCGGCGGGGGGCGGAGGCGGTGGCGGAGCCGCATGACGTGACGGATGAGCGGGGGACGGTGCGGCGGGCGGCGATTCGGACGTATGGGGACACGATCCATTCGTTTCTGAGCTATGAGAACTACGACGGCGTCTTTCTGCCGGGGTATGCGGCGGCGGAGATCGCAGGGGATCCGGTGGGGCTCGTTGCCGTCGATCACATGGTCGGCAATGTCGAGCTGGGGGCGATGCATCGGTGGTGCGAGTGGTACAGCAAGGTGATGGGCTTCTCGCGCTACATCACTTTCGACGACAAAGACATCTCCACCGAGTACTCAGCGCTCATGTCGATCGTGATGTCGGACGAGTCGCATGTCGTGAAGTTTCCGATCAACGAGCCGGCGGCGGGGAAGAAGAAGAGCCAGATCCAGGAGTACCTCGAGGCCTACTACGGGCCCGGCGTCCAGCATGTGGCGCTGCTCTGCAAAGACGTGATCGAGACCGTGAGCCGGCTGCGCGCGAACGGGGTCGAGTTCCTCTCGATCCCCGACAGCTACTACGAGGAGCTGCCGGGACGCATCGGCGCGATCGAGGAGTCGCTCGATGAGCTGAAGGCCCTCGGCATCCTCGTCGACAAGGATGAGGAAGGGTACCTGCTTCAGATTTTCACGAAGCCGCTGCAGGACCGGCCGACGGTGTTCTTCGAGATCATCCAGCGTAAGGGGAGCCGCGGGTTCGGGAAGGGGAACTTCAGGGCGTTGTTCGAGTCGATCGAGCGCGAGCAGGCGAAGCGAGGGAACTTGTGAGGGGTTACGCGGTTACGCGGTTGCGCAGTTACGCGGTGTCCGGCTTCACGCGTTGCGCATCGTCGCTCCTGCCGCGTAACCGTGCAACCGCGCAACCGCGTAACCGCGTAACTCTGCCACAGGACCTTTCCGCCTGAGCGACACAGCACGGGTCACGGAACACTGAACACGGAACACGGATCACGGATCAACGCACCATGTACCAGACCGGCTTCAACAACGAATTCGCCACCGAGGCGCTCGAGGGCGCGCTGCCGGCCCGGGGGAACTCGCCGCAGCGGGTGGGGCATGGGTTGTATGCGGAGCAGTTTTCGGGCTCGCCGTTCACGGCGCCGCGGCATATGCAGAAGCGTTCGTGGCTCTATCGGATTCGTCCGAGCGTGCTGCACGAGCCGTTCGCATCGCTCGATCCGCGGCTGCTGCGCGGCACCTTCGACGAAGTCCCGACGCCGCCGACGCAGCTGCGATGGGATCCGATGCCGATTCCGGGCGATCCGGTCGACTTCGTCGACGGACTGGTGACGATCGGCGGCAATCAGGGCGTCGCGATTCACATCTACGCCGCCACGCGCTCGATGACCGATCGCTTTTTCTACGACGCGGACGGCGAGCTGCTGCTCGTCCCCGAGCGCGGCGCGCTGGTCGTGCGGACGGAGCTCGGGAACGTCGAGGTGAAGCCGGGCGAGATCGCGGTGGTGCCGCGCGGCGCGAAGTTCCGCGTGGAGCTGGTGGAGGCCGACGCGCGCGGTTATGTCTGCGAGAACTTCGGTCTGCCGTTTCGTCTGCCCGACCTCGGGCCGATCGGGTCCAACGGTCTCGCGAATCCGCGCGACTTCCTCACGCCCGTCGCGGCGTACGAGGATCGCGAGGGCGACTTCGAGCTCGTCGCGAAATTCGGCGGGCGGCTCTGGTCGGCGAGGATCGATCACTCGCCGCTGGACGTCGTGGCGTGGCACGGGAACTACGCGCCGTACAAGTACGATCTCGCGAATTTCAACGTCATCAACACCGTGTCGTTCGATCATCCCGACCCGTCGATCTTCACCGTCCTCACGTCGCCGAGCGAGATCGTTGGGACGGCGAACTGCGACTTCGTGATCTTTCCGCCGCGCTGGATGGTCGCGGAAGAGACGTTCCGGCCGCCGTACTTCCACCGCAACGTGATGAACGAGTACATGGGGCTGATCTTCGGTGAGTACGATGCGAAGGCCGAGGGATTCGTGCCGGGGGGCGCGAGCCTGCACAACTGCATGTCCGGCCACGGCCCCGACGCGGCGACGTTCGACGCCGCATGCGCCGCGAAGCTCGAGCCGCGCTACCTCGGCGACACGCTGGCGTTCATGTTCGAGAGCCGCTTCATCATCCACCCGACGCGCTTTGCCCTGGAGACGCCGGCGCTGCAGCGCGACTACTGGCGGTGCTGGCAGGGACTGAAGAAGAACTTCCGGCCCGAATGACAAAGTCGCTGGCCGTCCTCCTCGAGCACCTCATCGACTACGCCGGACTCTTTCCGCCCGCCGCGCTTTCGATGGACGACGCGGTGCGCAACTACGCGCGCTATTGCGAGGGTGAGTACGCGTGGGCGCTCGGCCGCTTCATCGTGCCGAAGGAGCGCGCGCACGAAGTGCCGCCCGACTTCCCGCTGAGCGTGCTCGGCATCGACGAGGTGAAGACCGACGATCTCGACTCCGTGCGCGCAGGCGCGTTCGTCGAGATCACCGACACCGCGCTCCTGCCCGAGCTCGCGAAACGCGGCCTGCGCGCGAAGATCCGCACCGGCGGCGTGACCGCGGATGCGTTTCCGGTGCCGGAACGCATCGCGGCGTTCCTGCGCGCGTGCAAAGCAGCGGGCATCGCGTTCAAGGCCACCGCGGGACTGCATCATCCGCTGCGCTGCGTGAAGCCGTTGACCTACGAGGCCGGCGCACCCACGGGTACGATGCATGGGTTCGTGAACGTGTTCCTCGCGGCGGCGATGCTCGAGCATGCGGAAGAGATCCTCCGCGAGGAAGATCCGCGCGCGTTCGAGTTCCACGACGACGGCGCCGCGTGGCGCGGACACGACGTCACGACCGATGCGCTCGCGGAGATGCGCCGCGACTTCGCGCTCTCGTTCGGCTCGTGCTCGTTCGAAGAGCCGATTTCCGAGTTGAAGGAGCTGGGGTGGCTGTAAGTTTTGGTCCCGCGGTCTCGCAGTCACGCGGTCGCGCAGTAGGAGACGTGCTGCCGCGTGACTGCGTGACCGCGTGACCGCGTGACCGATATGACCGACTTCCCGATCCAAAACCTCCCATTCGGCGTCGTGAAACGCGACAACGAGGCGCACATCTGCACGGCGATCGAGGACCGGATCTTCGATCTCCACACCACGACGCGCGAGGGCCTGCTCGACGAGGCATCGCTGCTCGAGCCGGCGCTGAACGCGTTCATGGCGCGCAACGTGACGCGGGCGGTGAAGCGGCGCATCCGCGAGCTGCTGGAGACGAACGTCGAGCGGCATCTGATGCCGATGCAGGGCGCGGAGCTGCTGTTGCCGGCGGCGATCGGCGACTACACCGACTTCTACGCCTCGATCCACCACGCGACGAACGTCGGCTCGATGTTCCGTCCCGACAATCCATTGCTGCCGAATTACAAGTGGATGCCGATCGGCTATCACGGCCGCTCGTCGTCGATCGTCGTCAGCGGCACGCCGGTGCGCCGTCCGCACGGACAGACGCGCGACGACGCGAGCGCGCCGCCGGCTTTCGGGCCGTCGAAGCGCCTCGACTACGAGATGGAGCTCGGCGTCGTGATCGGGCCCGGCAACGCGCTCGGCGAACCGATTCCCTCTGGCCGGGCGCTCGAGCACGTCTTCGGCATCTGCATCGTCAACGACTGGTCCGCGCGCGATATCCAGACGTGGGAGTACCAGCCCCTCGGGCCATTCCTCGCGAAGAACTTCGCGACCTCGATCTCGCCGTGGATCGTCACGCTCGACGCGCTCGAGCCGTATCGCACAACCGCCAGGCACGAAGATCCCGTGCTGCCGTATCTGCAGGACGACGTCGCGTTCGACATCACCGTCGAAGTCTGGCTGCGCAGCGCGCAAATGACCGAGCCGGTGCGGCTCAGCCGCGGCAGTTTCGCCGGCATGTACTGGACCGTCGCGCAGCTCGTCGCGCATCACACGTCGAACGGCTGCAACCTCCGGCCGGGCGATCTCCTCGCCAGCGGCACGATCTCCGGGCCGGAGAAGGAGTCGCGCGGCTGCCTGCTCGAGCTGACCTGGCGCGGCACGGAGCCGTTCCTGCTGCCGACCGGCGAGACGCGCAGGTTCCTCGAGGACGGCGATGAGGTGATCCTGCGCGCGTACTGCGAGCGCGAGGGATTGCCGCGGATCGGCTTCGGAGAATGCAGGGGGGTGGTGTTGTCAGCAATATTCAAATAATATTAACAACATGAGCTCCCTTCTACGCCGCGCCACCGTTATTTGCCTTCTCGTGCTCGCCTCGGCCATCTCGGCGCAGACGGTCCGGTTCGGACACACCTTCCCGCTGACCAACACCCGCTACGACAACGTCAGCGCCGAAGCGAAGCTCGTCACGAACGGACACGATCCGTTTCTCGTATGGTCGTACGGCTGGGCCGTGACGCGCATGAACCCGGTGGTCGACGGCGCCTCGATCATCGGGCAATCCATTCCCAGTGCTGCCGTCGTCTGGACGGGCCGGCACTTCGTGGTCGTGTCGCAAACGGAGAGCCGGCTCCTCGATGCGCGCGGAGAACCGACAGGCGCGAGCTCGAGTCTCGCGCTCAGCGGCTCGCCCCTGTCCATCGCAACGAATGGCGAGAATGTCGTCGTGCTCACGCACCAGCCCGGCGTGCTGGTGAATGTGCTGACCACGGACGGCGCGTTCGTGGAGTCGCAGAACGAGTTCCTCGAGTTCGCGCCATCGGGGGCGAACTCGGCCATCGCCAGCAACGGCTCCGAGTATTGCGTGATCACGGCGACGAGCCAGGGCGTGAGGGCCACGATCCTCGACCGCAACGGAAAGACGCGCGCTCGCATGTGGCTCCACGAGGCGGCGGGGCTGCGTTCACCCGTCGTCGTCGCGAGCGACGGCCGCCTTTTTCTCGCTCTCTGGAATGACGGAACGGTGAGGGGATGCGTGGTCGATCCGAATGGAATCTCCGGCACGTCGTTCGTCGTGGCGCGTCCGGAGAACGGTGAGACCGTCGAAGCAGCTTCGGCGGCGTGGACCGGCGATCGATACGCGGTGGCGTATTCGCGAAAGGACGCGTCACAAATCGTCGGCGCGCAAATCGTGTTCATCGAAGAGAACGTGCGCGTCGTGACCGGGCCGGCCCTCGCGGGGACCTCGCTGTTCTTCAACGGTCCGTCGCTCGTTCTTGCGGGCGGCCGTCTCTTCGCGTCGTGGGGAACGGAACAGGGGATGGTCGTGCGCGACCTCGCTCGCGACGGCGATCCGCCGGCGCCCGCCGCGCTGGCGGCGAGACTACAGGCTGCTCCGCGGGCGATCTCCTCGGCCGATGCCACGCTGGTGTTATGGCGCGAGATCCACGGCACGGCAGCGGCGTGGCGGATGGGGATTCGCGGCATGGAGGGATCGTGGCGCGAGCGCGAGTTGTTCGAGGGCGGAGCTCCGCGCGTCGCCAGCGACGGCCGTGAATTCCTGGTCGTCCGCGGCACCGAAGCGATGCGCTTCGATCGGAACGGCTCTCTCCTGCAACCCGTGACGACGCTCCCCTTCCAGTCTTCCGACGCCGCATGGGACGGTTCTCACTACGTCATCGCCGGCAGGTCGACCACGACGGGGGAGATGGTGGCCGCGCGGCTCAGCGCGTCCGGAACCCTGTCTCCCGCCTCGGCCGTTCGTCAGGAATTCGGCAACAGCCTGATCGCGGCGGGGCCGCATGTCGCATCGGATGGCCGCGGGAACGCGCTCATCGTCTGGAACGAGGTGGTGTATCCGATCCAGCCGGTCGGCGTCTTCCCTGAGATCGTGGGGTCGTTTTTCGGCGACCCTGCGCGGAAGCGCATCATCATCGAGTCCGGTCTCCAGACCGCGCATCGCCAGCTGGGCGTTGCGTGGGACGGCGCGCAGTACGTCGTCGCATATGCGGCGAACGGTTCGCCCGGCGTATTCGCGAGACGGGTGTCGGCCGCCGGCGTGGCGGAATCGCAGCGAATCACGCTTTCCGGCGCGCAGGCGTTCGAGACGACCATCGCGCGTGCCGGCGACGGCGTCGCCATCGCCTGGACTGCTCAGCCGCCATCGCCGTCCCGCTGCTGCGCCGACTCTCTGAGTCTCGTCGACCGCAACGGCGTGGTCTTTCCCGCCGGCAACTACCCGCGCAATCCACTCTTCGATCCGCCGTCCTTCGTGGTCACCTCTCTTCCGGACGGGCGGCTGGCGTATGTCGGCTCGCCCACGACTCATGACGTGCCGTATTACGGAAGCGACCGCATCGTGATGGCCATCGCCGGGACGGGAACGGCGCCGGGCGTTCCGGACGCGCCGGTGATCTCGGTGGAGCGTGACGGTCAAAGCGCGCGCGTCACGTGGAGCGCGTCTGCCCAGCCGGTCAACGGCTACCGGCTGGAGTACAAGGCGGGGAACGGCCAGTGGGCGGAGCTGGAGCAGTGGTTCAGGTCGCACGAGCGCTCGGTGCAGGTCAACCTGTCGCCGTTTGCCTGGCGCTTCCGCGTCCGCGCGTGGAGCGACGGCGGCACGAGCGCGTACTCGAATGAAGCGGTGATGCTGCCGCCGAAGCGCAGATCGGTGCGCTGACTATTCGGAGCGCAGCGTGATCGACGGCGCGACCCGCGCCGCCGCCGTTTCCATTCGATGAGCATGTCCAGCATATTTTTTGGAGCGGCGTGAAATCAGGGGAGCGCGACCGTCATACTTGGTTGCAAGGGAGGTAGTTCAATGGAAACGCGGTCTGTCGTACGATGGATCTCTGTCGCTTGTCTGCTCACCTCATCCCTTTTCGCGGAAGACGTTCCCCTGGTGAACTGGTCGGTTCCCGCGGGCGGCCGCTTCAGCCGCATCGCGACGCACACCGACATCCGCGACCCGGCGGTCTTCGTGCCGATCACGCCGTGCCGCATCGTCGATACCCGCAATCCCGTCGGTCCGTATGGCGGACCGGCGTATGCCTCCGGCGAAACGCGGACCTATGACATGGACGCGGGCTCGTGCACGGGGATCCCGAATGCTGCCGCGGCGTTCTCGGTCAATCTCACGATCGTGAACTACAACACCTCCGTCGGCGGCTTCATCACCGCGTGGCAGGGAGGGCCTCGGCCGTTCACGTCCAACGTGAACTACGGCACCGGGCCGGCGGTGGCGAACGCCGCGGTCATTCCGGCTTCGAACACCGGCTCCATCAGCGTCTTCGCGTTCGGCTCGACGCATCTGATCATCGACATCAACGGCTACTACCTCGACTGGCTGCCGGATGCGAACGCCAACAGACACCTGTCGCTCTGGGGAACGTACCCCGGCGGCGGCATGGTGCAGGGGCAGAACTACTCGACCACCCCCGGAATCGGCACCGCCGGGGTGACGGGCATCATCATCAACGCCGCGGAAGATACCGCCGGTGTGGTGGGGCTTGCTCCGGCCGGCGCCGGCAACTACGGCGTCTGGGGAATGACCGACAGCACCAGCGCCGACGCCGCGGGTGTCTACGGCATCGCCGGAGCCCCGCTGGCACACGAGATCCTCGGCGTTGCCTGTGGTGTCCGCGGGGACGCGGCGAACACGTTCGGCATCATCGGGTTCACGGAATCCACCACCCACAGCGGCGTCGCCGGCTCCTCGATCAATCCGGCGGATGGGGTCAACCGTACGACCGGCTATCTCGGATTGCCCACGTACGGCGTCTTCTCCACCGGTGATACCGGTGCGACCGGGACGAAGAACTTCGTCGACCCGCACCCGACCGACGCGTCGCGTGTCATCAAGTACGTCTCGATCGAGGGGCGCGAGCCGGCGACGTTCTTCCGCGGGAAGGCGAAGTTCGTGAACGGACACGCGACGATCGAAGTGCCGGAGGACTTTCGCATGGTCACGGAAAGCGACACGCTGACCGTGCATCTCACGACCATGGGCGGCTTCGCGAATACGACCGTGATGAACGTCTCTCTCGAGCAGATCGAAGTCGCCGCGACCCGCGACGTCGACTTCTCCTACTGGGTGGTCGGCGTTCGCAAGGGCTACAGGGAGTACGAGCCGATCGTCGAAGGCCGCGAGTTCATGCCGGAGTCCGGCAACAGCCGTCTGCCGGTCTGGCTGAACGAGGCGCAGAAGCGTTCTCTGATCCAGAACGGCACCTACAACGAAGACGGCACGGTGAATCTCGGCACGGCCGTGCGACTCGGATGGGACAAGCTCTGGGCCGCAAGCGAGAAGTAAGGAAGGCGACGGTCAGGTGGACGCGATGACCTCGGGAGCTTCCTCGCCGACGCCCCGGAGAACGTCGTCCACCGAATCGCCGCCGAGGAGGAGCGCGAAAGCGCTCCTCCAGACCCGCGTCAGCTCGTTCGCGGTCGTGCGGACGAGCGGCACGCCGTTGCGCTCGATGAGAAACGCGCCGTAAGCGGTGTGCCCGACGCGCTTCGCGGGGACGCCGTGCTGCCCGGCAATGCGCAGCACGGCTTCCACGTCCGCGGTCGCGACGATCGCGCGCGCCTGGGACTCGCCGAACAGCAGCGCGATCGCGTCGGCGTCGTCCGCATGCCCGCCGAGCTCCACGTGCGCGCCGATGCCGCCCGCCGCCATCTCCGCGAGCGCGACCGCGAATCCGCCGTTCGAAACGTCATGCGCGCTGCGCAACAACTTCGCGTGGTGCAGCGCGAGCAGCAGCTCGACGAACGTCTTCTCGCGCTCGAGCTCGACGCGCGGCGGGGCGGCGAGCGCGTTCGGCGCGAACCGCTGCTGCCACTCCGACCCGCCCAGCTCATCGCGCGTTTCGCCGAGGAGGATCACGTCGAGGTCCGCTGCCGCGAAGGCGAGGCCGCAGCCGTCACGCTCGCTCTCCATCAGCCCGACCATGCCCACCGTCGGCGTCGGATACACGGCGCGCCCCTCGGTCTCGTTATAGAACGAGACGTTGCCCGACACCACCGGCGTCTCGAGCGCGCGGCATGCGTCGCTGATCCCGCGAATGCACTCCGCGAACTGCCACATGATCTCCGCGCGCTCCGGCGAGCCGAAGTTCAGGCAGTCGGTAATCGCCACCGGCCGCGCGCCCGACACGGCGATGTTGCGCGCCGCCTCCGCGACGGCCTGCTTCCCGCCTTCGTACGGATCGAGCCAGCAGTACACCGGGTTCACGTCCGACGTCATCGCCAGCGCGCGGCCCGTCTCCTTCACGCGCACGATCGCGGCGTCGCGTTTCTCCGGTCCGGCGACCGTGTTCGTGCGCACGGTCGTGTCGTACTGCTCGAAGATCCAGTGCTTCGAGCAGAGGTTCGGCGACGCGACGAGGCGCAGCAGCGCGTCGGTCAGGTCGCCGTCTTCGGTGCGATCGCGACGCACCGACGGCGCGATGCTCTCGAGGTACGTCGGCCGCGTGATCGGCCGCTCATACACCGGCGCCTCGGTGGAGACCGGATCGACCGGAATCATCGCGACTTCCACTTCTTCCCAGTAGACCCCCACGAATCCGGTCTCCGTCACCTCGCCGACGACGGCCGCGTTGAGGTCCCACTTTTCGAACGTGCGGATCACTTCCTGCTCGCGGCCTTTCTTCGCCACGATGAGCATCCGCTCCTGCGACTCGCTGAGCATGATCTCGTACGGCGTCATGCCGCTCTCGCGGATCGGGACGCGGTCGAGGTTCAGGCGCACGCCCGTGCCCGCGCGTCCCGCCATCTCGAAGGACGACGACGTGAGACCCGCCGCGCCCATGTCCTGGATTCCGACAATGGCGTCCGAATCCATGATCTCCAGACACGCCTCGAGGAGCAGCTTCTCGGTGAACGGATCGCCGACCTGCACGGTCGGGCGTTTCTCCTCGGAGGCTTCGTCGAATTCAGCCGACGCCATCGTCGCGCCGTGGATGCCGTCGCGGCCGGTCTTGGAGCCGACGTAGATCACCGGATTGCCGACGCCGGACGCGGTGCCTTTGAAGATCTTCTCCGCCTTCGTCACGCCGAGGGCGAAGACGTTCACGAGGATGTTCCCGTTGTACGACGCATGGAACGAGGTCTCGCCGCCGACGGTCGGGATGCCGATGCAGTTCCCATAGCCGCCGATGCCGCGCACGACGCCGTCGACGAGATACTTCATGCGCGGCGCGTCCAGCTCGCCGAAGCGCAGCGAGTCGAGGCAGGCGATCGGCCGCGCGCCCATCGTGAAAATGTCGCGCAGGATCCCGCCGACGCCCGTCGCCGCGCCCTGGTACGGCTCGATGAACGACGGGTGGTTGTGCGACTCCATCTTGAACGCCGCCACCCAGCCGTCGCCGATGTCGATCACGCCCGCGTTCTCGCCCGGCCCCTGCACCACGCGCGGCCCGCTGGTGGGGAACTTGCGGAGGTGCACGCGCGACGATTTGTAGGAGCAGTGCTCGGACCACATCACCGAGAAAATCCCGAGCTCGGTGTAATTCGGCTCGCGGCCGAGGATTTGCACGATGCTCTGGTACTCGCCGGGCGTGAGACCGTGCGAGGCGATGACTGCGGGCGTGATCTCGGGGTCGTGCATGGCGCGCGATTTTATGACGGCGCATACAATTACGGTGATGCGAACGCTGCTCGCCATTCTCGTTTTCGCGTTTCCCCTTCTCGCCGGCCAGGAACACACCCACCAGCACGATCCCGTCAACGTCGGGAAGGCGCACCTCGAGACGTCCTGCAGGCCGGAGGCGCAGAAGGAGATCGATCGCGGGCTGGCGATGCTGCATTCGTTCTGGTACGCCGAGGCGGAGAAGGCATTTCGCGGCGCGGCCGCGGCGGACGCCGAGTGCGGGATGGCGTGGTGGGGCGTGGCGATGGCCAACTTCCATCCCATCTGGGCGCCGGCGACACCGGCCGAACTGAAGACCGGCACCGAGGCGGTGGCGAACGCGCAGAAAGCCGGCGCGAAAACCGATCGCGAGAGCGCTTATATCGCCGCCATTCAGACCTTCTACTCCGATGCCGGCAGGCTCGATCACCTCAGCCGCATGCATGCCTACGAACAGGCCATGGCGGCCCTCGAGCGCGACCATCCGAAGGATCGCGAGGCCGCGATCTTTCACGCCCTCGTGCTGGTCGGCATCGGCATCAACACGCCGAAAGACAAAACGTACGCGTATCAGAAACGGGGCGCGGAGATTCTCAACCGCGTGCTGCCGGAGGCGCCGGAGCATCCGGGCGTCGCGCACTATCTGATCCACAGCTTCGACTATCCCGAGCTCGCCGAGCTCGCGCTGCCCGCCGCGCGGGTCTACGCGAAACTCGCACCCGCCTCGCCGCACGCGCTGCACATGCCCTCGCACATCTTCACGCGTCTGGGACTCTGGGAGGAATCGATCGCCTCGAACCTCGCCTCCGCGCAGCGGGCGCACGAGCACCTGGAGCGCACCATGAAGGGAGCGACGGCTTTCGACGAGCTGCACGCGATCGACTATCTCGTCTACGCCTACCTGCAGCTGGGCCGCATCGAGGACGCGCGCAAGCTCGTCGAGCAGACCAATGGCGTGACGAAGATCGACAACCCGGACCAGTTCGCCGCCGCGCACGCCATCAGCGCGGTGCCGGCGCGTTTCGCACTGGAGCGAAGGGAGTGGAAGGAAGCGGCGGCGCTGCCGGTCCCGTCGATCATCGACTGGAGCAAAGTCCCGTACGCCGAGGCGAACATCCACTTCGCGCGCGGCATCGGCGCGGCGCGATCGAACCAGCTCGACGCCGCGCGCGCCGCGCTCGCGCGGCTCGGCGCGATCCGGCAGGCGCTCGTGGAGCAGAACAGCGCGCAATGGGCGGACCGCGTCGAGATCCAGCGGCTCTCCGTCTCCGCGTGGCTCGCGCACGCGGAGAAAAAGGAGGACGACGCGCTGCAGCAGCTGCGCGCCGCAGCCGACCTCGAGTCGGCCACGGAGAAGCACCCGGTCACGCCGGGCGCGATCGTGCCGGCGCGCGAGCTGCTCGCGGAGCTGCTGCTCGAGCTGGGGAAGAAGGACGACGCGCTCGCGGAACTGAAGAACGTGCTGCACAGCGCGCCGGGCCGCCGGAACGCGCTCGCGCTGCTAAAGGCGCCGTAGGCTCATCGCACGGAGCGGCGCCGCGTCAGAATCGGCTCGACGATCAGCGGCGACTGCTCCGACGGATGGAGACTCGAGGCATCGACGGTCGTGCGATTGCCGTACATGTCCGTCACGTTCACGCTGCCGTGCAACGAGGCGGGAACGCCGTTCCACAGCACGTATGCATCGCGGCCGTTCACGTGAAAAGAATACTGGCCCGCCGCGAGCTTCTTCGCCGACGTGAAACCGCCGAGCTTCGCGTCGAGCAGCTTGTTGACGAAGTACGGCAGGTACGCCGTGCCGTCGATCTGCACGAAGGACGGCGCGTCCGAAAAGAACTTCGTGGCGCCGGCGGCGAGTCCGGCGGTGTAGAAGCGGACGTACCACGCGGCCGCGGCGGCCTCGGGGAGCGCGGAGAAGTTGCCGCCGAAGCCGACGAAGACGCCGAACTCGGTCAGCCACACCGGCTTGTTCTCGCCGAGGAGCTCGCGCAGGCGGCGGATCTGATATTCGAGATCGTCGATGTTCCCGTGATCCGGATCCTTGCCCTGGTTGTAGTGCGCGGCGATGACGTCGATCGACGCGGCGCCGCCCATCGCCGCATAGTCGCGCCAGAAGTTCACGCCGGCCGGCACGGGATTGCGGTTCTCGTGGAACAGCGGAATGCCGGCGCCGCCGTTGACGACCACGCAGTCGCCGCAGGAGCGGCGCACCGCGTCGGCGCTGAGCTGCATCAGCCGCACGAACGCGGCGACGTCGTTGCGGAACAGGCCGCACTGATCGCCTTCCGGCTCGTTGTGAATCTGCCAGGCCTTGATCGGCGCCTTCAGATCCGGCGCGTCATCGATGCCGTCGCCGTCGTAGCGCTCGACCACGCGCTCGAGGAATCGCAGATACGCGTCCTCGTCGCGATAGCGATCCATCCGCCCGTCGTGCTGCAGGTAGAAAAAATCCTCCGTCAGCAGGCGCTTGCACATGTCGCTCGTCGTCGGGGCATACGCGGCGAGATCCCACGCCGCGTACGGCATCACCGTTCCGACGAACGAGCCGTCGACCGCCGCGACGGTCGAGAGAATGCCGTCGATCACTTCGAACTGATAGCGCCCCGGCGAGACCTCGACGAGTCCCCACGGAATGTTTTGCACGTCGCGGAACGCGGTCACTCCCGAGCCGGCGAGCAGGCGCAGATAATCGGCGCGCATCCGCACCGCCTGGCGCGTTCCTTCCAGCGCCGCCGCGTCGTCGTACAGCGCCGCCGGTCCGGACTGCCGCACGACCCCGACCCCCGGCCCGAGGTGCGCGGCGGAAATGCCGCCCAGCACGCCGAAGAAGGACGCTCCCGGTTTCGCCGGCGGCAGATCGCGCAGCCAGGCCGAGACTTTCGCGGCTTCCGGCGCCGGCTTCAGTTGCGGCTGCGCGAGCGCAGGGAGCGTGGCCAGCGAAGCGAGGAAGAGACTGAGGAACCGCGATCTCGGCATTCGATCAATTTAATGCCCGTTCCGCGTTGACGCACCCCTGCCGGTCCCGTACTATTCCGGCAGCAATTCGGTCCAAATAAAAAAATTAAGGTTGTCCCCATGCGAATGTTCGCGCGCCTTGCGCTGCTGCTCTGTGCCGCCGTTCCACTGTTTGCCCGCGACCTCCCGCCCATCGACGAATTCGCGAAGGGCACGATCCACCCCGACGCAGCCGCCACGGTCGCCGGCCGCGCCTCGATTCCGTTCGAGACGCGGCTGAACGTGCCGACGTTCATGTGGGCGAAGCAGTCGCTCGCGGCGGCGCCCACCGACTCTTCGAAAGGCACGCCTCGCAAGGGCAAGAAAGAGGAAGCGGCGGCACGCGCGCATCTCGGCCGCAACGCCTCGCGCTACCAGCTCGACCTCGCCGACGTCGACGCCGCGAGCCTGGTGATGGTGCACAACACCGGAAAAGGTCCGGTGATCGTGAAACTGCGCCAGCAGGTCCGCGGCATCGAGATCTTCCGCGAAGAGATCAACATCGTCATGAACCGCAATCTGGAGCTCGTCGGCATCGGCGGCTACATCACCAGCGCGTCGACGCCCGACGTGCGCGGGAAGGACTTCGCCTTCGATCTGAGCGACCGGGCCGCCGCGCTCGCGGCGCTGACGGATCTGACGGGCGTGACCCTGCGGAACAATGATCTCAAAAACTCTCCGTCGCGCGAGGGCTACGACTACTTCACGCTCGATCCGGCGAACGGCGTGCAGCTCGAGGAGCCGATCCGGCTCAAGAAGGTGCTCTTCCATCTGCAGAGCGGTCTCGAGGCGGGGTATTACGTCGAAGTCGCCGCGCGCGATCTCGCGACGATGACCACCGACTACTACGCGTACGTCATTTCCGCGGCCGACGGGCACGTCCTCTACCGCAACACCCTCGGCGCGGACGCCGGCACGGCCTACACGTATCGCGTGTGGGCCGCGGCGAACGGTTATCCGTTTGACTCGCCGGCGGGCAATGCCGTGCATCCGAAAGTGAATGCGGTGCCGGACGGCTATCAGGCGCCGCTCCTCGCGCAGAGCGACATTACCGTCGCGAACTTTCCGTTCAGCATGAACGATCCGTGGCTACCGGCCGGCGCCACCGAGACCCTCGGCAACAACGTCGACGCCTACTCCGACCTCTTTTCGCCCGACGGCTATAGCCCCGTTGCCGCGCCGGCGACGCCCGCCACCGGCGACTTCCGCGCGACGACGACGGGCGCGAATGCGTTTCAGCACACCTATGACATGACCCAGCCGTCGCATCACATTCAGCGGCAGGCGGCGACGACGCAGCTTTTCGTCAACGTGAACTTCCTGCACGACTGGTTCTACGACGCCGGCTTCGACGAAGCGGCGGGCAACGCGCAGCAGGACAACTACGGGCGCGGCGGTGTGGCCGGCGACCGGCTGAAGGCCGAGGCGCAGGATTACGGCGGCACGAACAACGCCAACATGTACACCCCCGCGGATGGAGCGAGTCCGCGCATGCAGATGTACATGTTCAACCTGTACGGCGCGGCGCCGTTCTTCAGCGTTGTCTCGCCGGCCGCGGCCGCAGGCAAGCGCACCACCGGCACGGCCACGTTCGGCCCGCAGTCGTTCGACGTCACGGCGGACATGATCTATCCGGCTCCCGCGCACGCGTGCACCGCGCTGACGAATGCCGCGCAGGTCGCGGGCAAAATCGTGCTCGTCGACCGGGAGCCCACGAGCGGCGAAGGCGCCTGCTCGATCGCGACGAAACTCACCAACATCGCCGCCGCGAATCCCGCCGGCATCGTTCTCGTCAATCTGTCGAGCTGGCCGGACCTGATCGTGACGCTCAGCGATTCGATGATCGGGTTCGTCCCGCCCGTCATGACGATCACCTGGAACGGCGCGGTGTCGATCAAAACCCAGCTCGACGCCTCCAATCCCGTCGTCGGGCACATGGCCCGCGATCCGTACACCCTCGCGTCGCGCGACGGCACGATCGACAATCAGATCGTCGCCCACGAGTGGGGGCACTACCTGTCGAACCGCCTGATCGGCAACGGCGGCGGCCTGACCAACAATCAGGGCCGGAGCATGGGCGAAGGCTGGTCCGACTTCCTCGCGATGATGCTGACCGTGCGGCCCGACGACGTCGCGACGGCGAGCAATGCGACGTGGAACGGCACCTACGCCACCGGCACGTTTGCGTTCAGCGGCGGCGCGGACGGCGGCTCGAACCAGGGCTATTACTTCGGCGTCCGCCGGTATCCGTATTCGACCGACCTCACGAAGAATCCTCTGACGTTCAAACACATTCAGACTGGCGTCCCGCTGCCCGCCGGCGCGCCGGTCAACAGCAACGGCTACCCGAATGCCGAAGTGCACAACAGCGGCGAGATGTGGGCGAACGTGCTGTGGGAGTGCTACGCGGCGCTGCTGCGGGATACGCAGGGAGGCTCGCCGCGGCTCACCTTCCAGCAGGCGCAGGACCGGATGAAGGAGTACCTCGTGGCGTCGCTGAAGCTGACGCCGGTCAATCCGACGTTCATCGAGGCGCGTGACGCGCTGCTCGCGGCCGCCGCCGCGAACGACGCGACCGACTACACCCGTTTCTACCAGGCCTTCGCCGCGCGCGGAATGGGCGTCAGCGCCATCGCTCCGGACCGCTATTCGGTCACGCATGTCGGCGTGGTGGAGAGCTTCTCCTCCACCGGCTACGCGAAGCTCTCCGCCTCGAGCCTCAGCGACGCCGGCGGCTCATGCGACGGAGACGGCATCCTCGATCACGGCGAGACCGGACAGCTGAGCATCACGCTGAAGAACACCGGGACGGTGGACCTCAACGGCATCGCCGGCACGGTCAGCACTCTGACTCCCGGCATCACGTTCCCGGGCGGAGGCGCGGTGACGTTCCCGAATGTCGCGCCGGGCAATACGACGACGGCGATCGTTCCGGTGAGCATGGCCGCCGGAGTCAACGCGATCACGACCGTCAGCTTCACGCTGCTGTACTCGCATGCTTCGATCGAGACGAGTCCGCTGACGGCCGAGATGCAGTTCCGCGGCAACGCCGACGTGATCACGACGATGCTCGCGACCGACGCCGTCGACACCCCGTCGACGCCGTGGACGCTCTCGTTCGGTACGCCTCCCGGCTCGGTGTCGCCATGGGCGCGCAGGACTCTGCCCGCGGCGTTGTGGCACGTCGAGAATGCCGCCATCACGTCCGACGAGCGCCTCGAGTCGCCGCCGATGACGATCTCCGCGGGTGGCTCGCTGAAGATCGAGTTCGACCATCTGTACGGTTTCGAGTACTACTGCTGCAACCTCGGCTGGGACGGCGGCGTCGTCGAGATGTCGCGCAACGGCGGAGCGTGGGTCGACGTCGGCGGGTCCGCGTACAACGGGTCGGTCATGTTCGAGCCGGAAGGCGGAAACCCGCTGCAGAACCGGCCGGCCTTCGTCGGCTCGTCGGAGTCCCCGCTGCACACCACGCTCACGCCGGCCGTCGCCGCGGGCGACGTGGTCCGCGTTCGATTCCGCATCGGCACCGACTACATCATCGGAGCGTACGGGTGGGACATCGACAACATCACCTTCACCGGCGTTCTCGAAACGCCGTTCGATGCCCTGGTCGTGGACGCCGGTTGTCCGACGAAGACGACGACCACGCGGCTGACGTCGAACGGGAATCCGATGAAGCTCGGCTCGAGCCTGCAGCTCACCGCGTCGATTCTGGCCGCCGGCAATCCGACCGGCACGGTGACGTTCTTCGACGGCGCCACGAACCTCGGCACGGTCGCGCCGGTGAACCGCGTGGCCACGCTGAGTACCTCGTCGCTCACCGCCGGCACGCATCTCCTCACCGCGCAGTACGGCGGCGCCGCCGGCTTCACGCCGTCGACGTCGTCGACGCTCGCGCAGATCATCGACAACTGCTCCGCCGCGCCGGTGATCAGCTCCGTCAGCGGTCCGGCGTCCATTCCGGGCGGCGGAACCGCGACTCTTTCGGTGACGGCGACCGGCGGCGTGACGTACGAGTGGTTCGCCGGAAGCGCGCCGAGCACCGCGAATCCGGTGGGCACCGGGGCCACGATCGACATCGTCCCGACCGCGTCGCCGTCGCTGTACTGGGTCCGCGTGGCGAACGCCTGCGGCTCCGCGAACAGCACGACCCTTTCGATCTCGGTTGTGCCGCCGACGAAGTTCTATACCGTCACGCCCTGCCGCGCCTACGACTCGCGGCAGTACTACAACGGCGAGCTGCCGCCCAACATCAACCGCTACGTCGAACCGTATTACTGCAACGTCCCGTACGGCGCGAAGGCGGTCTCGGTGAACGTCACCGTGGTCGGCCCCTCCGCCAGCGGCTGGCTGACGCTGTTCCCCACGACGACGTCGATCGTGCCGCCGACGAGCACGTTGAACTATCAGGCCGGAAAAACGCGCGCGAACAACGCCATCGTCGCGGTCGGGTCGTACGGCTCGATGTACGTGAACAACGGCGGCTCGCAGCCGGTCCACTTCATCATCGACGTGAACGGATATTTCTATTGAGTTGAGGACTCGACGACGATCTCGCGTGCGCCATCTTCGGCCACGCGGATCGTCACCTCGATGTGTCCCTGCTCGAACTCTTCGAAGGCGCGCTTCGGCCACTCGATCAGTTTTACTCCGGGGCCGGAGAGGAGCTCGGGGATTCCGATCTCGAGCCACTCGCGCCGGTTTTCGGAGAGGCGGTAGCCGTCGATGTGAATGATGGGGGCCGCGCCGGGGCGGGGGTACTCGTGCACGATCGCGAACGTGGGCGACGCGACTTCGTGCGGGTCGGCGCCGAGCTCCGCGGCGATCGCGCGGGCGAGGAAGGTCTTGCCCGCGCCGAGGTCGCCGACCAGGTGGACGACGGCATCGGGAGCGAGCGTGCGCGCGATCGCGCGTCCGGCGCGCTCGGTCTCCTCTTCGGTCGCACAAACGTAGCGCATCGACGCCGATTCTAGGCGTGCGCGCCCAGAATTCGGTTTTCCGTTGATAACTTTCAATGCAATGAAAGGCTGGGGTTTGTTCGGAAAGCGCAGACGTCCGGAAGTCAAGAATTGTCATAGAGATAGAAACAATCCTGAAACGGGCGCCAAACATGCTGCAACAATCGAAGTAGGTTCCGAGGCTGTTGATGTACACTTCCCGATTTTCTTTAGCGCACGCCCTTTTGGTCGTGATCGCGGTTCTCTCGATCATACTCGCCGGACTTCTTCAGCTCGAATTTGAGTTCATCGCTCGCGGTACGCTCCTGCAGACCACTTCCGATAGCCTGCGACTTCGCGAGCTGATTCCAACGACGTTCGATGACGATAACGTCATCGACGTGCTCCCGAAATACACGCTCCTCATCAAACTGGATGAAGCCACGGGTATCTCCGAAACTGCGGGCGAATCCGGTCGCTGGTTCAAAGTGCGCGTCGTCGGCACAGGCATCGTGGGCTACGTTGCCTCATGGTATGTCGGCGAGACGACACAGCAACTCGTCTTGGGTGAGACGAAGAAGAGCCTCTTCTCCATCGCGTGGACGCGGACGATGCTCTTCGTATCGAATCATCGTGACGACCTCAGTCTGCTGCTCACTTTCGTAAGCGTGGTCGTGGCTCTGCTGGCGTGGAAGCGTCCGTCTGTCGTCTTCGTGCCGACGTACGCGCATGATGTCGCTCTGGTTCCCCCTCACGCACAGCCTCAGCCGCCGCAGGCTACCGCACCTGCCGTTCCTGAGAACTCCGTTGCGCGCGACCTGCCGCCGCAATCGAAGCGGAAGAACCGGTATTACGGCGGTTCGGGATCTGCGTCGTTCGAAATTCCTCGCGAGAAACGGGAGTAGAGGCACCATGTTCAACCGAAAACGACTATTCACGCTTCGTCCGTATGGCGATGCGCTGTGCTCGCCTGCTGCGCGTCTCTGGATGGCCTGCTCGGCGACTGCTGTGTTTCTAATGGCCACCGCTGAGGCCTCGGCGTGGTCGTACGTCGGATTCTTTCTCGGCACCGGAGTCTGGCGCTATCCTGGCGCGATCCTCCTCGGCGCGATCGTCTTCCTGCTCGTGTGGATTCTCGACTCCACGCTGCTCACGATCGATGTGATGCGCGCGGAACGCCAGGCGCAGAACGCGTCGGTGCACAAACCCGCGAGCGGTGCGATGTCGCTGTTTCGTTCGGGCGGTGTTGGCCTAGCCGTACGCATCGCCATGGTGATCGGCTCGCTCTTCGTGTCCGCGCCGTACCTGACGCAACTTGTATTTTCGCAGGACGTGACGACCGTTCTCGCGCGGCGCGACAACGAAAAGCGGGCGGTGGTTCGAGCGCGTCTCGCGCAGAATCTGACAGCTTCGATCAACGACGAAACAAAGAGCGCGGCGGAACTGCAGCGGGACCTCGTCAACGAGGCGGCTGGCAAGGGTCCGTCAGGCCGGATCGGACGCGGACCGACGGTCGCAACAATGGAAGCGCGGCTGAGGGAGGCGCAACAGAGGATCGGAACCCTTGAGGAGCAACGCACACGCGAGTTGCGCGCATTCGATGCGCTTCCGAACGACGAAATGGCACGCAAGTACGGTTTGGTGATGGAGAGCGGAGGCATTCAGGCGCGTGCCGCAGCAATGGAAGAAGTTCGCAAACAGCCCGGCTATCTAGTCACCGAGTGGACGGTGCGCGCGTTCATATTCGGTCTCTTCCTGGCTGTTCTGATTTTGAAAATGTTCCAGCCTCGCAGCGTCGAGATCTACTACAGCGAGGATCGCCAGGACGCCTACGCTCGCTATGGCACCGGGCAGTTCGACGATCTTCTTCCGGAGAAGGAGCGTATATCGAAAGGCGGGTCCGTCACTCCGCTGCGATTCGATGACTGGTATCAGAACGACTACGCCGAGTACGTTCGCGGCGTGCGAAAGGCGACACGCATGGGTTCGATCGTGTCGGGGCAGCGCGCCGAGGAGGAGGCGCTGCACTCGGTCGAATCGGCGGCGCAAGCCGAACTCATTCCGCTTCTCGAAGACTACGACACTGCATTGAGCGATCTTGCATCGCTCGAAGACCAGCTGCTCACTCTCTCGTCCGAGCTGAAGGCGGTCGATGAGCAGGTCGCTGCACATCAGGAATCGATCGAAGCGCTCGACAGCACGATGGAGGATCCGCGTGCGGTCAACGCCGGCCGCATCCTTTACGTGCTCAATACTCGAGACAAATGGGTCAGCGGCCTCACTACGCTCGAGAAGGAGCAGCGGACGCTGAGCCTGAAAAAGCAGACTACCGAAGCGCAGCTCAAAGTGCGCAAGTCGGAAGTCGAGCGCATTCAGATGACGATCGACGCCAAGTCAAGCGTTTTGGTTACAGCGCGCGAGCAGATCACGAAATCGCGCAATCGCGCGCTTGCAGAAGTCGAAGAATCATAGCGTGCGCGCGCGCTGAATCGCGCGCGGGATCCGTTCCGCCACGTCGCTCGCGGCGAGGCCGGTGTCGCCGATCTCGTCCTTCAGCAGATCGCCCGCGAGCCCGTGCAGGTAGACGGCCGTGCAGGCGGCGTCGAGCGGATCGACGCCGCGCGCGAGCAGCGCCGCGACGACGCCCGCCAGCACGTCCCCCATACCGCCGCTGGCCATGCCGGGGTTGCCGGTTGGATTGACGTACACATGCCCGTCCGGCTCCGCGACGAGGGTCTGATGGCCCTTCAGGACGACGACGCAGTTGCAGGCGCGCGCGGCCTCGCGCGCGGCGCCGATGCGGTCGGCATTGATCGACTGCGTGTCCCTGCCGAGGATGCGGGAGAGCTCGCCGGGATGAGGCGTGATCACGCGCGGCAGTCCGCGCGGATTGATCTCGTTCGCGCGCGACGCAAAGGCGTTGAGGCCCGACGCGTCGAGGATCAGCGGCAGCTCGAGCGCGGCGACGATCGCGCGCACGTTCTCGTACGACGCCTCGTCGTCGGCGAGTCCGGGGCCGATGAGCACCGCGGTCTTGTGCTGCAGGAACGAGGCGTGGCTCGCGCGCGAGTCCGTCATCGACTCGATCGAGCCCTCGTGCACGAGGCGCACGGTGTCGGGATCGGTCATCACCGTCACGAGCCCCGCGCCCGCGCGAATCGCGCCGCGCGCGGCGAGCACCGCGGCGCCGCTGCGTCCCGGAGAGCCGGCGATGACGCCGACGTGTCCGTACGTGCCCTTGTGCGTCGGGGCGAGGCGCGGCTCGATGTGCGGCTGGATGGTCTTCGGCGTGATCAGCGCGAGCGTGACCGATTCCTCGTCGAGCGCGACTTCCGGAATCGAGATGTCGGCGACGATCACTTCGCCGCAGTACAGCGCCGCCGGCTCGAAGATGTGACATACCTTCGGGGCCGCGAACGTGACGGTGACCTCGGCCTGCACGCACGGGTCGAACGGCTCGCCCGACGACGCGTTCGCGCCGCTCGGCAGATCGATCGCGAGCACGGGGATGCGCAGCTCGGCGATCCCGCGGATCACGTCGGCGTACAAACCCTGCGGCGGGCGATTGAGGCCGGTGCCGAAGATCGCGTCGACGAGCAGGTCGGCGCCGGCGGCATGCGCGAGCGCGTCATCGATTTCACCCGCGTTGCGGATGTCGTAGATCGGAATGCCGAGGCGCTCGCAGACGCGCAGGTTCGTCTGCGCGTCACCGCCGATCGAGCCGCGCTCGCCGGCGATGAGGAGCATCGGCACGACCCCGCGATTCTCGAGATGCCGCGCCACCGCGAACCCGTCTCCGCCGTTCGCGCCCGTGCCGCAGATGAGCGCCACGCGCTCGCTGTTCGGATAGTGCTGAAAGATCGCGTCGACGACCGCGATGGCCGCGTTCTCCATCAGCACGATCGACGGCACGCCGAAGCGCTCCGTGGCGCGGCGGTCGATGTTGCGCATCTGGGCGGCGGTGAGGATCTTCATTCCGGTTGCTGACAGATTGGTCGTGGATGGCGGCTCGTGACGGGTTGGGCTGCGTGGCGCGCTTTGGCGCGCACGAGCCAGGAATGCAGAACGCAGAACGCAGAACGCAGAATTGAGAAGCCCGCCCATTCTTTGGCATGGGCGGGGGTGTGCTTCTCAATTCTGCA
>Ga0134123_10000128_pt1 | contig 46876 bp, 38 predicted proteins | sample KB303_FD_96460 | JGI IMG/M metagenome (GOLD analysis project Ga0134123, IMG submission 96460) | Terrestrial soil microbial communities without Nitrogen fertilizer from Kellogg Biological Station, Michigan, USA - KB3-0-3 | ecosystem: Environmental > Terrestrial > Soil > Unclassified ...
CATCCAGAAGACCATCTTCGAGAAGCACAAGGACTCGTACTTCCAAGACTGCAAGATGAAGTAGTGGATTTCCTGGAGAGATAAAAAGGGCGCGACAGCGCCCTTTTTTATGACTTTCGGACTCGTCTTCGAGCAGCTGCTGAACGGCCTGCAGTTCGGCGTGACGCTGTTCCTCATGGCCGCCGGGCTGACGCTCGTGCTCGGCATCATGAACGTCGTCAACCTGGCGCACGGCTCGCTCTACATGGTCGGCGCCTACCTGGCGCTCGCCGCGGCGCAGTGGACCGGCTCCTACCTCGTCGGCGTCGCGCTCGGCCTCACCGGCACGCTGCTGGTCGGGATGCTGGTTGAGGTGATCGTGCTGCGCAAGCTCTACGACCGCGACCACCTCGACCAGGTGCTCGCCACTTTCGGCCTGATCCTGTTCTTCAACGAGCTGGTGGCGATCCTCTGGGGCCGCGCCTCGCTCTTCGCCTCGCCGCCTTCCTGGCTCGCCGGCCACATCGATCTCTTCACCGGATCGCGCTATCCGGCCTATCGCGCCGCGATCATCGTCGTCGGCCTGGTGACGGCGGCGATCCTCTGGTACGTGGTGACGCGCACGCGCCTCGGCATGCTGGTCCGCGCCGGCGCGTCGAACCGCACCATGGTGTCCGCGCTCGGCGTCAACATCCGCCTGCTCTACACCGTGGTGTTCGGCTTCGGCGCCGCGCTCGCCGGGCTCGCCGGGCTGATGGCCGGGCCGATCTACAACGTGCAGCCCGGCATGGGCGAGGCGGTGCTGATCCAGGTGTTCGTCGTGATCGTCATCGGCGGCATCGGCTCGATCCGCGGCGCGCTGGTAGGCGCGGTCATCGTCGGCATCGTCGACACGCTCGGCCGCGCCTTCCTCAAGCCGCTGATGGCGACCATCATCTCGGCGCCGGCGGCCGAGTCGGCCGGGCCGGCGCTCGCCTCCATGCTCATCTACCTGCTGATGGCGGTGGTGCTCGCCATTCGCCCGCAAGGGCTGTTCCCCGCGCGCGGATGAGCCGCAAACTCCTCCTCTGGGGCGTTGCCGTCCTCGCGCTGCTAGCGCTGCCGCCGATCCTGCTCGCGCTGCAGCAGCCGTTCTACGTCGACCTCGTGCGCCGCATCATGATCCTCGCCATCGCCGCGGTCAGCCTCAACCTGATCCTCGGCTACGGGGGCATGGTCTCGTTCGGCCACGCGGCCTACATCGGCGTCGGCGCCTACGCGGTCGGCATCCTCGGCTTCTACGGCGTGTTCAACGGCTGGCTGCACCTTCTCGTCGCGGTCGTCGCCTCGGCGCTCGTCGCGCTGGCGATCGGCGCGGTGTCGATCCGCACCAGCGGCATCTACTTCATCATGATCACGCTCGCCTTCACGCAGATGCTGTACTACCTCGGCATCTCGGTGGCCGAGTTCGGCGGCGACGACGGCATGCGCCTCAAGCGGCGCAGCCAGCTCGGCATCGTCGACCTGAACGACCCGGTGCAGTTCTACTACCTCGCGCTGGTTCTCATGCTTTTTTCAGTATTTCTGGTCAGTAAAATCGTCAATTCGCGGTTCGGCATGGCTCTTCGCGCCTGCAACTCAAACGAGGCGCGCTCGCGCGCCATCGGCTTCTCGCCGTACCCGTACCGCCTGGCTGCGTTCGTCATCGCCGGCGCGATGTGCGGGCTCGCCGGCGCGCTTTACGGCAACCACACCAACTACATCACCCCGGGCCTGATGACCTGGGAGCAGTCGGGCGACCTGATGTTCATGGTGATCCTCGGCGGCATGGCGACGACCGCCGGGCCCGTGATCGGCACGTTCGCCTTCCTTTTCGGCGAGGAGCTGATCAAGGCGCTTCTCGGCCTGAAGGCGCAGGGCTGGATCGAGCACTGGCAGGTCATCATGGGCCCGCTGCTCGTCCTCTCGGTCCTCTTCTTCCGCCGCGGCCTCGCCGGCATCTTCGGTAAGCCCGATGCTTGAAGTCCGCGCCCTGACGAAGAGCTTCGGCGCGCTGCGCGCGACCGACGGCGTCGACCTCGACGTGCGCGAAGGCGAGACGCTCGCCATCATCGGCCCGAACGGCGCCGGCAAGACCACGCTCATCGGCCAGCTCGCCGGCATGCTGCTGCCCGACGGCGGCAGCATCCGCTTCGCCGGCGAGGACATCACCCGCCTGCCCGCGCCGCGTCGCGCGCGCATGGGCCTCGCGCGCTCGTTCCAGATCACGAGCGTCTACAAGGAGTTCACCGCGCTGCAGAACGTCGCGCTGGCGGTGCAGGCGCAGTCCGGACACAGCTTCCGGTTCTGGCGCCCCGCCTTCGCCGATGCTTCGCTGATTTCTCCCGCGGAGAAAATCCTCGGCGAAGTCGGCCTGGAGAAACGCATGCATGTCCTCGCCGCCAGCCTCGCGCACGGCGAGCAGCGCCAGCTCGAGGTGGCGATGGCGCTGGCGACGAAGCCGCGCCTGCTGCTGCTCGACGAGCCGATGGCCGGCATGGGCGCCGAGGAGTCGCAACGCATGATCGGCTTCCTCGCCACGCTCAAGCGCCGCCAGACCATGATCCTGGTCGAGCACGACATGGATGCGGTGTTCCGCCTCGCCGACCGGATCTCGGTGCTCGTCTACGGCCGCGTCGTCGCCACCGACGTGCCGGAGAAGATCAAGCAGAACGAGGAAGTGCGCAGGGCCTACCTGGGCGAGGAGAGCTGATGCTCGAAGTCGCCAACCTCGAGACCTCGTACGGCCGCAGCCAGGTGCTGTTCGGCGTGGCGCTGCAAATCAGCAGGGGCGAAGTGGTTTCCCTGCTCGGCAGGAACGGCATGGGCAAGACGACCACCGTCCGTTCCATCATGGGAATCGCTTCCTGTTCAGGAAACATCCGCTTCGAAGGCCGCGAGCTGCAGCGCCTTCCGTCGTACCGGATCGCCAAGGCCGGCATCGGCCTCGTCCCGGAAGGGCGGCAGATCTTCCCCAACCTGACGGTGCGCGAGAACCTGGTCGCCACCGCCACCAAGGGCCCCTGGACTCTCGAGCGCGTCTACGGACTGTTCGAGCACCTGAAGGCCCGGCGGGGCAACTACGGCAACCAGCTCTCCGGCGGCGAGCAGCAGATGCTCGCCATCGGCCGGGCGCTGATGACCAACCCGAAGCTCCTCATCCTCGACGAGGCGACCGAGGGCCTCGCGCCGCTGGTGCGCGCCGAGATATACCGCTCGATCGAGAAGCTGAAAGCGCAGGGGCTGTCGATCCTGATCATCGACAAGGACGTGAAGGCGTTGTCGCGCGTCGCCGAACGGCATTACATTCTCGAGAAGGGCCGCGTAGTATGGAGCGGCAGCTCGGCGGAGCTTTCGGCGAACCAGGAAATCCAGCACAGGCATCTCGGCGTATGAAAAGAGAGAACGTCATAGGGCGCGCCAACGTGGAGGACACGCCCGAGCTCGAGGCGTACTACCGCGCGCTCGAGGGCGAGGAGCTGGGCGCGCTCTGGAACGTCGCCAACGAGATCGAGCCCTGGTATCCCCAACCCAAGTCGGTCCCGACGCTCTGGTCCTGGCAAAAAATTCAACCTTTTGTGAGGAAGGCCGCCGAGCTCGTTTCCGCTGATAAGGCTGCGCGCCGCGTGGTCATGCTGGTCAACCCGGGACGCAAGGAATGGAGCGCCGCATCGGGTCTCCTCTACACCGGCGTGCAGGTGATGAACCCCGGCGAAGCGGCTTCCGCCCACCGCCATCAGGCAAGCGCGCTGCGCTTCGTCATGGAAGGCCGCGGCGCCTACACGATCGTCGACGGGGAGCGCCTCGAGCTCGGCGCGCGCGACTTCGTGCTCACGCCCAACGGCACCTGGCACGAGCACGGCGTCGATGCGAGCGGCACCCAGTGCGTCTGGCAGGACGGGCTCGACATCCCGCTCATGAACTCCCTCGACGCGAATTTCTACGAGGTGCATCCGAAAACCCGGCAGGCGCCCTCGAAGCTGTCTCGCAAGAACTGGAAGAAGCCCTACTCGCCCGTTTTCCTCTACAAATGGGACGAGAGCTACAAGGCGCTGAAGAGGCACAAGACTCATGAATATCGCAACCCGCTGACCGGCGGTTCCGTGATGCCGACCATGGGCGCGAAACTGGAGCTGGTGAAGGAGACGAAACCGATTCGTCACACCGGCAGCCAGATTTTCCAGGTTGCGACCGGCCATGGCTGGTCCGAGATCGGCGGCAAGCGCTTCGAGTGGGAGGAGAAAGACATTTTCTGCGTGCCGTCATGGGCGAAGTACCGCCACGGCGCGACGAAGGAAGCGGTGCTGTTCTCGTTCAATGACCTTCCCGCGATGAAGGCATTGGGCCTCTACCGAGAAGAAAAGCAATGATCAGCCGCGAGCAGAACGAGCTGATGACCCGCATCGGCCAGGGCACGCCGGCGGGGAAGCTGCTGCGCCGCTACTGGCAGCCGGTGGCGCTGGTCGACGAGATGCAAGGCGAGCGGCCGGTCAAGGCAGTACGCCTCTTTGGTGAAAACCTGGTCCTGTACAAGGCGAAGGACGGTTATGCGCTGATGCAGCGCCACTGCCCGCACCGCGGCGCCGATCTCGCTTTTGGCAGGATCGAGCCCGACGGCCTGCGCTGCTCCTTCCACGGCTGGAAGTTCGACAGCCGAGGCAAGTGCATCGAGACGCCGGCCGAGCCCGAGGGCAGCCGGCTCTGCGAGCACATCAAGACCGTCTCGTATCCCGTGGTCGAGAAGAGCGGCATCCTTTTCGCATGGCTCGGCGAAGGCGCCGCGCCGGCGTTCCCGCACTTTGACTGCTTCGTCGCCCCGGACGCCTACACCTTCGCCTTCAAGGGCTACTGGGATTGCAACTGGCTGCAGGCGCTCGAGGTCGGGATCGACCCGGCGCACGCCTCCTGGCTGCACAAGTATTTCGAGGACGAGGACACGGCGGGAAGCTACGGCAAGCAATTCCGTGGCGTGCCGGCCGACTCCGACCTGCCGATCAGCAAGGTGCTGCGCGAATACGACCGGCCCGAGATCCGCGTCGAGCGCACCGATTACGGCATGCGCCTGCAGACGCTGCGCAAGATCAGCGATGCGCAGACCCACGTGCGCGTCACCAACATCCTCTTCCCGCAGGCCTTCGTCATCCCGATGAACGCCGAGATGACGATCACCCAGTTCCACGTTCCGGTCGACGACACCGGCTGCTACTGGTACTCGATCTTCACCAGTTTCGCCGGCCCGGTGGACAAGAACACGATGCGCAATCAGCGTCTCAAGACCTACCCGGCGCCCGACTACAAGCCCATCCATGGCCGAGCCGACGGCTGGGGCTTCAACGCCGAGGAGCAGAAATCGAAGACCTTCACCGGCATGGGCTTCGATATCAACATCCACGACCAGTTCGCCTGCGAGTCGCAGGGCGTCATCGCCGACCGCACGAAGGAAAACCTCGGCAGCACCGACAAGGGGATCGTGCTCTATCGCCGGCTGCTGATGGACGCAATCCGGAAGAACGAAGCCGGCGAGCAGCCGCCGGTCATCGACGCCATGGGGCCGCCGACGATCGACGGCATCGGCCCGACGGCGAAAATCGACGAGTATTGGAAAGAGTCGGACCAGAAACGCCGCAAGCAAAGCCAGTGGGCAGCCTGAAGCTCGACGGGCTGAAGCAGGTGCGGTTTTCCTTTGCCGACCAGCACGGCGTGCTGCGCGGCAAGACGCTCGCCGTTTCGGAAGTCCAGTCGGCGCTCAAGTCCGGCGTCGGCTTCCCGAGTTCGCTCCTGCTGAAGGACACTTCGCACCGCACGGTCTTCCCGGCGTTCACTCCGGGCGGCGGCGTCGGCCTGTCCGACTTCCAGGGCGCGGGCGACGTGCTGATGATGGCCGATACCTCGACCTTTCGCGTGCTGCCGTGGGCGCCCGATACCGGCTGGGTGCTGTGCGACCTGCAGCTCCACGACGGCCGGCCGGTTCCCTATGACACGCGGGCGCTCCTCAAAGCGGCCCTCGGGAAGCTGACGCCCCACGAGCTCGTCTGCGGGCTGGAAGTCGAATTCCACGTTTTCAAGATCGTCCGGGAGAATCTGCGGCCCGAGGACGCCGGCCAGCCGGGCAGCCCGCCCGAGGTCGCGCTGCTCACCACCGGCTACCAGCTGCTCACCGAGCATCGCTACGACCAGCTCGATCCGGTGTTCCAGATCCTGCAGCAGAACCTGGCCGGCCTGGGACTGCCGCTGCGCTCGTTCGAAGTCGAGTTCGGGCCAAGCCAGCTGGAGATCACGCTTTCCCCTCTCCCGGCGCTCGCCGCGGCCGACGCGATGGTGCTGCTTCGCAGCGCAGTAAAGCAGGTCGCGCGCCGGCATGGCTACCACGCGACCTTCATGTGCCGGCCGAAGCTGCCGAACGTGATGTCGAGCGGCTGGCATTTGCATCAATCCCTTTCGAAAAACGGCCGGAACGCTTTTGTTTCCGAGAAAGAGGACCTGTCGGAAACCGGCAAGCACTGGCTCGCGGGCCTTCTTTCGCACGCGCGCGGAGCCTGCGCGTTCAGTACGCCGACCATCAACGGCTACAAGCGCTACCGGCCCTACTCGCTCGCCCCCGACCGGATCGTCTGGGGGAAGGAGAACCGCGGCGCGCTGCTGCGCGTCGTCGGCGGCCCGGGCAATGCCGCGACGCGGATCGAGAATCGGATCGGCGAACCGGCCGCCAATCCCTACCTCTACATCGCCTCGCAGATCCACTCCGGGCTGGACGGCCTCGCGGCGCGGCCCAACCTCCGCCCCTCGGCCGATACGCCCTACGAGGCGAAGGCCGACCTGCTGCCCCGCACCCTCGACGAGGCGCTCGAGGCGCTGCGAAAGGACAAGGCGCTGCGAGCCGGATTCGGCGATACTTTTGTCGACTACTACTGCCGGATCAAGGAAGCCGAGATCGCGCGCTTCAAACTCGAAGTGAGCGATTGGGAACACCGGGAATACTTCGACCTGTTCTAGCCGTGCCGACCCTCGAGGACTACGAAAAGCTGATGCCGACCTGCTTCGTCGCGCACGAAGGCGTGCAGATCGGCTGGCACACGCCGAGCATGCACCTCAAGTGGCGCGTCGACAGCCTGTTCACCAAGGAGCCCTGCACCATCGACTGGATCGCCGGCATGGGCCGCGGCGAGGTGCTGGTGGACGTGGGCGCGAACGTCGGCATGTACACCGTGTGGGCGGCGAAGACGCGCGGGCTGCGCGTCTATGCCTTCGAGCCCGAGGCGCAGAACTACGGCCTGCTCAACCGCAACATCGTCCTCAACGGGCTGGGCGGGAGCGTGAAGGCGTACTGCGTCGCGCTTTCCGACCAGGCCGGATTCAGCGAGCTGCACCTTTCCGAGTTTCGCGCCGGCGGCTCCTGCCATTCGCTCGGCGAGCAGGTCGACTTCAAGCACCAGCCGGCCAAGCCCGCCTTCTCGCAGGGCTGCATCTCGGCGCGCCTCGACGACCTGGTGCGCGACGGCGTGGTGCCGGCGCCGCAGCACATCAAGATCGACGTCGACGGCTTCGAGCCGAAGGTGATCGCCGGCGCCGCCGAGGTGCTGCGCGGCGGCAAGGTGCGCTCGCTGCTCGTCGAGGTGAACCGGAACCTTCCCGATCACCTGCAGATGGTCGCCGAGCTGGGCGCGCTCGGCTTCGTCCACGATCCCGCGCAGGTCGCCCGCGCGGAACGCAAGCAGGGAACCTTCAAGGGCTGTGCCGAATACGTCTTCCAGCGCTGAGCTGCACGCGCTCTACCGCATTTCGAACGAGCCGGTGCGCGAGTTCCCGTATCCGCACGTCTACGTGCGCGACGTGTTTCCGGCGGACTTCTACCGCAGGCTCCGCGAGCAGCTGCCGCCGGCCGAGAAGCTGGCTACGCTGAGCTCGATGGGCCGCATGAAGGCCGGTGACATGGCCGCAGACCAGCGCACCGTCCTGCCGCTCACGGCGCAAGGCCTCGCCGGCCTCGACGAGCCGCGGCGCGCGTTCTGGCAGGAAGTCGCCGGCTGGCTGCTCGGCGGCTCGTTCGGCCAGGTGATGACGACCAAGTTCAGCCCCTGGCTCCGGAGGCGCTTCCCGGACCTCGCCAACGCGCGCTTCGCCGACGAGGCGCTGCTGGTGCAGGATCGCCGCAACTACTCCCTCGGGCCGCATACCGACCACCCGTCGAAGGTGCTGTCGTTCCTGTTCTACCTGCCCGCCGACGACTCGCAGTCGCACCTCGGCACCTCGATGTACCTGCCGCGGGACCCGGGCTTCGTCTGCGCCGGCGGCCCGCACTACGACTTCGACAAGTTCCACCGCCTGTACACCATGCCTTACCAGGCGAATGCGATGTTCGGGTTCATGAAAACACCGAACGCCTTTCACGGGGTCGAGCCGGTCGAAGGCGAGGCGGTGCGCGAGCTGCTCCTTTACGACATCCGCTCGCAGCGCACCTGAGAATCTTTTCCCTACGAGGAGTCACATGATCGAACAACGCACCCTGGGCCGCAGCGGCATCAAAGTCTCGGCCGTCGGCCTCGGCCTGATGTCGATGTCGGGCATCTACGGCAACGCCAACGACGACGAGTCGATCCGCGTCATCCACCACGCGCTCGACAAGGGCATCAACCACCTCGACTCCTCGGACATGTACGGCTGGGGGCACAACGAGGCGCTGCTCGGCAAGGCGCTGAAGGGCCGGCGCGAAGGCGTGATCGTGGCCACCAAGTTCGGCCAGACCAAGGACGCCGACGGCAAGCAGGGCGTGAACGGCAAGCCGGCGTACGTCATGCAGGCGTGCGAGGCGAGCCTGAAGCGCCTCGGCATCGACGTCATCGACCTCTACTACCAGCACCGCGTCGATACGAATACGCCGATCGAAGAGACGGTCGGCGCGATGAAGCGGCTCGTCGAGCAGGGCAAGGTGCGCGCGATCGCGCTCTCCGAAGCCGCTCCCGAGACCATCCGCCGCGCGCACAAGGTGCATCCGATCGCGGCGGTGCAGAACGAGTACTCGCTCATGTACCGCAAGGACGGCGAGGAAACCCTGCAGGCGTGCCGCGAGCTGGGCATCGCGCTCGTCGCCTACGCGCCGCTCGGCCGCAGCATGCTGACCGGATCGGTGAAGGGCAAGGCGGACCTGCCCGAAGGCGACCGGCGCCTCGCGCATCCGCGCTTCCAGCCCGAGCACCTCGAGACCAACGTCAAGATCGTCAAGCGCCTGGAGGAGATCGCGGCGCAGAAGAAGTGCACGCCCGCGCAGCTCGTGCTCGCCTGGCTCCTCGCGCAGGGCAAGGACGTGCTCCCGATCCCCGGCACCAAGCGCAAGCAGCGCGTCGAGGAGAACCTCGCCGCGCTCGACATCAAGCTCTCGGGATCCGAAATCGAGAAAATCTCCGCCGTCGCGCCGGTCGGCGCGGCTTCCGGGCCGCGCTACCCGGCGGACGCGATGAAGCGCGTCTACCTCTAGCGGGGTGCGGCCTTACGACGCCGGGCGGTGGCTGCTGCTCGCCACCCTCTGGTCGCTGCAGTACATCTTCATGCGCCTCTCGGTGCCGACCTTTGGCGCCCCCATCGTCGCCGACGGCCGCGCGATCTTCTCGGCCATCTTCCTCGTGCCGTGGATGCTGTTCGTGCTGCGCCAGGAAATCGGCATGCGCACGCACTGGCGCGACTACCTGTGGGTAGCGATGGTCAACAACGTGCTGCCTTTCCTCTGCCTGGCCTACGCCGCGACCGGCATCCCGGCCAGCTACCTTGCGGTGATGAACGGCATGGTGCCGCTCTGGAGCGCAGTGATCGCCGCGCCGGTGCTGAAGGAGCGGCTCAGCGGCTGGCGCATCGCAGGCTTCCTGCTCGGCATGGCCGGCGTGGCGCTGATCGTCAACCTCGGCCCGATCGCGCTGAATGCTCACACGATCACGGCGGCGCTCGCAGGAGTCGCAGGCACCGCGTTCTGGGGTTGGGCGGGCGTAGTCATCCGCCAGCGCACCGGGCGCGTCCCGGCGATGGGCCTCGCCACCGGGTCGATCCTCTTCTGCGCCCTGATCCTCTCGCCCGCCATGGCTCAGATGCCGCCGCCGTCGACCTGGACGCCGATCGCCGTCGGCGCGCTGATCGCGCTCGGCCTCCTGGTCAGCGGAGTCGCCTACCTGCCGTTCTTCACCCTGGTGCGCGACATCGGCCCGACGCGCACTCTCACCGTCGGCCTCGCGGTGCCGGTGCTTGGGATCTTCTGGGGCTGGCTGCTGCTGGGAGAGACGGTTACGCTGCCGATGCTGCTGGGGGCTGGGCTGGTTTTGCTGGCGCTCGGGCTCGTGATGCGGCACTGAGGGCACGCCGGCCCTGCTGCTTCGCCCAGCGCAGGAACGGCAGGGCCGCGACCGCCAGCGCGCCCGCCTTGCCTGTACCGAACACTAGCGTCTGCACCGTCAACCGGTCCTTCCAGAGGCGGCTCATCACGGAGTTGTTGGCGTCGGTGAACGAGTCCATCCACTTCACGCCCGGCAGCTCGTGCAGCGTCCGGATGCGCGCCACCTCGGCGATGATTCCCGGCGAAAACCTGGCGAATGCCTCGTCGTAGGCCGGCTTGAACGCGTAGGCGCCCTCGCCGGCGATGAAGCCCGTGCAGCGGCCGAGCGGCTTGCCGTCGAGGTCGATGCCGACCATCTCCAGCCGCCCGCGCTTGTACGCGGCGGTGAACGTCTCAGTCAGGAAGCGGCGATTCGCCTCGCTGCAGATCATCGCGCTGCCTTCCTTGCCCTTCCAGCCGGAAGCCTCGAGGCGCAGGAACTCGTCGATCCAGCGACCGAGATCTTCACCCTGGCCGAGCGCGACGCGCGTCAGCTTGCCCTGCTCCTGCAGCCGGCGCTCCCGCCGGCGCAGCTCCTGGCGTTCCTTGCGGGAGATGAATTCCTCGATGTACGTCTCGCCGTCCTTCGCCCGGCGCAGGACCGGCCGATCATAGCCATCGAGAACGAACGGCTTGACCTTCGCCACCTTCAGCGCATCCGCCAGCGCGCGGTTGAACCGTCCCTCGGCAGGGATGTATTGCAGGCCGACGAGCGACGCGCCCTCCTTGGGCAGCCATTCAATCAGCGCCGCCAGCGTTTCCGCCGCGCCGTCGGCGCGCACGAGCGGCGTGCAGAGGAGGCAATGCCGGTGGCGCCACGAGCTCAGCGCCGGCAGCGGCAGCCCCTTGAAGGTTGCGGTCCGCTCGAGCGGCGTAACCGCATCCAGCCGCTCGCCGTTCCAGACCGTGACCAGGCGGAAGCCGCGCCCCAGCCCGAACAATTCCAGCGCCGGCAGCAGCATCCACGGCTCGTAGAAAGGGTTCGGCTCGATCGCCGCCGCGGCCATGTCCTCCCAGGCCGGGACGATCGCGGCCATGGCCTCCAGGCCGGTCAGCACCTTGACTCTGCGGGTCACCCCGCCGTTCTACGCCCCGAGTGTTAAACCCAATCCCGGCGCAGGCCGTCCGGCAGGAGGGCTGTTATTCGACCAGCAGCGTGTACGTCACCGCCTGCGACATGCCGGGCAGCATCCCGCCGAAATTCAGGACGTGCTTCCCGGGGGCCAGCGGGCGCAGCATGACGTAGTAGCCGTTGGCGGCGGACGGGAACATTTGCACCCTCGGTTCCGCGAGCGCCCCCATGTCGAAGCATTCCGTCGTCACCTGCCGATGGCCTTCGAGTCCCTCCATGCGGCGGCCGTCCAGCTCGAGTACCAGGTTGGACGGCTGATCCGTGATCGACTTGGCGCTTTGAATGAAGGATGCGCAGCATTCCATGCACGCGGCGGCCCTCGTGGACGGCATCACCACGTAGTTGATGATCGGGAAGAACAGGTACTTGTCGCGCGGCACGGTGCAGGTCCGGATCGTCCGCTGCGTACCGTAGGTCCCTGCCAGGAACCAGACCGGGCCGTTCTGCTTGAGATGACAATTCCCTCCAGTACGGTCGGCGATCGGGCTCTCGGCGTGATTGAAAGAGCCAGCCCACTGCCACCAGGCTTTGGACCAGTCGGCTTGAGAAATATTGCCGACAGACTCGGCCGGCGGAACGGCCATGTCCTGAGCAACGGCTGGGGATACGAGAGCAAGGAAAGCAGCAAGAAGAAAGACCAGGCGAATGGATCTCATCCCGCAGTTGGCACGCATGGCCATCAGCCTTCGACCGGAAGAACGTGGATACGGTACTCGTGGACGAGCTTGCGCCTGCGCACCGGATCATCGAGTTCCATGCGGAAGACATCGGCGGGACGGATACCGCCCTTGGCGGCGAGGGTGCCGCAGAACATCGCCCAGCCGGCCGGGATCTGGCCGTGGCGGGAGAGGAGATCCTCGGGCGAGCGCATCGCCGTGACCGGGCCTTCCTGATAGAGCTTGCCGTCCGCCCAGGAGCGCAGCATCAGCTTGTCCCAGTGCGGCTTCACCTCGTCGTAGCTCCACGCGTCCTTGGCGATCGGTTTCCCGCAGAGCTGCTTCGAGAGGGAGACGCCGATGGCCTCGGCCTTGCGATCGGTGTGGTCGGAACCGACGGTGACCCACAGGCCGTCGGGCTTGGAGAGGAGTACAAACTCGACCTCGCCGCTCGTCTCCGGCCCCGACACCTGGATCGCGTTCGCATAGGTGATAAGCGACGCAGCGACGCGGTAGAAGATCGGCGTGGTCTTCGGCGGCTTCACGCCGATCTCGGCCAGCTCCATGATGTGCTTCTTCAGTTGCGCTTCATCGCGCCCGGTCCAACCGGCGATGACGACGTTGCTGAACTCCATCACGCTACCTTCCGCATCGCTGCTGCTTCGGGGACGTCGTAGCCCGCCATCAGGTCGTCGACGACCTTGTGGTAGTCGGTCCACGGCGCCTCGCGGAAGCTGTGGTTGCGAACGATGAAGGACGCGCCGGCGTAGAACTTCTCGTACTGCAGGTGCCGCCCGGCGAACTCGGAGCCGATCAGGTCCCAGGCGAGCTTGTAGAGCTTCATCCGCTCGAGCGCGGGGAGCTGCGGCGTCTGCCAGTACTTCTCGAACAGCTCGCGCAGCTTCGGGTCGTGCATCACGGTCACGTCGGCGGGCATCTGGAAGACGCCGCCGCCGACCAGCTCGCGCAAGGCATCGATGATCGACGAGTGGCTTTCGGTGCACCAGTTGAGGGCTGCGTACATGTAGCGCCGGTTGTAGGTCTTGTACCCGGCCGGCCAGTCCTCGGCGTCCTGCAGCTGCCCGGCGATCATGCCGCCGAGCGCCGCCTCGAGGGCGGCGAAGCGCCCGAGCACCTCGCGCACCGCCGGCACCTCGTTGGCGCCGGAGGAATGCGCGATCTTGCTCGCCAGGCCGACGATGAGCTGCATCTTGGCGTGGAAGCGCACATTCGACTGGTGGTTGCCGTAGCAGTGCCCGGCGGTGCGGATGTAGATCTCGCGCGCCAGGATCGCGTCCATGTGCACGAACACGCGCTCCCACGGCACCTTGACGTTGTCGCACATCACCATCGAGTCGGTCTCGTCGAAGCGCCAGGCGAGCGGATTGTCGAACTCGCAGCGCGCGTGCAGCTCGAAGGGCTTGCGCGACCAGAGCGTGACGCCGGGCGTGCCCGCGGGGATGGCGCAGGTGATCGACTCGGCGAGCTGGGTCGGCGCGAGCGGCAGCAGGTTGCCGATCCACAGCTCGTTGGCGAACACCGCGCCGGTGGCGAGCATCTTCATGCCCGAGACGACCAGGCCGTCGTCGTCCTCGCGCACCACGCGCAGCGACGGCACCGGCAGATTCTTGCTCTGGTAGAACTCGGGGTTCCTCGCCGCCTGCGGCGGCAGCACGGCGTAGACGCCGTAGAGATCCTCGCGGCGCATTTTCTCGTAATACGCGCGCAGGTTCTTCTCGTACTTGCCGAAGACCGAGGGATTCATGGCCATGCCGGTGACGAAGCTCGCCACGTGATCGGGCGAGCGGCCGAGCAGGCCGTGGCTCATCCGCGCGATCGCGCGGTGCAGCCGGGTGCGCTTCTCCAGGTCCTCGCGCGTCTTCGCCCTCAGGAAGTAGGCGCTGTACTTCTCCTTCTTCTCCTCGTACGAGAAGTCGGCGCTGGCGCGCTTCATGTCGTAGATGGCGGCGATCGAGCGGGCGCCGTTGCGGAAAGCCGGGTGCGCGGTGACGTCGTCGACGCGCTCCGAGCCGATGTAGACGACGCGGCCGTCGCGCAGCGACTCGAGGTGCTCAGCGCCGGTCTTCAGCATGGCTCGCCCCGGACGTTTCGTAATAGTGGATCTCGTGCAGGATGCAGCCGCCGCGGGACGTGAACGGGCCGTGGTGGGCGCCCGGCGGCCGGCAGGCATAGGTCGAGGCGAAGCACTGCTGCCCGCCCTTGCCCTGCTTGTCGTTGCCGACGACGAGGTCGCCCTGCACGACGTAGACCTCTTCCCAGTGGTCGTGCACGAACGGCTCGGTGGTGAAGGCCCCGGCGTCGATCTTGAGCAGCCGCGTGCGGCTACCTCTCTTCGCTTTTTCGTCCAAGTCGGAGGCGAGGATCTTCTGCGAGAAGCCCGGCGGGTAGCCCGGCACCTGCTGCCAGCCGCCGGCAAGATCGACCTTGACGAATTCCAGGTGTTGCTTCGGTTTCATGGCCATACCTCCTCGCTCCTCATCGCCTGATGCGTCACCGTGCCCTCGAACGTCATGAAGCGCTTGAAATCCTCCCGCGCCGCGGCCCTTTCGGGCGAGGCGAACGCCTTGTTCATCGCCGCCTCGCTGTCGAACTCGAGCTGCGCCATCAATACCGCCTTGCCGCGATTCACCGGAAACGGGTCCTGCCACTCGAGCGGCGTGTGCATGACCATGCGCCGCAGCCCGGGCCAGCGCGCCACCATCGGCACGTGCACGTCGCGGTAGCGGCGCAGGAACGCCTTCAGGTCCCCGGCCTCGATGTCGTAGCGCACGAAATACGACACGCTCACGCCGCCTCCTGCTTCAGGTAGTCGAGCAGCGCCACGGCCCGGTCGCCGTCTGCGACCAGCTCCGCGGCGAGCGTGCGCAGCACACGAAAGCGCTTCGCGTCGAGGGACGCGAAGAGCACATCGTTGATGCGCCGCTGGTACGGGGCGAGCCGCTCAAGCAGCGCATCGGACTTCGCGTTCATTTGCAGCAGGACTCTCCTGCCGTCCGCGGGGTCCGACGCCTTCTCGAGAATGCCTTGCGCAACGAGCTTGTTGGCTTCGATGGTGATGAACGCGCCGGAGCGGTGAAGCCGCGCCGCCACCTCGCCGATCGAGAGGCCCTCGGCGCGCGACACCAGCATCAGGATCTCGTACTGCACCCCGGAGATGCCGGCGATGGCGGCGAACGCGTCGCGGCACGCGTCGAGCTTGTGGCCGTAGGCGATCAGGTCGTGGATCAGCAGCCGGAACTCGGCGTCCGACCCGCCGGTCAGCAGCGCCCTGCGGGAAACCGTGTGCGGACGGCCGCGCTTGCGGGACATGGCGGACGATTCTCGACCGCCCAACTACCTTTGTCAATTAGCTTTCTTGGAAAAGAGCTTGAGCAGATCCGCGGCCGGCATCGGCCGGGCGAAAAGGAAGCCCTGCGCCCGCTCGCAGCGCAGCAGGCGCAGGAAGTGCGCCTGCTCCTCGGTCTCGACGCCCTCGGCCACCACCGTGAAGCCGAGGCTGTGCGCCATCTCGATGATGGTGCGCACGATGGTCGCGTTGCTCGGGTCCTTGTTGACGTCGGCGACGAACGAGCGGTCGATCTTCAGCGCCCCGACCGGGAAACGCGTCAGGTACGCGAGGCTCGAGTAGCCGGTGCCGAAGTCGTCGATGGCGATGCGCATGCCGGCGTCGCACAGCGAGCGCATGACGCGGATCGCGTGGTCGGGATCGACCATCAGCTGGCTCTCGGTGATTTCCAGCTCGATCAGCGACGGATCGATCCCCGTCTCGGACACCACGGCCTTGAGCCGCGCGTCGAGGTCCTGCAGGCGGAACTGGCGCGCCGACAGGTTCACCGCCACCGGGCCGACCGCGAAGCCGGCCGCCTGCCAGGCCTTGAGGTCCTCGCAGGCGCGCTTCAGCACCCACTCGCCGACCGGCACGATCAGGCCGGTCTCCTCCAGCACCGGGATGAACTCCGCCGGCGAGACCAGGCCGCGCTCGGGATGCCGCCAGCGCAGCAGCGCCTCGGCGCCGTGCGGCCGCCGGTCGGCGAGCTCGTACTTCGGCTGGTAGTAGAGGACGAACTCTTCCCGCTCGAGGGCGCGGCGCAGCTCGACGCCGAGCTGCGCGCGGCTGCGTGTGCGCTGGTTGATCTCGGCGGTGAAGAACTGGAACGTGTTGCGGCCGGCCTGCTTGGCGCGGTACATGGCGGCGTCGGCCGCGCCGATCAAGGTCTCGGCGTCGGCGCCGTCGCCGGGATAGGCGGCGATGCCGAGGCTGGCGCTGACGAATACCTCCTGGCCGTGGATCTCGAACGCCGCGCCGAGCCGGTCGATGACCTTCTGCGCCACCAGCGCGCCGTCCTCCGGCCGCGCCATGTCGGCGAGGACCACCGCGAACTCGTCGCCGCTGATGCGCGCCACCGTGTCGCCGGGGCGCACGCAGGCCTGCAGGCGCACCGCCACCTCCTTCAGGAGCTGGTCGCCGCCGGCGTGGCCGAGGGTGTCGTTCACCGTCTTGAACTCGTCGAGATCGACGAACAGCACGCTCAGGCTGGCGTTGCGGCGCTTCGCCAGCACGATCATCTGCGAGAAGCGGTCGGCGAGCAGGGCCCGGTTGGGCAGGCCGGTGAGGGAGTCGAACTGCGCGAGGAAGGCGAGCCGGCTCTCGCTGTCGATGCGCTGCAGGCCGGCCGAGAGCACGCTCGCCGCGGCCTCGACGAAGTTGAGCGCGTCGGTCGCGAAAGCGCTGGCGGCGCGGTAGCAGACGCACAACGCGCCGCGCGCGTTGCGCTCGCCGCGCACCGGAATCACGGCGGCGCTGTGCAGCCCCGCCGCCCAGTCGAATTCGAGCTCGCTGCCGTCGACCACCAGCGCCCCGCCGGAGCGCAGCACCCGCTGCACCGGGTTTGCTTCGCCGCAGTTCACTGCCGCCCCGTCCCTGCCCTCGCCCGCGCCCACCAGCGCGTGCAGGACCAGCTCGGCGCCGCCCGTGCCGCGCTCGAAGTAGGCGACCGCGTCGGCCGCCAGGCCTTCGAGCACGTTCTGCACCGCCTCGCGCACCAGCTCGCCCGGCTCGCGCTTGGCGAGCGCCGACTGGCCGAAGCGCGCGACCCGCTCCTGGTGCCGGACATACTGCGCCTGGCGCTGCTCGGCGCGCTTGCGCTCGGTGATGTCGCGCGAGATGGAGACCACGATCCAGCTCTCGCCGGCGCGCAGCGCCCGGCGGTGCAGCTCGGTCCAGCGCCGCGCACCGTCCTTCGAGGCGTACGAGCTCTCGCTGCGCGTTCCGGCGCTGCCCTGGGCGATCACCGCGTCGTATTCCGCCTCGATGGCCGCGCGCGGCGTCTGCAGCAGATCGTGGGGCCCCATCTCGAGCAGTTCCGCACGCGTGCGGCCGGTGCCGCGGCATGCCGCCTCGTTGACGTCGATGAAGCGCATGGTGGCGCGGTCGGTCAGGTAGATCGCATCGAGCGACATGTCCATCGCCGCGCGGAACCGGCGCAGCTCCTCCTCGTCGCGCCGCTGCCGGGTGATGTCGCGCGAGGTGCCGCGGTAGCCGGCGAAGCGGCCGCTGTCGTCGAACACCGGCTCCCCGTCGACGCTGACGTAGAACACGGCGCCCGAGCGCACCCGGTATGAATACTGGATGTTGCGGAACGACTCGTGGCGCTCGAGCGTTGCGCGATGCGCGGCCCAGTCGACCGAGCCGCCGACCATGCCGGGCAGGTCCCAGATGCACTTGCCGATGATCAGAACGCCCGGCGAGTAGCCATCCGCGGAGCCCTTGCCCTCGAATTTGGTGAAGCGGAACTCGGTGTCCTGCTCCCAGTACCAGTCGGAGGACAGGTTGGTCAGGCCGCGGAAGCGCGCCTCGCTCCTGCGCAACGCTTCGTCGGCGGCGAGCCGCTCGCTGATGTCGCGCAGGATGGCGACGATGATCCAGCGCTCGCCGATGCGCACGGCACGGCGCAGGACCTCGGTCGGGATAGCCCGCCCGCTGCGGTGGAGCTGGACGCTCTGCAGCCGCGTCGTCTCGCCGCTGGCGATCATCTCGTCGTAGTTGCGCTCGAGATCCGCGCGGCTCAGCGGCGTCACGTCGAGCGGCCCGACGCGCAGCAGCTCTTCGCGCGTATAGCCCAGGTTCTGGCAGGCGGTGGCGTTGGCGTCGACGTAGCGCAGCGTCTCGCGGTCGACCAGCAGGATCATGTCGGCCGACGTGTCCATGGCGGCGCGGAAGCGGCGCAGCTCGTCCTCGTCGCGGCGGCGGCTCGCTTCGATCTCCTTGCGCTGCAGGAACTGGCCGATCTGGCTGCCGATGACGCGGATCGCCTGCAGGAGCTGGTGCTCGGGCTGCCGCACGTCCCGGCTGTTGAAGATGAGCACGCCGATGGTCCGGCCGTCGGCGATGACGGGGAAGACGAATGCGCCGTGCATCCCGCTGTCGCGGGAGAGCGAGACGGTCGCGACGCGCGGGTCGTCGCGCATGTCGGCGATCCAGAGCGGCTCGCCGCTCAGCCAGACACGGCCGACGAGGCCGGTACCGAAAGCGAAGGATGCCTCGCGCGAAGCGTCGAGATAGCGCCGCACGGCCGCGTCCTCCACGCCCCAGCCGACGCTGAAGCGCAGCGCCCTGGCCTCCAGGTCGGGACGGAAATAGCGGCCTGCCTCCCAGCCCTCGGCGTCGCAAACGGCGCGGATCAGCCCGCGTAGCGCGTCGTCGACGTCGTTCGCCTCGGCGAGCGAGCGCGTCACCGAGTGCTCGAGCTCGCGCAGCTGCGCCGCCCGCTTGCGCTCGGTGATCTCCTTGCCGATGCCGCGGTAGCCGCGGAACGTTCCCGCCTCGTCGAAGAACGGCTCGCCGCTTACCGTCACCCAGACCTTCTCGCCCGCCTCGTTGACCCGGCCGAGCTCGAGGTCGAGAAAAGGCTCGCGCGCCGCGAGCTTCGCGCGATGCGCTTCCCAGCCCGCCTCGGTCATGTTGAAGTAATGCTGGTCCCAGCGGCGCTTGCCCAGCATGTTCTGCCGGCGCCAGGCATTGAGCGATTTCGGCCCGGAATCGGACAGGGCGGTGAAGCGGTGCTCCTCGTCCTGCTCCCAGTACATGTCGGAGGAAAGCCCGGTCAGGCTGCGGAAGCGCTGCTCGCTCTCGGCCAGCTTGCGCTTGGCCGCGCGCCGCCGCTTATTGGCGCGGAAGTTCTCCAGCGCGAAGGCGATGTTGTCGGCGAGCCGCTGCAGCAGCGCAGTCAGCTCGTCGCCGAAGGCGCCGCGCTGCGCGTGCTGCAGGCCGAAGACGCCGAACAGCTCGCCCTCGACGTGCAGGGGAAACACTGCCGCCGAGCCGACCTCGTACGCACCGGCTCGACCGACGACGCGCGGATCGGCGCTGTAGTCATTGCTGATCGCCGGTTGCCCGGTGCGGCAGGCTTCGCCGATCAGGCCCTTGCCCGCGAGATCGTTGGCGTCGAACGTAGGGCGCACCGGATGCACCAGCTCGGCGGCGCGGCCGCTCACCGCGGCGCGGCTCAAGGTCTTGGTCCGCGGGTCAATGACGAACACGGTGCCGATCAGGAAGTTGCCCGCCTCGACCGCGATCTGGCAGGCGCGCTCGAACACTTCCTGGGAGGCCTTCGCGCGCAGGATCGCCTCGTTGGCGGCGCCGAGCGCCCGGTACATGCGGGCCAGCCGCGCGGCGGCGTCCTCGGCGCGCTTCCTCTGCAGGAACTGGCCCACCTGGCTGCCGATGACATGCGCCGCCTGCAGGAGACGCTCGTGAGGCGGGCGAACCTCGTGGGCGTTGAACATCAGCACGCCGATCGCGCGGCCGCCGGCCGTGACCGCGAAGCCGAAAGCGCCGCGCATTCCGGAATCGGCGCCGAACACGCGCTGCGCCGCCCGTGCATCGCGGCGCATGTCGGCCACCCAGATCGGCTCGCCCGACTGCCAGACCTGGCCGCTCAGCCCCTTGCCGGGCTCGAAAGTTACCCCCCGCGCGGCCTCGATCAGGGCCTCGAGTCCCGACCCCGGCGCCGTCCACGCCTCGAGCAGGCGCAGCACGCTGCCGTCGCCGGCGTCGTAGTAGCGGCCGCAATCCCACATCTCCGTCTCGCAGATGGCGCGCAGCACGCCTTGCACGCCCTCCGCATCGCTGCCCGCGTCGGCGAGGCCGCGCGTCACGCGATGCTCGAGGCTCTTGAGGCGTTCCTCGAGCTTGCGCGCCGTGATATCCCGCCCGATGCCGCGGTAGCCCGTGAAACGCCCGGCGGCATCGAATATCGGCTCGCCGGAGAGCGACAGCCAGACGCTGGCGCCGTCGCTCCCGGGCCGCTCCATCTCGAAGTCGTGGAACGGCTCGTGGCGCTCGAGCTGCGCGCGGTGGCTCGCCCACGCTGCCGCGTCGAGGTTCAGCGCCGGCTGGTCCCAGCGGCGGCCGCCGAGGTACTTGGTCGGATCGAGGCCGAGCTTGTCGATGCTCGACATGAAGGTCAGGCGGAATTCGCTGTCCTGCTCCCAGTACCAGTCCGAGGAGAGCGCGTTCAGGCTGCGGAAGCGCTCGCTGCTTTCGTGAAGCGCCTTCTCGGCGGCGATGCGCTCCCGCACATCGCGCGAGATGGCGGCCATGATCCATCCGGACCCCGAGCGCAGCACGCGCCGCGTCGACTCGAACGGCAGGAGCGTACCGTCCTTGCAGCGGTAGTGGCTGCTCATGCCGCTGGCGTGCGAGGGATCGGCGATGAACTCGTCGTAGGCCTTCTCCAGCTGCTCGCGGCTGAAGAGCAGCACGTCCTGCGGCCCCATCGCCAGCAGCTCCTCGCGGCTGTAGCCGAGCAGCGTGCAGGCGGTGCGGTTCACGTCGACGAAGCGCATGGTCGCGCGGTCGACGAGGACGATGATATCGGCCGAATCGTCCATCGCCAGCCGGAAGCGCTGCAGCTCCTCGTCGGCGCGCTTGCGCCCGGTGATGTCGTGGGCAATGCCGCGATAGCCGCGGAACGCACCCTTCGCGTCGTAGATCGGCTCGCCGCTCGCGGTGAGGTGGCGCACCTCGCCGTCGTCGCCGCGCCGCGAGTACTCGAAGTCCCGGAACGGCTGGCGCGCCTCGAGCTGGCGGCGGTGCTCGTCCCAGCTCGCCGAGACCGGCGTCAAGCCCGGGATCTCCCAGCGGCGCTTGCCGATCGCCCGCCGCGGATCGCCCGATTTCTCGCCGACCCGGCCCTCGATGCGGGTGAAGCGCAGCTCCTCGTCCTGCTCCCAATACCATTCGGACGAAAGCTTGATCAGGCTGCGGAAGCGCTCCTCGCTCTCGCGCACCAGGCTGAAGGTGTTGGCCTGGATCGACGCCAGCCGCACCAGCCGTTCGAGCGAGGCGGCGCTGAGGTTGTCCTTCGACACGAAGTCGTACGCGCCGCCGTCGAGCGCGCCGGCACGCACCGCCGGGTCCTGGTCGCCGGAGAGAACGAGGATCGGCTGGTCCCCCGCCCGCGATAGCGCACCGAGCGTATCGAGGCCTTTGCTGTCGGGCAGGTTCAGGTCGGTGACGACCAGGCCGAAGGGTTCGGCGGCGAGCTTCTCCAGCGCCGCTCGCAGCGACCCGGCGACCTCGAGGCGCGCCTGCACCCAGGGCATGCGGCGCAGCTGGGCGCGCACCAGCTCTGCGAACGTCGTGTCGTCCTCGACGAGCAGGATGCTCACCGCCTCGCGCCACTGGCGCCGGCGGGTTACGTACTTCTCGTTGTCCACGCCCTTGTAGGTTGCCTCAACACGAGCCCCTCCGCTGTCGGGAATTCCCTACAACTGCCGCGAAAACCCAGTCCTAACAACTCCTTACCGCTTGCGAGGCTTCGCCCGGCGACGAGGCGCGGCCTTGGCCGTGGCCCGGTCGAGGTGCGCGGTGAAGTCCGCGGCGGCCATCGGATGCGCGAACAGGAAGCCCTGCGCCTGCTCGCAGCCGAGCTTGCGCAGGAAGTCGGCCTGCCCGCCGGACTCCACGCCCTCGGCGACCACGGTGAAGCCGAGGGTGTGCGCCATGTCGACGATGGTGCGCACGATCGTGGCATCGGCCTCGTCGGAGAGCACGTGCGCGACGAACGAGCGGTCGATCTTGAGCGCGGCGAGCGGGAAGCGCGTCAGGTACGCGAGGCTCGAGTAGCCGGTGCCGAAATCGTCGATCGCGACCCGCAGACCCGCCTTGCTGAGCGCGCGCAGCACGCGCGTCGCGTGCTCGGGATCGTGCATCAGCTGGCTCTCGGTGATTTCGAGCTCGATCAGCGCTGGCGCGATGCCCGCGGCGTCGACGATCGAGCGGATCCTCGCGTCGAGGTCCTGCTGGCGGAACTGGCGCGCCGAGAGGTTGACCGCCACCGGCATCACCTTGCGGCCCGACGCCTGCCAGGCCCTGATGTCGCGGCAGGCGCGCTCCAGCACCCACTCGCCGACCGGTACGATCAGGCCGGTCTCCTCCAGCACCGGGATGAACTCCACCGGGGCGACGCTGCCGCGCTCGGGATGATTCCAGCGCAGCAGCGCTTCGGCGCCGCTCGGCTGGCCGCTCTCCAGGTCGATCTTCGGCTGGTAGGCGAGCGAGAATTCGTTGCGCTCCAGCGCCCGGCGCAGCTCGGCGCCGAGCACGGCACGGGCGCGGGTGCGCTGGTTGATCTCGGCGGTGAAGAACTGGAAGGCGTTGCGGCCGGCCTGCTTGGCGCGATACATCGCCGCGTCGGCGGCGCCGAGCAGCGCCTCGGCATTGTCGCCGTCGGCCGGGAACGTCGCGATGCCGATGCTGGCCGTGACGAACACCTGATGGTTGCGGATGGCGACGGCTTCGCCGAGCTTGTCGATGATCTTCTGCGCCACCAGCGCCGCGTCGTCGGCCCGCGCCAGGTCGCCGAGGATGACCGCGAACTCGTCGCCGCTGATGCGCGCCACGGTGTCGCCCTGGCGCACCGAGAGCAGCAGCCGGCGCGCGGTTTCCTTCAGCAGCTCGTCGCCGGCGGCGTGGCCCTGGGTGTCGTTGACCAGCTTGAAGTCGTCGAGGTCGATGAACAGCACCCCGAGCGGCGCGCCGCGCCGCATCGCCAGCACGATCATCTGCGCAAAGCGGTCGCTGAGCAGGGCGCGGTTGGGCAGCCCGGTCAGCGGATCGAACTGCGCGAGATAGGCGAGGCGCGCCTCGCTGTCCAGGCGATGCAGCGCGGCCGAAACCATGCTCGCCGCCGCGCCGAGGAAGCGCAGCTCCTCGGGGCCGAAGGCGCGCGGCTGCTCGGCGAGCGCGCACAGCGCGCCGCGCGCGCCGCGGTCGCCGGGCACCGGCACGATCGCGGCCGCCTTGTAGCGGGCCGCCCACGGGAACGGCAGCGGCTCGTCTTCGCTCCACGGCGGATTGACGACCAGCGGCTGGGCATCTTCCAGCACGCGCCCGAGCGCGCTTTCGCGACGGCAATTCGCCACGCTCGTCTCCGGCACCGCCTCGGCAAGGCCGTCGACGCGTCTCAACACTGCCTCGCCGGGCGTCGCGCCGCGCTCGACGTAGGCGACCACGCCGCCGCTCATCCCCTCGAGCACGCTCTGTACCGCCTGCTCGAGCAGCTCGGCGGCGTCGCGCTTGGCGAGCGCGCTCTGGCCGAGGCGCGCGATCTTCTTCTGGTAGCGGGCATGGGTGGCGCGGCGCTTCTCGGCGCTGCGCCGCTCGGACAGGTCGCGTGAATTGACCACCAGCACCCTGCCCTGCGGCGTGTCGATGATGCTGCGCCGGCTCTCCACCGGGAAGGTGCTGCCGTCCTTGCGCCGGTACTCGCTGACCACGGTGTTGCTGCGCTCGGGCGAATCCAGCAGGGCCGCGATCTCGGCCCGCAGGCTCTCCGGCGTGATGCCGCTGCGCATGTCCGTGGCACGCAGCGTGAGCAGCTCGTCGTACGTATAGCCGAGCTCGGTGCAGACGGTCTCGTTGAAGTCGAGCAGCGCGCCGTCGCGCAGGCGAAACAGGAACACCATGTCGGCGGACGAGTCGAGCGCGGTGCGGAAGCGCTGCAGCGCCGCCTCCCTTTCCTTGCGCTCGGTAATGTCCTCGAGCACCGAAATCTCGTGCAGCGGCGCGCCGCCCGCGTCGCGCGCCAGCGCCACGGTGAGAGCGACCCACAGCATCGAGCCGTCCTTGCGAAAGTAGCGCTTCTCGAAGCGCGCCGACGGCAGCTCGCCGCTGCGCATGCGATCGCGCTCGGAATCGGTGACGTCGCGATCGTCGGGATGCGACAGATCCTTGACCGAGCGCCCGACCAGCTCGGCCTCGGCGTAGCCGAGCATCTCGCACAGGCGGCGGTTGACGCGCAGGAACCGGCCGTCGAGCGCAACGTGGGCGATGCCGGTCGCGGCCAGCTCGAAGGTCTCGCGGAAGCGCGCCTCGCTCTCGCTCAGCGCGCCTTCCGCCTGCTTGCGCTGCAGGAACTGGCCGACCTGACTGCCGATGACGCGCGCCGCCTGCAGCAACCGCCCGTCGGGCGAGCGCACCTCCCGGGCGTTGAACAGGAGCACGCCGATCGAGCGCCCGCCGGCGGTCACCGGAAAGGCGAACGCCCCGCGGATGCCAGACTCGGGCGCGAAGACGCGCGGGCGCGCGCGTGGATCGCTCCGCACGTCGGCGATCCAGATCGGCTCGCCGGCCTGCCAGACGTGGCCGGCAAGGCCGACGCCGGGCTCTATGGTGATGTCGCGCGCGGCCTCGACCAGCTTCTCCAGTCCCGAGCCCGGCGCGGTCCAGGACTCGACCAGGCGCAGCACGCCGGCGCCATCCGCGCCGAGGTAGCGGCCGCAGTCCCATTGCTCCGACTCGCAGATCGCGCGCAGCACGGCCCGCAGCGCTGTCGCCTCGGTATCGGCCTCCGCGAGGCAGCGCGTGACGGCGTGCTCCATCGCCTTCGAGCGCTCCTCGCGACGGCGCTCCGTCGTGTCGCGGCCGACGCCGCGGTAGCCGAGGAACTCTCCTTGCGCGCCGAACATCGGCTCGCCGCTCAAGGCGCGATAGCGGCGCTCGCCGTCGGCATCGACGCGCTCGATCTCGAAGTCGTGGAACGGCAGCCGCGCCTCGAGCGCCGCGCGGTGCGCAGCCCAGCCCGCCTCGTCGGGGCGGATCGAAGGCCGGTCCCATCGCGTCCTGCCGATCACCGGGTCACCCGTCGGTCGGTACTTCTGGTCGCGCGTGGTGTGCACCACCCGGTGCTCGGCGTCGGTCTCCCAGTAGAAGTCGGAGGAAAGCGCGACCAGGCTGCGAAAGCGCGCCTCGCTCTCCCGCAGCGCCTCCTCGGCCTGCTTGCGCGCGGTGATGTCGTCGAACACCGCGATCTCGTATTGCGGCTTGCCGGCGGCGTCGCGCTGCAGCGTCACCGTGAACGTCACCCACACTACCGCGCCGTCCTTGCGCAGATAGCGCTTCTCCAGGCGCACCGCATCGATCTCGCCGGCGTAGAGCTGCGGGCGCTGCTCGTTGATGACGTCGAGGTCGTCCGGGTGCGAAATCTGCCTGCCGGTGAGCCCGAGCAGCTCGCTCTCGGCGTAGCCGAGGATCTCGCACAGCCGGCGGTTGACGCGGATGAAGCGCCGGTCCATGCCGATGTGCGCGATCCCCGAGGCCGCCAGCTCGAAGGTGCGCCGGAAGCGCGTCTCGCTCTCGCGCAGCGCCTGCTCGACGCTGGTGCGCTCGCGCTCCGCGCGCTTCTGCACCGTGACGTCGCGTGTGATGCCGAGCACCAGGCGCTCGCCGCTCGCCTCGTCCTGCAGCGGCACCATGTGCGTGTGCAGCCAGCGCCGCCCGCCCTTCAGCCCGACCACCTCGAACTCCATGCTGCCCTCGCCGCCGTCGGCGACGCGCCGCACCAGGCCCTGGAACGCTTCGCGCTGGTCCGGGACCACCAGCGGGAAGACGCAGTGGCCGCGTACCGCGTCGAGGCTCTCCGCCTCGACCATCCGCAGGCCGGCCGGGTTCATCTCGATCAGGTTGCCCCTGCGGTCGAGGACCTTCACGCATTCCGGCTCGGCATCGACGATCGCCTGCAGCCGCGCCTGGCTGCGCCGCAGCGAGCGCACCGTGTCGGCCTGCACCGCCGCCAGCCGCACCAGCCGCTCGAAGGAGCTCTGGCTGAGCTGCGCCTTGTGCATGAAGTCGTAGGCGCCGCGCGCCAGCACTGCCTCGCGCAGGTCCGACTCGTTGTCGCCGGTAATGACGATGACCAGCGCGTTGCTGCCCTGCATGGCGTCGAGGGTGGCGAGGCCTTTCGAGTCGGGCAAATGCAGGTCGACGATCAGCAGGTCATAGGCACCGCGGGCGAGATGCACGCGCGCCTCGGCGAGCGTGGTGGCGACGTCGAGCCGCAATTCCAGGCCGCGCACGCTGCGCAGGTACTGGGCGACGATCTCCGCGCAGGTCCGTTCGTCCTCGAGCAGCAGGACGCGGACGGCATTGGATAGCTCGGCGGGGCCCGACGGCAGAAGCACGCTTTCCTCCCGGTAGGAGGATACCGCGCCTTCAACTCCCGGGAACGATTCCCGGCGCCAGCCGCGAGCAAAATTCGGCAATATCGCGCGGTCGCGTCCACCACACGCGTGCCGCCCGCGCATGGCCCAGGCAGTGCTTGAGCGCGGCGCGCAGCCGCCGCAGGCGGAATGGCTGGCCAAAAACGTAGGTGTGCACTGACACGTTCATGACCAGCGGGTGGCGCTGGCACTGCTCGATCATCTCGTCGAACTGGTCGACGATCATTTCACAGAAGTCCGCCGCGTCCTGCTTGCGGTGGATCACCACCTGCGAATCGTTGAGCTCGATCGGATACGGCACCGAGAGGATCGGCCCGGCGCGCGTTTTCAGCCAGACCGGCTGGTCGTCCATCGGCCAGTCCATGACGTAGCGGTAACCCGCCTCCTTGAGGAGGTCGAGCGTGTTCGCCGTCTCGTACGCACCCGATCCCAGCCATCCGGCCGGCGGTGCGCCCTCGTGCCGCGCGATCGCCTCGGTCACCTCGCGGATCAGGCGCTCCTCATCGGGCTGCCACAGGCCTCTCAGGTTCTCGGCGTTGGTACGGCCATGCGCCACCACCTCGTCGCCGCGCTTGCGGATCGCCGCCATGACCTGCGGCGCGTAGTCGTAGACCAGCGTGTTGGTGTTGTGCGCGACGGGCAGCTTCAGCTCGTCGAAGAGCTCGAGCAGGCGCCAGATGCCGATGCGGTTGCCGTAGTCGCGCCAGGCGTAGTTGCGGTGCGTCTGCGGCTCGCCGGTCTTCGCCGGGTCGTGGCCGAGCCCGGCGCCGAAGGCGAACCACTCGACGTTGGTGGTCAGCACGAAGGCGAGGCGCTTCCCCTCCGGCCAGCTGTAGTCCTTCCGCTCCGGTAGCGGCGCGAATTCATAGCGCGCGTGCTGCGGCAGCAGGGGTTTCAGTCGACTTTCGCTCCCGAAGCCTTCACCACCGGGCCGAGCTTGGCGATCTCGGCCGCGGTCCGCTTCTCGAACTCCTCCGGCGACATCGCGAGCGGATCGGCGCCGATGTTCTGCCACACCGGCTGCATCTCGGGCGCGTGCACCGCTCTCGCGAATTCGGCGTTGATCCGCCTCACCAAGGCGCGGTCCATGCCCTTGGGCGCGAGGATGCCCGAGTAGAGCACGATCTCGAAATTCGGCAGGCCCGATTCGATCATGGTCGGCACTTCCGGCGCCGCGCCGACGCGCTTCGGCGTCGTCACCGCGAGGGCGCGCAGCTTGCCCGCTTTCGCGTTTGCGATCGCCGGCGGCATGGTGGAGAAGACGAAGGTCACCTCGCCGCCGAGGATCGCAGCGGTGGCGGGATTGCTCCCCTTGTAGGGCACGTGCAGCACTTCCACGCCGGCCGCCGAGCGCAGCATCTCGGCGGCGAGATGGACGATGGTGCCGTTGCCGGAGGAGCCGTAGGAATACTTGCCGGGATTCGCCTTGAGCAGCGCGATCAGGTCCTTCGCGTTCTGCGCCGGGGTCGTGGGATGCACCACCAGCATCAGCGGCGTCGAGGCAACCATCGCCACGAACGCAAAGTCCTTCATCGAATCGTACGGCAGCTTCGCGTACAGGTTGGCGTTGATCGCGTGGGTGGTGATGTCCTGCAGCCAGATGGTGTAGCCGTCGGGCGCGGACTTGAGGATGAAGTCGCCGGCGATGGTGGTGCCCGCGCCGGGCTTGTTGTCGACGATCACCTGCTGGCCGAGCTGCTTCGTCAGCGGAATCGCGATGGCGCGCGCCAGCACGTCGGAGATGCCGCCCGCGGCGAAGCCCACCACGAGGCGGATCGGCTTGTTCGGATAATCTTGAGAAAAAACGCTCGAAGAAAAAAGTGCCAATACGGCAAGCAGTATTCTCACAATTTCATCTCCAGGGCGTAAAGCCCGCCGGCGTGGCGATCGACCGCGAAAACAATCCCGCGGTCGTCGACGAAGACATCGTTGATCTGCGCGGTCGGTCGCGACGAGCCTTCGGGCGTGGGCGGCACGTACCACGCCACCTCGCTCGGCTGATAGGGATCGCGCACGTCGTAGATCCGCACGCCGGCGTTGAAGAAGGTGCCGAGCACGTAGTCCTCCGAGCGCCACGCGCCGCGCACCGGCGGGTTCTCGTGCACGTTGTGCGCGCCGCAGCGGCCGCCGGCATGCAGCAGCGGCTTCACGCCGGTGACGGGCAGCGTCGCGATGCTCACCGGGTTCTTCTCGTCGCGCGCGTCGAGCAGCCAGACGAGCTTCGGCCAGTCGGCGCCGTCGTCCTGCACCGATTCGTCGGTGACCACCAGCAGGTCGCGGCCGAAGAGCGGCAGCACCGTGTGGGCGAAGCCGTTGTAGGGCGGCGAGTTGCGCCAGGTCGAAATCAGCTTCGGCCGCGCGCGGTCGGCGATGTCGAGCACCATGATGCCGCCGTCGAGATAGCCGAGGTAGCAGCGGTCGGGCCGCTCCGGGTAGACGTTGGTGTTGTGGGCGCGGAAGCCGGCGTCGAACTTCTTCGGCAGGCGCGCCGGCGGCGGCGCGGCGTCGCCTTGCATCGTGCCCTCGAGATGCCAGCGGCCGACCGCGACCGGCTTCGACGGGTTGCTTACGTCGAGGATGCGGTAGACCTGGTCGTCTTTCTGGTTGAGCGGCGTCAGCTCCGGGTCGGAGCAGGCGGTGTGCACCGTGACGCCGTCGACGAACCACAGCACGTGGCAGCCGCGCGAGGTCGGGCCCGATGCGTCGAAAAACGAGACCGAGCGCGGCTTCTCCGGCACGCTGATGTCGAACAGCTCCACGCCGGCGGGCTTCAGCCCCGGCTTCGACACCTGGTAGGCGACCGCCATCAGGTCGCCCGAGGTCTCGAGCGAGTTGGAGCGCATCTGCGCGTGCGGCAGGTCGGTCTGCACGACGACCTTCGGCTTGCGCGGGTCGCTGACGTCGACGGCAGTGAAGTTCTTCGGCGCGCTCTCGTGCGCGAGCCAGAGGATGCGGCGGCCGTCGCGCGCGAGCTGCATCGACATGCCCTCGCCCATGCCGCCGTGGCCGTTGAGAGTGTTTTGCGCCAGCAGCTTCATGTTGTGCAGCATCCGCCTAAGATATCATCCGCCACCCATGAGATTGCTCGTCGCCGCAACGCTATCCCTTTGCTGTTTCGCTGCCGCGGCGCAGTCCTGGCCGGCCAAGCCGGTGCGCATCGTCGTCGCCTATCCGCCCGGCGGCGGCATCGACGTGATGGCGCGCCAGATCGCCGAGAAGCTCACGGCGCAATGGGGGCAGACGGTGCTGGTCGAGAACCGGCCCGGCGCCAACACCATCATCGCCGCCGACGCCGTCGCGAAGGCGCCTGCCGACGGCTACGCCATGCTGATGACGACCGACGCCACCTTCTCGATCAACCCGCACCTGTACGCGAAGCTGCCCTACGACGCGGAGCGGGACTTCGTGCCGGTGACGATGCTGGTGCTCCTGCAGCAGCTCCTGGTCGCGCATCCCTCGCTGCCCGCCGACACGCTGCCGGAATTGATCAGGCTCGCGAAAGCGAAGCCGGGCGCCATCCGCTACGCGTCGTACGGCAGCGGCAGCCAGCCGCATCTCTCCGGCGAGATGCTGAAGTACAAGGCGGGGATCGACCTGCTGCACGTACCCTACAAGGGCATCTCGCTCGCGGTGCCGGCCGTCATGGCCAACGAGGTGGAGCTCACCTTTGCCGGCATCGCCACCTCGATGCCGCAGCTGAAGGCCGCCCGGATCAAGGCGATCGCGATCGGCGGCGCGCAGCGCTCGCCGCTGCTGCCCCAGGTGCCGACCTTCGCGGAGCTCGGTTTCCCGGAGGTCGAGACGCACGCCTGGTTCGGCTTTTTCCTGCCTGCCGGTTCTCCCAAAGCGGCCGTCGACAAGGTCTACGCGGACGTGAAGCGCGTCCTTGAAGAGACCGATTTCCGCCAGAAGCAGCTCATCGACAAGGGCTACGAGGTGGTCGGCAGCAGCCCCGCCGAGTTTGCGGCGTACATCAGGAAGGACCGGGAAAGCCGCGGCAGGGCAGTGAAGATCTCCGGCGCAAAAGCCGAGTGAGCGTCGAGACCGTCCACGTCGGCCCGGCGCCGCGCCTTGCGGTCTCGGTCGCGGGCAGCGGCTCGTTGATGCTCTTCCTGCACGGCATCCGCGGCAACCGCGGCAACTGGGCGGCGCAGATCGAGACGTTCTCGAAGCGCTATCGCGCCGCCGCCTGGGACGCCCGCGGCTACGGCGACTCCGACGACTACGCCGGGCCGCTGCAGTTCGATCACTTCAGCGGCGACGTGCTACGCGTCATCGAGCACTTCGGCGTGAAGCAGGCGCACCTGGTCGGGCTTTCGATGGGCGGGCGCATCGCGCGCAACGTCGCGCTGCGCTTCCCCGAGCGGCTCTGCTCGCTGACCCTGGTGAACACCACGCCGGGCTTCGATTCGATGTCGATCGACGAAGTGCGCCGCTTCGTCACCGAGCGCAGGACGCAGACGCCCGAGAGCGTGCGCAAGCTGCTCGGCAGCCGTGCCAGGGCGGGCGCCTTCGACGCGCTATGGCAGAGCGTGTCGACGATGCGCGAGGAGTCCTACCGCAAGACGCTGGAGGCGTCGGTGGCGCAGGACCGCGGCGCGCCGATCGAGAACATCCGCGTGCCGACGCTGGTCGTGTCCGGCGACGAGGACACGGTGTATCCGCCGGCCCTGGCGCGCGACGTGGCGCGCCGCATCCCGGGCGCGGAGCTGGTGATGATCAAGGGCGCGGGCCACCTCGTGAACCTCGAGCGGCCCGGGCGGTTCAACGAAGTGCTGATGGATTTCATCGAAAGACAGGAGCGGAAATCATGAACAACAAGGTTGCGCTCGTCACGGGCGCCGGCACCGGCATCGGCAAGGCGGCGGCGCTCGCGCTTCTCAAGGACGGCTATCGCGTCGCGCTGGTCGGACGCCGCAGGGAGCTGCTCGACAAGGCCGCGGCCGACTCGGGCGCGGCCGAGCGCGCGCTGGTTCTCGCCAGCGACATCACCAGGCCCGAAGTCGTGAAGGAGATCTTCGGCAAGGTGATGGCCAAATGGGGCAGGCTCGATGTCCTGTTCAACAACGCCGGCATGGGCGCGCCGGCGGTGCCGATGGAGGACCTGCCGCTGGAGACCTGGAAGGCGGTGGTGGATATCAATCTCAACGCCATGTTCTTCTGCTGCCAGGAAGCGATCCGCATCATGAAGGCGCAGAACCCCAAGGGCGGGCGGATCATCAACAACGGCTCGATCTCGGCGCACGCGCCGCGGCCGATGTCGGTGGCCTACACCGCCACCAAGCACGCCGTCACCGGGCTGACCAAGTGCATCTCGCTCGACTGCCGCAAGCACGACATCGCCTGCGGCCAGATCGACATCGGCAACGCCGCCACCGAGATGACCGAGCGCATGACCAAGGGCGTGCCGCAGGCGAACGGCACCATGATGGTCGAGCCGCGCATGGACGTCGCGCATGTCGGCGCCGCGGTGTTGCACATGGCCAACCTGCCGCTCGAGTCCAACGTGCAGTTCATGACCATCATGGCCACCAAGATGCCGTTTGTAGGGCGGGGGTAAGCCCTCCTGCGATCGGACGCGGGTAAACTGGGCTGAATCCCACGGGGCGAGGGCCCTTGCGGACAGGAAGCGCCGAGCTGCGGGACTGGATCCGTCAACCGACGGCCTGGGCAATCCTGGCGGTCGGCGTGGTGCTTTCCGCATTCACCTGGCGCTCGCTCACGCTCGAGGTGGACGGCGCGGCGCGCGCCAGCTTCGAGCGCGTGGTGGCCGAAGCGCGCAATACGATCGACGCCCGCGCGCGCGACTACCGCATCGTCCTCTACGGCTTGCAGGGCCTTTTCCACGCCGGCCGCGAGGTCAATCGCACCGGCTTCCACCGCTACGTCGAATCGCTCGGCCCCGAGCGCTCCGCCCGGCTGCGCTCGCTCAGCTACGCCGTCAGCGTGACCGCGGCGGGCAAGAGCGCCTACGAGGAAAGCGTGCGCCGCGACGCAAGCCTGCACGCGGCGGCCTATCCGGCATTCGCCATCAAGCCGCCGGGACAGCGCGAGCGGTACCTGCCCGTCCACTACCTTGAGCCCTTCGCGGGGAACCAGGCCGGCTTCGGCCTCGATCTCTTCGCCGACCCGCTGCGCCGCGAGGCGGTCGAGCGCGCGCGCGACTCCGGCCGCCTGATCGCCTCGGCGCCGTTCAACCTCGTTTCCGCCCCCAACAACACCGGCAGCGCCCTGCGTCTCGCCGTGTATCGCCCCGGCGCGACGCTCGACGGCGTCGACTCGCGCCGCGGCAACTTCGCCGGGGTCGTCAGCCTCACCTTTCGGGTCGCCGACCTGGCGGAGGACGTGGTGTCGCTCCACTCGGGAGCGGGATTGCAGCTGCAGATTTTCGACGACGGCCAGAGGATCTACGACAGCGGCGCCGAATCGGCCGGCGACGCCTTCCTCGCGAGAGTCAGCATCGACGTCGGCGGCCGGCCCTGGCAATTGCAGTTCAGCGCGCCGCCGCAGCGCTTCCGCACCGCGAGCGACGCGGCCCTGCCCTGGCTGGCGCTCTCCGGGGGCCTCGTGATCACCGTGCTCCTGTCCGGACTGGTCGGCTCGTTTGCCACCTCGACGCGCCGCGCGCAGCGCATCGCCGCGACGATCACCGAAGACCTGCGCGAGAGCGAGGCCCGGCTCGCCGAGTCGCAGCAGCGAACGCAGAAGCTGATCGAGACCCTGCCCAACCCGGTCTTCTTCAAGGGCACCGACGGCCGCTACCTGGGCGTTAACCAGGCCTGGGAGCAGTTCTTCGGCACGCGGCGCGAGCAGATCGTCGGCAAGACGGTGTATGAGCTCTATCCGCACGACCGCGGAGTCGCGCAGCGGCTGTCGGCGATGGACACTTTGCTCTGGCAGACCCCGGGTACGCAGGTGTACGAGACGCCGATCACGCTGGCGAACGGCGCGCACCGGGACACCGTCTACTACAAGGCCACCTTTACCGGGCCGGACGGCAAGGTTGCGGGCCTGATCGGCAACATCATCGACGTCACCGAGCAGAAGCGCGCCGAGCGCCGCCTGCGCATGGAGCACGCCGTGACGCGGGTGCTCGCCGAGGCCGAGAGCACCCAGGCCGGCCTGAAAGGCGTGATGCGCGCGATCTGCGAGGCGGAGGGCTGGGACTGCGCCCGGGTGTACCTGATCGACGGGCACGCCGGCGTGCTGCGCTTCAGCGAAGCGTGGGGCATCGACCATGCGGGCGTCACCAATTTCATCGAGCGCACCCGCGACATGGTGTTCTCGCCCGGCCAGGGCCTCGCCGGCCGCGCCTGGCAGACCGGCGAGCCGGTATGGAGCGGCGACATCTCGGCCGACCCGCGCGCCACGCGCCGTTTCGCCTCCGACTACGGCATGCGTGGGTCCTTCGTCCTGCCGGTGGTCTCGGCCGGCAAGACGCTGGGCGTCGTCGCCTTCGCCAGCCGCGTGGTGCGCGAGCCCGACGCGCGGCTGCTCGAGGCGGCGGGCGTGGTCGGCAGCCAGGTCGGCCAGTTCCTGATCCGCAAGCAGGCCGAGGAAGCGGTGCGCTTCGTCGCCACCCACGACGAGCTCACCAAGCTGCCGAACCGCGTCATGTTCGCGCAGCGCCTCGAGCACGCGCTCAGCCAGGCGGCGCGTCATGGCAGGCGCCTGGCGGTGCTGTTCATCGACCTCGACCGCTTCAAGATCATCAACGACACCCTCGGCCACGACGTCGGCGACGCGCTGCTGCGCGAGGTGGCGCGCCGCCTCACCGAAAGCCTGCGCGCGAGCGACACCGTGGCGCGCCTCGGCGGCGACGAGTTCGTGGTGCTGCTCGAGGATCTCTCCGATCCGCTGTACGTCACGGCGGTGGCGCACAAGCTGCTCGCCGCCCTCGCCCAGCCGGTGGTGCTCGGGGGGCGCGAATACCACGTCACCGCCAGCATCGGCGCGAGCGCCTACCCCGACGATTCAGCCGATGCGCAGGCGCTGCTGAAGAACGCGGACATCGCGATGTACCGCGCCAAGGAGCAGGGCCGCAACACTTTCCAGTTCTACTCGGCCCAGCTCAACCTGCACACGGTCGAGCGCCTGACGCTCGAGTCAGGGCTGCGCCGCGCGCTCGAGCGCAACGAGCTGCTGCTGCATTTCCAGCCCCAGGTCGAGCTGCGCAGCGGCCGGATCACCGGCGTCGAGGCGCTGGTCCGCTGGCAGCACCCGGAGCACGGCCTGCTGCCGCCGGGGCGCTTCATCGGCATCGCCGAGGAGACCGGGCTGATCGTGCCGATCGGCAACTGGGTGCTGCAGACGGCGTGCGCCGCGCACCGCGCCTGGCGGCGCCAGGGCCTGCGCTCGGTGCGCCTCTCGGTCAACCTCTCGGCGCGGCAGTTCCTGCACGACCACCTGACCCGCGACATCCGCAGCCTGGTCGGCGACGACGGCTTCGCGCCGGGCCGCCTCGAGCTCGAGATCACCGAGAGCATGGTGATGCACGACCCGAACCGCGCCGTCGCGCTGCTGCACGAGCTGCGGCAGATCGGCGTGCGCGTCTCGATCGACGACTTCGGCACCGGCCACTCGTCGCTCGCCTACCTGAAGCGGTTTCCGATCGACTCGCTCAAGATCGACCGCTCCTTCATCTCCGGCGTGCCGGACGACCTCGGCGACGTCGCGATCACGCACGCGGTCATCGCCATGGCGCACAACCTGGGAATGAAGGTGATCGCCGAAGGCGTCGAGACGCGCCTGCAGCGCGATTTCCTCGCCGCGCAGGGCTGCGACGAATATCAAGGGTACTTCTTCAGCGCGCCGGTGTCGGCGGAGGAACTGCAGGCGCTGCTCTCTCCGCCGGCTAAGCCGAAATCCTCTCGCGCATCCAGCTAGCCGTCCGCACCGCGCCGCCGAAGCTGTAGAGGTGCACCCCGACCACGTTGCCGGCGCCGCGGCTTTGCAGGTAGCCGGCGAGCGCCGCGACCTGCTCCTGCGGGTCGGTGTGCACCACCAGGCGCGCGATACCGGTGCCGAGGTTGCGCAGCGCGCGCAGCGACGTGCTGACCCCGCAGCGCTGGGCGTAGCGCAGCAGCGCGGCCGGATCCGACGGCCCGGCGATGCCGACGTACACGCTCACGCTGGGGGCGCTACGCGCCAGCGCGGAACAGAACTCGACCACGCGCTTCGGCGCGAACGAGAACTGCGTGACGACGTACAGGCCCAGGCCCTGCTCGCGGGCAAGGCGAATTTTGCTTTCAAATGAAGAAGACAGAATCGCAGCTTCGATGCGCGGATGTCCCTCCGGATAGCCCGAGACGCCGATCTCGCGGATGCCGGCTTCGGCGAGCACGCCCTCGCGCAATACGTCTAGGCTGTCCTTGTACGGCCCTTTCGCCTTCGGCTCGTCGCCGCCGATGACCAGCACCCGGTGCACGCCGTACTTTGAGGTTGCTTCCTTCAGAAAAGACTTGAACTCGCCGCGGTCCACGATGCGCCGCGCCGAGACGTGCGGCACGGGATCGAGACCGGCGGCGCGCAGCGCAGCCACCATCTCCAGCGTGCGCGACAACGGCAACCCGGGCAGCGAGGGGATGTAGACGCAGGTGTCCTTCGGCAGCAGCGCCGCGGCCTCCGCGGCGCGGTGCAGCTCGCGCGGCGAGATCTCCAGCGAGCCGCCGCTGACCAGCTCGGCAATGCGCGCCTGGAGGCGCAGCTCAATCGCGCTTGCGGGAAACGACATAGGATTCATCCAGGAACCAGAGGCTGCCGTGCTTCTGCAGCACCTCGCGCGTCGCATCGAGGTAGCTGCTGCCGCGCAGCGCCTCGCCGAGGCGCGCGTCGTCGATCTGCGCGACGTAGATCGCCGCATTCCAGGCGGCGAACAAGGTCGAAGTGCCGATGCTCGCCGAGATCTCGGTCGGCAGCGTGTGCATGTCGTAGCGGAACAGCGCCCGCGCGTCGCTGTACGCGTTGAAGTTGTAGCGCCGCGCCTCCTTGCCGAGCTCGGCCTTCACCGCTCGCAGCAGGTCGTGGCGGCTCTGGGTGTACGGGTTCTCGCCCGGCCACACCTTCTCGATCATCTCCAGTCCCGGGTCCTGGCCATAGGAATGGATGCCCAGCAGGCGCCCGCCCTTGCCGAGCGCGCGCACCAGCGGTCCGACGACCTTCTGCGCCTTGAACTCGAGCGGCGCGCGCAGGCGGTAGGGCTGCGAGGCGATCACCATGTCGTAGTCGGCGCGGCCCTCGCCGCGGCGCGGGATGACGTTCTCGAGCAGGAAGCGGTAGTCGTCGCGGTAGATCACCAGCGCCACGGGATGGTCGTAGACCGGGTTGCCGGTCTTCGGGCTGTGGCGCGCCTGCCAGTTCTTGGCCAGGAAGGGCTCGAGCGCCGCGATCTGCTCGCCGAATTCGTGCGAGGTGCTGCCGGTCAGCGGCGCCTCGTGCCAGACCATCGAGGTGGCAGCGGCGACCTGGCGCGGCGTCAGCCATGGCGCCTCGGTGTAGTACATGTTGGTGACGACCAGCACCGTCGCCGGATGCTCGTAGAACCGGTCGACCATCTTGCGCAGGCTGAGGCGCACGTCCTCGAGGCTGATCTCCTTGCCGACGATGTAGAACGGCACCGTCGGGAAACGCCGGTGCATTTCGCGCATCACGCGCGCGAGCACCGTGCCGTCGCCCATGCCGGCGTCGAACAGGCGCACCGCCGGCGGCCGCGGATGGATGTGGCCGAGCTCGAGACCGACGCGCCCGGCGACCACGTCCTTCTCGCTGCAGGTGTTCACGAACATCAGGTACTTCTGCCGGTTGTCGAAGAAGCGGAAATTCGTTTCCGGGTCCTGGCGCGCGGCCGGTGCCGGCGCCAGCATCGGCTGCGGCGCGCTGGCGCGGATGAGCGGCAGCAGCTCGGGGGGCGACTCGCCCGCGGCGACGCCGCCGTTCTTCGAGATGAACAGGTTGACGCGCTGCAGGGTCTCGGGGGTAACGCGGGCGCCGTCGCGAAGGCGGGCGACGAACTTGCCGTCGTTCACCGCCCGGCGGCCGAACGTCGACTCGGCCATGCCGGTGCGCTGGCAGAAATCCGAGATGCTTCCGAGTAAGGTGGTGCCGCCAGCCTGCATTGCGTCATAGTGATGACTGGGGTGTGGGAGATCAACCACACATCTTGCGCTGCAAAAAGTGGGCTATATCCCAACATGACAAAACAAACACTTAGCTTGGGCGACCTAATCGTCAACCGCCTCGGCTATGGGGCAATGCGGGTCTGCGGCCCGAGCGTCTGGGGCCCGCCGAAGGATCGCGCGCACGCGCACAAGGTCCTGCGACGCGCCTACGAACTGGGCGCCAATTTTTTCGACACCGCCGATTCATACGGACCGCACGTCGATGAGGAGCTGATCGCCGAGGCGCTGCATCCCTATCCGAAGGACCTGGTCATCGCCACCAAGGGCGGGCTGGTGCGGCCGCGGGCGAGCGCCTGGGACGAGAACGGCCGGCCGGAGCACCTGAAGCAGGCGATCGACGGCAGCCTGAAGCGCCTGAGGCTCGAGCGCATCGACCTTTACCAGCTGCACGCGGTCGATCCGAAGGTGCCGCTCGAGGATTCGCTCGGGCCCCTGGTGGACGCGCAGCGGGCGGGCAAGATCCGGCACATCGGCGTCTCCAACTTCGACCTCGCCCAGCTCGAGCGCGCCCGCAAGGTCGCGAAGATCGTCTCGGTGCAGAACGAGTACAACCTCGACAACCGCTCGTCCGAAGACGTGATCGACCGCTGCGAGAAGCTCGGCATCGCCTTCCTGCCGTGGTACCCGCTCGGCGCGGGGGCGGCGCTGCGTTCTTCGAAAATCCGGACATTGGGGAAAAAGCTCGGCGCAACGCCGGCTCAGCTGGCCATCGCGTGGCTGCTCGCCAGGTCGCCGGCCGTGCTGCCCATCCCGGGAACCTCCTCCATCGCCCATCTCGAAGAGAACATGAAGGGGGCATCGCTGACGCTGAGCGCTGCCGACGCCGCCCTGCTAGGCTAGCCGCGTGAGAATGCTGTTCGTGTTGCTGTGTTTCGCTGCCGGCACAGCCGGTGCGCAGGATTCAATCGTGGCGCAGTGCGTGGCGCGGTTCCCGCAGGGGGGCGCGCGTGCGCAATGCGTGGCGCCCTGGCTGGACGACATCGTGATGCGGCAGAGCGCGCCCGCCGCGCTCGAAGCGGCGGAAGGCCTGGTCAAGAGCGGCGTCATGAACGTCAACGACTGCCACATCATGGGCCACGCCGTGGGCCACGCCAGCTGGCGCAAGGAGCGCAACCTCGAGCGCGCCTTCCGCGCCTGCACCTCGGCGTGCCTCCAGGGCTGCATGCACGGCGCGGTCGAGGCCTTCGTGATCGACGGGCCGGAGGGGCAGACCACGCCGCCCCGGGTGCGCGCCTTCTGCGACACGCTCGGCATGCAGTCGCTCGAGCGGCGCCAGTGCCTGCACGGGCTCGGCCACGGCGTCATGCACGTGTACCGCAAGGACTTGCTGGCGGCGGCGGACGCCTGCGAGACGATCGGCGGCCGGCACGAGGCCGACCTGTGCCTCGGCGGCCTGTGGATGCAGTGGGCGCATTTCCGCATCCACCAGGGTGCGGAAGCCTACGCCCAGGTTGCGCCGACGATGTGCGACGGCGTGCGCGATTGGCACGTGCCGGAATGCGCGCGCGCCGTGGGTGGCGGAGCGATGTTCGCCACCGGGCACGACCCGGCGAGGAGCGGCGCAATCTGCCGGCTGCTGCCCGAGGGGCAGCACCGCGACTGCCAGCGCGGCGTGGACTACGAGGTCGGGCTGATCAAGGCCGGCCTCGGCCATGCCCACGGCCACTGAGCTACCATCGCGCAATGAAGAGAATCCCGCTGATCGTCCTCCTCTCGCTGCTTGCCGGCTTTGCGATGGCGCAGGACTACCCGAACAAGCCGGTCCGCATCGTCGTCGGCTATGCCGCCGGGGGCGGCAACGACATCATCGTCCGCGTCATGCAGCCCGAAATGCAGAAGGGGCTCGGCCAGCCGGTGATCGTCGAGAACAAGCCCGGCGCGCAGTCGATCATCGCCGCCGAGACCGTCGCCCGGTCGGCGCCCGACGGCTACACGCTGCTGATGGGGCCGAGCGGGCCGATGACCATCAACCCGGCGACCTACTCGAAGCTGCCGTACGACGCGCAGCGCGATTTCACGCCCATCTCGATGATCTGCGAGTTCCCGCTGCTGGTCACCGTCGACGCCAAGCTGCCGATCCACAGCGTGAAGGAGCTGATCGCGTACGCGAAAGCGAATCCCGGCAAGGCGAACTATGCCTCGAGCGCCGGCATCTTCCAGATCACCACCGAGATGTTCAACCAGAGGACGGACAGCAAGTTCGTGATGATCCCGTACAAGAGCAGCGGCGAATCGGTGCAGGCGCTGATCTCGGGCAATGTCGCGCTGACGATCGTCGATCCGCCGCCCGCCACCGGGCCGCTCAAGGCCGGCACGATCCGCGCCCTCGCCGTCACCTCGAGCAAGCGGCATCCGTCCTGGCCCGACCTGCCGACCATGGCCGAAGCCGGCGTGCCCGACATGGAAGTGCCGGTGTGGACCGCGTTCTTCGCGCCGGCGAAGACGCCGCCGGCGATCGTCGCCCGGCTGCAGAAGGAAATCGCGCGAGCGGTGCACACAGCAGAAGTGCGCGGGCGCTTCGCGCAGATGGGGCTCGATCCGGTCGGCGGCAGCTCCGCCGAGCTCGGCGCGCGCGTGCGGCGCGACATCGAGAAATGGACCGCGGTCGCCCGGGCCGCGAACATCAAGAACGACTAGGGCTTCAGGGTCCGGCCGAAGAAGTCCTTGACCTGGGCCACAGCGTCGGCCCAGGCCTCGGCATTTCCTCCGGTGGTCGCGCCGCGCCCGCTCGGCGCGCTGGGGTTGATCCGCGCGGCAACGTAGCGCTCCGGTCGCGGGCTGTCGAACGAGTGGTGCACGCCCGGATAGACCTTGACGGTCACGCGCTCGCCGGCAAGCGGCGTGCATTCCTTCGCCGGCGTCCAGTCGTCGAGCTCGCCGGTCAGGATCAGCAGCGGCAGGTCGGGCTTGAGCTGCGAAAACGCCGCGCAGCGCGGATAGAGCGCGATCGCGGCGGCGAAACCGCTGCGGGGCCTGTTGAGCGTAGCGAGCGTGCTCGCGCCGCCGTGCGAGCCGCCCATCAGGCCGATGCGCTGCTTGTCGACATAGGGCAGCGCCGAGAGATGAGCCAGGGCCGCGCGTGCGTCGCCCGCTCGCCGTCCGGGCCGCACGTTGACGCGCTCGCGGGAGGGGTTGGTGCAGACGCCGTCCGGGAAGCCGCGCGTGCCGAAACTGTCCGGCAGCATCACCACGTAGCCCCAATCGAGGAGCTTCTCCGCCCAGCGACCGGGAGAACCGCTCGAGCGCGGCCCGAGACCGCTGCAATCGTGCAGGATCACCACCGCCGGGAACGGACCTTTGCCGTCGGGCTTGAGCAGGGTGGCGGGCAGGCGCTCGTCGCCGAGCGTGATCTTTTCGGCGGCCGCCTGAGTCGCCAGCAGGCAGGCGACGAGCGCGAGCGCCCGCGCGACGCTAGCTGACTTCGAACCTCGCGATGCGCAGCCGGGTCGCCCGCATGTCGTCGCCGCGCAGCTCGCGCAGCGCGTAGCCGACGAATTCGGCCGTGACGTCCTTGCGCCAGTAGAGGTCAAGGTCGGTATTGTCCATCGGCTTGGCACGCGAGCCAACCAGCCTGCCTGCTTCGGCGATCACCTCGTCGCTGAGCTTCTTGCCCTTGAGGAACTCGTTCGCCTTTTGAACCAGGAAGGGTTGAGAAGCCACCGCGCCGAGCGCGATGCGCACGCCGTCGGCATGTTCGGCTGCCCCGACCCCCAGCACCGGAAAATCGAATGCGCCGCGGCGGCGGAGCTTCCAGTACACGCTTTTCACCTTCGGCAACGTCACCTCGGTGAGGATCTCATCCGCGCGGCGCTTGAGGTAGTCGATGCCGTCGTTGTTGTAGAGATCCTCGAGCGCGATCTCCCTTTCGCCCTTCGAAGAAACCAGCTTCACGCTGGCGCCGATCGCGAGCAGCGCCGGCGCGCAGTCGGTCGACGACGCGGCGACGCAGCGCTTGCTCGCCGTCGCCACCCAGCAGATGTTGCCGTCCTTCTTGAGGCAGAAATCGATCGCCTTGCGCCACTCGTAATTCTGGTTGTAGTAGTTGCAGCGCGTGTCGAGGCAGAGGTTGCCGCCGATCGTGCCCATGTTGCGCAGGTGCACCGTCGCCACCTGGTGCGCCGCCTGCCGCAGCCCGGCGGGCAGGTCCGTCCGGTTGATGATTTCGGTCAGGGTGGTTCCGGCGCCGATTCCCTTGCCGTTGGTCTTCAACAGGCCTTTCACTGAAACGAGCGTTTTCGGCGCCATCTGCCTGCGCTTCATGTTCGGCAGCAGGTCGGTGCCGCCGGCGATGAGCATCGCATTCGGCCCCTCTCCGGCGAGGATGCGCGCCGCCTCCGGGATCGACGCCGGCGCGCGGTATTCGAACCACGGCAGGCGCATCATGCCGAGCGCACCTTCACCTTCGGCCTCTCGGCGCCTTCCACGGCATTGCCGTCGCCGCCTTCCCACGGCGGCAGCACGATCACGGGCTCCGGGTAGGGAACGTTGGGGAATTGCGTCGGACCGACCCGCGCTTCCTTCCCCGCAGCCTTCAATTCGAGAGCCCTGAGAACCTTGTCGGGCGTGATCGGCAGCTCGTCGATCCGCACGCCGACCGCGTCGTAGATCGCGTTCGCTACCGCCGGCATCACCGGCAGCAGCGGCCCTTGCCCGGCTTCCTTCGCGCCGAAGGGGCAATTGGGATCGGGATCCTCGATCAGCACCGTGTCGACTTCCGGCATGTCGAGCGAGGTGAGGCTCTTGTATTCGAGCAGCGACGGGATCTTGTGCACCAGCGCGCTGGAAAGCTTCGGCGGCAGGCGGCGGAACACCTGCTCCTCCATCAGCGCCTCGGAAAGGCCCATGTAGACGCTGCCTTCGACCTGGCCGCGCGCGAGCACCGGGTTGATCGTCCGGCCGATGTCGTGCGCGATCCAGATCTTCGGCACCGTGATCCAGCCGGTAGTCTTGTCGACGTCCACTTCGACCACGCAGGCGGTGTACGAATAGGCGGGTGACGGGCCGACGCCGGCACCCTTGAATCGTCCCGGCGAGCGCGGCGGTTTATAGGAACCGACCGAACCCAATGTGCCGAATTTCTCTTCGGCCATCACCACGGCTTCGGCGAACGTCAGGCTCTTGCCTTCGAACCCCACCCGGCCGTTGGCGAACGTCAGGCGGTCGGGCGCCATGCCGAGCTGCTCCGATGCCGCTTCCGCGATCATCGCTTTCAGCTTCTCTGCCGCCTGGATCGCGGCATTGCCCATCATCACCGTCACGCGGCTGGAATAGGAGCCGAGGTCCACCGGCGTCATGCCGGTGTCGCCGGTGACGCAGCGGATCTCGAAGGGATCGATGCCGAGCACCTCGGCGACGATGGCGGCGAGCACGTCGTCCGAGCCCTGCCCGATCTCGGTCGCGCCGCAGAACACCGTCACCTGGCCGCTGCGGTCGAGGAGCAGCTGCACTGCGCTCTGCGGCATCTTGTTCCAGTAGATCGGCAACCCGGCGCCGCAAAGGTAGGAGCCGCAGGCGAGGCCGAGACCCTTGCCGGGCCCCATTTTCCGGAAGCGCTTCTTCCACTCGGAACGCTCGACCACCTGCTTGATGCATTCCTCGAGGCCGATGGAGCCGACCTTCAGCCAGTTCGCGGTCAGGGAGTTCGCCTTGACGAGATTCTTCAGGCGCAACTCGGCCGGATCGATCTTCAAGCGCTCCGCGATCTTGTCGAGCTGCACTTCCTGGCCGAAGCGCGGCTGCGGCGTGCCGTGGCCGCGCTTCGGGCCGCACGGCGGCTTGTTGGTGAAGACGCGCGCCGCGTCGAACTTGTAGCGCGGCAGCTGGTACGTGACCGTCTGCAGCGCGCCGGTATAGAAGGTGCTCGCGACGCCGTAGGAACCATAGCCGCCGCCGTCGACCAGCGTCTGCAGGTGCATGCCGGTCAGCTTGCCGTCCTTCGTCACGCCGGTCTTGAACTTCATCAGCACCGGGTGCCGGCCGCGGTGCATGTAGAACACTTCCTCGCGGTTGAGGCAGATCTTCACCGGCCGGCCGAGCATCACCGCCGCCTTCGCGACCACCATTTCGTGGTTGCAGACGTCGCACTTGCCGCCGAAGCCGCCGCCGTTCGGGCAGGCGATGACCCGGATGTGCGACGCCGGCGTCTGCAGCACTCGGGCGAGCGAACGATGCACGTAATGCGGCACCTGCGTCGAGGACCAGAGCGTCAGCTTGCCCTCGCCGTCGACCTGCGCCACCGCGGCGTGCTGCTCGATCGGCAGGTGCGTGTTGCCTTCGTAGAAAAAGAGGTCTTCGAAAATCAGCTCGCTCTTCCTGAACGTTTCTTCCACATCGCCGAATTGAAAGGCCTGCAGGCGATGGATGTTGCCGAGCTCGCTGTAGGCATGGATGCGCGGCTCGGGGTTCTGCAGCGCCTCTTCCGGCGTGGCGATGGTCTTCAGGATCTGGTACTTCACCTCGATCAGGTCGAGGGCTTCGGTGGCGGTCTGCTCGTCCTTCGCGATCACCGCCGCGATCGGGTCGCCGACATAGCGCACATGCTCCGGCGCGAGCGCGTATTCGTCCTGGGTGACGGGAAGGATGCCGAACGTGACCGGGAAATCCCTGCCGGTCAGGACGAGATGGACACCGGGATGCTTTCTTGCCCTTTCGGCATCGATCGAAAGGATTTTCGCGTGCGCATGCGCAGACCGCAGCAACCTCGCATGCAGCATGCGCGGCAGGACGATGTCGTCGGCGAAGCGCGTCTGGCCGGTGACCTTCGAGCGGCCGTCGACTCTCCGGCGCGCCTTACCGAGGACGTTCATTGATTCTCCGCGCGGCCTCTTCGATGGCTTCGTAGATCTGCTGATAGCCGGTGCAGCGGCACAGGTTTCCCGAGATGGCTTCCCTGATCCTCTCCCGGGAAGGATTCTTCTCGTGCTCGAGCAGCGCCTTGGCGGTGAGGAGGATGCCCGGGGTGCAGTAGCCGCATTGCGCGGCGCCGAGGTCGGCGAACGCCGCCTGCAGCGGGTGCAGCTCCGCGCCCGCCGCCATCCCCTCCACCGTCTCGATCTGCCGGCCCTGGCATTCGAGCGCCAGCACCAGGCAGGAGAGCTGCGGCACGCCGTCCACCAGCACCGCGCAGGCGCCGCACTCGCCGAGCTCGCAGCCGTGCTTGGTGCCGGTCAGCGCCAGGTCCTCGCGCAGCACCTCGAGCAGGGTCTTGTAGGGCGAGAACGAGATCTCGGCCGCCTCGCCGTTCACCGTCATCTGCAGCTGTGCCTGCGCCATTAGTTTGGACCCCAAACAATCCGCGCCGCTACTCTACGCCAAAAAAGCCAGGGTGGCGAAAGGGGCTTTTCCGGTAGTAACATTTTCTTTTCCCCCGGAGATCCCCATGGCGCTACGCATCGGCGACACAGCCCCCAATTTCCAGGCCCAGACCACCGAAGGCCAGATCGACTTCCACCAGTGGATCGGCGACAAGTGGGCGGTCCTTTTCTCCCATCCCAAGGACTTCACCCCGGTCTGCACCACCGAGCTCGGCACGATGGCGAAGATGAAGCCGGAGTTCGACAAGCGAAGCGTCAAGGTGATCGGCCTTTCCGCCGATCCGGTGGACGACCACAAGAGGTGGGCCGAAGACATCAGGGAGACGCAGGGCAGCGCGCCGAACTACCCGATGATCGGCGACGCCGACCTGAAGGTGGCGAAGCTCTACGACATGCTTCCCGCCGAGGCGACGCCGGGCAAGCGCACTGCCGCCGAGAACGCCACGGTGCGCACCGTCTTCATCATCGGCCCCGACAAGAAGATCAAGCTGATGCTGTTCTATCCCATGACCACGGGACGCAATTTCGACGAGATCCTGCGCATCATCGACTCGCTGCAGCTCACGGCGAAGCACAAGGTGGCGACGCCCGCCAACTGGAAGCAGGGCCAGGACGTGATCATCGCCGGCTCGGTGAGCGACGACGACGCGAAGAAGCTCTTCCCGCAGGGCTGGAAAGCACCGAAGCCCTACCTGCGGATCACCGGGCAACCGAAGTAGCGAGGTGCGAGCGGCGCTGATCCTTCTCGCATCCCTGATGTGCGGCGCAACCCACGCGCAAGGCAATGCCGGGGACAGGCACAGTCCGGGCTGCGGAATCGCGGCCACCGGCACTCGCGGATTCGAGCTCCAGAAGCTCAGGGTGCTCGATCACGACCGGACGTACCACCTCCGGGTCCCCAGGGGCTACGACTCGAAGCGTCCCTACCCGGTCATCTTCCGCTGGCACGGACGAGGCGGCGATGGACTGAGCGGCGGGCTGGATATCGAAGCTTTCTCCGGCGAGGATGCGATCGTCGTCGGCGCGGACGGATTGCACGGCAGCTGGAGTTCCGGCGACGTCGTGTTCTTCGACCGCATGCTGGAGGAGATCGAGGCGAAATTCTGCGTCGATCGGGGCAGGGTTTTCAGCTACGGCTTCAGCGCGGGCGGATTTTTCACGAATCGCCTTGCGTGCGAGCGCGGCGACGTCCTGCGCGCGAGCGCCGCGATCGCCGGGGGCCCCCGGGGCGATAACTGTCGCGGCAAGGTGGCGAGCTGGTTCCTCCACGATGCTGACGACAAGGTCGTGCCCTTTGCCCTTGGCGAGGCAGCGCGCGACCGCGCGCTCGAAGCGAACGGATGCTCCAGCAAGTTCATCGAAGAAGGCGAAGGCTGCGTCCGCTACCTCGGGTGCGACAAGACACCCGTCGTCTGGTGCCAGTCACAGGGCTTTGGTCACCACATTCGCGGCGACTTCGCGCCTTCGCGCGTCTGGAGGTTCTTTCGAAGTCTCCAGTAACAATCGGTTACCCCTCGGCCTGCGCCGGGGGTGTAGCCTGAGGCGATGAAAAAGGCCCTCCTCGGGGTGCTGGCGCTCGCCGCCCTTTTGGCGGCGACCGATGCCGCGTTCGCTCACGGCGGCCGCGTGCGCTTCGGGGTCTACGTCGGCGGACCCTATTGGGGCCCGTACTGGGGTTGGGGGCCGGCGTACTACTATCCGCCGCCCTACTACTACTATCCCCC
>Ga0134123_10000129_pt1 | contig 46782 bp, 37 predicted proteins | sample KB303_FD_96460 | JGI IMG/M metagenome (GOLD analysis project Ga0134123, IMG submission 96460) | Terrestrial soil microbial communities without Nitrogen fertilizer from Kellogg Biological Station, Michigan, USA - KB3-0-3 | ecosystem: Environmental > Terrestrial > Soil > Unclassified ...
CGGAAGCGGACAGGTTTCGAATACATTTTATTTTTCCAAAACTTTTATTCATCATTTTGAAATTTCAGCCGGAATAAAACGTTATGCATTTGACAGGACCTTCGTATATTTAGATCAGCATAAAACTGATTATTATTTCATCCAGGCCCCTCTTGAATTTTCCTTTTTTTTGAAGCAGGCGAATACGCGCTCAACAATTCAGCGAAAGATAATTTTGCGTAATATCAACACATGGCAGGATATAAATGTAGATTATGAAACAGGAAATGCCAGGAAAACAAATCAATATTTATTTTATCAGCAAACGATTTTTGATTTCCGGAACAACAGAACGTTTGATCCTTTCGCCTTTAATATGGTCCTTGAAAACGGAGATAAATATATGAAAGCGTTCGCACATCTTGGTTATAAATTTTCATACCCTAATGTGCGAAAAGGAGTTTCCATTGCAGCTTATGGCGGCACTTTTCTCTTTCACCGTACTAATGACGCTGTTTATAATTTCAGGTTATCTGATTTCTCTTTCACTGATTATTTGTATGATAATATTTATTTCGGCCGAAGCGAAAGCTCAGGCATCCTTTCACAGCAAACCTATTTGCATGACGGAGGGTTTAAAATGTATGTTCCGGGTGGAGAAAGTGATAAATGGCTTGCATCAATAAACGTGACAGCCGATTTCCCCGGCAAAATTCCATTCCGGTTTTTTATGGATGCGGGCACGTATGAAAAAGCAAATATTATCGGGCAAGCTGTTTCGTATGCAGGGGGAATTAGTTTGTCCTTAATAAAGGATGTTGCCGAAATTTATTTTCCTTTGTTTAAATCTCCTAACATTAAATCGTCATTGGATGCTGTTGCCGATCATAAATATAAAGATGAAATCCGGTTTATGATAAATTTTAAGCTGATGAACCCTTTCCGTTTACGGGATAATTTATTGAGACAATAATTGAGCACAGAAAAAAATAAAATTTATTTCATTTCCGATTTTCACCTCGGTGTTCCTGGCTATGAAAAAAGTTTAGAGCGTGAAAAGAAAATTGTTCGCTGGTTGGAAATGGCAAGAAAAGATGCTGCTGAAATTTATATTCTCGGTGACATTTTTGATTTCTGGTTTGAATACAAACATGCCATACCAAAAGGATTCATCCGCCTGCAGGGAAAATTGGCAGAGCTTGCTGACGAGGGAATAAAGCTGCATTACTTTACAGGTAACCATGACATGTGGGTGTTTGATTATTTGCCGAAAGAAATTGGAATGACCTTATACAGATCACCCATTCAAAGAGAAATAAACGGGAAGAAATTTTTTATTGGCCATGGTGATGCATTGGGCCCGGGAGATCATGGATATAAGTTCATTAAAAAAGTTTTTGCAAATAAATTTTGTCAATGGTTGTTTGCAAGGTTGCACCCGAATTTCGGAATTGGCATGGCGAATTACTGGAGCCGCAGAAGCCGTTATGCAACCGGTGATTACGATGAAAAATATCTTGGTGATGATAAAGAGTTTCTTGTCGTGTTTGCAAACGAAACGTTAAAGACAGAATATTTTGACTATTTTATTTTTGGACACAGGCATTTGCCGCTTGATATCAACCTCACCCCGGCCCTCTCCAAAGGAGAGGGAGTAGGCCCTTCGCGTTATATTAATCTTGGCGACTGGATAAAGTACTACACTTATGCTGAATATGATGGAAAAAATTTAGCGTTGAAAAAATTTGAGAATTAAGAAATAGATTAATCAATCGCTACAGGTTCAAAGATTAAATATTTTTTTTATTGAAAATCCGCGAATCTGTGGCGATTTTCCTTTTAAGGGTTTTGTTTCAATTCGATTTTTAAAAAGTTTTTTTCCCTGGCATACAATCCCATTAACACTTTTTCAGGTGTAAAAGGTGCAGAAAATTCCAATTCTGCTTTTGGATTAAATGCTTTTACAGCATTCCGAACCGCAAAGTACGCTCCGATGCCATACATCAATGGTGGTTCACCTACAGCTTTTGAATGAAAAATAGCGCGTTCGCTTCCCGGTGTATCCAATGCATGAATTAATAATTCTTTTGGTACAGAATAAATATCAGGAACTTTATAAGTGGAAAGTGCATTAGAGAGAAGTTTCCCTTCATCGTTGTAAATTAATTCTTCCATTGTCATCCATCCAATTCCCTGCACAATCCCGCCTTCAGTTTGCCCGCGGTCAATGGATGTGCTCATGCTCCTTCCGAAATCATGTACCACTTTTACCGAATCAAATTCATAGATCCCGCGAATACAATCAACCGTCACGGTGAGAAGAGCAGTACCATAAACATGATATGCAAACGGATGTCCTTTTTCTTTTGCGAGATCAAAATGAATCTCCGGAGTTGCATAATGAGAGTGTTCTGAAAGGCTAACCCGGTTCAGAAAGCAAGCCATTACCAATTTATTCCAGGTTAAATCGGACTTTTTTTCTTTAACAAAAACATGTTCCTCTTTTAATTCAATTTCATTTTCATCTGCATGTAATTCAATCGCTGCTCTTTTTTTCAATCTTGATAAAATTGCATTGCAAGCCAGTTCCGTTGCTTTCCCATTCAGATCAGCGGTGGAACTTGCAGCAGAAGGAGATGTATTTGCAACGCGCGTGGTATTGGTTCTTTCAATTTTTATTTTTTCAGGAGAAACAGAAAAAACCGCTGCAGCAACCTGGAGCATTTTTGTATTCACACCTTGTCCCATCTCCACAGCGCCCGTGCTCACTCCTATGCTTCCATCAGAATACACATGCACAAGCGCGCGGGCAGAATTCATAAAAGTTTTTGTGAACGATATTCCAAAACAAATCGGCATCACAGCAAAACCTTTTTTGATGAAACGATTTGCAGAATTAAAATCGTCAACTTCTTTTTTCAATTTTTTTCTGTCATAAAGTTCGTCAGCAGTTTCCCAGCAATTTTTTGCTTCACTTCCCTGTGCAATTTGCCCGTAATGAAATGAATCTCCATTCCGGATCAAATTCTTTTGTTGAATTTCTGTTGCAGGAATATTTAATTTCTCCGCTGCTTTTGCAATGGCGGATTCAATCACAAACATTCCCTGGGGTCCGCCAAACCCGCGGAAAGCAGTGTTGGGGGGCAAATGCGTTTTACAGCTGAAAGCTGTTGCTTTTAAGTTTGGAATAAAATAGGTGTTGTTCGCATGAAATAATGTGCGTTCCATCACTGCAGGAGAAAGGTCGGCAGCAGCGCCTGCGTTCTGAAAGAATGTTACCTCATACGCCAAAATTTTCAGATCCTTTGACAACCCGATTTTGAAATCTGAAGAATAGGGATGACGTTTTCCTGTCATCCGCATATCTTCCATGCGATGCAAAACGCACTTCACAGGCCGTTTCAAATGATGCACTGCCAATGCTGCCATTGAAGCCCAGGTATTCGCCTGGTCTTCTTTACCACCGAAACCTCCTCCCAACCTGGTCACTTCCACTTCTATTTTATGCATAGGAACTCCAAGCACACGCGCGGTGCAACGTTGCACTGCGGTGGGTCCCTGTGTGGAAGAATAAACTTTTATCGTTCCATTCTCCAATGGCACGGCATAGGCTCCCTGGGTTTCTATATACAAATGTTCCTGCCCGCCTGATTCTGCACTGCCTTCAAAAACATATTCGCATTTATCCCATTGTGAACTGGTGTCTCCAATCTGAAAAGTTCGTGGCGGGATAATTAATTTATTTTGTTTCGCTGCTTCGCGCGGATCAGTAATTACAGGAAGTTTTTCAACATCAACCTTTATTCTTTTTACAGCCGCTCTTGCAATTTCTTCCGAATCTGCAACAACCAGTGCAATGGGCATTCCTGAAAAATGAACTTCATTTTCCGCAAACAAAGGTTCATCGGGAACAATTCCTCCTATCTGGTTTTCTCCTGTAATATCCCTGTAAGTAAAAATTTTCACAACTCCACTCATCGCTGATGCTTCGGAAATATCAAGGCTTTTAATTTTTCCATGAGCCATCACAGAATCAAAAGCCACTGCGAATAATGTTCCCTGTATAGACGGAATATCATCCACATAAATGGATTCTCCGCGTGTGTGAGTTATTGAATCAATATTTTTCATTCAAATTGCATCACGTTATTTCTAACAATTCTTCTGCATTAATTTTCTCCGGGAACATTTCAATAAAATGTGCAAAAAATAATTGTCTTGCTAAAAGTCTTTTGTAGTCCTCCGTACCTCTTGCATCACTGATCGGAGAAATCTCAGTCTGCAATATTTCCGCTGCTGATAGAATTGTTTCAGCAGAAATTTCTTTTGCGTTCAAATAGTTCCCGGTTTTTTCAAGATATCTCGGAAAAGCAAAAACACCACCTGTTGCAACATGGACATTCAGCATTTTATTACCAGGCAACTCAATACTTATGGCTGAATTTACGCTGGCAATGTCAAGATGTGTTCGCTTACTTACTTTCTCAAAATTGAAATACGTATGCTGTTTGGGGATTTCAAAAAAGACGTTTTCAATTATTTCATCACCCGATTTGTCAAGTGTTTTATATCCTTTATAAAAATCTTTGAGAAGCACTTTCCTTTTTTTTTCATTTTCATTTAAAACTATTCCTGCATTAAGAGCAAGAAAAAAAATGGTCATGTCGCCAATCGGGGAAGCATTCACAAAATTTCCGGCAATAGTTGCCATGTTCCTTATCGGAGTGGATGAGATCAGTTTCAAATGTTTTTCCAACCGGGGAAAAATTTTATTCATCAGCTCATTACCCCGGATATCTTCAACAGTGGTGGAAGCACCGAGGTAAATAAAATTCTCATCCTGGTAAATTCCTTTTAAATTGTCATTATCGAAAACAAAATCTGCGTCAGCATGAACCATGCTGTCATGTTTCTGAACATACAGGTCAGTTCCTCCTCCGATTTTTATTTTTTTTTCTACACCATTATGAGATTTTGAAAGAGCTAACAATCGTTGCGGTATTTCAGAAAAATAAGAAGGAATAAAATTCTCTTTTACAAGCCAGGAAATTATTTCATTGCTATTTCTTGATTTCAATTGTTGAACGATTGAAGCGGAAGCCCTTTCCAAAGATTTGTATCCTGTGCACCGGCAAATATTTCCATCAATGGAAGCAATTGCATTTTTATAATTGGTTTCTTTCCCGCTCAAACAAAATCCCACGAGCGACATTACAAATCCGACCGTGCAAAACCCGCATTGTGTTCCGCCTTCATCCACAATTGCCTGTTGAACCGGATTTAAACCGGATAAATTAATTCCCTCAATGCTGACAATGTGTTTGCCGGAAGCATTCCCCAGGGGCATCAGGCATGAAGTCATAGAAATGTATTTCAGCTTTCCATCTGCCAATTCTCCCACGAGCACTGTACACGCTCCGCAATCACCTTCACGGCATCCGATTTTAGTTCCTTTAAGATTTTGTTCATAGCGGACAAAATCAAGGACCGTCATGCCTGCCGGCAGGTCAGTCCGGATAAGTTTATCATTTAAAATAAATTCAATCATTCTAAAACCGGATTCTGGTAAAATTAAAAAATTATAGACGAAGTGAATAGAATCAGCATTAGTTTTGATGCCGGATGGATTATGCGAAATCTGAAAATACGCTGCGAATTACTGCTTTATGGGCATTCAGCGAAGCTTTGCTCGGTGGAATTTTACATGCACTTCAGGTTCCGTTTACAGGTTTAATTCTTTCTGCATTTGCAGTGATTTGCATGGCAGCGCTTGCTGCATCGGGCTATCATCGTGGAAAAATTTTGAAAGCAACTTTATTGGTGATAATCGTTAAAGCGATGTTGAGTCCACACACTCCTGTGGCAGCTTACTTTGCAGTTTTTCTGCAAGGCTTATTCGGAGAAATGATTTTTCTGATTGGCATTCCTTATTTTATTTCCTGCCTGTCACTTGGAATATTTGCATTGCTTCAATCTGCATTTCAAAAGCTGATCATCCTGACTATCCTTTTCGGAATGAGTTTTTGGAAAGCAATGGATGAATTTCTGAATAGCATTATTATGCAACTCGGTTTCGAAAATGTATCTTATAGTTTTTATATCGTTGCGGTTTTTGTTTTACTGCATTTAATTGCAGGAATATTAACCGGAATTTTTGCGGGAAGACTTCCTAAATATTTTAATACCTCTGAAAAAGAATTTTCTTCCTTGCAATTTCAAATTCCCGGTTCATTCGAAGAACCTCAACCCGGAAAATCAAAAAAGAAAAAATTTGCAAATCCGCTGTTCTGGATTTTATTCCTGGTTCTCGCTTTAGGATTATACCAGGCCTATTCAGACGGAAGCATGATGGCCTTTATTGAAAGCAAAGCATTAAGGTTGTTAACCCGTGCTGTTCTTGTATTGATATTCTGGTATTTTTTTCTGGCACCGTTGCTGCTAAAACTGTTTCACAATTGGATTTTAAAGCAGCGAAATAAATTCGCCAATGAAATTGAAAAAATAATTCAATTGATTCCTGAAATGAAATTCATAACCATTCAATGCTGGAATAAAACTTCTGACACCAAGGGTTTCGGCAGGCTTAATAAATTTATTCGTTTTACTTTTTACATGCTGATGAAAAATACAAAATGAAAATTTTTATTTTAAAAGGAGCAACCGGTTCGGGCAAAACAACTTTCCTTGTGAATTATTGCAAACAAAAAAATGCGGGAGGGGTTCTTTCACCAGTCATAACTGATAAACGTCATTTCCTGAATATCGAGACTAAAGAAACCAAACTGATGGAGGCTCAGGAAAATGAAACTGAAATATTAAATGTCGGGAGATATAAATTTTCTGCAAAAGTATTTGAATGGGCAAATCAAATATTGACGGATTGTGTAAATAAAAATTATGAAACGATTATTATTGATGAAATTGGCCCGCTTGAATTACAGGGAAAGGGTTTTGCCGAAACCTTAAAATCTATTTTAAGTCACACTGAAATGAAATCTGATTTGTTACTTGTAATCAGGGAAAATCTTGTGAACGATGTATTGAATTATTTTGGAATTAAAAAAGAAGATGTTGTTGATTTTAAAAAATATTAGCCGCCACAGATTCACAGATTTTAATACTACATTTCAAAACTAATTTGTGAATCTGTGGCAACTTATTTCAAAAGCTCCCCAGCCAATTTTTTCAAGCCTGTTTCTGCAATTTTTGTATCATACCTCGCGTTCACCAAACGGTTTTGCGCTTCAGTGAACGATTGTTGTGCTTCTTTTAATTGCAATTCATCTATGGTTCCGACTTTGAAACGTTCTAAAGACAAATCAACATTTTCTTTTGCAAGCTTTCCATTTGATTCTTCCATTTGCAGAAGCTCCAGGTTATTCTGAAAAGTTTTAAAAGCAATGAGCAGCTCAGCATTAATTTCTGACTGGACGGCATTAAAATTAATGGTGCTGTTTTCCAGATCAAGTTTCGCATTTTTAATTTTTTTATTCAGCGTGAATCCGTTGAATAAATTATAGGTGGCCGTGAATCCGTAATTAAATCCGTTGGTTCTGTTTTCCAAAACAAAATTAGCCTGTGAAGTGGATTTTGAATAACTATAGTCTCCGTTTAAACTGATAACCGGGAAGCGCTGCGCCTGAAATTCTCTAATCGTTAAGCCTGAAATCGTGATATTCTTTTGTGCAATTTGCAATGAACTATTTTCTTTAAATGTTTTTGATTTTAAATCTTCATAAGCCGGGTTGAAATTTGTTTCGATGCTGTCAACCACATCGTATTCAAGAGAAACGTCACGGGCAAGAAATTTATTCAGATTTACTTTTGAAGCATCAATTGCTATCTGCTGTTTTTTGTAAGAAGAAATTTCCGCATTCATATCCACCTGCGCCTGCAGGTATTCCACTTTTGAAGAAGAACCAATATTGAATTTTGTTTTTGCAATGTTGAGCTTTACTTCAGAAATTTTTCTCGCAGTATCAATTACCGTAAGCAGAGCGTTCTGTTTAACAATGTCAAAGTAAGCGGAGATAATTTCTGAAACAGTATTTTCAATTACCTGCCGTGCCTGCAATTCACCCAATGCATTCAGCTCTTTTAATTTATTGTAAGCAGCAAACATTTTGAAGCCATCAAAAATCGTCCAGTCCAAAGCAGCAAACGCATTTATTGAATTGGAGGTCGCCCCGGTTTTATTTACCTCAGCCCCTGTCGAATATTTTTGTTTTGTATCAGTAACGCTGTTGTTTTGTGTAAGACCAAGGTTGATTTGCGGCAAAGCTCCCGCATTTCCTAATGTGGCATTGTTGTTTGCAATCTCCGATTCATTTTTCGCAATGATGATTGAATAATTATTTTTTAACCCGGTTTCAATGGCTTGCTGAAGAGTTAGCTTTTCCTGCGCAAAAAGGAGCTGAAACAGATTTTGAAAAAGAAAGAAAATAAAACATTTTTTCATTTGAATTTAGTATTCGATTATTGCCACAGATTTACAGATTTTATTTTACAAGAAATCCGATTAATTATAAAATAGTAACAGAATTTAATTTAACTTTCAATGTTTTTTAAATTTAACCTGTGAATCTGTGACATCATTAATTATTCTTCAATCTTTTCAAACTTTTTATTCCTTGACAAGTATGTATACATTGCCGGTATCACAAATAATGTTAAGATGAGTGAGAATAACAATCCGCCAATTACAACAATACCCATTGAAACACGGCTCTTTGCACCGGCTCCTAATGCAAGGGCAATCGGCAATGCGCCAAGCATGGTTGCAAGGCTGGTCATGAGGATGGGACGAAAGCGGGCAACAGAAGCTGTTTTTATTGCTTCCATCATTTGCAAGCCTTTTTCCCGTTGTTGATTAGCAAATTCAACGATTAAGATTCCGTTTTTAGTTACCAGTCCCACCAGCATAATAATTCCGATCTGGGAAAAAATATTTAATGTTTTGTCAAATAACCACAATGAAATTAATGCGCCCGCCATAGCAAGCGGAACAGTAAGCATAATAATGAATGGATCAATAAAGCTTTCAAACTGAGCAGAGAGGACAAGGTAAATTAAAATCAATGCCAGGATAAATGCAAACAAAATATTGGAAGAGCTTTCTGCATAATCTCTTGACGCACCGCTGAGTGCAGTGCTGAAAGATTCATCCAGAACTTTTGCTGCAATTTTATTCATCTCATCAATTCCGTCACCGATTGTTTTGCCGGGAGCAAGTCCTGCAGAAATGGTAGCAGCTTCGTAGCGGTTAAATTTATATAACTGTGGCGGACTGCTTTGCTCTGTTGCCTCGACAACATTATCAAGCTGAATTAATTCATTGCGGTTGTTTCGTACATAAAGAGATTTTAAATCAAGCGGCTCATCACGGTTTGCACGGTCAAATTGCCCGATGACCTGGTACTGCTTTCCGTTTATTTCAAAATAAGAAAAACGCTGCCCGCTGAATGCGAGCTGCATGGTTTGAGCAATGTCCATCACTGAAACACCAAGTGAACGCGCTTTTTCGCGGTTAATGGTAATATCCAATTCAGGTTTGTTGAATTTTAAGTTCACATCGCTTCCCTGGAAAACAGGGTTTTTATTTACCTCACTCAAAAACTCCGGAACCACCTTGCGAAGCTTCTCAAAATTTTGCGCCTGTAAAACATATTGAACAGGAAATCCAATGCGGCTGGCTCCTCCTCCTGCTGAAATAGTTTGCTCTTGCAATACAAATGCACGCGCTTCAGGAAAACGTTTCAGGTTAGCAGTCATATAATCGGCAATCATTTGTTGTGAGCGGTTGCGCAGTGCAGGATCTTTCAATACTAATCTCACAAAACCTGTATTCACTGCACCCGAGCCGGTGAATCCGGGGGCTGTTACGGTAAGGCAAACTCTTTTTTCCTGAACCGAATCATCAATAAACTGAACGAGCTTATCCATATAAGCATTGGTGAATTCATAAGAAGAACCTTCAGGCGCTGTTACAGACATGCGCATAAAACTGCGATCATCCAGCGGTGCAAGTTCTGATTGTAAATTTTTTCCGATAAGAAAAATCAATCCGAACGAAACAATAATTATCGCAACAGCGAGCCAGCGTTTGGCCATGAAACTGTTTAATAAATTTTCGTAAGAATTATTCAGCCAAACAAAAAATGGTTCTGTCTTTCTATAAAATTTTCCGTGCTCTTTATTTTTTCTCAGGAGCTTTGCATTGAGCATGGGTGTGAGTGAAAGAGAAACAAAAGCAGAAATCAAAACAGCTCCTGAAATTACAATTCCGAACTCGCGGAATAATCTCCCGACAAATCCCTGCAGAAAAATAATCGGCAGAAATACAGCAGCAAGCGTTATAGATGTGGAAACAACAGCAAAGAAAATTTCTGCAGAGCCTTTGAAAGCTGCTTCCATGGGTTTCATTCCCGCTTCCACTTTTTTATAAATGTTTTCGGTAACAACAATTCCGTCATCAACAACCAAACCCGTTGCAAGAACAATGGCAAGAAGTGTTAATATGTTAATGGAAAATCCAAATATGTACATGATGAAAAATGCTCCAATCAGGGAAACAGGAATATCAATCAGCGGACGCAATGCAATTATCCAATCGCGGAAAAACAAATAAATAATAAGAATTACGAGAGTAATCGCAATTAATAAAGTCTCACCGACTTCTTTTACAGATTGCTTTACAAACCGGGTATTGTCAAGAGCAATATTTAATTTGTAATCAGGCGGAATATCTTTTTTAATTTGTTCAGCACGTTTATAAAATTCGTCAGCAATTTCAATATAATTGGATCCCGGCTGTGGAACCAATGCAACAGCAACCATCGGCACACCTGATTCCTTTAATATGGTCTCTTCATTTTCAGGACCCAAATTAGCCGAACCGATATCGCTTAACCTGATTGTATTTTCACCACTTGATGAGATGATGAGATTGTTAAATTCATCCGCTGTTTGAAGTTTGCCTGCTGTCTTTACTATTAATTCTGTAGTGTTGCCTGCAATTTTTCCGGATGGCAATTCCACATTTTCCCTGTCAAGCGCTGCTTTCACATCGAGTGGTGTAAGCCCCAGTGCGGCAAGCTTTGTGGGATCCATCCATATACGCATGGCGTATCTTTTCTGTCCCCAAATCTGAACAGTGCTTACCCCGGGAATGGTTTGCAACCGTTCAGCAATTACATTCTCTGCATAATCACTAACCTCTAACTGATTTTTTGTGTCGCTTTGAATGGTGAGAGAAATAATCGCATCAGAGTTTGCATCTGATTTTGTGACCACAGGTGGCGCATCAATATCCTGTGGTAACTGGCGCAATGCCTGTGAAACTTTGTCACGAACATCATTGGCAGCCGCTTCAAGATCAGCATCGAGGTTAAATTCGACAGTTATATTACTTGAGCCAAGATTGCTTGCGGATGAAATATTACGAATACCTGCAATTCCATTGATTGCTTTTTCCAGTGGTTCTGTGATCTGCGATTCCATTACATCTGCATTGGCACCCGTGTAACTTGTGCGTACAGTTATAATAGGAGGATCAATAGAAGGATATTCTCTTACACCCAGAAAATTAAACCCGATCATTCCAAAAATCATAATGGTCAGCGACATGACGATGGCAAGTACGGGACGCTTGATGCTGACGGAAGAGAGGCTCATTGTTTAAAAAAGTAGAAAGTAGAAAGCAGAAAGTAGAAAGCAGAAAAGGGAGGGCATTGCAGTTAAATTTTTTTAATTGATTTAATTAAAGCATTTAATAATTTACTAACTTCTTCTGCCAGCAATATCAATTGTTGTGTGGTTGCATATTTTAAGTCCTTTGAAAGAATTAATAAATATTTTGCTTCTTCCAATGAAGACTGGGTAATATTGTAAAACTTTATTTTGTCCATTGCTCCGGAACGTTTAAATCCTTCAGCAATATTCAATGGGACTGAAACAGAAGCCCTTCTTAATTGTGACGTTAATCCATAAATTTCTTCACGGGGAAAGGATTTGGATATCAAATAAACCTCAAGAACAAAATTATGTGCCTTTTGCCAAACAATTAAATCTTCAAATCGTTGTGCTTTGTCCATCTATCTACTATCTACTATCTACTTTCTACTATCTACTTTCTGCTTTCTGCTTTCTGCTTTCTACTTTCTACTTTCTACTTTCTGCTTTCTGCTTTCTACTTTCTGCTTTCTACTTCACAATCACTTTCACAGGAGCATTTGGTTTCAGTGAATTGATTCCAGTGGTGATAATGGTGTCTCCTGCAGATACTCCTTCTGTTATTTGAATTTGTGTGTCGGTCCTCACGCCTGTTTTTACCGGCACCGATTGTGCCATGCCATCTTTAGAAATAAACACAGTCTGACCTTTCAGAACCGGAATCAATGCCTGTGTGGGAATCATTAGTGCATCCGGGGTTTCTTTTAAGCGTAATTCAATTTTTACAAATGAGCCGGGAAAAATTTTTTCATTTTTGTTATCGCAGATTGCACGAATCTGAAGTGTGCGCGTGTTGAGATCAATTTGGGGTTCAATGGCAAATACTTTCCCGGTGAATTGCTGCGCTGTAGCTTCACTGCTAAAATTAACCTCATCACCTTTCATCACCAAACCTGAATATTTTTCAGGAATTGAAAAATCAACTTTGACAGGATTAATATTTTGAACCGATGCAATTTTTGTTGAAGGTGAAACATAGCTGCCTTCATTCACATACTTCAAACCGATTATGCCATTGAATGGCGCCCGTATTTCAGTCTTATTGATAGCAGCTTTGATTATCTCCCTATCAGCTTTCATTGAACCCACCTGGTTCATCACAATATCATATTCTTCCTGGCTGGTTGCATTTATTTTCAATAATTGGTTTTGTCTTCCCTCCTGCGCTTCTGCCAGCTTTATCTGCAATTCAGTTTTTTTCAACTGCGCCTGCAGGTCTTCATCGTTAATTTTAAGAAGCAGATCACCCTTGTTAACATGGCCTCCTTCGGTAAAATAAATTTTAATAACACGCCCGGACGTTTCGGATACAAGATCCACGTCTTCAAAAGCGACAACAGTACCGGAAGTACGAACAATGTTGTCTAACTTTCCAGGGTTGACTACAAAGCCGCTCACGGTCATCAAACTTTTTCCGGTACCGGGAGGGCCGGAATTGTTTGACTCGTTATTTTTTGATTTTAATTTTGGGAGTATTATTAGTGCTGCAACAAAGATTATCAGCGCTGCAACAATTGAGTTCCTGACAGATTTATTCATAAAAAAATAGTCCTTCAAAAATAAGGAAGAAAAAAGCGATCGAAATTTTTATGTAAAAAAAGGGATTAGTGATAAAAGTCAGATGAAGAAAAGTTGACGAGGCGAAAAGACCTCAAATCCGGTCATTATTTAATGCTTAATCCCATTTTCTTCTTCTCAAAATCAAGTTTAATAATCGTAGCTTCGTAGGCCTGATCGAGTTCAAAAAAATCTTTTGCGTTGGTGATTTTATCATCTGAAGAAATTTCAGAAACATGCACCAATCCTTCGAAACCAGGAAAAACCTGGATAAATGCACCGTAAGGTTGAATATCTACGACTTGTCCTACAACAGTATCACCTTCTTTGAATTTTGTTTTTGCTACTTCCCAGGGATCAGGAAGCAATTGTTTTAACCCTACAGCAATATTAAATTTTAAATCATCTTTAAAAATAATAATGACTTCAATTTTCTGATGCAGCTTTAAAAAATCTTCCGGGTCATTAATCCGGCCCCAGGTTATGTCTTTAGTGGCCAGCAATCCGTCAACCATGCCAAGGCTGATAAAAGCTCCGTAATTTGCAAATCGTTTTACTTTACCGGTTATTTTTTGGCCGATCTTCAATTTTGAAAAATATGCTTTCTGCGCATCGGTATACTTATGCATATGCTGAAAAACTGAACGCAGATAATTAAACCCTATTTTATATCCACCGCTTTTCCGGCAGGGTCGAAAGAAAGAACTTTTATTTCCTTTCCTTTTTTCAAATGAAGCTCAATGAGTTTTTTGTATTCGGGAGTTTCCACTTTGTAGCTTTCACTTATTTTCCATTCGCTCCATTCGGTATTTTTAATAGCTTTTTTAACCGCACCGCTTACCTGTGATTCTTTTATTTTAGCGGAGGTTTTTATCCATTTTCCATCCGAATTAAATACTGCCCGGTATGTACTCTCTCCTTTATCATACACTGCTGAATACATATCACCCTCCTGGTACCAGTTTTTGACTTCAAGTTTTTTTAATTTTTCCTTATACCCATTCAACACCGACTCCGGAACAAGAGCGGCTTTTATTTTTTTCTCCTGTGCAAAAGAGACATTAAATGCTGTTACAAGAATAACAATCAGAAATAGTATTTTTTTCATTTGAATTAAGTTTAGAGAAGCAAATGTAAATTTTTAATTATTTATCCTGAAAAGCCATAAAAACATTTTATCAATAAGATTTCAACGTAATTCAACATGAGCAAACGCCTTAAATCCTATAAAATTGCTGAATTGCCAATTTCTATCTTTGTCCGCAAAAGACAACTGCGCTTATGCTTTTGCTAAAAATATTATTCTGGACGAGTGTAATTGCTCTTTTTCATTCCTATATTTTTTATCCTGTCCTGCTGCAAATATTATCTATTTTTAAAAAACCAAACCAATTAATATATCAGGAAGAAGAAAATTTACCTGCAGTTTCCATATTAATGGCAGCCTATAACGAGGAAAAAGTTATTGCTGAAAAAATCGAAAGTATTTTCAGAACTACTTATCCGAAGCAAAAAATTCAATTGATAATCGGCTCAGACAATTCTTCGGATCAAACAAATGAGATAATAAGAAACTTTTGCAAAACCTATTTTCAAATCGAACTGGAAGAATTTAAAAGCAGGAAAGGTAAATCAACTATTGTAAATGAGCTTTACAAAAAAGCAAAAGGAGATATTTTAATTGTTACTGATGCGAATGTCATCTTTGAACCAGGGAGTATTTATGAGCTGGTAAAACATTTCAAAAATGAAAAGATTGCTTTGGTTGATTCTAATATGATTAACAAAGGGTTAAAAAAAGAAGGTATTTCGGTTCAGGAAAAAACATATATCAAAGCGGAGGTTTCCATTAAAAATGCCGAGAGTAAATTGTGGGGCTGCATGATGGGGCCCTTTGGAGGATGTTATGCCTTGCGAAAAAATTTTTTCTCTGAAATTCCGCCTGATTTTCTTGTGGATGATTTTTACATTAACATGAAAGTTTTAGAGAAAGGCGGAAAATGTATTAATGAAAAAAAAGCCCTTGTACTTGAAGACGTTTCCAATGATTTACCTGAAGAATTTCGGAGAAAGGTGCGAATTGCCACAGGTAACTTTCAAAACCTTTTTTCTTTTTTTCATTTGTTATTTAAATTTAATGCTATTTCGTTTTGTTTTTTTTCACACAAGGTTTTACGTTGGCTCGGACCTCTTCTTATTATTACAGCGTATGTTTCATCCCTTCTATTGGTCCAAATTGAATTTTATAAATGGATTTTTATTTTGCAAAGCTTTTTTTACAGTATTCCGTTTTTAGATTTTCTTCTGAAAAAAATAAACATTCATGTCGTTATTTTGCGATTTGTAACGCATTTGCTGGCCATGAATGTTGCTTTGCTTTTCGGAATGTTAAGGTTTTTTCAGGGAGTGGAATCAGGCGTATGGAACCCTACCCGGAGACATCAATAATAAACGAGAAAAACTGCGATAAAAAAAAAGAGCGAAGTCTCCCCAGACTTCGCTCAAACCCTAACCTAAACTTAATGGATATGAAAAACCTAACCTTATTTTTATTGTTCTGTAAGAACTACAAGATACTTTGACTCGCTCCAGAATTTTGCAGGATCAGTGATCACAAGTTCTGTAACTTTCTTGTCAGTAGTACGCTCCATTTTATATGAATCACTTGGATGAGCCGATACTAATTTGGCATCTTTTACATTCAAAGGAATGGAGGCGGTCTTTGTAATATCAATGGTGTTGAAAGCTTCCTGGTTAACATTAGGCTCAAGCGTGGTGGTTTTGCCTAATCCTAATACTCCACCATGTCTTGCCACTACTTTCTTTTCGCTAAGCTGCTTTGAAGAACCTACTGCAACGTAAGCGGTATTGAGCTTTACTGTCTGATCTTCGATCATTTTTGTGCTAACATCATTCTTGGCAGTCAAATCATCTACAGAAGTTTTAAGCGTAGTTACCGAAGTATTTAAACTGGCAATCTGATCGTTTAATGCGGTAATGTCTTTGTCTTTTTGCGCAATCTGCTCATTCAGCTCGGCAAGCATTTTGGCAAGGCTTGCATTTTTAACGTTTGACCTTTTAAGCTTTGCACTTAAAGCTTCCATTTTGGATTTGCTTTCTTCCATCAATGATTTAATATCCTGGATCTGAGATTTAATAACATCCTTGGAAGTTTTGATCATTTCCGGATTAGCATTCGTATTCACGGCAAGTGTTTGCTCCTTTTTAGTGATTTCGGAAAGATTGCCCTGAATTTCAGAGAAAGAACTTAAGAAATCGTTAATAGTCTGATCTTTTGTATAAGCTACAGACATTAAAGAATCTTTTTCTTTGTTCAATTGAGTAATTTCTGCTTTGTGGTTGTCGCAACCTGCAAAGATTGATCCTGCTAGAACTGCGATAATAACGAGTGATTTTTTCATTTTAATAATATTTTTTACGGTTTGTGAAAAAGGTATAAGCAAATTCATGCCAGCACCTTTCAGATACTGGAATTACCCCCCTTAAAAAGTGTTAATAACTGCCTGAAAGCTTTGGAGATTAGCATTCTCCGATCGTTAATAAGTGCGGCATTGAAAACATTTACATTGAAATTAAATTCTCTTCATTTTTCCAAAATTTGGAAAACAATTCCCAAATTTGAAAGGAATTTAATATTTGCCGGTTTTGAATGCATAATTTTTTTTGTTTCTGAGTGTTTAAATAAATCATATGCAAAGGTTCACCAGTCTGAAGGTTATCATAGTTTTTGCAATTACCCTTGTAATAATAAGTGCGGCTTTTTGGATTACATCAAGAAGTCTTGACGATTTGATGGAAATCGTACGCGAATCTTCCAAACCTGATTCAGTATTAGTAAAAGTAAAAAAAATCAATTCCGATATTACCGGTGCAGAAAGTGGTGTGCGTGCTTTTGCATTGACCCAGGACGAAAGATATCTTGATCCATATCTTGAGCTGGCCGGCAATATTCAAAAGGAATTGGATACGCTTCGCGATTTAACAAAAAATAAGCCTTATGAAGTTTCGGCCATTGATTCCATTTCAACATTGATGCAGGAAAAGTTATCTGTATATCATGAACTCCTGAGCATAAGCTATAGCCAGGTTTTGGAAAGCGCATTGGGAAAAATGACAACCCAGTTTGCAGATACAGATTCGGTGGCCATAAATACCGACACGCTGCTTGCAGTACAGCAGAAAGATGCATCCAAAAAAAACATTTTTAAAAGGTTTTTCGGATCGGGGGGACCTTCAAAAAAAGATTTGCAGGAAAAAGCAGACTCTGCCGTGAAGGAAAATATAAAATCCAAAGAACAAATTTCAAATGTTCAAAAAACCATTGCTGACATCAAAGAGAAAGAATCACAGCAGTTGAAAAAACAATCTAAAAAAGAACTTGCGCTGCTTGATAAAGATAAAGACATCACACATTCCATAGAAAACCTGATTCGCAAAATAGAGTTTGATGAATCTATCCACGTACAGCGTAAAGCCGAAGAAGCCAATGAGGCTGCTATCCGGTCAGGCAGCAGGATACAAACGCTTTCAATTGTCGGAGCTCTCGTGTTGCTATTATTGATTGCCTTAATTATATACGATATTGCCAAAAGCAAATTGTACCGCAAAAAATTAGCGGACGCAAAAGCGCATGCAGAAAAGCTTGCAAAAATCAAGGAAGAGTTTCTTGCCAATATGAGTCATGAAATCCGCACCCCCTTAAGTGCTATCCTCGGTTATACTGAACGAATGCGCAAAACCAACCTGAATGACAGGCAAGCCGGTTATGCAAATGTGATTCACACTTCATCAGAACATTTGCTTTCTATTGTAAATGATATTCTTGATCTCTCCAAATTAGAATCGGGCAGCCTGCGTTTGGAAAAAATAAATTTCAAACCGGATGTCATCTTAAAAGAAGTGTGTGATGTATTGAGGTTTAAAGCCGATGAAAAAAATATTTCGCTCAGAACAGATTTAAATGAAATCAAGGATCTCACCGTCAAAGGTGACCCTATGCGCCTGAGGCAGGTTTTATATAACCTGGTGGGCAATGCAATTAAGTTTACTGAAAAGGGAAATGTTCTATTGAACGTGTCAACTATAAAGAGAACTAATTCGCCAATATGCAGCCTGAAGTTTTCAATACACGACACTGGCATTGGCATCCCGGATGAAAAATTAAAAATCATTTTCGACCAATTTTCACAGGCCGATTCAACCATTACCCGAAAGTATGGCGGAACAGGTCTGGGATTAAGCATCAGCAAAAGAATAATTGAAATGCAGGGTGGAACGATTGAAGTAAAAAGTAAACTTCTTGAAGGATCAGAATTCACTTTTGTTATTCCATACGAGGTGGCCTTGAAAACGGAAGAAAGAAACCTGCCTGAAACGGGAAGCTCAAAACCGGGAACAGATAAAATTTTAAGCGGAGTAAAAATCCTTCTTGCTGAAGACACAGAAATAAACAGGGTCCTCCAGAATGAAATTCTGAAAGATGCAGGTGCAATTGTTACAGAGGCAACTAACGGTTATGAAGTGCTCGCCAAGCTCCAGGTTGAAACACCACAATTAATTTTGATGGATGTCCAAATGCCCGGCATGAGCGGAATTGAAGCTGTCATGCAAATCAGGGAAAAATTAAAGTCTGATATACCCGTCATTGCGATGACTGCTAATGTAATGCCACACGACCTTGACCGTTATTTAAAAGCCGGGTTTAATGAATGCATAACAAAACCTTTTAATGAAAGGGAACTTGCTGAAAAAATATTGAATTTGCTTAGCGGGAATTCTGTTACAATCAAAAAGGAGGAGGAAAAAAAAGCAGCAGCTTTGCCGGAAGGAAAGCTTTACGATTTAAGCGAATTGCAGAAAACCTCCTCCGGCAATAGTGACTTTGTGATCAGGATGCTGAAAATATTTTTATCGAGCTCAGAAAGCCTTTTAAATAAAGCAACGAATAATGCTGCAGAAAAAAATTGGGAAGGACTGTCATCAAATGTACACCGGCTTATTCCGAGTTGCAGGTACATTTCAGTCAATTCAATGGCATTTCCTCTTAAAAATATTGAAGAACTTTGCATCACTCATCCTGACGAAATAAAAATTAATGAATTACTTGCTGAGGTTTTAACAGAGTTTGAAAAAGTATCTGATGCTTTGCAACAGGAAATCACAGAGCTGGAAAGTCAAAAAACAGTAGGCAGCAATCAGTAAACAGCTCAGCAAAATTTTTAACCTTTAACCGTAAACTGACCATTGAAAGACCATCAATTTAAAATATTTGTTGTCGAAGATGATGAATGGTACCGTGAATTTATCGGATATACATTGTCATTAAACCCCGAACATGAAGTAAAAACATTTTCAAAAGGCAGTGAATTGCTCCAGGCAATGAAAGAACGCCCGGATGTTGTCACACTTGATTTTCGTCTGCCTGATACGGATGGTGCCACGCTGATGAAAAAAATAAAAGAATATAATCCTGAAACGGAAGTCATCATTATTTCAGAACAGGATAAAATTGCAACGGCAGTTGATTTGCTCAAGGCAGGAGCATATGACTACCTTGTTAAGACAAAAGAAATTCGAAGCCTCCTTATTAATACAGTAGCTCATATTGAACAAAACCGTTCGCTGCAAAATCGTATCAGCGATCTTGAGAAAGAAGTAAAAAAGAAATACAACTTTCAGAAAAACCTTATTGGCAACAGCGACATTTTTAAAAATATTTTTTCGCTGATCGAAAAAGCAACGCAGACAAATATTAATGTGATGATTTCCGGTGAAACGGGTACGGGAAAAGAAGAAGTTGCAAAAGCTATTCATTATAATTCGGGGTTTAACAATGGCCCTTACGTAGCCGTTAATGTTGCTGCCATTCCTAAAGAGCTGGCCGAAAGTGAATTGTTCGGACATGAAAAAGGTTCCTTTACGGGTGCATTAGCCACGCGAATAGGAAAGTTTGAAGAATCACGTAATGGAACTATTTTTTTAGATGAAATTGGTGACCTCGATCTTTCGCTGCAGGCTAAATTGCTTCGCGTGCTCCAGGAGCGCGAAGTGGTTCGCGTGGGTGGAACTAAGCCTATAAAAATCACCGGCCGTTTAATTGTTGCGAGTCATAAAAATCTCCTGGAGGAAGTGAAGAAAAAAAATTTCCGTGAAGATCTTTATTACCGCCTGTATGGCTTACCGATTAAGCTGCCGCCATTGCGTGAGAGAGGAAATGACATTCTGCTGTTAGCCAAATATTTTATGGAAAGCTTCTGCAAAGAAAACCGGATGGAAGAAAAAAAGCTGTCACCTGATGCTCAGCAAAAACTATTATCTTATCATTTTCCCGGAAATGTACGGGAGCTGAAATCCCTTGTGGAGCTTGCCACCGTTATGGCTGCCGATAGTGAAATTAATGCAAAAGATATTTTATTAGGTGAAGAAAATCTGCTGGCTGATCTTTTAAATACAGAGCTCACTCTGGAAGAATACAACAAAAAAATTATTTTTCACTTTTTGCAGAAGAATGACAACAATGTGGTGCTGGTAGCTAAAAAATTAGACATTGGAAAGTCTACTATATACAGGATGCTGAAGGATGAGGAAGAGAAAAAAGTTTAAAAAATTATATAATACAACCATTCAAAAACTAAAAATCACAAGTATGAAACAAATTATCTGCAACGCATTCATTGTCATTTTCAGCATGGTTTCTTTACATGCACAAAACAATAAAACTAACATTTGGTATTTCGGTGCTTATGCAGGAATAGATTTTAACAGCGGAGTTCCTGTACCGCTCAGCAATAGTGCAATGAGCGCCAATGAAGGTGTTTCAACCATCTGCGATGCGAGTGGAAGTTTGTTGTTTTACACCAATGGCCTTAATGTTTATAATAAACTGCATACCCAGATGCCGAATGGGACCGGGTTATTTGGAGGAGGATCTTCTTCGCAGTCTGCTTTAATTGTACCTGTTCCGGGCAGTACGACTCTCTATTATATTTTCACAGTACCTGAAAATGGCGGTTCTAACGGATTTTGCTATTCACAAGTGGACATGACCTTGAATAGCGGGAACGGAGATGTAATTAACAAAAACACAACAATAATTAACTCGATTACAGTGACAGAAAAACTTGCCGGGACCATGCACTCTAACGGCCAGGATGTATGGGTTTGCATTCATGAGCAATCTGCGAGTGCATATTATGCATACCTGGTCACCTCTGGCGGAATTAACTCACCTGTGATAACAACTATTGGTTCCACAGGCGGGTCAGTAGGTTGTATGAAGTTTTCACCGGACGGCAGTAAACTGGCAATAGCTATGCATTCTGAAATAATGGATCTTCTTGACTTTGATAATTCAACAGGAATTTTTTCCAACGCGGCTACCTTCACCGCACCTCCCCTTTATAATTCCTACGGAGTAGAATTTTCTGCCGGTTCCTCTAAGCTATATTTATCCGGTGAAGTAAGTGGCGGGAGTGCCATCTACCAGTTTGATCTGAATGCAGGAAGCAATGCTGCTGCGATTGCAACCGCCATACCTGTTTTTACTTATACCTCATGGGGACATGCTCTTCAATTAGCTCCGGACGGAAAAATTTATATCAATCATTACCAGAGCAGCATGATGAGTGTTATTAATTTTCCTGAATTAGCAGGCATTGCATGTAATGCTGTTACCAATTCTTTAAACCTTGTAACGGGATCGTGCAGCATCGGGTTACCTAATTTTATTTCAAATTATCTTGAATTGACAACCGGGATAAGTGATATACCCGGGTCGTTAAATCACATTAATGTTTTTCCGAATCCATTTTCGGAAACAACTGCATTCTATATTCCTGCTAACTTCCTGGATCAAAACAATTGTTCACTCAGCATGTTTGATGTTACCGGAAGAAAAGTTTTTAGCTCGGAGATTAAGGGTACCCTGTTCCGGTTCTCACGAAATGGCTTAGATAATGGAATTTATTTTTACCGGGTCTCCAATAAGGAAAAAGTAATAAATGCCGGGAAAATCGTAATGGAGTAGAATATGTATTCTTCCGATACGTATTTCATTTTCCAAGTAAATTATTTAAAGCATTTGTCAGATCCGGATAGGTAAAAGCAAATCCTGCATTTTGGATCTTGCGACTTAAAACTTTCAATCCATCAACTACAATAGATGCCCTTTCTCCAAGAATTGCTTTAATTGCAAAACGCGGGACCGGCACCGGAATACTAAATCCTTCTCTGGTACCTGATAAAATTTTCATAAAATTTTTATTCGTTTCCGGCTGTGGTGAAACTGCATTATAAAGCCCGTTTATATTTTCATTTTCTACAGCATACATAATCATGTTGCATAAATCATCAATATGAATCCAACTATAATATTGATTTCCGCGCCCGAAGTACGCGGCTATTCCGAATTTTAATGGTTTATACATTTCCAATAATGCGCCCCCATTCAGCGATAAAACAATTCCAAAACGGAAAATGACAGTTCGCAGGTTTAGTTTTTCAAATGCACGATTGGAGGCCTCCCATCGTTGAACCGTTGAGGCCAGAAAGTCATTTCCGGGCTTGCTTTGTTCTGTCATCAATTCATTTTTATTTTTTGAATAATACCCGATAGCAGATGCGCATACGATATTTTTAACGTGATGATTATGCTGCTTCAATGCTTTAAAAATTGTTTCGGATGAATTAACACGGCTATTTATAATTTCAGTTTTTCTCTTTTTAGTCCATCGTTTATCAGCGATACCTTCACCTGCAAGATTTATTATGCTGTCTGCATGTTGGATGGCTTCTGCTTCAATATAGTTTTCAGAGGGATTCCATAAATAACCGGTAATATTTCCTTTAGAAAATTTTTTCCGTGATAAAATGCTGACTGAATACCCTTTCTCCAAAAACAATTCTGACAACCTTGAACCAACCAGGCCTGAACCACCCGCTATCAAAATATTTTTCACGTTCTGGTTTTTTATCTAAGTTTGAAAAAATAAAATTACTCAAATAGGATAATAGTGTAAACTTCCTTATGCGATTCGACAAGCACGTTTTTATTTGTACCAACGAAAGAAAAAATTCTGACCGTAAAAGCTGCGGTGAAGCAACAGGCATGGAACTGGTGCATGAATTTAAAAGGTTGATTAAAGAAAAAGGGTTAAAGGGAATTATGCGCTCGCAGCGTGCCGGATGCCTTGATGCGTGTGATTTCGGCCCTTCGGTGGCGGTGTATCCTGAAGGAATTTTTTACGGTGGGGTGAAAGTAAGCGATGTAGAGCAAATTGTGAATGATCATTTAATAAATAATAAGCCCGTGGAACGGCTGATCATTAATTTTAAGAAAATTGAGCAAGCCGGAAATTAATAATTCAACGATTGAAAAATACCGTCACGATCTTGAAATAATACGTAATACTGCCTCACAAATTATTAAGGATTTTGAATTGTTTGGAATTGAAATCACGTTTAGCGGAAATGAGCATACCGCTTATGAAGAATTAAAGTCACAAATTATCCCGGTATTATCGGCATTGTATAAAAACAATTATTCCAACTTTAATTCTTTGCTATACCGGGTTGATGTGAATGAAATTAAAGTACTGGAAATTCTCAGGAATTCTGTCAAAGAAGAGCAACCGGAACAATTAGCAAAGCTTATCCTGGAAAGAGAATTTATAAAGGTTCTGTTTAAAAAACTCTATTAATTTTATTCGTAAATTCGTCCGCCTAAGGCGAATTCGTAATTCGTTGACAACATTTGGTTATTCGTAAATTCGTACTCATTCGTAATTCGTTGATAACATGTGGAAAGAAGAAAACAACCAATTAAAAAAAACTTTTCAATTTAAAAATTTTACGGAAGCATTCGCGTTTATGACACGTGTTGCATTTATTGCAGAAAAAATGAACCATCATCCCGATTGGAAAAATGTTTATAACCGGGTTGAAATTTCTTTAAGCACTCATGATGCAGGTGATGTAGTTACTGACCGCGACAAAAAGCTTGCTGAAGCAATTGACAAGCTTGGTTTTTAAAAGACAATTATCTCCAAATTGTAAATTTTATTTTTTTGCCAATTCGACTTTCCCATTCACAACGCTTCCTGCTGTGAAAAGACTGTAATAATAAATACCATTTGGTACTTCTTCAGCATTCCAGGTGATTTTATGATCTCCCGCTGAATAATTCTTTTCAGGCAATTGCTTAACTATGTTTCCGAAAGAATCATAAATAAAAAATTGTACGTGCCCATTCTTTGATAAATGAAATTTAAAAACGGTTTCGGATCCTGTTGGATTCGGAGAAACTGTTACGAACTTATCACCCTGTTTTTCATCAACAGATAAAATGGAGGGAAGCAATGTAATTGATTTGTTTGCCTCCACACTATCACCCAGGTCATTAAATAAAACCAGGTGCAAAGTATAACTTCCCGGCAATAATCCTGAAGTATTCCATGTTGCAAGTGCAGCATTCCTGACTTCAATTGCCGAACCGGCATTAATAACAGAATATGGCCCCGCTCCCTGGCTGTAATACATCTTATACATCCCGAAATCCATCCATGATCCCAATGGCCCCTGGTCAATCCATGCTGAACCCACAATTGTTACGGATGCATCAACAAAACCTGTATTCGGCTGGCTCATGTTTGCAAACCATGCTACGCTTCCGTCATAAGGAGTCGGATCCTGTGGCACGCTGCTTTGAACGACTATTAACATTGAATTATTGATTGCATCAGCCGTTCCGTTACTAATGCTGCCATAACCAAAAATCATAAAACCATTTCGTTCGCTTCTTACAGTTGTTGTGGTTGATGATCCGCTGGCAATTGTTATGCTTGTATCAGTTGCCCAGAAATATCCTCCTGATCCGTCACAAAAAAATCCTGAAGTGGTTACCCAGGAACGGCCCATACTTCCAACCTCACCAAGAATACAACCGCTGATATTTACCACAGACGAATCGAAAATATATAAACTCCAGGTCTGAACATTTGAATTTATCAAATGCAAATTCCGGTCAGGCAATGGAGCTACAAAGTTTGTATATGATGAATTGTTCACCAATCCTGAAACATTCACTGAATCGCCAAATTGAAACCACGCCCCTATTGTCCTGATAACAGAATTGCTGACCGTAACATCTGATCCGTTCACAGGCATCATCCCCCACCATACGTTATAGCACGAGTCAGCCTGAACGTTATATCCTATCCCGCTTATTCCCGGTGTACCATTATTACATGTATAAGAATAAACAGAGTCACCCGGTGGGAACGAATAATTAATCACAGCGGTGTCAGGAAAATAATGCCAGAGCAGTAATGTGTTTACATTGCTGAAATTAAAATTAGCATGATCGCTCAGGATATACTCGCCTCCAAGATTAGTACCGTTAATCGTTATGGATGCGTTTCCATAAGCGCCCGCTGTGGTCCAGTCATTATTATTGGCATTGTTCATAACCAAAACAGCATTACCTGCGGCTACAAGATTATGTGAATACCCTCCATAATTAAACGAACAGTTATCGAACTGTGCAAAAGCGGTGTCGGCCACAATCAACGACCGCTGGTAAAAATATTGCTGGGGAAAAAATAATGTTGAAGAATCAGCGAATATTTTTCCTCCCTGGAAAACATACATGTTGCCAACGATGGTTGCATTTGCATTTTGAAAAATTAATACTCCATCATTGAAAACAAACACAGGTCCGTTGTTTGTCCAGTTACCTGAAATAACGAGGGTATCATTTGGGACATCACCTACAAATACAGTGTCGGGTGCCGCTTCAATTTTTTCACTTATAATTCCGGGATTAAAAGGTTGCCTCCATTCTGATAACATTTTCAATAAATTTAAAACTCCCCGCTGAGGCTCTATAGCATTTGATCCATTTTGATTATTTGATTCCGTAGCTTGTTCTGATGCTTCACGAAGAGCATCATTGATCTTTTGCTGCGGAAAAACGGGATGCTGCGTTCGTGCAATACCCGGAATGTTTTGTGAAAATGATTTTGTCACAGGAGAAATGAATGCGAATAAGTACACAGCGCTTCGGATCATACATAAGCAGAAAAGGTTCTTCATGAATTATTTTAATTAAACTTTAATTGACAGGCCTGTTAAGTTATTTTTTCGAATTAAAATTATTTCTTTATGAACCGTGCATTTATTATTCGTTTATCACCGACAATGTTTAAGAAATAAATGCCGGGCGAAAGAAAACTGATGTCCATAGTATGATCATCACCCGGAGTGATATGGTCCACCCGTTCTTCCAGGAGCAGTTGCCCTGAAAGATTTAGAATTTGCAATTGTAGTTTATCTTCTTCAAATCCGGCACGAAAGTGAATAACTTTATCAGCAGGATTAGGATAAAGATTTATTAAACCGTTCCCGGAATAAATTTGATTTATTCCATTTGGTAAACTATAGTACACTTTCGCCTGTATTACATCCACAAACTCCTGGATGTAACTTGAATCGCCATGCTCCTCTATCCGGATTTCAATTCCGCTGATATTACTACCCGCAGGAATTCCAAATTGAAATGCCGAATATCCCTGCCTTATTAACGTGCTTGGGTTCCAGATGCGCAATACAAAAACAGGATCGCTTAATTCTGATGCAATCCATGGATGGCCCCAGTCATCTGTAGAATCACCCTGGGTGCCGAATGAATCTATTGTTCCATATGGCCCGAAAAGATTATAAGAAGTATAATTTGTTCCGTCATCCCAGGATAATTCTACAAACGGGCAACGGCATCCTGACTGATGGGCGACAGTGGTATAAATATCATCACTTAAATATGCGTTTTGCGGATTGGTCCACCCGTTAGGTGCATGAATAGCAGACGGGCTTTTCCATCCTGTGTTTTGCAATTGCGCATACAAGTTTTGGATTGGCAATAGGAACAAACCGATCAGATATTTTTTCATAAGGTTTTATTTTACACCATAAAAATAAGGTATTTTTTACTGATCCAAAAAAATTTCAAATTGTATCTTTGAAAAAAAATACATCATCATGCCGCTGACTTCGGAAGACAAAAAAAATATTTTTAACAAATTAAAATCAATTCTTGAAAAGCAAAGCCCTCCCATGGTTGTAAGCCGGGAGAAAGAGGGTGTTTATGAACTTATGGGCAATAAACCTGTTCCTTATGGTTACAAAAAAACAATTGTGCCGGGCATGTATTTTTCTTCCGTTGTGGTTCGTAACGACTCAGTAAATTTTTCTTTTTTCCCAATCTATTTTCATCTTGATGATTATAAAAAGATAAGCCCCACGGTTTTAAAATACCTGAAAGGAAAAACCTGTTTTCATTTTAAAAAACCAGGACAGGTGAATGAAAAAGAATTGAATGCCATGCTGAAAAAAGGGGCTCAGGCGTGGAAAAAAGAGGGGTATATGAAATGAGCCCGGAGTTTTTGAAGTTTAAACCCAAACCATTCTCTTACATTTGCAGCCTAAAAAATTAATTATGACCCGCGGACCCGTTTCACAATTTATGGAGAAACATTATCTCCACTTTAATGCAGCAGCAATGATGGATGCAGCGAAGGCTTATGAGAAGCACATGAACGAAGGCGGTAAGATGATGATCACACTTGCTGGGGCGATGAGCACGGCAGAACTTGGAATTTCATTGGCAGAAATGATCAGGCATGACAAAGTACAAATTATTACATGTACCGGTGCAAATTTGGAGGAAGATATTATGAACCTTGTGGCGCATAAACATTACAAGCGCGTTCCTAACTATCGTGATTTAGGCCCGCAGGAAGAATGGGAATTATTAGAAAATCATTTTAACCGGGTAACAGATACCTGCATTCCTGAAGAAGAGGCATTCCGTAAGTTGCAAAAACATATTCATAAAATCTGGAAAGATGCCGATACAAAAGGAGAGCGATATTTTCCACATGAGTACATGTACAAAATATTATTAAGCGGAGAGCTGAAACAGTATTATGAAATTGATCCGAAGAATTCATGGATGCTGGCTGCTGCTGAAAAAAATATTCCGATTGTGGTGCCCGGATGGGAAGATTCTACAATGGGAAATATTTTTGCGAGCTATGTAATCAAAAATGAATTGAAAGCATCAACTATGAAGTCAGGCATTGAATACATGGTTTGGCTGGCCGACTGGTATAAAAAAAATTCTTCGGAAAAAGGAGTTGGGTTTTTCCAGATAGGCGGAGGCATTGCCGGAGATTTTCCAATATGCGTGGTCCCCATGATGTACCAGGATTTAGAATGGCATGACGTACCTTTCTGGAGCTATTTCTGCCAGATCAGTGATTCTACAACGAGCTACGGTTCTTACAGCGGAGCTGTACCGAATGAAAAAATTACCTGGGGTAAATTAGATATTCATACTCCGAAATTTATTATTGAATCGGATGCGTCCATTGTTGCCCCACTGGTATTTGGATGGATCCTGGGCTGGTAATATTTTTTGAAATTGTTCGTTAGCTGATACGGAGATGGAAAACCCATTCCGTACTATTTGTATTTAAAACTTAAAAAAATCAAATCACCAAAATGTGTTATGAATCATTAATGTATTGATCCTGATTTTCCTTTTCTTTGCCTGAAACTTAACCCCGCACCTTGGATTCTCTCGTCATCATACCCACCTATAACGAAAAAGAGAACATCGGTAAAATTATTGATGCGGTATTTTCTTTGACCTACCCGTTTCATATTCTGATTGTGGATGACAAATCAACTGACGGAACAGCAGAAATAATAAAAGAAAAACAGAAGTTTTATCATGATAAACTTTTTTTGGAAGAGCGAACAGGAAAATTAGGATTAGGAACCGCTTATATTCATGGCTTTCGCTGGGCATTGTCCCAAAAGGATGCTTCCGGCACAAAAAAGTATGAGTATATCTTTGAAATGGATGCTGATTTTTCGCACCACCCTGATGATTTGCTCCTGTTGCTTGATGCCTGCAAAAAAAACAGTACAGACCTGGCCATCGGCTCACGCTATGTTAAAGGAGTAACAGTAGTGAATTGGCCTATTGGAAGGCTTATTATGTCTTATTATGCTTCTGCTTATGTAAGGTTAATAACAGGAATGGATATACAGGACACAACTGCCGGTTTTAAATGTTACCGCAGAAAAGTGCTTGAATCTATTGACCTTTCCAGGATTAAATTTTCAGGTTATGCATTCCAGATCGAAATGAAATTTACTGCCTGGAAAATGGGATTTAAGATTGAGGAAGTTCCCATTATTTTTATGGACCGCAAAGAAGGCCATTCAAAAATGAGCAGCGGTATTTTCAGCGAAGCTTTTTTCGGAGTGATAGAAATGAAAATTAAAAGCTGGTTCAGGAAATATCGGAAAGATTAATTTGAGTTTGCTGAGTTAACAGCTGTGCTCATGATTCAAATGATGGCAGGTGATCATCAACTTTTTATTTCGATTTTTCTAATATTAATGTATGATTTCTCTCTCATCTTTAAAAAGAATATGGTAATTAGTTAAAGCCGTCATTTAAAAATTTCTATTTTTGACCAGTATGGAATATGAGATAAAACCCGAAAAAAAAATCAGTTTCGGATTAAGTGAGCTATGGCAATACCGGGAATTGTTTTATTTTTTCACGTGGCGCGATATTAAGGTTAAATATAAGCAAACGGTTTTAGGATTTGCATGGGCGGTGCTGCAGCCATTATTAATGATGTTTGTTTTTTCTTTTTTTTTCGGGCAAACATTAAAAGTGCCGTCTGAAAATATCCCTTACCCTATTTTTGTTTTTTCGGGACTGCTGTTATGGAATATTTTTTCTTCGGGGCTTGCCAATGCCGGCAACAGTATGGTTACAAATGCCAACATCATAAAAAAAATATATTTTCCCCGCCTGATCATTCCGCTCTCGGCAGTTTTAGTTGCCTTGTTTGATTTCTTTATGGCGTTAATCGTTTTTGCCGGCATCCTGGTTTATTATCAATTCCCGTTTGATGGAATAAAATTCCTGTTGTTATTCCCGCTCAGCCTTTCTCTTTGCGTGATCTCAACTTTTGGTGCCGGAACGTTGCTTGCTGCATTAAATGTAAAATACAGGGATGTCCGCTATGTTATTCCTTTTTTAATCCAGGCTTTATTGTTCATCACACCGGTAATTTACCCCGTAAGTATTTTCAATAATCACCTCGCAAAAATTATCATGGCGTTCAACCCGATGACCGGGGCCATCGTTTTATTCAGGTCTGTTTTGACCAATCAGGTACCGGAATGGAATATTGTCATAATAGGAATATGTTCAGCCCTTGTATTGCTTATAACAGGCTTATTCTATTTCCGCAAAACCGAAGCCTACTTTGCAGATCTCGCATGAATAGTGTACAGTAAACAGTAATTAGTGAACAGTAATCAGTGAGCAGTGGGCAGTAAACAGTGAATAGTGAACAGTGAACAGTAAACAGTAATCAGTATAACTCATAATTCATAATTGATTTTGAAGCCTGTTTTAGAAATTAAAAATATTTCAAAAAAGTTTACGATCCGCCATCAGCAGCAGGCCTATCTTAGCCTGCGCGATTCGCTCGTTTCGATTTTTAAAAAAGATAAAACATCATCCGAAGATTTTTGGGCATTGAATAATGTGAGCTTTGATGTTCAGCAGGGCGATTCGCTCGGAATCATCGGCAAAAATGGTGCGGGTAAATCCACCTTGCTTAAAATATTGTCGAGGATAACTCCTCCTACTTCAGGTAAAATTATTTCAAGAGGGCGAATTGCCAGCCTGCTCGAAGTGGGTACGGGCTTTCATGCTGAATTAAGCGGCCGCGAAAATATTTTTCTCAATGGTTCCATACTCGGTATGAAACGTGCAGAAATAGAAAAAAAATTTGATGAGATCATTGATTTTTCAGGAACCGAAAAGTTTCTTGACACTGCGCTCAAGCATTATTCAAGCGGAATGCAATTGCGTCTTGCATTTGCTGTTGCCGCTTTTCTCGAACCTGAAATCCTGGTGATTGATGAAGTGCTTGCCGTGGGCGATGCTCAATTCCAGAAAAAGTGTTTGGGAAAAATGGAAGAGGTTGGCAAAAGCGGGAAAACAATTTTATTTGTGAGCCACAACATGCAGCTCATAAATAAATTGTGCAACAAAGCGGTGCTGCTGAATAAAGGAGAAATCCAGTATTCAGGTCAAACCGAAGAAGTGGTAAATTATTACCTCGAACAGAATACCGAAGCCACTGCTACTTTTAACATTAAGCCGCCATTTAATAAAGACGAAATTGCAGCATATTGTTATAAAGTTACTGTTGAAGACCTTTATGGAAATCTTCTGCCTGAAATCCCTTTAGGCCAGCCCTGGCAGGTGAGAGTATTTTATAAATTAAGTGTACCGGTCAAACATTTCATTGTGGCTATCGGGATAAGTAATATGCTGGATGTGGCTATTCGAACTACGTGGAGCAATCCCGGAGACACTCCTGCCGGAGAATATGTTGCTGTTTTTAAAAATACGGATGTCATCCTCACGGCCGGAATATATTCCATTGCAGTGGGATTATCGTCCTTTGAACGCGTGATACAGGCAATAGAAAGCGCTGCTTATGCAAATATTTCTCACATTGCACAAAAATTGGATGATGATCAGATTATCAGAACTTCAGGTGCCGGAGTGATCTTAAATCAAATGCCGGTAGAAATAATTCCCGGCAAGGAGTATTCCCATAAATAATTAAACCGCTCAATTCTTTATAAACATGTTTTTCGCTGAAAGAATAAAAAATATTAAACCCGGTGATAAAGTTCTTGAAATTGGCCCCGGCTCTACTCCTCATCCCCGTTCAGACGTTTTTTTGGAAAAGATTTATACCGATATGGATGAGTTCAGGATGCAGCGCGGCAATATGCCTGAGTTTGTAACCGATAAAAAAGTAGTGCATTACCAGGGAGATGTTTTTCCTTTTGCCGATAAGGAATTTGACTATGTGATCTGCTCACACGTGTTGGAGCATGTTCCCGATGCGGAAATTTTCCTGGAGGAAGTTTTTCGTGTAGGAAAAAGAGGATACCTTGAATTTCCGACTATTTATTATGATTACCTGTATAATTTTCCAGTGCATACATTGTTTTTGCTTTATGAGGACAATGTTATTAAGTGGATGAAAAAATCAGAAAGCCAATTGGCGGTATTTTCTGAAGTTCAATACCTCTTTCATCAGTCCTTGTTAAAAGAGCATTATGGCTTGGTAGATTCCCTGAAAGAATATTTTTTCCAGGGCTTTGAATGGGAAAACGAAGTAAAACGTAAAAAGGTGGCTTCTCTAATCGATGTTTGCTACAGGCGGCAGGATATTATGCTCAAACAGGTTATACCTCCGAAAAAGAAGATAAGTACTTATAATCGGATTAAACACGAAGTAAAAAAGCGTTTGCCATTTAAAACCTGATTCTCCACATTAAAGCTTTGTCATTTCAAAAATCCCGCAGCCGTATTTACAACGGAAATTCTTTTTTACCGAAGTTTCATCATCCGGGTTAACATTTTCGTGCAGGTCACCCGTGTCATCCACATAGCTGAAATGATCAATAGTATATTTATTTTTAAATAAAGACAAGAGGTATTCCATGCTGAATACCCTGTGTGCATTGAATTCGATCCGTTGCTTGCCAATCGGGACTGAAAAATAAAACTTTCCTCCTTTTTTTAAAACATTCTGAATGGTCTGCAATCCTTTTAAATGCCCGTAGGCATCAATCGGGTCGCCATAACGCCCTAACCCGAAGTGCTCAATGGCATGCAGGCAGGAAATAGAATCCGTGTAATTAAGCATCTCGGGTTTTAATTTCATAAAATCAGCCTGGATGAATTGTATGTTTTTAATTTTATTTTCAATCGGGCGAATATCAAAAACTTCTATTTCCCTGAAACAGGCCACATGCGCCACAAAACCATCCGTTCTCGACCCGATGTCAACATGCTTAACAGGCTTATTCTGAAAAATTCTTTTTGCCACCAGCAAATCCTGGTGAAAGTAATGGCCGGATAATGTTCCGCCCGCTGCATTTTTATCGGCCAGCATGGGAAACATTTTTGTGATGGGGAACTGTGGGTCTCCATGCAGTTGCTCTTCCAAAACCTTCAGGTCCTTTTTAAAAAAACGCATACCTTTTACATTGGCAATGGTGGTGTAAGGATCATAACCCCAGAAATTTAATTTGGGGCGCGTTTTTTTTATGATTTTGAGAAGCAGTTTGCGCATCGAATCAGGGAAAATTAAGAGATTAAGTTAAGAACACAAAGAGATAAAAAAATATTAACATTGGGTTGGTATATTAGTATAAAAATATATGCACAATAAATCGCAGTGACTTCAAAATTTTTTCAATAAAATATTTTACAATCTTCTTAATTATTATTTTTACATTTCCATTGACTTCATCGGCAATGCGAACTTCAAAATCCCCTTTTTGAAGAAACAACAGCTGCGGTGTCTTATTAAACTTCCTCCTTGTTTTAAAAAAACAAGCCTTTTTATTCTTGTTCAGTGCTATTGTATTTAGTATTATAAAAGTTTTTTTCTTATGAAATCAATTGGTAACAATATTAAAAAAATCCGGGAATTAAGAAATTTCAGCCAGGATCACATGGCACAGAAATTAGGCATTTCTCAACCGGAATACAGCAGGATTGAAAATGATCTTGTAAAAATAGATGCTGATCGCCTTAAAAAAATTGCTGTGATCTTAAAGGTGCAAATTGATTTATTATACGATTTCGATATAGATAAAATAACGCGTTAAATTTTTTCTGTTATGCACTTCATGCATAAATTATTCAATCTATGCATAAACAATGCATAACGTGCATGAGAATACCGCTTTTGTGATGGTACTTTTGAAGCGTAAAAAACCCGGACTATCAGCTTAACATCTTCCTGAAATATTCCGATAAAAATTTATCATTGACTTAATCATTAATTATAACAACATTAGTGTTTTCATTCAATTAAGCAAAATAGGTTTAATGAAACGGTTTATGAATTCTTTTGCACCCATTAAATTACTTAAGTCTAACATTCATAAATCAAAATCATGAAAACACTTAACAAATTAATCTTAATGACATGTGCTGTTACAATTTCAGCTATAACACATGTGAATGCGCAAACAACAGATTACATTCTAAAATGGAATGCTGGTGTAGTTGCCAATACATCTACTCCAATCTTCGATGATGTAACAAATAATCGAGTTGGTATTGGTACAATAACGCCTGAAGCTTATCTTAGTTTGGATGGGCAGGCCGCCCATACATTTCAAATGGATAGGAGCACAACTAATAATGTTCCCGGAAATAATTTTACTATTATGGCTGGCGGTGCCAGGTTGGGGGCTTTTTCCGCTAATATGAACGGAGGTTCACTTTTATTAAACAGTGGCATAGCCAAAGGTACAGGTAGTTCAATAATTCAATTTTCTACTGCGACAGCTGGTGCAACAGGAACAGCTGATAGAAATCCAACCCCGAAAATGACTATTCTTGGTAATGGATTTGTAGGTATTGGAACCACTACTCCCGGCTTTCAATTAGATGTTGTTGGCTCTATTAATTTAACTGATTTTGGAGCTTTATTTGATTGCAATGCAGCAGGAGATAATGCAAACGAAAGTGTTATCCGAAAACAAGGCGAACAGGTTTTTTCTATTTATGCTGGCACAAATACTTTTGTTGGTCTGCATGCAGGAGAGAGCCCTAATCGCGTATCAGGGAATGGTGCCTGTGGCACAAATCATAATACTTTTATTGGTTGGAATTCCGGAACTTCTATCGGTATAGGAGCTCATAACGTTTTTGTGGGAGAATCAAGCGGAGCAGCTACAACTATCGGTATAGAAAATGTTTTTATTGGTGATAATTCTGGTGCTCAATACACTGGAAATTCAAGCGGAGCTGTTGGTCATAATGTTTTTGTGGGACATAATACGGGTGCAGCGGAAGTAAACGGAGCAGACAATGTTTTCGTGGGTCATAGCGCAGGGATTGTATTTACAGGTAACGAGGCGGTATTTATTGGTTCTGGTGCTGGGCAAAGCAGCATTTTAAATGCACCAGATGGAGTTAATAATACTTATATTGGCACTCATTCTGGCAATACAAACACCGATGGATCAAATAACACTTATTGCGGTTTTGAAAGCGGAAGATATAATTTTAATACAGCCGGAGCAGGGACTAAAGCAGCTGCCAATACATTAATTGGAGCCAATTGTGGTACTGGAGATGCTGGAGGTAATAGTCATTTTTATTCAAACACTTTTGTTGGAACTCAGGCAGGCTTAAGTATGCGAACTGGAAATCAAAACTCATATTTTGGTAGTTCTGTCGGCCGATTCTTATTGAGTGGAACAAATAACATACTAATTGGAAGACTAGTAGCCGGAACTGCAACTGCAATTGGGGATTCAAATACTTTTGTAGGAACGGAAGCAGTTTCCACTACAACCCCTACTATTGGACAAGGAAATACAATTATAGGAGCATTTGCAGGGCAGGGTACAACAGCAAATGACCTTACTTTTGTTGGAACAGCTGCAGGCTTAAATAATACAACTGGTATACGAAATTCATTTATTGGGTACAGGTGCGGAAATGCTAACAGTACGGGAGGCAATAATACATTTTTAGGATATTATTCAGCATTTAATAATACTACTGCTGATAGTAATACTTTTACCGGAAGCTTTAGTGGTTTTACTAATACTACAGGCAATCGTAATACATTTTACGGAACCTATTCAGGATTTACTAATAATACTTCACAACAAAATTCTTTTTACGGCTTTAAAGCAGGTTTTTCTAATACAGTTGACAGCAATACATTTGCAGGTGCTTATTGTGGTTTTAGTAACAGCACAGGTACCCATAATACATTTCTTGGTACTACAGCCGGATTTTCTAATACTACCGGTGTAAATAATACTTTTTTAGGTTTTCGCGCTGGTTATTCTACTACTGGTGCAGCTGATAGTAACACTTTTGTTGGAAACCAAAGTGGATTTAATAATTCTTCGGCAAGTAATAACACTTTTGTCGGCCATTACTCAGGTTTTCTTAACACAACAGGCGACCGTAATACATACATTGGTCTGAGAGCCGGTTATTCAAGCACTACTGTTCCTGATAACACCTTTGTTGGCCATCAATGCGGTGCGCGTACCACCGGGAGGGAAAATGTTTATGTAGGTTCAAAAACAGGATTTAGAACTTATACTTCTACTGCCAATAGTGGTGCAAGAAACGTGTTAATTGGCTATTCTGCTGGAACCTTTATTACTTCAAGTGATAGTAATACTTACGTGGGTCACAATGCAGGAGCTAATACAACCACAGGTGCTGCAAATAGTGCATTAGGTTCGCAGGCAGGACCAACAAGTTCAACGCTAAGAAATACAACTTCTGTGGGCGCCAATTCTGCTGTTAACTGCAGTGATTGTATGGTTTTAGGAAATGGCACAGGCACTGCCGGTGTTAATTACCATGTAGGTATAGGAAATACACAACCGATTGGTAATTTTCATGTATTTGATATGGCAGGAGGCGCAGGGTCTAATGATATCCGCTTTGAAGATTTACCACAAAATGATACCTTGGATATTTTAGTCTATAGTCGCGATAATGCTTTAGGACAAGGACGCGTTTACTATGCAGATAAACATTTGTTTGCGATGAATGGCTGTACTACAAACTTTTTTGTTCCACACTATTCTACAGCTACTCAAAATTATGTTTGTGGTGTAATTCAGGATGATGGTTCAAATGTCGGGATTAGTACTACCGCCAGTAATACTTGGACATTGTCAGGGACGGAAGCTCAAGTCTCCGGTGGACCTACCAGTCCAAGTACAATCAAACTTGATGTAAATGGCTTATTAAGATGCGCAACATTAGTTGTAACTTCTGATGAACGATTCAAAAAAAATATAACTCCCATTTCAAATTCATTAGATAAGATATTAAAGCTTAAGGGTGTGAGTTATAATATGCGTAAGTCCTTATCTCCTCAAAGCGACTTTGAAGAAGGCCGGTCTATAGGCTTTTTAGCGCAGGAAGTTGAAAAAATTATACCTGAAGCCATTGGAAAAGATCAAGATGGCAACTATGGAATGAATTATAACGTAATTATTCCAGTCCTTGCGGAAGCCATCAAAGAGCAGCAAAAGCAACTTGAAGCAAAAGATGAAAAAATAGCACAACTTGAGAACAGACTAAACGATTTCGAAAATTCACTATCAGAATGCTGCATGAATTACCAGCAGGGTAATGATAATTCGAAAATCTTATCAAATTCATCAGGAGAAATTGCAAGGCTTGAGCAAAACAATCCCAATCCATTTACCGACAATACTTCAGTAAAATATTTTATTCCTTCTCAATCAGGCAAAGCAATCTTAAAAATTTATTCTCTTTCAGGGACTGAATTAAAATCATTCACCATCTCAGATAAAGGAACAGGTCAAATTACCATATCAGGTAATACTTTTTCAGCAGGAACATATGTTTACAATTTAATTGTCGATGACAGACAGGTGGATAGTAAATATATGACGCTCACTAAATAAAAATATTGAGCCCTTTCAGTTATCCTCAAAAAAACTTGAGCTGCCCCCTCGCGGGCAGCTTCTTTTTTTACCCCCGGCACAACTTTTTACTCTCTTTTCAAAAACACTACAATGAAACACAGCGAAAAAGAAAAGATCCTGGCTGAATTGAATCAATTAAAGCTGCTGGCTGATGTTTCCAACAACCGCATGAATAATTTCCAGGACGATCTTGCGGCAGCGCTGACGGATGCTGCATTTAAACATTTCGGTGAATTGAAAGATATGGAAGCGGATGATATCCGTGCTTTCGGAAAATTGGTTTCAAAGCATACATGGAGCATTGCGGCTGAGCTGGACAGGCTCCGGTATAAGGTGAGCAACAAGTGTTAGTAACGCCATAGGAAGACCCGGAGAAATTAACATATAGCTGTTCATATTTTTCAAAATTATTTTTTCACGGAAATTATTTTTTTAAATTTATTTGTGAAATAATTTCAAATAATTTAACCAACTAAATCAACAAACAAATGCCTTACTCAAACATTTCAGCCGTCCTAAGCCCGGCAGACGTTAGCGGCATCAATGGAGCCTTAACCGCCATCGAAACAGCATTGCCTTTCCTGATCAACCTTACCGAAGAAGAAAGGAAAACGATTTACAAAATGGGTCCCGATGCTAAAAGCTATGTGGACAAAACAAAAAATTACACCGTATCGCATCCGGCTCTCATTCCGCCTTTTGCATCCGCCTCTGAATTCGTGAAAGATCATGACTTATGGACAGCTCTTTTACCGATTCTTGCCCGCATTAAATCATTAAGCGAAGCTATTGACGATACCATGATGGGCATAGGCAATGAAATGATGGATTTCATGACAGCTTATTACAGTACAGCAAAAGAGGCCGCTAAAAGAAATGTTCCCGGCTCTGGTTCTGTTTCGGGTGACCTCGGTGAGTTTTTCGACCGCCCTGATCGGCCGGCTGCACCTACTGAGCCGCCAACTGCTTAAAAATTATACAAAATAAACATTAAACCACAGAGGCCCCGCATAGTGCGGGGCTTTTTTATTTTAAATACTTGAAAAACAATTATTTTTATCCTGATTTTAGACATTTGTACTTCCCTTTCTAACCCTTGTGCATCCCAATCCGACCTTTTTACAACCCTTTTAAATCTTTTTACATCTCTATTGAACCTTTTAACATCCGTGTTTAATGATTAATCTTCCCCAATAAACCTTTTAAAATCCATTCAGAAGCTTTGAATGTCTGTTTCCAGCCTTTATACGTCCCCATATATTCTTTATACATCCCTTTTGAACCTTTTATGCCCGATTTTACGTTTAGTATTTTAAATTTGCATGCATAAAAAATTAAATCTTATGAAAAAATTATCTCCCGAAGAAGTCAGTACCTTTAAAGTTAAAGGAAAGCGAAATGCCTCTCCTCTTTTTGAAACGCTCATCAACCTTAAAAGCGGTGAAACACTCCATATAGAACCCGCAGACTGGAATCGTAAACGCAGCCCGAGTAAAATGTGCCGCTATATCGAAAAAAGATATACCATAAAATTCGAATGCTGGACGCTTGCCGATAAAAAGGGTTGGTTGGTGAAATGTATTTGAAAACCTCTATTCACGCAAGTCTCATAAAAGACAAAAAAAATCTAATTTTTAAAAACACGTACTGCCTGTTTGCTATATTTTTTCTCCTCGTAAAAAAGAACTGAATAAATTCCCTTTGCTAAACCTCCAAGATAAATTTTATTATCTGCAGTGCTTGATTTTAATACAACACGTCCTGTTCTGTCAATTATTTCAATAGTTGTTCTTCCCATTTCACTTTTAGTGAAATATAAATAATCACTTACAGGGTTTGGATATATATAATAATTTGCTTCCTGTGTAAATTCATTAATCCCTGTAAGCACAGAGGCTTGCTGGGGACTCACAGGAATTTCAATTCCCAGATCGGTAACTGCCTTCACATCATAAAACATTAAAGAAAACAAACCGGAAGCATTGTTTGATACAGTAAAATGCAGCATGGCGATAGTCCCATACCCGTCCACGGGTTGATGATCCGTTCTGCAAAGACCCATATCAAGATACCCTGTTACAGAAAAATCCTTTTCCAGGTGAATATAATCCGGTGCTGTTACTAACCATGAATTAGAATAGTCCATATACACGCTGCCTGCCTGCACCATTGAAGCAGGATAACCAATAGTGAATGCAATTCCGTATGCATCATTAACCGGTACGAAGCTATTTGCTAAATTTATCGGAACGCTTACCGTGCTTCCCGGAGATAAATTTATACCTGAAAAATCAAAATATAAAACGGTTCCCGATGAGAGAGTATTATTTTCAAAATTTCCAAGTCGAAAGGGATGTGACAGTCCATAGTTTTGTGATACAGCTAAGGTGTCCGCAGCATCCACAACTCCATTACCATCACAATCCGCATGTTTTACATTTAAGGCTGAAACAAACTGCGTATTCCAATCCACTTCAGGTTGTGCGGTCCATGCAAGGCTGGCTCCGGGCCTTGCCGGCCCTGTTTCATTGAATGCAATCCCGATATTTAACAGATCAAGATTATCGCAGGTCAGGTCATAGTTTGCATCTCCGGGCCAAACATTGCTGATGGCAGGCGTACAGCTTGTCCAGGTCCAACCTGTATTATTTCCCAAATCAAAACTGTTGGATCCTGCATAAAATGTGGCGCCCCCTGTTGCATCCATATTTTCTAAATATATATAATCAAGGCATATTGTGGCAGAAGATGGTGCAATGATCACCGAATTGCCGGCACCAGAACCCAAAAGTGATATGGATGGGCTCGTCACTAACAGATTATTAATAATAAATGTATCTAACAAAACAGTGGTTCCGGGATCATATATGACCAGGGTATCGAAGATGCATGTTGGCCAAAACACGTGATTGCCAAAAGTAGAACTGGCAAGAGTAGCTTTAATAAATTTGTTTGAACCCGCTGATGATGCCTTTACTTCATTAGTAATAAAGGCTTCTTGAATAAAATTATTAACTCCCCATAAGCTTCCATTAAAAAAATTGATGGTGTCATTACTCATTTCGCTTGATCCGGTAGAATAAACCCGACCAAATGTGTTGTATGAGGAGTTAAGAATATAACAATAAATTGTGCTTGATGAAAACTCAAATGTTCCCAGTGACGGTCCTATATATCCCGTAGTACAGTAAATTTCAGAAGTGCCAAAATCAAGCTCCGGGGAGAATAATGAGGTATTGACAGTTAGGGTATTGCATGATATAAAATTATTGCCAGAAATAAAAGAACCATCAAAAAACTGCAGGTTACTGGCTATAATTAAACTGTCACTCAATGTCCACTCTCCACCAATTCCATTAAAAGTTAAAGAACAGTATTGCGGGAATCCAACATTTCCGGTTTTTACGATATTTCCCGGAGTTGTTGCTTTAAAATTCACCATTCCGGGGATATCCCATTGTAAATTTGAAGATAAAATCAATGATCCATAAATATTCATACTACCTGAAGGAACTGAAGCTGTGAAAACAGGATTATATAATGCTCCTGTCCAATCCATATCTTTAAGGTATATAGTGGCTAAATCAACACATACTGTATCATTCATTGAAGAAAACGAATTCGCGTCAAAAAACACGTCATCATTCGGTGTCGGATTTTGAGTATGAAAAATCACACCTCCCGAAGCGGTCGCCCAGTGATTCCCATGATCACTCCAGTTGCCTGTGCCTCCTACCCAAAAATAATCTGACGCAATTATGTTAGTGCTAAATGCAAATTGTAATGCGATCAACATGCACACATAAATTGATTTTGTAAATTTTTTCATGGTTTTTAAATTTAGAAATGTTAAAAATGTTTTGCTATAAGATACCTGACCGTTTATAAAGTTTCATTTTATTAAATTACCTAATGATGACGAGGCACTTTTTCACGGTACAAAAATATAACGGAATGCATGCTGAAAAAAGTTCAGTTATAGCAGTTTGTCGTATAGTGGATTTAAAGGTTAAGCGTGGTGCTTTAAGATTAATAAGACATATTTATGAAAAATAAACATAATTTGTCCGGGTAAGGATATTTTGTGACCCTTCATAGTTACCCTCTCGCCCCAGGATTGTGTGATTGCCTGTGCTGCATTTCAGGGTTTGTTATAGAAGGAATGAATATCATTATTAAGTTTAACCACATGCTTAAACTTTAAAAATTCACTTTGCTAAAAAAGTAATAAGTGAAACAGATTAATGAATTATAGATATTTTACTTCTATAAGCGTTTCCATTAACAAAAACTTCTGCAATATAAATTCCATCAGGCAGATTTAATTTACATTCATAACTGTTGTTGCAGATTTTGTCTTTTGAAAAAATAACCTGTCCGGATAAACTGGAAATGCGAAAGATTTGGATGGGATGAGAATATGAGATGATAGAAAAGGTGCCATTGTTTGGATTTGGATAAATTCCTGATTCTGGTTCTGTTTCCATTTCTTTAATTCCTACCGGAGCACAGAGCGTAATCTCACTGCCGATCAACGGAGGATTTACGGTCATGGGAAAGCTGACCACATTGATTATACTATCAGTAACCGGAACATTGATAACTGTGTCATTTATATTTGTTACGGTAACTATTGGCACTCCTTCCAGGCAGCCATTAGTATGACCCAGTGAATCTGTTTTAATAATTCCAATAGCATCATTGCCTGCATTGTCGGGTCTTCTTACTGATATAACATAACCGCCATCATCAGTCTGCTTCACACACCCTGCCCATATATCACTATAACCGCCCAGTTCTCTTGCCCATTCAACATTTCCGGCACTGTCAGTTTTTACTAAAAGACACGTCCGACCCACAAAACCGCTGTCAATTCCTTCCATGTCACCCGCCACAATAAGCCCTCCGTCACTGGTTTCTTCCACCCAACGGAAAGCACCATTCAATTCAACTTCATAATATTTTTCCCACAATACATTTCCAAGAGAATCTATTTTAAGCAATAATTCATGGGGATATCGGGATACAGCTAAAACGGAGTTACCGTCAGATGTGGATGTAATATGATATCCATACGAACTTGTATTTAAGACCGCGTAATGTTTAGACCATTGTGAGTTACCAAGAGAATCAACTTTTAAAATGACTATATCAGATAGTGGAATGGGATTTATGAGTGACCACGATGAACCGCATAGCAGGAAACCATGATCCGGTGTCAAAGTCAAAAAAGCAAAATTATCTCTTAAAGGCATATCATAAACTTCAGACCATTGGACCACTCCTGATGAGTCAGTTTTTATCAGAAGAAAGCGTTCATCGGGAATGGACGAAAAAGTAATGCCTCCACCTATTATAAACCCATTGTCCGGGGTTTCACGAACAGTATATAAGCCTGCAGATATTCCTGGTCCGGTTAAGCCAGTCAGATCTTTTATCCAAACATTATTGTAGTTGTAGTTTAACTTAAACAGGTAATGTGAAGCGACAAGTACATAACCACTCTGAGCACTTGAAGCAGAAGTAAAAGTAACTGAAAAGCTGCCATTAGTAAATTTCTTCATCCAATGGGTTTGACCTAAACTGTCTGTTCTTAATAATTCCTCAATATTTCCGATTAAATATCCTTTATCTTCAACTTGCATAATTTCAGATTCAATTAATACGGGTGTTATTCCCGGATAAACTTTCTGAAAGGTAACTTGTGAAAATGTTGCATTCAGATTTAAATAAGCAATAAGTACAAGTAATATAATTTTAAAATTCATATATTCAAAAATATAAAAAAAGGGAGGATCACTCCTCCCTTTTTATAGTAATTTTCACCTAATAATCAGCTTGCCTGTTTTCATCTTGCCGTCTGAGCATCGTGCCGAAAAGAGATAGATGCCCGGTGAAAGATTTACTGTATTAATTTTTACCGCATTGTTTTTAGCCGGAAGGTTTGTTTCCATAACTAACTTACCTACCGGATCGGTAATTTTAAGAACCGCATCGCCAGAAACAAAACTGTAATAAATTGTCACATTATCAGTTGCCGGATTGGGAATAAATTTCAGGTATTCATTGTTTTTCAGTTTTGACCTGGACGTTAAACTGCCCGATGCAAGCCGGCTTCCACCATAATCCGTACAGGTATCCGCTTTTTCAATTTCCATGATTGCCCTTGCTTCATATACAGCAGGCCCCCCGATAATGGGACACTCATTCGCTATATCAGTAAGGTCCTCTTCCTGCGTTTCGTTTAATTCGCCATCTTCTGCAAGAGTGATGAAATAAATGTCTAATACGGCTTTTTTGTATGTTTCAATGGTATTGGTATCCGATATGGTTGCCAGCGTATCAGCAGCATCGCTGTAATTGTCGGCATCAATAAGCTTTTGAACTCTTCTGAATTTACCAATGTTTGTATTTTTATACGTATTGTAAAAAGCTATGTACAGGCTGTCGCTGCCATCAATGTGAAGGCGTTCGGCAGTATCCTGGTCCAATTCGTTAAATGCATAAGACAATTGCATATAACGCCTTTCATCTGCAAAATCGCTGTAAGTTAAAGTATCATCCACAATACTGCGCAGCAAATTTGCCCGGTCAAAGGGAAGAGGTCCCGGATAAGGCGGACAAATAATCACAGATCCTGTATTTACGGGAGTCACTGTTCCCCAGGTTACACTGCCATTGGCGGCATCCCATGGAACAAAACAAGATGCCCCGGTATAGGTGCCATAATAGTACCAGCCGATGGAGGGGATTGCCTTGCCTGCCACCCTGTGATTATACGCATAATTGCCAGAATTTGCACTCCAGCAGTTAGCAAAATCACCGGTGCCCTGCGAAGGGATAGTAGTGCCGGTTCCACCTCCTGAGTTGTCAACATTGCCAAGATCCACACCCCTGTAGCATTCTACTATACCATAAAGCCCGCTGTGGCATGAAACTGTGCTGCCTGAGCAAACATCCCTGAAATTGATGGCAGAGCTTATATACTCAAAGCCATTCCTTAAAAGAGAAACACCGGTAGAAAGGCTGGATTGAATTCCGAAAATAAGTTTCCATTCATGGCCATCAGTTTGATTGCTGTTACTATACGGTCTATATACACTGTTATAGCTCACAGTTCCAATATTACAATTGTATAACCTTATGCCATAGTGCTCTTTAGGCGCTGCTAAAACTCCTGATAAATCTGAATATGTAATCTGATTATATGCATGATTATCATATATAAAATACTGATTAGTTGAGGTTCCATTCACATTCTGTACGTAAATGCCATTTCGCGTATTGGTGATAAAATTTCCTCCTATTCTCAGGTCGGTAAACTGGGTCTGGTAATTCATTACCTCGATAGCCGATGTGCCGTAATGCGATAAATCTACAGTAAGCCACGTAGCATTAACCGGATCATAATTAAAATTATTAGCGCTTATATCAATTGTTGCATTGGCACATTTTGCAAGCCTTATGCCTTTAACGAAACGATACATGGTATTCCATTTTATATCCGCTGTTTTATTATGCGTTTGGATAACCCTTATACAGTGATTCACATAATCGAAATCATTATTGTAGATGTATGCATTCATACCGGTAGAATGAATACCGTAAGCACAGGTTAAAAAACCGCAATTGTCTACAGTAATGGTTTTTGAACTGGTTGCACTTGCCAGAATGCCATAGCCGCTATTATCCATTTTTTCAAAGTTGCTGTTATAAACGTTGAAAGTAGTTCCTGTTGCATCGATTCCCCTGTCCATATTGAAAAAATGATTAAGCTGTCCGGTACTATTTCCGATGGTGATTGAGTTTACATTAAGGATATGGATACCTTTGGACGTCCGACCGCTTGCATGCGGAGGGAAAAGCGTTCCAACGCTTGATCCTCCCGGCAAAGTGGCGCAATCAATTGAGCTGCCAAAAATGATACCTGTATGCGGGGATGAGTAATTATCCACCATGATTCCCTTATAACACCTGCTGAGGCAAGTCCGTATAATGTTGTAGTAACCACCGTCCACAGACCATACTGCCGTATCCGCCCCGATTAAACTTGATTCTAATATAGTGAGAGAAGAAGTATGGTCAGTTAACTTGATGTGATCCCACTGGTAATTTCCGCAGGGAATAAATCTGCAGCTGCCTATGTACAGGCTGCAATTGGCATTAATCACAATTTTTGCATCTGGCGCCATATCTATATTCTGACAATTGAAAATAGTGTAGTTTGTTGTGTTTACAGTAAATGTCCCCGTGATAAGGAGATTTTGCCCGGGGTTAAACGTAATTGCGCCAACTGTACTTGAATTGGTATTATTCCATGCGTACGTATGAAACGAGTTGCAATTGGGAATTGCTGCAGTAGTTCCGAGAGTAAAGTAGCCAAATTGCGAGATAGTATTATTTGTCATTTTACCCGAAACAAGCGTTCCGCTGAAAGTTCCATGTCCCTTATCTACCCATTTGGTGCCGTTCCTGTATGCAAGTCTCATATACGTTGTATCAAATGATGTACAATAAGAAGTATCCCAACTCAGTGTTAAATTTACATTCGTGCTTCCGTTGTTTCTGTTGAACATCCAGTAATTACAATAGCTGATCTGTGTAAGGACCGTGTCCAGCGAATCTGCCAGTGTCTGCCCATAAGAAAAATATTGGGCCGTATAGGCATCTGATGATGATGACGCAGCGCTGATTTCCAATGGACGGTAATGAATATAATTTCCCACCGGGAACACAAAACTTGTATTACCCGTTTTTTTCACCGGCCCATCCACAAAGCTGGCTGCACTTGCTCCTGAAACCGAAGACCCTGCCAGCATTTTCACAAGGTTAGTGGTATCACTCAGGAGGATGCCTTTTACA
>Ga0134123_10000130_pt1 | contig 46700 bp, 27 predicted proteins | sample KB303_FD_96460 | JGI IMG/M metagenome (GOLD analysis project Ga0134123, IMG submission 96460) | Terrestrial soil microbial communities without Nitrogen fertilizer from Kellogg Biological Station, Michigan, USA - KB3-0-3 | ecosystem: Environmental > Terrestrial > Soil > Unclassified ...
AACAATAAATATGGGAGGACCAAGTGGTGGTTTTGATGTTGCAATTCAAACTAACGGTAAAATTGTTCTTGTTGGATTTAAAGCTACCGGAACAAATGATGATTTTGCTTTAGCCCGGGTTAATACCGATGGCAGTTTGGATACCGCTTTCGGAGCTAACGGTAAAGTGATTACCTCAATTGGAAATTATGATTTTGCTTCAGCAGTTGCTTTACAGACCGATCAAAAAATAGTGGTGGCAGGAGAAAGTGACAACCAGTTTGCATTAGCGAGATATAACATCAATGGTACTTTGGATAACACTTTTGGCATTGGAGGAATAGTCCTTACAAATTTTGGAATTTCGACTTTTGGCGCAAATTCAGTTGCCATTCAAAGCGATGGAAAAATATTGGCTGCAGGCAGTGCAAACAATTTTGCAATAGCACGTTATAATACTGATGGAAGTTTGGATTCTGCTTTTGGAATTGGAGGAAAAGTTATAACAGATTTTGGAAACAATGCTGATTATGCTTATGATCTTGCCATTCAAAGTGATGGAAAAATTGTTGTATGCGGAGGCCAGGAATATTTTGATTTAGCCCGGTACAATACAGATGGCAGCCTGGATAGTAGCTTTGGTACTAACGGTAAAGTAATTTCACAATGGGCATATTACGCAAATTTGGCAAAGTCGCTGGCAATTCAAAATGATGGCAATATTGTTGTGGCAGGGTGGTTTGAGGAACCCGCTCATGATTATTTTGGAGTGGCAAGATACAACGGGGATGGAAATACAGTCGGCATTCAATCTTATTTTCCTGACCAGGAATCAGAAATTTTAGTTTATCCAAATCCTTCCTCAGGAGCAGTTCACATTCAAAGTTCCGGGAACGTTATAAAATCTGTTGAAATGTTTAATGTTTTAGGAGAAAAAATCTTTAGTAAACAATTCGCTTCTAAAAACCTTTCTTTTAAACCAAAAGCCTGCCCGGGTATTTATTTCTTAAAAATGATTTGCGGTGAAAAAACATTTACCCAAAAATTAATTTTCAAGAATTAAATTTCTTTCATGTCGTAGCAGAGTCTCACCATTTCGTGGACTCTGCGGCAATCGAAGTAAACACATGAATAGAAAAACAGATTTTTTTCTTTTGTATTTCCGAATTTAATATTTGAAAAAAAGTTTATTTTTATTTCCTTAAAGGTATTAGCAGTAATGCAAAAACATTTTCGCTATCGTTAGTGGGTTGCCATCGTTTCGTGTCCTCACAAACGATGAAATGGGTTTGTGCTCCCACAAACAATTTCAAACCAACACCCAAAATCCTCCTCTAAACTTTTTTAGTGAATAGTTAACAGTGAAAAGTAAATAGTTCTCCCTTTGGAAAAATATTAAATAATTTTACTTTGTACTTTCGAAATGGACAAAACCTTGTCTATAAAATACTGGTTGAACCACCACTGGATTCTTTATTAATTCCCTGCGGACAAATTGTTTTCAAAAAAATAGTAAATAATTTTTACTTAGTGCTTCTTAAGCTCCGACAGTACCGGTCCTAACTTTTCCGGCCCGCTTGTAATGGGCAATAAAAACTCCTTTTGATGTAACAATACTCTCTGCTAATGTAAATGCTGCCGGGATGGTTCCATTGTCAAAAAGTTTTTTTCCGTTGCCTAAAGTCAGGGGGTGAATTTTAAGTCTGAGTTCGTCTGCAAGGTCATTCTTAAGCAGCAGCTGAACGAGCTTGCTGCTGCCCCAAACCTGGATGTCAGGGCCTTTTGATTTTTTTAGCTTTTTGATATCTGCCAGGTTTTTTATTACTACTGAGTTTTTCCACCCGGAAACCATCGGGTCTGTCTTTTTCATGTTTTTGGAAAACACGTATTTTGTGCCTTCATTAATACCCGGCCAAAAATCTCCATGCTCAGGCCAGTAGCCGGCCCAGATCTGAAATGTTTTTCTTCCCAAAAGATAATCTGCAGGTTGTTTCAGCTCTTTTTGCACAGCTTTACCATAAGCTTCGTCACCATAGGGTGCCGTCCAGCCGCCATATTTGAAACCTCCTGATGTATCTTCCCTGGTTCCACCGGGCGCCTGCATGACTCCATCTAAAGTGATCATTGACAGAACAATTATTTTTCTCATATTATTGATGTTTTATTAAGATGCCCGCCTGAACGATTCATTCGGGAAGGCAAAGTTCGGCAACAAATACGGTATCATTGCAGTGTGAATGCGACAATATTATTGGCTGAATCCGACAATATCTATGCAGCTTCAGGGTTTTGAATATGCAGCAACCAGCATTATTGTAAAAAATAGATTAGTTTTTTCACAGCAATTTTTAGTAAATCACTTTCTGTCAAAAATTTGCATCAGCGAGGTCTGTAAATTCACAGAGGTTTATACCACTCAAGTATCTTAAAGAAAATAAAAAAGAGGATGCCGGCACGAATGGAAGAAAATAAGATAAACAGAAAAGCGTTTTTTATAGCCGGATTTCTCCTTGCATAAACCATCTCTGCATACAGAAACCAGATTATTGCCCCTATTGACATAAAAATAATTGGATAATACTCTTTTGGAACGTGTGTTCCTTTTATTGACAGATCAGGAAGTTCCTGTGCCAATATAAGTGACGTTATTAAAATAGGGGCCATAGCAACTCCTGAAATGTATAACTGGCAGGGCAGATATTTATAAAAATTGGTAGCGGTTACCTCCTCTTTACATTCTGCAAGGTGCTGCCATGCAAAAGCAGCGGGAAGCAACAAAGGAATTAATATTTCAAGCAATGCAGTATTGACGGTTAATTCTACCACATGAGTATCGAAATACAATAAAAAAGGCAATGCACCACCCAGCATCCAAAACAAAGTAGGAGATATGTATTCATTGAACCGTTCATCTTTTGGCTTTTCTAATTCCTTTAAGCAGTAACCGGTAATTTTTGCCGGGCGGAAAATCATGGTTATATAAGTTTTTGGAAATAAAACAATCCATAGTGCCAACTCACTTATGAGCGCTTCAAGCGAACGAACAAAATCAAAAAAAGTCATAGTTTATTATTTTAAAGAATGCTTTGTTTCATACCCTGATTTAAACTCACAGAGTTCCATGTTTTTTGTCCCTTCAGGCTCTTCCGGTTTCCTCCATAGGAGTCCTTCGGACATTTGGGAAAATATTAAATAATTTTACTTTGTGCTTTCGAAACCTTCTGAGTCACCGAAAAAGGGAGCGTCAGAAAGTACACAACGTTATCTCCACACTGCAATAATGCCGCCCATCAAGGTAATGGCAAGTATCCAGTAACCTGCATTGAGCGCCACATACTTAAAGCTTTTGCGTTCAAAAATGGCATTGGTAGCAAACACAGGCAGCACAATAAATAAGCCTATTAGAAAAAAGGCGTGAAATGAACCATGTGTAAAAATATGGTTGGATGGCGCCAGCGTGGTGCGGTAATAATCGAGCCATTGTGCAGCCTGGCTGCCCGGCTCAGGAACCATCGTGCGGTTGGTGATATAATACAATGCACCTTCCACGAATGAATCATGCACCACCAGCGCGTTCAATACAAAGGCAAGCATAAAGCTGAACAGGTACGATAAACCGAACTTGACAGCCATATTTCCCTCTTTTGCTTTTTCTTCCGTCATGCCGCTTAGCCGCATCCACGCTGAGCCAAACACTTTTGGATGATACCATATAAACCCCAGCACCATCGGCACCAGTGCAGTTACTAAAATTGCCAGTATATTCATAGCGATATAATTTTATGAGTTAATATGGTTCAAATATAAAGCAAGATTATAAATTACACTGTACCCACTCATTATTAAATTTTTCGATTCCCCTGCGCAGGAGTGGAGGTACCAGTTCCTTTACATTCGGAGATAAAAATAAACTTTTTGCTGCCATAGGTCCAAAGGAGTCTCTATAGGAGTCCTTCATGACCTACGGAGCATCCGTTCGGGAAAATATTAAATAATTTTACTTTATGCTTTTGAAAGTTTTTGAATGCGCGAAATGGTGACTTCAGAAAATTCACAAACTTTAATAATGTGAATTATATATAACATCACCGGCTATTAACATGGTTAATGCTTACATTTGTAAATGACACAATATAAAAAAAGACTTCCGGCAATTCCTAAAAAAGATTTAATACTGAAACAGGGCCCCACCACGGCTAAAATAAAAGTCCGCCTTGATGATCGCACCACGGTAACCATCCGTCATATTTCAGCTTTAAAATTATGGCAGGTTAAATATCCCAATGCTTACGTTATAGATCCGAAAGCCGCATAATTTTCCGGGAAAATAAAAACCGTTAGCAGGGGCTGGTTTAATGCCCCTTCAGGGTGTTCATCCCCAATAGACACTCAAGAAATCAGAGATAAAAATAAACTATTTGCTGCGAAGGTCCAAGTGACTTTGTGTCCGCAACCTTTTCGTCAACCGGCAGCACGTAAGTGTAAGTTACCGCTGAAAACGTTTTGCCGGAAATTTATGCCTGTCCAAAATTTTTGATAATGCAATGGCATCACGCTGTGTCTTTCTCCTGCGCGGAAACAATATTTCTTTTGTGGTGCTTGTAATTTCTAAAATTGATTTACCATTTGGCAAAGCGTTATATCCCGGTACCAATTAACCTTAATTAACCTTAATTATACTTTTATTAACGTGGGGGAAGATTTTATGCTTTTACATTTGTCGAAAAATTAAATGATATGCAAAAAATATTTATCACGCTGATGGCAGTTGCAACTGCTGGCATTGCTGCTGCGCAGACTACCGGCAAAATAACTTATGATGAAAAGGTAAAGCTTGAAATTAAAATAGAAGGAAATGGGGAAGACGATATGTTGAGCTCGTTGCCCAAAGAGCGCACCCTGCAAAAAGAATTGTATTTCACACCGGACGCATCGCTGTATCAAAGTGACAAAACAAAACAAAAAAGCCAAAACATTGACCAGGCTACAGAGGAAGGAGGCCATGTGATGATTAAAATGAATGAGCCGGATGATAAGGTTTATTGTGATTTGAAAAACAATAAAAAAATAGAGCAGCGTGATTTTATGTCGAGGATGTTTTTAATTGAAAGTGATTTGAAGAAGATGGAATGGAAAATTACAGGCAACCAGAAAATGATTTTAAATTATCCCTGCCAGGAAGCGGTGTTGAAGGATACGGGGAAAAAAGTAACTGCATGGTTTACTTCTGCAATTCCTGTTTCCACAGGCCCCAACGGCTATGCAAACTTACCCGGTTTGATCCTCGCTGCAGATGTTGACAGCGGCCGGGTTACTATTACTGCATCAAATGCCGGGCTGAAAGATTTTGATTCCAAAATAATGGTTAAGCCAACCGAAGGAAAAAAGGTGACAAAAGAACAATTTGAAAAAATCAAGGAAGAAAAAAGAAAAGAAATGCAGGAAGAGTTTGGCGGAAATGGTAATGTGATTATCAAAATCAGAAATTAAAAGTATTTTAAAATATGCCACAATCCCCTCGCACACCCGTAGCCCTGAAGGGCGCAAACGCGCGTGGTTCCCTTCAGGGATTCAGGGTGCGGGAAGGCATTAAATCATCACAATGAAAGTACGTTTACTGTTTTGTTTTTTGTTTTTAACCGCGCAGACTTTTGCGCAGCAATTAAAATTGCAGGGAAATGTTGCAGATAATAATGGCGCACCGCTGATGTATGCCACGGTTACGTTATTGCACCCGGAGGATTCAACCCTTGCTTATTATGCGATCTCAAATGCTGAAGGGTATTTCGAAATCAAAAATATTTCTGAAGGTGCATATATTTTACAGTCAGCTTTTATAGGATACCAGACTGTTTACAAAACAATAAAAATTCCATTTGACAATAATGATGCGGGAACGCTAATAATGAAGCCAAATTCTGTTGACCTGGAAGAAGCTGAAATAACGGGTGAGCGCATTCCCATCCTTATAAAAAAAGATACGGTCGAATATAATGCCGGTTCTTATAAAACAAAACCCGATGCTGCAGCGGAAGAATTACTCAGGAAGTTGCCGGGTGTGGAAGTGGACAGGGCAGGAAATATTAAAGCGCAGGGAGAAGATGTAAAAAATGTGTTAGTGGATGGAAAAGAATTTTTTGGCAATGATCCGAAAGTGGCAACGAAAAATCTTCCTGCTGATGCAGTAAAAAAAGTTCAGGTGTATGATAAAAAATCGGATGAGGCAGAATTAACAGGCATAGATGACGGGACAAGAAATAAAACCATTAATCTACTTTTAAAAGATAATAAAAAAAGTGCATGGCTGGGTGATGTGCAGGCCGGTGCGGGAACAGATGCTCATTACCAGTCTTCGGCTAAGGCATATCGTTTTACAAAGCAAAGCCAGTTCGCTGTGCTGGGAATGCTGAATAACATAAATCAATTTGGTTTTACGTTTCGTGATTATATTGATTTCAATGGAGGCATGCGCGGCATGATGAACGGTGGTGATGATTTCAGGATCACGTTTGAAAATGACAATAGTTTTCCGATCAATTTCGGACAACCGGTGACGGGTTTGATCACCTCCGGTGCGGGAGGGTTGAACTACACGTATGAAAGAAAAAAAGACAACCGGTTTAATATTAGTTATCTCGGAAATGGCGCGGATAAAAAATTATACGAAGAGACCAATACCCGGAATTTTACTTTGGGCAATTCTTTTACAACCGATGAAACGCTGGATGAGAAGGACAAAAACAGGCAGCACCGTTTTAATTTCGGATGGAGAAATAAAATTGACTCCGCTCAGAATATTATTCTGAACGGAAGCGCAACACTGAATGATGGAAATAATTCTGCAAAAGCATTTGCGGAAAATTTTTCGGGAGATACTTTGCAAAATGAGCTTACCCGTTTCACTCAAGATGATGCAAACGGTGTTACAGGAAATGTCCGCGTTTCGTACCTGAAAAAAGGAAATTCGAACTGGAAATTATTTAAGCTGGGAGGTGATGTTTCCGGTTCGCATAATCTTACGAAAAATGAATGGCAGAGCCTTGCGCACTATTTTGGTTCCAATGAACTGATCAATGAAAGTCTTTTCCGTGAAAACAAAACGGATGCTTTAAAGTATTCGGCTAACGCATCTATTACACGAAAAATAATGAATGAATGGTACCTTGTTCCTGAAGTAAAAGCAGGAATGACCAATGAAACGCTGAACAGGCAGCAGGGAACTCCACCGGGAAATGAATTGCTGATTGATTCGTTAAGCCCGCATTTTACAAACAACTACCAATGGATGCGCCCTGCAATAAGTATAAAAAAGAGCAATGATAAAAAGCAATTTAATTTCACACCAAGAGTAGAAATCGGAAGATTAAGCAATGAATTGAATGATGATGAAAAGGAAAAAAAGAATACACTTTATTTTGTTCCCCGGTTGTCGTGGGAAAATGAATACCGGTCAAGCCACCGGCTGCGCGCATTTTATGAATCGTATCTCAACCTACCGACCGCAACACAACTGCTTCCTGTGGCTGACAACATGAACCCTTTACAGGTCTATTCCGGTAACCGCAACCTGAAACCGGAATATACTCATGACCTGAGGCTGCACTGGATTGTATTCGACCAGTTTTCATTTACCTCTGTTTTCGCAGGAATAGGAGGGACCTGGACCAAAGATAAAATTAACTGGCAACGGACCGTTCATGATGATTTCAGCCAGTCGCTTTCGCTTATTAATGTAACAGACGATTACCGGGCTGATGCAAGCGTTGACTTTTCCACTCCCATTCGCAGGTTTGGAGTGAACATTCATGCAAATGCACGGGAAACCTGGAACCGCGGAATTAATTATGTGAACGGAATTAAAAACATCAACACAAATTTTATTCATGAGCTTACGCTGAGCTTTGATAACCGGAAAAAGGAAAAATGGGATGCAAATGCGGGGAGCACTGTCCAGCTTACAAATGCACGCTATTCGTCAGAGCAACAACTGAATAATAATTATTTCAACGTAACTTATTTTTCTGAAATCAGGTTTACACCAAATGACCATTGGCATTTTTCGGCAACGGCAGATGTAACTCAATACAGCGCGAGCAGCTTTAACGAAAGCGTGAGTGTTCCGTTATTAAGAGCGGAAGTTTCGCATTATTTTCTCAAATCTAACAGGGGAGTGGTGACTTTTGAGGCATTTGATATTCTTAATAAAAACACCGGTGTCTCACGCATCAGTGAAATGAATTACCTGCAGCAGAAAAAATCAAACATCATCGGCAGATATTTTATGCTGAGCTTTAAATACAGGCTGAATAAATTTGATAGTGGAGATGGGTTGGATGTGAAGGTGAATAAGAGGTAATCAGCAAAGCGGAAAATATTACCTTATCAAACTTACTTTTCCTTCATAACTATGCAGCTTGTTTTTCAGGTCGCGGGTTTGAATTTTGTAAATATAGACTCCTTCGGGGCAATTCACGCCAAAATTGAACAGCCTGCCGTTCCATTTTGAATTCAGTTTATCTCCATCAAAAACTTTTTCGCCCCAGCGGTTAAAAATCAAAATCTCAAAATCTTTAATATCAAACCCGGAAGCAAAAAAGAAATCATTTTTTTCGTCAGCATTCGGAGAAAAAGCATTGGGCACATAAAAGGCATATTCACCGTTGATCACCACTTCATTCCACGAGGTGTCAAGACACTCATGCCCGGTTGAAACAATTAATTGTATTTTAAATTTACCTGTATCACCGTATATATAACCAGGGTTTTGCAACAATGAACTGCCAAAGCCGTCACCAAAGTTCCAATTCCATTCAACAGCAAGCATACTTTCATCTACAAAAGAAATTCGGGGATTAAAAATGCTTGCGGCTTTCGGATCAAAACTAAATGCTGCTTCAGGCAGAGGATAAACTGTAACAGCATTTTGTATGGTAACCAGGTCAGCACATTTTTCGGGAGTAGTAACCGTTAGTGTCACATCATAGCTTCCGCTCACTGTATATTCATGAACAGGGTTACTGATAAACTGGTGCGGGCCGTCATCACCTAAATCCCAATCATAAACTGATACGGCAGGAGTAATTGTCTGATCAATAAATTTCACCGTGAGCGGCTGGCATCCTTCCGCAGGGACGGGGGTGAAATTTATAACCGGTAATGGATTAACTTTTATTGTAACAGATCCTGTTGCATCTAAGGCCGTACAATGATCGCTGACGGTAACAATGTACGTGGTAGTTGAATCAGGATAAACAGTAATTTGCGGTAAAGTTGCATTGACAGGATTCCATAAATAATCATAAGGTCCGCCATTTCCACCGGATGGTACAACAGCTAACAGGGCATTTTCTTTCCGGCAAATCGTATCACCCGGTGAAACTGAAATTTGTAAAGGAGGATGCACAAATACAAAAGAAGTATCCGTATTGGATAAGCAACCATTAGTGTCTGTTGCCTGCACCGTATAAATTGCACTAACAACCGGGGATACTTGTATCAGCGGTGTGCTTTGCCCGGTATTCCAATTGTAAATAAAAGAACCTGCTCCTCCGCTTGCGTTGCAGACAAGTGTTGATTGCTGCCCGATACATAACGTATCAGCAGGGGTAGCTGACACAATTACAGCCGTAGGCTCTGTGATTAAATAGGAAACCTGCTTCAGGCAATTATGAGCATCACTAATGGTAACTGTATAGGTTCCCGCAGTAAGATTAGTTGCAGCAGATTGGATACTTCCGCTTGACCAGCTAAACAGGTACGGAGAAATTCCTCCATTAGTTATGAGATTAACTGACCCGTTGGAAAAACCATTGCATGAAGCATTGCTGATGATTCCATTTACACTGATCTGCGCTGGTGAAGAAACCGTAGCTGTCTCCAGGATGGTGCAGCCATTCAAATCAGTTATTACTACAGCATACATTCCGGCTGCTAATGTATCTGCGATATTGTTGTTAAAATCAGCATTGATGCATGAATAGGAATAAGGCGGGTTTCCTCCGTTTGTATTTACAATAATGCTTCCGTCATTTACCCCGTAACAATTTACATCCGTAATTTGTAATTGTGCAACAATAGGTGCAGGTGCAGTGATGACAACCGAATGGTTTTTAGTGCAGCCATGCGCATCATTAACAGTTACTGTATATGTGCCGGCTGTAAGATTATTGACATAATTGGTATTACTCGAAACAGGAAACCAGGAGTAAGAATATGCGGGAGTTCCGCCTGTAACGGTTACACTTGCTGAAGCATTCGCAGAACCGTAACAGGAGCCATTAACTGCAGTATGGATAATTACTATATCATCAGGTTGTACTAATGTGGCCGAATCACTTATGGTGCAAAGATGGTCATCTGTAATTGTATAATAATACGTTCCCGATGCAAGCCCGGTTAATGAAAAATTATTTGTTGAACCGTTTGACCATTGAATGGAATAATTCGGAGTACCACCTGTTGTAATTATGCTTGCGGTGCCGTTAGAAGAGCCGAAGCAACCAGGATTTGTATGTGAAGTTAAGGCGTTCAGCGCAGCAGGCTGAGAAATAGTAACATGAACAGTATCCCTGCAGCCATTTGTATCCATTACCTGGGCAATATAATTTCCCTGCAATAAATTTGTAAATACATTATTCTGCTGCTGATTGGAATCGAGTGAATATAATAACGTTCCATTACCACCGGTTGCGATAACTGTGATGCTTCCATCATTTTCACCGTAACAATTAACATTTGTACTGGTAAAATTTGAAATCTGGGGTGCGGTAAGATCGGTGATTGTTGCACCGTGAATGGTTTTGCAACCGTTGGAATCTTTTACGGCAACATAGTAAATACCATCGTTCAAAGCGAAAAAATTTGCCTGGGCTGAAAAAACAATACCGCTGTCCGATGAAAATAAATAGGGCGTTATTCCCCCTGATGCACTGACTGAAATACTGCCATTATGATTGCTGCATGTTTCGAGCAGCACAGATGGATTTAAAATTAATGAGTCCGGTTCGGTGATTTGAATAACCGCAGCAGCAATACAATTGTTTTGATCCTGAACAGCAATATTGTAAAGCCCTGCGCTTAAGGTGTCAAATATATTTGAAAGCTGGTAAGAAGTTCCATTGTCAATACTAAAATTTAAAATCCCTGTGCCACCGGTCGCATTTATATTTATTTCACCCGATTGATTATGATAACAGGTAAGATTCTTCGGTGCAATGTTATTAATAACAGGAGCTGACAGGTTATTTATAACTATGGTGCTTGCTGCAACACAGTTATTGAAATCTTTTACTACAACATTAAAAGACCCGGCTGACAGATTATTAAATACAGGGGACATTTGATAGTTTATGCTGTCAATAGAGTATAAGTACGGAGTTGTACCACCTGTTGCACTAAGTGTTATGGTGCCATTGCTTTGTCCGCATGCTGCATCAATAACCTGTTGACTGATAATAACCGGATCAGGTTGCAGGATGTCAATGGAGGTTGAAACCTGGCAATGGGAAGTATCTTCAACTACAATTGTAAAAGCAGCAGCCGGCAGATTTGAAAATGTATTTGAGGTTTGAAATGTTGTTCCATTGTCAATGCTATAAGTCAAAGTTCCTGAACCACCGGATGCATTAATAATTATCGAGCCTGTGTTATTACCATTGCAGGTTAGGTCATTTGCATTAATTGATTGAACAGACGGGCCATTCAGATTATTGACAGAGGCGATGAAATCCTTTTCACAATTCATTGAATCTTTTACAGTGATAACATAATTGCCTGAAGCAAGATTTATAAAATTGGTGTCGGAAGAAAAAATTCCCGAATTATTGATGCTGTAAGTTAATGAGCCAATCCCTCCTGATGCTATCACATGAATCGAACCGTTGCTGAAGTTACAATTGGCAGGCACACTTTGAAAACTTGTAATTATAACAGGCGGCTGAGAAATTGTTACTATCGTGCCAACAATACATCCATTGGTATCAGAAACAATAATGTTATAATTATTAGCCGCAAGGCTGTCAAAAATATTTGATGATTGAAAAGTTAAACCGTTATCATTGCTATAAGATAACGCACCACTGCCTCCTGCAGCGGTAATGGTTATGGAGCCATTATCAGCAGCATTACAAACCTCATCTGTAAAACTTACCGAATTAATGAGCGGGGCCGGAAGCAACGGAACAAAGGCATTGGCTGAATCAGTACATCCGTTAGCATCTGCAACTATTACGCTGTAAACGCCTGAATCAAGAGAAGTAAATACTGAATCAGTATTAAACGCACTGTTATTTAAGCTGAAAAGATAACCCGCAGTCCCTCCACCGGCATTTACAGTAATCGAACCATTATTGTTATAGCATGTCTCAGGAGAAATGGAATATGAAATAGCTAAAGAAGCCGGCTGGTCAATAATGACTGTATCAATTATTATGCAGTTATTGCTGTCAGTAACGGCTGCATAATAGCTTCCCGGAGCAAGAGAATCAAAACTGTTTACACTATAAAAATTATTGCCTCCGTTGATACTGTAGAGTAACTGTCCGTTACCTCCTGAGGCATTGATAATGATGCTTCCGTTTGCAGAACCTGAACAAGATGCATCAGCAGTTAACACCTGGCTAATAACAGGAGAATTGTATATTCCAACAGCCGCAACTATGCTATCCCTGCAGCCGTTTGCATCCTGAACGTAAACGAAATAATTACCTGAAAATAGATTTTGAAAATTAAACGTATTTAAAAAAGTATTTCCACTGTCAACGCTGTATTGCAAAGTGCCGGTTCCACCTGAGGCGGTTATCGAAATTGAACCGTTCGACAAGCCATCACAAATTTGCGGAGCAGTCAGCGTATCTGTTATTTTTGGTCCGGGAGCATCATTAATGATAATAGTTGCTGCTTCAATACAACCATTGGAATCTTTTACCACGATTTTATAATTACCCGCTGAAAGACCATTAAAAATATTGAAGGAATCAAAATTCATCCCGCCATCAATACTGTAAATAAAAGGTGTTGTACCACCGCTTGCATTCATGGTAATGGAACCGTTTGTTAAACCACACCGTGCATCAAGCGATGTTGCAGTTAAAACTATTGGCTGCGGCTCAGCTATAGAAAAATTAGAGGTGGAACTGCACCCGGCATTATCCTGGAGGATTAAACTATAATTACCTGCTGCAAGAGATGTAAAGCTGTTAATTGTTGAAAAGATAGTTCCTCCGTCAATGCTGTACTTAATAGGTGGAATCCCACCGGTAGTATTAATTTCAACCGCTCCGGTGACATTATCATAGCAGGATACATGGGTAATATCCAAAGATGAAACGGCAGGAACAGAGGACACCCCAATCGGATTAACACGAAAAGCAGTGCAACCATTTGCGTCCCGTACCTGGACGATAAGAATTCCCGATGGAAGATTCGGGAACGTCCCTGATGATTGCCAGGTAACGCCATTGTCAATGGAATATTCAAATGGCGGAACTCCCAGACCGGCTGCAATATAGAATGTTGCCGTTCCATTGTTTAAACCGCAGGAAGTATTCCAGATGAGAGCGCTGATAACAATGTGCTGGGGCTCATTAAGCGTTACTATCTTGAGCATCCTGCAATTGTTCTGGTCTTTGACAACTATAATATATAGTTTGGCAGTAAGATTATTAAAAGTATTGGTGTTGAAAAATGTAACCCCGTTATCTATGCTGTATTGCAGTGGTCCGCTTCCTCCGCTCGCATTAATGGTAAGGCTTCCATCTGCTGAATGGTAACAAGTCAGATCTGTTGTTGAAACGCTGCTGATGGACGGTGCATTCAGATTATTTACAATGGCCGTGTCATAGGCGAGGCAACCGTTACTGTCTGAAACCTGGATAAAATATACTCCTGCAAATAATTGATTAAATACATTGGATGTCTGAAAGACCAAACCATTGGTAATGCTGTAAGTTAATGTTCCTGATCCGCCACTAATCACATTTATGGTAATGCTTCCGTCATTGTTGCTGCATGAGGCATTTTGAATTATTGTTTGTTCAATAATAGGAGGAGGCTCTGTAAGGGTAACAGTTGCATGTGCTGTACAACCTTTTGCATCTTTAACAACTGCCTGGTAAGTACCTGCAGCTAAATTAATAAACAGCGAATTGGATTGATATACTTGCCCGTTGGTAACGCTATAGCTGTACGGAGCTGCTCCACCCGCAGCGGTTATGCTGATCGTTCCGTCAATTCCGCCATTGCACAAAATATCATCAGCAATGATATTGCTTATTACCGGGAATGTGGATGGATTAATGGTCGCTGAAGTATTCCAGGTGCAACCGTTTGCATCTTTTAATACAATTAAATACGTGCCGGGTGCAAGGTTGGTTAAAATATTAGATCCCTGGAATGAAACTCCGTTATTACTGCTGTATAAATAGGGTGCTGTTCCCCCGGTGGCATTAACAGTAACTTTGCCGTTGTTTAAAGCACATTTAGTATGATTAATAACGATAGTTGCAGAAAGAACCTGTGGCGCTGTTATCATAAATTCTGTAGATGTTTCACATCCTGATGCATCTATAGTTGACAAAGTGTAATTTCCGGGAGCAAGATTTAAAATTTGATCCGTTGATGAACTTACTACCTGCTGTATAATTCCTCCGCCTGTGATTTTCCAGATGAATGTCCAGGGACCATTGCCCAATCCTGTTCCAATAGCGCTTCCGGTTCCCCCATTGCAAAGCGGATTTGTAATGACAACTCCGGGCGGAATACAACAGGCAAGTGTTGCAAAAAAATCATTGGTCGGATCACCGGCACAAGCTACGGATGTCCATGCCCCGGTTTCACCGTCACCATAGGTTTCAAAAAATATATTAAGGTTCTCACCATTTACACAATCATTTTGACTTTTCGTTTGAATGCTGAAGCAAAAATTCCAGGAACAACTATTCGTAAAATTATCTCCGAAGTTATTACCCGGATTGTTGTCCACAATACCATTTGGATTCCCCGCAGCAGTTTCGAAAAAAAATCCGGGTCCTGTTGCAAAACCATTTGCCAGTGAAGTTATTTGCTGGTTATACCAGTCCCATGTTCCATTGCCTGAACAGGATAGAGGTGGGAGAGGGGCAATGGTTGAAGTATCCCATCCCGGTCCAAACGAAGGAATAACTGCATGAAGCCAGTTGGATGATGTCGGGCTGAAATCTGAAATCGTCAGGCAAAAGTTTACTGTTTGCCCTGCAAGATAAATTCCGTTTTGCGGAAGCGGATTAACAGTAAGTGTACTTTGCGAAATGCAGCCCTGGCAATCTAAATTGTTCTGAAGTGTTAAAGAGAAATTGCATTGATCAGACAGCGTTCCTCCGCTTACCCGCAAATAATATAACCCCGGTGCAAGCCCGGAAAAAGAAGTATTCAGCAGACCACCGCCTCCGATGGCACAACCCCTTGGAACAAGATTGCTGCAACTGTTACCAGAATACAATCCGGCTTCAGGGGTTATCATTCCATTGATGGTGACATTCAGAATAGGTCCTGTTATAGTGAATTTGTACCAGACGTCACTCGCTGGTACTGCCATATTTCCTACCGGGTTGCAATTTTGAAGGGCATTGTAAGGAATTTCAGCAGTAGCACAGATGTTGGTAGTATTAAATACAACCGGCTGACCTTGTCCTCCCGGGCACGGAGAAGGAATTGGTAAAGCGCCAAGATTCTGTGAACCCGAACATGCATCATTAGCAGGTGGAATTCCACCGTTACAACTTGGGCATCCGTTTACCGGGCATGTTCCGCAATTTATTATGGCGCTCCATCCATCATTATTTACGGTATAATCCGAAACAAATTTTATTGTCAGGCAGCCCGAAGTAGCGGTGATGGTTCCGGGAGAACTGCTTCCGGTAAAGGTACCAATCAGGGGAGAATTTACCGAGGGTCCATTGTAAACATACAGAAAATCAAAGTTATTTTCAAGATTAAAAGATGTAAATTGAAGACCCACACATTTGCCCGGTACATCAGAGCAAACTGTCAAAACATAATTTTCGTTTGGAGAATAAGCGGACGTGTCATTTCCGCTGTCATAAAAATTTCCTCCGCAGGTGCTTACGCTCCCGTTGGACATGGCAATGTTCTGTCCCATTGCAGGAATGAGGCTTCCTGTCAGCAATACAATTGCCAGGTAAAATTTTTTCTCCGATAAAATGGCTTTAATGATTATGGTTTATTTGGCAGAGGTGTAAAAGTAATTTTTTTTTTCTTATATGCGCAGCAAATTTCTATTAATTTTTATGCACCTGTTTTTATTTAAGTTTGTATCGTTTCAAAGAGAATTATGGGAAAAATGGCCTTCGTTTTTTTTATTAATTGCTGTTCCTTCTTTTCATTTTCCTAAAATCTTTTAAAGCCGGATTATTTTGAAAGTAAATCGCAGGTAAAACGTACCAGGTAATTTTATTTCTGAATGAATTCTTTCAGCCAATTTTTTGCTTCTTTATCATCTGAAAAAGATTTCATCGGAATAGGCGGAGACTTTAAGCTGAAGAGAATATTCATGATCAGTTTTGCAAGTCCGGGTTTGGAAACCATTGCCATTGCAGAATAAATAACCGGTAATTGTTCTGCGGCAAATTTGCGGGTCTGCCTGTCGGGGACCGGGGAGTCTGATAAATAAATCAGGAGCGGAACTCTCCTGTTATTTGTAATCCGTTTTACTAAAGCAACATTCCCTGTAATATTTTCAACAGTTCGCTTAGGATTTTTTGAAAGTGAAACCAGGATATCCCCTTCGAACCAGTAAGTTGCAATTTCTCCTTCAAAAATTTCACAGCCGGTTGGAATGTTGACAGTCATATGTTTTTACTTTTTTACATTGATTATGGCTAATTTCGCACAAAATATTTAACCATGGCTCAATTGAATTTATGGAGCAGGAATTTCCTGCCGGCATTTGTGATCCTTTTGGCGATAAGCACTTTATCATATTCACAAAATGCAAAACCACCAAAGGACTATTCAAAACATCCTTACTGGGTGGAGATGATGGACGATCCAAATGTAAATTATTTTGAAGCGGTGAAAGCATACGATGAATTCTGGGCTGACCGGAAAAAACCGAAAGAAGAAGACGAGATCATCGGTGAAAAGTCTTATAGCTCCGTTTCAGAGAAGAAGAAAAAAACTTTCTGGGACCGTTTATTTGCTTCACGCGAAGAAAAAGAAGAGAAAGAAAACAATCAGTACAAATTTCTCTGCAAAAAATTCGAGCACTGGAAATTCACGGTGCAGCCTTATGTTCAGCCGGATGGCAGAATCCTTTCTGCAGAAGAGCAGCTTGAGCTGTGGAAAAAGCAAAGAACAAACTAATGACTAATGACCAATGACCGAATCCCAATGTGCAAATGACAAAATAATCAATGACCAATAACCAAATGACCAACATCTATGAAAATTAAATTTACCTTCTTCCTCATATTCTCTTTTATTTTCTTCCATTCCTATGCACAGATTTCCGGTAACTGGACCCTGGTGGGACCGAATTTATTTCCAACCAATGTAAGCGGGCAGATAAACGGGATCGGGAGGGTGTGCCAGGTTAAGTTTCATCCCTCTGATCCGCAGACCATGTATGCTGCCAGCGCTTCGGGCGGATTATGGATTACAACAGACAATTCGCAGACATGGCAAAAGCTCGGAACCGATTTTTTACCGCACACTGCCTGCGCTTCGGTTTGTATTGACTATACCAATGACAGCATTATATATCTCGGAACAGGCGATCCGAATTATTATAACAATGGAATCGGCATCTGGAAAACAACAGATAGGGGAGCTGCCTGGAACATTGCAAACACAGGTTATGGATACCGGCTTGCAGTAGAAATTTTGATGAGCCCTTTTAATCACGAGGAATTAGTTGTCGCTACCAACAGCGGGATTTTAAAAACGTATGATGGCGGATTGAACTGGACGTTGAAACTTGCAACAGGAGATTTTAAAGACATGCAATTTAAAGCTGCTGCAAACACCTCAATAATTTTTGCTGTCACATCTTCTCAATTGTGGCGTTCGGATGACATGGGCGACACATGGAACCAGGTAACCAACGGTGTGGTAATACCCGGTGGCGGAAGCGGCCAGGGGTTTCGCCTCGCTGTAAGCCCGGCAGATTCTGATGTAGTGTATGTGGGAATGATTAAGGATGAAGGCACCATATTGAAATCAACGGATGGCGGAAATTCTTTTACAACTGTTTATCATAACCCTGCCCAGAGCCTTGTCGGCTATGATATAAACGGCAACGGACAGGGGAATTATAATTTCAGCATGTGCAGCGATCCGACTAATGCAAATATCGTTTACGTGGTGGCTCACGTAGTCTGGAAATCATCCGATGGAGGTGTTACGTGGACGCAACTGACGCAGTGGTATGCTAACCTGCACACAGACATGCATGACATTGAAGTGAATCCTTATAACACCAGCCAGGTTTTCAATGCCAACGATGGTGGAGTATGGCTCAGCACAGATGGGGGTGATAACTGGCTTCCGAAAAGTGATGGGTTGGGCGCCACCGAAATTTATCATGCGGGAACCAGCCCGACTCGAAAAGATATGATCAGCATCGGTACACAGGATAACGGTGAGCTTTATTTCTCAAACACATCCTGGAAAACTAACAGGGGAGGGGACTGGGGTTCAAGAGCAACGTTTGATCACCTGAACAATACGATGGTGTATTACCATGAAAATGGAAAACGCAGGAATCTTTCAGGAGGTGGAGAAACGAATTTCGGCTTGCCTTTTACTTCGTCTAACACCACGCTGCTTGACTTTCCTCCAACTCAGACGGGAGTTGCTTTTGCCCAGGATCAAAATGTTTACCGTACCGATAACCTGTTTGCGGCTGTTCCATTCTGGTTCCCGATTTCGTCTTTTAACCTGCAGGCAAAAGCCATGTGTTCACACCCTGCTGATCCCAACCTCCTTTACGTAGTCACCACAAACAATCAGCTGTATCGCAGCGATGATGCGGTCATCCAGGTTACCCCCACCTTTGTAAATAATGCTGTTCCTGTGGGAGGTCCCGCAAGCCTTGCACCAATTGCGAATAATATAAATGTTGTTTATCTTTCATCAGGAAGCAAGGTGTACCGATCGGATGACAAAGGCGTCACATGGACAAACGTGTCATACAATCTGCCCAACGTTAATATCATACGAATTATTCATGATGTGTATTCAACGGATGAATCCGTGTATGTGGGAACTGCAAAAGCCGTTTATTACAAAAACAATTCCATGATAAGCTGGCTGAACTATTCCAACGGCCTGCCGACTATTGCCGACATTACTGATTTCATGATCTATAATGACGGCACCTCTGCCAGCGTGTTACGCGTGAGCTATTACGGGCGCGGAGTATGGGAAAGCCCGTTGAACACCACACAGCTTCCTGTTGCTGCATTTTCGTCTTCACAGAATATACTCTGTGCCGGCACAGCCGTCCAGTTTACCGACCTTAGCAGCGGGGGTCCTATTGCATGGCAGTGGAATTTCCCAGGAGGTTCTCCTTCTTCGTCCACTCAGCAAAATCCTTTGATCACGTATGCAACTCCCGGAGTTTACAGCGTCACATTGACTGTGACAAACACAACGGGGACCAATACCATTGTTCAGAATTCATTTATCAATGTAACCGTTCCGCAGGCGTTGCCCCTGGCTGAAGGGTTCCAGGGTGCAGGATTTGTTCCTTCCAATTGGCAGAACGTGGATGATGGCAATGATAATATTACCTGGATTAAAGACAATGCCAACGGAGGCTACGGGTTGAGCACAGCCAGCGCCATCTTCAATAATTTTGATTACGATGTGAATGGCCTGCATGATGCATTGCGGACTCCGAAATATAATTTTACCGCCCTTACTTCAGCACAATTGACATTTGACGTGGCATACGCCCGTTATGATGCATCCTATATGGATACGCTCGCTGTCCTTGTTTCAACAGATTGCGGTGTTACGTTTACCGAAGAATATGTAAAAGGCGGAACAATGCTTGCCACTGCCCCGGATAATACGAATTATTTTGTTCCATCAGCCTCTGAATGGAGAACCGATACAGTTGACCTGGGCGCGTATATTAACCAGCCTGATGTAATGGTTGCTTTTCAAAACCGCGGACATTATGGAAATGTGATTTACCTTGATAATATCAACATTGCATCTGCCACCGCTTCTGCACCAGTGGCAGGATTTTATGCAAGTGCAGTTGCAGTCTGTGCCGGGAATGAAGCTACATTCACCGATCTTTCTTCACCAGTCCCGTCTTCGTGGAATTGGACCTTTCCGGGCGGGACTCCCGGCAGCTCTTTAACACAAAGCCCTGTCATTACTTATAACACACCGGGAACTTATGATGTCACATTGGTAGTCTCCAATGCAAACGGCTCGGATTCGCTGACGTTTTCAAATTACATTACTGTTCTTGCTCCACCGGCACCTCCCGTAATTTCACAAAATCAGAATACACTTTCGTCCACACCCGGAATTACCTATCAATGGTTCCTTAACGGAATATTGATTCCCGGTGCGGGAAATCAATCCTATACTGCAGCGGCAGATGGAAATTATACAGTGATGGTTACCGATTCAAACGGATGTTCTGCCGTTTCACTGCCTTTTCCATTTATATATAATGCTGTAATTGAAAATGCAGGCGATGAAAACTCCTTATCTGTTTTTCCTAACCCCTCTCATGGTATGGTGAATATTTATTTTAATGCAGGAACCGGCAGGCAGGATTTTGTTCTTGAAATAAAAAACCAGCTCGGGCAAACTGTTTATACCGAAAAAGTAAAATCACAGAGCGGAAAATGGAATACCGGCATTGATGTTTCAGGATTAGCGGAGGGGATGTACCTTGTCCTGCTTTCAGGAGAAAATCATATTTCAGCGAAAAAAATACTGGTGTATAAATAATTTTTTTAAAAGAATCAGCATACATAATTGATCAGCAGAAAAAATTAATAAGCTCAGGAAAGCAGCCGCTGAATTAGAACAAACATAAAAGCAGATTTTTATTTGACGTAAAGAAATGGCTCACTTCCGTACCTGATAATGTGGTGTATATGAATGAAGCTAAGGTAGCATTACTGGTACATGGATGCGACAGATATGAATTTTTGTTCAGGGGTTTTGAATATTTTTTCGCGAAGTATTGGGATTTTAATATATCATGTATTTATTATTTCGGAACGGAGACTAAAACTGCGGATATTAATGGCTTTCAAAATATTAAATCGGGCAAAGGAGAATGGTCAGACCGGCTCAGGTTTTTATTAAAAGAAAAAGTTCCTGAAAATTATGTTTTACTGTTCCAGGAAGATATGTGGCTGAACAAAAAGGTAAATCCGATTTTTTTTCAGGAACTTTTTGATATTACAGTTAAAAATAAATGGAAGCAGGTTAAGCTGCATAGTTCGGGCATCTACAAAACAATTCCTACTCCTTATTTTATCGAAGGCTTTAACATTTCCCGGCTTGACAATGAATCTTCAAATTACCTGATGTCACACCAGGTTACGTTATGGGAAAATAAGTTTTTGCAGGAACAATTATATAAAAATGAACATCCCTGGCGGAATGAAAGACGCGGCACTAAAAGATTAAAAAAATTAAACCCTGAGATTTTTCATATAGATTATTTTGCTGAAAACGGAAACGAAGCAATAAACAACAATAGAAATCCAAAAGAGAGAAGTGAGTACCAGTCCATTTCTGTGAATGGTGTTTTTAATCATAATATTAAGCCGTATATTGAAGAATTATCGGGCGCAAATAGTGGGCTAAATGCGTATGCAAAAGAAATTAAATTTCACTATGATAATTTTTTAACGCACGATGGAAAAGCCAAACCAAGAAAGGAAGATATATTTCAAAAAATCAAGAAAAAGTTCAGGAAGTCTTAATAGGACTTTATCATAACTCCATAACTGTTATTTATTTTTTATTTCAAAACATTACCCTCCGTACTGTTCACATGGATGATGATAACCAGCCTGTGATGAAACAAGTTAATTTTTCATGCTTTCCTCTTCTGTGAGAGAAGCCAGATGGAGCTGCTGAATATCATATTTAAGTAGTATTGCACAATTTTTTAAAACTCCGCATCTTTGCAATTCTTATACCCTGTTTTTTGTTATAATAAACAACTAAAATCCAAATAATAAGTATGAAAAAATTATACTTTATTCTTGCGTTTATCCACGTTGCATGGATGGCTGATGCACAGAATCTGTCCGTAAGGACTCCTTCGGAGAAGCCGGTTGCCCGAAAGATAAACGATAAAAAATCGCAGCGTGAAAACTTTGTTACTGAAAAACTTTTCAGGGTTACCAATTCGTCCCTGCTGCGGGGTATGCAACTCTCGGGCACGGTTTCCAATGCCACTGTAATGAAGTTCAGCAGGGGCGATGCACAGGATGTATTGAATTCACGTCCTGAAAATATCCTGTTCATCCTCCCCGCCATTGCCGGGACAAATATGGAGCTTGAACTTTACAGGTCCGATATTTTTACTCCTGGTTTCAGTGTGGTTACAGGCAGCAGTAACGGTCAACCTGTTCCTTACAATGGCGGTATTCATTATTGGGGAATAGTAAAAGGTGACAATTCATCCCTTGCAGCCATCAGCATTTTTAATGATGAAGTGATGGGCATGGTTTCCTCTGCAGCGGGAAACCTTATTCTCGGCAAATTGAAAAATGATCCTGCCGCAGATCACATTCTGTACCGTGAACATGATCTGAATGCATTGCCGGGTGCGCAATGCTTTACTCCTGACAATAATGAAACGCATAAACTGAAGGATCTGCAAAGTCTCTCAAAGGTGGCTGTTAACTGCATCCGGCTTTATTGGGAAGTAAACTATGATATTTTCCAGGATAAAGGAAGTATCGTCAATGCTACTAATTATATAACGGGATTGTTCAATCAAAGCGCCATCATTTATACCAATGATGCCATTCCCGTAGGTCTTTCACAGGTTTTCGTATGGGATGTCCCGAGTCCTTACACCAGTTCAAGTTCTTCCGGTTTGCTGAATCAATTCCAGACCTATCGTAATTCATTCAATGGCGACCTCGGTCATTTGCTTGGCTATGGAGGTGGTGGCGGAATTGCAGCAGGCTTTAACGGCCTGTGCGCATCAAATTTAGATAACAGCCAATGTTACAGCGGTATTTCATCATCATATAGTAATGTCCCGGTTTATTCATGGTCGGTGGAAGTGGTCACTCATGAACAGGGTCACCTTATGGGCTCGCGTCATACACATGCCTGTGTATGGAATGGCAATAACACTGCCATTGACGGATGCGGACCTTCGGCAGGCTATCCATATGAAGGCGCCTGCAGTGGCGCTCCCATTCCTCCCACAGGTGGCACTATCATGAGCTACTGCCACCTCGTATCAGCAGGAATTAATTTCAGCAATGGGTTCGGACCGCAGCCTGCAGCCGTTATACTGGATAATTATAACAGTGCAGCCTGCTTAACATCGTGCTCGGGACTGTCCTGCTTTGCACCGGTAAGCACATCCACGACAGCCGTTACAACTACAACGGCAACGTTCAACTGGACAGCGGTTGTCGGGGCGACAAGCTATAACATTCAATACAGGATTATCGGAACCTCCACATGGTCAACCGGAACTTCTGCCGTAAATTCATATAACGCTATAGGGCTGACACCGGGAAGCAATTACGAGTGGCAGGTGCAAACGGTTTGCCCGGGCGGCACTTCCGTCTATACGAACTCCGCTAACTTTACTACAATACCGCTATCATGCAATGTTCCTGCAAATACTAACACAATTAATATTACATCATTTTCCGCTACTTTCAACTGGAATGCAGTTCCGGGCGCTGCAAGCTATAGTATTCAGTACAGGGTTGTGGGAACATCCACCTGGGCAACCGGAACTTCACTAACAACGTCTTACACTGCTTCAGGTTTGACACCCAGCACAAATTATGAATGGCAGGTGATGACTCTTTGTGTGGGAGGCGGAAATTCTGCATTCAGCAGCTCCGTAACTTTCACGACTCTCGCAATAGGGCAGGTGGTAACGCTGGTTATACAGCCGGATTCAGCTTGCGGAAAGGATGCATTTGTATGGCGTGCTGATGCTGCCGGTTTTAATAACACCTATACCAACTATGGTAAAAGTCAGACGCTTCTTTGCCATTCATGGACTACGAACAACTTGTTCGATGGAGGCCGGCTGCTGGTGCAATTTGATCTGAATGCAATTCCAGTGGGTGCATTAGTAATCAGTGCCGAACTTTCACTATATAACGATAGTACTTCAGCCAGCTTTAACGGTCAGCATTCCAACCTCACCGGAAGTAACGCATCTTACCTGCAGCGGATCACTGACCCGTGGAATGAATTTGAAACAACATGGAGCACTCAGCCCGCAACTACTACGATGAACCAGGTTTCGCTGCCGGCCACTACAACGCCTCACCAGCACTTTACTAACATAAATGTACTGGCTTTGATAAATGACATGATTGCCAATCCGACAACGTCCTTTGGCTTTATGCTGACGCTGCAGGATGAAACGCCCTACCGGGCTCTTGTAATGGCCTCCAGCGACCACCCTGATGCAACGCGCCATCCGAAACTGGTTATCACCTATGCGAACCCTGCCGGGAACACCATTTGTCATAATTTAAGGCTGGATGCAGGTTGCGGGAAAGATGCTTTTGCATGGAGAGCAGATGACCCCGGTTACAATAATTCTAACCTTAATTTTGGAACGAGTACATCTCTTCTTGTTCATGGATGGACTTCAAACGGCTTTACAGATATTTCGCGCACACTGCTTGACTGGGATCTTAGTTTTATTCCTTCGAATGCTACTATAGTGTCAGCAGATCTGTCTTTATACAATGATCCGAATTCGGCAAGCTTCAACGGGGAGCACAGTAACCTTACCGGTCAGAATAATTCACTCATTCAGCGCATCACGCAATCATGGGAAGAATATGGAGTGACGTGGAATACACAACCCGCTACTTCGGCTCAAAACCAGCTTGCTGTGCCGGCCTCCGTTTCTCCTCACCAGGATTTTCTTAATCTGAATGTAACTGCGCTGATGCAGGATATCATTTCAAATCCCGGTAGTAACTATGGTTTAATGATGCAGCTTGCCAATGAAAGTCCTTATAGGGACCTGGTCTTTGCATCAAGTGAGAACCATACGGCTGCAAGGCATCCGCGATTGCAAATATGTTATAACTTTCCTACTGGTATAAACAATGCGGATGAACCGGATAATCTTATCTCTGTTTTTCCGAACCCGGCACATGGAGTGCTGAATATTAATTTTAATACGGGAACGGAAAGGCAGGATTTTGTTCTTGAAATAAAAAATCTGCTCGGACAAACGGTTTATAGCAAAAAGATAAAACCGGTGACCGGAAAATGGAATACCAGTATTGATGTTTCGCGATTAGCTGAAGGGATGTACCTTATCCTGCTTTCTGGTGAAAATCGTGTTTCATCGAAAAAAATACTAGTGTATAAATAACCTGCCTTGTGGAATGATGGGGTCACTTCATTCCTTTTTTATTATTAAAAAATTTAACAGGCATTAAACATTTTAAAGTTCGCATAATTTCCAGGTTGCCTGATAAAAGTTCGTTAATTAAATTGTTATCAACCATTTTAACGCTCCGAATGATCAGTGTTGCTAATTTAAACAACCATGAATAAACTAATAAGCATGAATTTAAAATATATATTCATGGTATTAATGATTTTGGAATTCCAACAAATTATCGCGCAAGGTACATGGCCACAAAAAGCAAATGTTTTTACAATCCACGATGTGGCGTAGTTGGATTTTCTATTGGCAACAAAGGTTATATGGCATGTGGATGGCAATTAGTTGGCTCATCCTCTGGCGGATGCCGTCCCTTCTTCGTTATTGGAAACTTGTGGGCGGCATCAACAATTTTTACAGTATCTCTTCGTTTCAACGGTGAAGAATAAAACATGAAACAAACCCGACTCATTATTATCTTATTTTTTTGGAGTCATATAACAGTTGATGGGCAAGATACTTTAATCCTTCCCCGGAAATATTCTTGCAAAATTTGGGTTAAGACGCTTATTGAAAGAAGCTCGTTAGCCTCATCCGCCTCAGGCGGATGCCCTCTTCTTGGTTATGCCCAATTTTAACACTTCGAATAAACTGTATTGCTAATTTAACAGACACAATGAACAAACGAATCTGCTTAATAACTTTGTTGCTCACCTGCAGAGCAATAATATCCAATGCGCAAACTAATGTGAGTGGATTCATCTCGGCTAACACCAATTGGACGCTTATTGGTTCGCCATATATCGTTGTGAATAATGCTTTACTCTCGAATGGTTATACACTTACGATTGACCCGGGCGTTGTAGTGAAATTTAACGACAGTTGCGCTTTGCAAATTGATGGAGAGCTGATTGCCATCGGCACTGCACAGAACAGGATTACTTTTACATCGAATAAACCGGTGCCTGCCGCAGGAGATTGGGCGAAAGTTCATTTTGCTGACCTGAGTACCGATGCTGTATTTGATCCTATCGGTAATTATCTTTCAGGCAGCATCATGAAATATTGTGATGTATTATATGGAGGAAAACTGGGATTTGGAGAAGTTCATATTGAAAGTTCTTCTCCTTATTTAAGTTACTGCAATATTTTGAATAGCGGCAGCGCAGGGGTTTACTCCAATCAGTCAAGTCATACTATTGATTCCAGTTCCATAAAAAACTGCAATGGATACGGCCTTTATTATTGGTATAATTCAGGTAATTGTATAATTAATAAAGATACGATTGCAAATAATTTAAACGGAGGAATATTTTCAGGATTGGGCTTTATAAGAGTAATTGGAAATTATTTCACCTTAAATACATCACACGGTGCAATATTAATTGATAACGGTAATCAAAATATTTTTATCAGGGAGAATTATTTTGCCAATAACACGAGTAATACAGGAATAATCCAGGCATCCGTGGGATTGCAGAGGGATACTATTTGTAATAATATTTTTGAATATAATCAATCAGCGAAGGGAGCTATTAATTGTGAGTGGAGCCATTTTTCTTCCCCGCGCATTTATAATAATTGCTTTTACCAAAATACATCGATATTAAATGGAACCACGGTATTAACTATTGATAATATCGGCTCGTATGACACAACATATATTTTTAATAACAACATAAGAAATAATTCAGGAGTCTCAGGCAATTGTTTCAAAGTAAGACTACAGTTCGATAACAATCAGCTGATGAATATTTATAATAATAATTTCATAGATAATACCGGATTTTCTGTACTTAACCTTAATCAATGGTACACAACTGCCGGCACCCTGAATTATCTCTGCCTTAAGCGCAATAACTTCTCAAACCCGAATTCACAATACGAATTATATAATAACATTGAATACGGCTCCCAAAATGTTTTTGCCGACAGCAATTATTGGGGTTCAACAAATACTCAGCATATTGATTCTGTTATTTATGATTATTTTGATTTTGCAAATCAATCCGTAGTATATTATATGCCGATTCTTCCATCGCCTTCTGCTGTTGATACAACATGCGCTGTCATTATTCCCACCTCCATAAATAACATTGAATTGCCTTCTGCCCTGGTTCTGTTTCCAAACCCTGCAGCAACACATCTTACAATTACTTTTAATAAAAATATTAATAATGGAGTACTTGAAATGTATAATATTTTAGGCGCAAAAGTTTTGAAAGAAAATATTTATCACGTATCAAAAAAAGAAATTAATCTTAAAACAATTTCAAATGGAATTTATTTAGTGAAGTTGTTTGACGGAGAAAGGTATTACTGCAGGAAAATTATTGTTAAACATAACTGAAAGAATACAGTTCATGAAACTCACCACCCGTCAGCGCAGCATAGCTTCCTGTTGGGTTTTTAACCGGAAACCGGAAACTCAAAACCCCCAATCATTTTCAGCTTTATTTGTAATAGCTTTGTTACGATTAAAGAATGAAATCCGCCAGCGTAATTTTAATTTCCTTTTTTCTTTTAGCCTGCAATGTTTACGGGCAGGAAAATATTTCATTTGAACATTTTACAAGTGAAAACGGTTTATCAGCTCCCGTTACGCACATTGTGCAGGACCGGTATGGTTTTTTATGGCTCGGCACCACAGACGGATTAAACCGCTTTGACGGGAAAAATTTCAAAGTATACCGCAACCAGCCGCATGATTCTGCATCCTTATGCAACAATATCATCAATTACCTCTGCCTTGATAGTTCCGGGACCATCTGGGCAGCCACTAATGGCGGGTTGTGCTATTATGATTTTTCGCGGGATGCCTTTCATACAATTAATACGGCTGAAATTTCTGTTGAGGAAATTGACGACCACCGGATTTACGCAGCCACTGCCGAAAAGGACGGAACGATCTGGTATTCCTCGCGAACTCTTTTGCATAAATGGAGCAGAAATAATAAAACCGAAACTATTGCTATTCCTTCTGCCGAAACTTTTCAGATAGATTTTTTGTACGCTGATGAGCATGGCCACATTTGGGTGGGAGTAAATAACAATTTATTTTTTCTATATGATAAGGAAAAGAAAAAATTTTATAAAACAAGAATAAATTCACCTTTCGCACAAGCGAATAAAATCGCTACATCCACTACGCAAATAGTCTATTGCTCAAAAGACACAGTGCTAATGAGCTCATGGAATGGCGGCCTGCAGAAAATATATTTTACAGGTGACACCCTCTTAAGCATTCCCTTCACAGACCATAGTGAAAAAGATCCCCGCAGCAACATAGCCACTTCTGTATGCAGGGCGAGTGATTCGCTTTGGTGGCTGTCCACGTATGGGACCGGGCTTTCGCTTTTTAATTATTCAACCGGAAATTTTATACGGCATTTTCGCCACAACGAATCAGATTCACGGACGTTGAGCAATGATTATATCAATGAGCTGTATAAAGATGTTTCGGGGATTCTCTGGATCGGCACCAACAGCGGGCTGGATAAATACGATCCGTTTGCACAGCAATTTCAAACCGTGACCATACCGGTTGATACGAATGCGTTTTCAATTTATCGTTTGCCTTCCTCTTTCATTGAGGACAGGAATGATCCGTCCCGCCAATCGCTGTGGATGACAGTTTCCGGTGCCGGCTTATATCATTTTAACAGGCAGACAAAAGAATTCAGGTTGTATAAGCACAATGAAAAAGACAGTTATTCTTTACCGGATAACAATGTATATACACTCTATTATGATGATAAAAACAGGTTATGGGCGGGAACACGCTCAGGAGCATGGCTCTTCAATGAACGCGATGAAAAATTTACCAAGCCTCCTTTCAAAGATAATATAGTTCCTGAACGCGTGCATGATATTTTCCAGGACAAGCTGCATCGTTTCTGGTTTTCTTCTTCTTCCATCGGAGTTTTCTGCTGGGATGAATCAACCGCTGAATTAATTTCCTATCGTCATGAAAAAGATAATCCTAACTCCTTACCCGATAACCGTGTGTTTTGCATGATTGAAGACCATGAAGGAAAAATATGGATCGGTACGCAAAGCAAAGGCTTATGCAGGCTCGATCCGGCAACCGGAAAATTTATTTTTTTTCAATACGACAGGAATAACCCGGAATCGCTCCCTGATAACGGGGTGTATGATTTGCATGAAGACGAAAATCACCATCTGTGGATCGCCATGGAAAATGGCCTGGCTGAAATGGATCTGGAGGATCACCGGATGAAAGTTTATACTACGCTTGACGGGCTATGCAACAACGATGTTTTTTCAATCGGTAAAGACAGGCGAAACCATTTCTGGCTTGCCACCAATAACGGCATTTGTGATTTCGATCCGCAAAAACGCACCTTTAAAAATTATTATATGGATGACGGGCTGCCTTATAATTCCATTGACGGTGCCGTGTATTGCTGCCCTGACGGTACAATGCTTTTTGGCTGCCGCGGGATGATCACCTTCTGCGATCCTGGAACAATGGCCATGAACAGGCGCATTCCTCCCGTTGTGATCACTGAATTTAAGATCCTTGGAAAACAGGTTCCCGTTATGCGCGAGGCTGACATGATTAAGCCCATTCAGCTTTCTTACAGGCAAAATATGCTGACGTTTGAATTTGCTGCCATGAATTTTACCAATGCCGGCAGGAATCAATATGCTTATAAAATGGAAGGTTTTGACAGGGACTGGATCCCATGCGGCAACAGGCAATCTGCCACTTACACGAACCTGAACGGAGGCGCTTATACTTTTCGTGTCAAGGCTGCGAACAATGACGGTATATGGAATGAAGAAGGGACATTTGTAAAATTAATGGTCAGCCCTCCTTACTGGAAAACGTGGTGGTTCTATTTGCTGTGCACTATAACCATTGCAGCCATATTATATTCAATCTACCGGATGCGCATTAACCAGCTCATTCAATTACAGCATATACGCATGCGCATAGCGCGCGATTTGCATGATGATATCGGTTCCACGCTCAGCAGCATCAACATGCTCAGCAGCATGGCGAATAAATCTGCAAATACAGAAAAAAAATCCTCTGATCTTTTTACGACTATTTCTTCGGCATCAAGGCAGGCAATGGAGCTGATGAATGATATTGTGTGGTCCATTAATCCGAAAAACGACCGCATGGAAATGATGTTGGTCCGCATGAGGCAATATGCGAGTGAACTGCTGGAAGCTGCACAAATTTCATTTACTATTGAAATGGATGAACAATGCAATAACATTTTGCTCCCTGTAGAAAAAAGAAAAGATTTTTATCTAATCTTTAAAGAAGCCATAAACAACCTTGCAAAATATTCACAGGCGGGGAATGCGCACATAAAAATAAATTGTGTGAACCGCACACTTATCCTTATTGTGACAGATGATGGTGTGGGTTTCTCTTTTGAAAACGGAAAAGAGGGTACCGGAAATGGCTTGAAAAATATGCGCGCACGCGCTGAATTGTTAAAAGGGGAAATGAAAATAACGTCTGGCAAAGGTAAAGGCACTGTTGTGGATTTACGAATTCCGTTATCCCCATAAAAATGGGGTTATGATGCTTCTCAATTGTAAATACTTTTGAAAACTTTAATTCCTGTTGTCAAACCTGTCACCTGAAATTCTGAAACTGAAATGAAAACTGATATAATTATTTACGAGGACAATGTTTTCCTGAGAAACAGTATTTCCGATTTAATAAATTCATCTCCTGAATTAAATTTAAAAGGCGCTTTTGAAAACTGTGACCAGGTATCCCTCCACATGGAAACGCTTCGGCCTGAGGTGGTGCTGATGGATATTGAGATGGCAGGGACTAACGGGCTTGAAGGCTTGCGAATCATTAAGAAAAAGTACCCGCATATTTATGTCATTATGCTCACGGTTTTTGAAGACAATGATTCCATTTTTGATGCCATCTGTGCAGGAGCGTCAGGTTACCTTCTGAAAAAAACACCGCATGAAAAAATTCCCGAAGCCATTCGGGATGTATTGGAGGGAGGTGCTCCAATGACTTCTTCCATAGCCAGAAAAGTGCTGGAACTGTTTCCAAAAACACCCTCTCGCAACGAGGAGATCAATAAGCTTGCTCCGCGTGAGCAGGAAGTGCTGCAGCTGCTGGTGACCGGCCACAGCTACAAAATGATTGCTGAAAAGATGGGGATTACCATTGAAACAGTCCGCTCACACATCAAGCGGATTTATGAAAAGCTGCAGGTGCACTCAGCAACCGAAGCTGCAGCCAAAGCATTTCCCGGAAGGATAAGCTGATTTGTTGTTGAATTTCATTTTTATCGTGTTTTGGCTGTACCATATTTATGGGACACATCATGGCGGTATTTCCATGGAACTTTGGAGAAATAATTTATTATTAATTCTAAAATAGTTTACCATGGCAACACAACCAAATTTCGACAGCTTAAAGTCCGCATTGCGCGGTGAATTAATTCAGCGCAACGACTCCGGGTATGAGAATGCCCGTAAAGTGTACAATGCAATGATTGATAAAAGACCGCTCGCTATTGTGAAATGTAAAGATGCAGCAGATGTAATGGCTGCAGTTAATTTCGGAAGAGAAAATAATTTGCTGATAGCCGTAAGAGGAGGGGGCCATAACGGTGGCGGGCTTGGAGTATGCAATGAAGGATTGGTTATTGACCTTTCGGGAATAAAATATGTTCATGTAAATCCTGGAACAAAAACGGCAAGGGTAGGAGGAGGATGCACATGGGGTGATGTGGATCATGCCACCCATGCATTTGGCCTGGCAACTCCGAGCGGAATAATTTCAACAACAGGAGTGGGAGGATTAACGTTAGGAGGCGGCTTAGGACATCTAACCCGTAAATATGGATTGGCGATTGACAATGTGCTGTCTGTTGATATGGTATTGGCAGATGGCAGCTTTGTAACAGCAGATGAAAAGAACAATGAAGATTTATACTGGGCAGTACGTGGCGGTGGAGGAAATTTTGGTATCGTAACTTCTTTTGTTTTCAAACTGCATCCAGTTCATACGCTGTATGCCGGACCGATGCTTTGGGACATCAGCGATTCGGAAGTTATTATGAAATGGTACCGTGAATTTATTGTTAATGCACCGGATGACATCAATGGTTTCTTTGCATTCCTTACCGTTCCCCCGGGAGATCCATTTCCAAAGGAACTTCACAATAAGAAAATGTGCGGCATTGTATGGTGTTATACAGGACCATTAGATAAAGCGGAAAAAGTTTTTGAACCCATCCGCGCTTTCCGCAAACCGGCTCTTGATTTTGCAGGCCCCATTCCACATCCTGCCTTGCAAAGCATGTTTGATGCGGTTTATCCCCCGGGTTACCAGTGGTACTGGAGAGCTGATTTTGTGAAAGAGCTGAGCGATGAAGCAATTAAAAAGCATATTGAATATGGGAAGGCAATGCCGACCATGCATTCTACTATGCATTTGTACCCGATCAATGGCGCTCCTTCGCGCGTGGCTTCTGCCGATACACCCTGGGCGCATCGTGATGTTACGTGGGCAGAAGTTATAGTCGGTGTTGATCCCGATCCGAAAAATAAAGATATAGTTACCAAGTGGACAAAAGATTATTACGATGCATTGCATCCTTATTCTACCGGTGGCGCTTATATCAACTTTTTGATGGATGAAGGAACGGACAGGGTGAAAGCAACCTATGGAAAGAATTATGACCGTCTTGTTAAAATCAAAAACAAATACGATCCGAATAATTTATTCTGCGTTAACCAGAATATTAAACCTGTTGCAGCCGAAGCCGATTTGCAGCCTGCATAGCCTCATTTTTTAATTCTTAATTCCTTCGATGTTATCTTAAAATATGAGATAACAGTGAAGGAATTTTTTTTGGAACTAAAACCTGTGAATCACACCTGTAAATTTTGTACCATACTTATGGGAAACACAACTGCATTCATTCATCAGACCTTTGCATAAAATTAATAACAACAAACTAAAAAATAAATATTATGAAAAAGATCGCTTCAATTATCGTATTGGGAATTCTTCTGAGTGTCTCAACTAAAATGTATGCCCAGGCGTGGACCAAAGTGGATCCGAAAATGACAAAAATGTTAACAGATACTACACTGGTACGTGCTTACATTGCAACACTTGCACCCGGTGAAAAAAGCACCAGCCACACACATCCGGCCGCATTTTTCTATGCACTTACTCCGGGAAAATTACATGTGGTTTACTCTGATGGCAAATCAGAAGATTGGGATTTAAAAGAAGGAGATTCTGGGTTCTCCGCTCCTGAACGTCCGCATGTCACACAAAATACGGGTGATGCTCCTGTAAAGTTTATGCTGGTTGAATTGAAAGAGCATCCATATAAAGCAGAAAAGAAATAGCAATGCTGAGTTTTCAGCATTTAAGGAAAAGACGATTTGAACTAAATGATGATTTTGCTGCTGTATAAACCAAACAGCAGCAATTTTTTTATTATTGCCCGATCATGTTAAAAAGATGCGGTGGTTTTTTATAAATACGCGTCTTGTTACCGGATAAAAATTAAATGTGAATAATTTTTCTTCTGTGTTAAAGATTTTTCTGGGTGAGATTGGTTTAACTATCATACTACAATAGCATGAGTTTTTTCTCATGCAATAGTATAAAGTGTGTTATACTATAATATGATTTTTGATCTCTCATCTAAGTCACACATAAAATAATTTCTAATTTTCTATTGCTTTTTATTTATGAAAGATGCTTTTCTGAATTAATTTTTTTAATCTGTTGTTATGACGAAATATCTTTTTTCAAAATATATTTTAAAAACATTCACTTCTAAATTCTGATGTTATGAAAAAAAACCTTCTGATCTTAATGATGCCTGTGATCATTATTACAGGCATGCATGCCCAGCAAACAAGCATATGTACAAACTCGGATTTTGAGCTTGCAGATTTCAGCTATTGGACAGGAAGCACAGGGACCTGTTGTCCCGTTAACGCAAACATCCCGGGTATTGTAACAGGCAGGCATACTATCATGTCGGGTTCCGGTGAAGATCCCATTTCCCTGGGATTAATTCCCTTTGTTCCTCCCGGTGGCGGCAATTATACAGCCCGGCTTGGGAACGGCCACACGGGTGCAGAGGCGGAGCAGCTCAGTTATGCGTTTACAGTTTCTCCTGACAATGCATTATTTGTTTATCGCTATGCTGTCGTGCTCGAGGACCCCGGACATAGTCCGGCCGACCAGCCCCGTTTTTCAATCCGGGTGTTTGACCAAACAGGCATGGCCATTACATGCGGCACCTATGATGTGGTTTCGAGCGCTAACATTCCGGGATTTATAAACAATGGAACAATCAGGATCAAACCCTGGGCAACTGTCGGGATCGAGCTGTCTTCCTATGTCGGACAAACCGTCACCATAGAGTTTACAACAGCTGACTGTGCGTTAGGCGGGCATTTCGGTTACGCTTACCTGGAATGCCGCTGTTATCCTTTCCAGCTTACAAGCGCTTTTTGTGCAGGCGCCAGTACCACTACTTTATATGCGCCTGAAGGGTTTGCTTCCTACCTATGGTCGAACGGTGACACTGTACCATCCATTACAATTCCCGGCCCCGTTTCCGGAACAACCTATACATGTACCATGACATCTGTAACGGGCTGCCAGGTAACGCTGAGCACTGTTCTTATTCCTGAAATCTTATCAGCCGGGTTTTCCCTTGCAAATTCCTGTGTGCATGAAGTAAAGTTTACAGACGAATCACAGGTAATCAGCGGCTCTCTCATCGACCTGTGGAGCTGGAATTTTGGCGATGGATCAACTTCCACGCAATCATCACCCGCTCATCCTTATACAACTGCCGGAATGTATAATGTGCAGCTGATTGTGACAAACACGCTGGGCTGTAGCGATACTATTACAAAAAATATTATGGTCCATGAAAAACCTGCAGCCGCATTTACCGTTGACACGGCTGAAGGCTGCGAACCGCTGCTTGTTAATTTCACTGATAGTTCCACCAGTGCTGACGGGGCTTTGACCGCCTGGCAGTGGGACTTTGGAAATAATATTTTATCAGGCATGCACCATCCTTCAACTATATATGCTGCAGGAATTTATACGGTGTCACTTATCACAACAACCGTGTTTGGCTGCAGCGATACGGTTGTGTATAAACATTTGATAACGGCATATCCTGCTGTAACAGCGGATTTTAAATTTACGCCAGGAAATGCATCTGACTTTATTCCATTTATCCTGTTCATTGATAAATCAAAAAATGCACAATACTGGTTTTGGGATTTTGGGGACGGCACTAATTCTTCTGAAACAAACCCTTTACATACCTACTACGATCCCGGTTTTTACAAGGTAACACAAATAATAACCGGCCCGTTCGGTTGTGCAGATACGATGGAAAAAAACCTGGAATACATTGCTGAAAATGCTTATTATTTTCCTGACGCCTTTTCGCCTAATGGTGATGGGAAAAATGATGTATTCAAAGGAACAGGCTTTGGAATAAAAGGTTTTAAGATAGCAGTTTATAATCGTTATGGCGAGGTGTTGTATTCTTCGTATGATGAAAAAAAATCATGGGACGGAACATATAAAAATATACCTGTGCCCGGAGGAATTTATGTATATAAGGCAAATATTATTGACCGTAAAAATAAACCACATAACATGGAAGGGACAGTTGCTGTTGTAAGGTAATGTAATTCCACCGGGTATAATATTTGTTGATGCCGAGACACTTACTGCATTCAGCTGCATGCGATATGCCTCTGCAAAAACATCCGTTTTTTTTCGTAATATTGCTCTTCAATACAATAAATGATTAACCCTGCTCAAATGAAAACGCATTTTTTTAAACATTTTGCTTCACTAACACACGTGCTGTATCTTTTTTTTGCTGTAATAGCTATCAGCATATCTGCCATTCAAACTGGTTTAGCGCAAACCGGTAAGCCAAATATATTTTCAGCCCCGGCTTCTGTACAACCATCTCAATCAATATTCAGTATCGAAGAAGATGATGAAAACCGTGAAGAGCCTGCTGTAGAAAATGAAAACTTTCCCGGACAGGAACTTTCGGTTGCTCCCCAAAATGACAATTACAGCGCTGCACTGGATACGGTTAATATTCTTAAGCCGAAAAAAAATTATAAGTACGGAACAATGGCAACTGCAACACTTGAACCCGGTGAATACACAGGATGTTTTACACCTGTACCCGATCATACTGTCTGGTATTCTTTTGTAGCCGTTAAGAAAATTATGAATGTTATTGTTAAACCCAGCAATTTAGCATGTTCCAGTTCATTTGGGATTGCTGTATATGAGGCGACACCTAATCTGCCCACTGTGCCGATAGCGTGCCTGAATTATTTTCCGGCAACCAGCACGAATCTTCTCAGTAAGCTGGAAGTTAGCGGGCTGCATATTGGTTCCACCTATGCAATCCAGGTTGCATTTCACAATAATGTGAATTGCAATTTAAATGTATATTCCCCCTTCGCAATTAAAATCAGGACCACAGGACAATGCAGCACATGTGCCAATATTTGCGGACCTTTGTGTGTTATGGCAGGGCCTTCATGGGGTTCCTGCTGTAACAATGCCCAGGTAAATCAGATAATGGCTACCGGTCCGTCCTATGATTTGAAGCCCCCCATGAATAACTTTGATATTCAAACAAGATGTTATTCGTTTGTGCCTCCCAACGACACGATCCGGTTACAGCTAATTCCTGTTTCGTATTGCAACCCTAATTCCTTAATGTTTACGTTTACTCTGTACGATTCAAGCTGTACATTTATTCAATCAGGAAATGTTTTTGCGGGTGATTTTATTACGAATTTATCTGTTGGTCAAACCTATAAGATATGTTATACGCTTCAGTCCCAGTGTTCATGGGATTCATTGACATGGCCATTTGCATATACCAATCTTCCTCCGGCTCCCGAAAGAATTTCGCTGGAAACACCCGGTGTTTACATAGCTCCAAACCCGGTTCAGGATGATCTGACTCTCTCCTATTCATTTCTCGAAAACACAGGCGGAATTTTTGAGCTGTCGGATATGAATGGAAAAATAATTTTGCGCAAAGCATTGCCGGAACTTTCAACGTTGCAAAAAATAAATGTATCCGGCTTTAGCCCGGGAATTTATTTTTTCACTGTAAAAAATTCGGGGGGAGCTGTATTTCACGGCAAAGTAGTGAAGGAATAAAAAAATCAAATATTTTATCGGACGTGTTTCGGTATTCAGCATCTTCAATATTGAAGGGTATATGAATTTTTCTTATGGACGTGTTTAACTTTCTTGGTCTTTGTTTCGCCCTGGTTCTCTTTGTCCTCATTGTGTGGACTGTGCTGAACTTTATTTTTTTATCGGTCGCCCATATTATCGGCCAGCGGGTAGAACGGTTAAAAATAAAATACTATGAAAAAGCGCCCTATAACTTAGTTGAAAAATACGAAAGCCTTCTGCTTAATAAATTTCCTTACTATAGGAGGCTTTCGGAAAAATCACGTATAAAATTCCTGATCAGGCTGGACCGGTTTGTACGGTCTAAAACTTTTACCGGACGAGAGGGATTGGAAGTGACAGATGAAATGAAAGCGCTGGCAGGCGCTTCAGCCATCCAGCTTACGTTTGGCCTTGATTATTACTGGCTGAACCGCTATGAGGACATTATTTTGTTTCCTGATATTTTTTACAATTCCCGTATGGGCCAGTATCACAAAGGAGAAACAAGCGAAGGAGGAAGAATAGTGTTGTCATGGAAGCATTTTACAGAAGGTTACGATAATGATTCGGATAAGCTGAACCTTGGATTGCATGAGCTGGCTCATGCGCTCGATTTAAGCCGCATGGCGAATGATACAGATCAGTATTTCAGGGAATATTATAATAAGTGGTGTATTGTTTCAAAAGGAGAATTTGAAAACATGAAGAAGTCACCATCTTTTTTACGTGCTTATGGAGGGACAAATTTCAGGGAGTTTTTTGCAGTTTGCGTGGAACATTTTTTTGAAGCGCCCGATGAATTTAAAAAACGCCTGCCTGATATTTACAGGCATCTGACGATTTTGCTTCGCCAGGACCCGCTTTTAATATCTGATAAAAATGCGGAGGTGCAGGGGCATGAAATAACTACGCTGCCTGACTTTACATATTCTGAGGCTCCGGAATTTTCAAGCAGGATTTCTTTGTGGGATTCAGCAATTGCTGTTGGAGTATTACTGGTGAGAACGTCCGCTACATTTTTTGTTTTGTACTTTGCCTTAAAAGTACAAATGTTTTTTATGGTCATTATAATCCTGATGATGGTTTACTATTTTAATGGATTGCTGCTCACAAAATTTGAATTGTTTAAGGATTACCTTGTGATCAGAAGGCCGCTCCTGCTCAACAGGAAGCATGCGTTTTTTCTTGAAAATATTGTAAGCATACATTTCAAACATAATAACGTTGACAACGTTGTGATCACGTACCTCGACAAAGGAGAGATTAAACAATATAACGCGCTCTGTTCCATCCGCGGCAAAGATGAAGAGGAACTGTTAAGTTATTTAACCAGGAAAAATATAGTAACGAATGACCTCGTTTATTAATATCCTTGTAAGAATATTAATAGTTTTCCTGAAAATAACTGCTTACCTGTTTACGTTTATGTAAGTATACATCGCTTATTCTTCTCACCTATATCGGCCTTCTGAATATCTTAGTGCGGAATGTTGTATAAATTTTTACTTCACCAAATATATTCAAATGAAAACACGCTTAAAATTAAAGATCGCAGCATCAGTAACTTTATTCTTGTCAGTTGCTGCAATTAAAGCCGTATCCATAGCTCCTGAAGCTGTAACGTTTCAGGTATTCTATGAGAGTCTTTCGCCATCCGGCAAATGGCTGAAGGATGATGTTAATGGCTACGTATGGGTTCCAAAAGTTGAAAAAGGGTTTCGCCCGTATTTTACAAATGGTTCATGGAAAATGACGGAATACGGCTGCACATGGGTATCATCTTACACGTGGGGGTGGGCGCCATTTCATTATGGCCGCTGGATATTCGATTCATTATATGGATGGGTATGGATACCCGGATATGATTGGGGACCGGCATGGGTGGTTTGGAGGTCGGATGGTGAATATTACGGATGGACACCATTCATTCCGGGATACACCGTGAGCCAGGCCCTGAGTCCAAATTACCTTGTTCCGGCTGACTGGTGGGTATTTGTTCCGGGGCGTTACCTGTTAAATGAGACATTTCAAAAATATTCATTAAGCAGTGCTGAAGGTAATACCGTAATGCTTAAACGGGCTAACATTATTAATAATTCGCGGGCAACCAATAATGCAAATTATATAAGTGGCCCGCGTGCAACGGAATTTGGAAGAGCTACCGGCCAGCAAATGACCATTTATTTATTAAAGAATGCTGCCAGGCCGGGAAAAACGTTAGTGAATAAGGGCGAAATAATCCTTTATAAGCCCATAATGAAAAAATGGGAAAGTGGCAGCGAGCCAAAACCGGTAACATCTGTTCATGCCGACCATGCTATTGGAAAAACGGCTGCATTAGGGCCTTCCGCTACTATTAAACCTGCTAAAGCCACTGTAAAGAAGAAGACAACTGCAAAGCCTGCCTCAGGGAAAAAGAAAAGTAAATAAATGTCTTACTTTATCACTGAGAGCTTCTTAATTGCATAGCTGCTGCCAGAATACTTTTGTAAAAAATAAATTCCTGCCTTTACATTCGCCCCGTTATTATCTTTCATGTTCCATTTAAGGCGATGGTTTCCCGCACTTAATTCTGAGTCATACAGTGTTAATATTGACCTGCCGGTTATATCCGTTATGGTTATTGATACATGTTCTGTTTTAATTTGTGTAAACGAAATTACAGCACCATCGGATAACGGGTTAGGGTAGACATTCATGTTTTCCGAATCCGGTATGGTTGTTTCTGAAGAAACAGTATTGCAGTTGCCGGGCATATTCTGATCCAGCCAGTTCAAACGGTCTGTAAGCCATGTTTTGAGCCAATCCACTTCTTCCTGGTAAGTATTAAAATAATAATAGTTAGGCCATACATACACTCCGAGAATAGGCCAGCGCTGAAAATTACGCTCTTTAGATTCATCAAGCGCCATCGCAACTGAATCAATATAATTTAATAAATATGAAGTGTTTAAAGTGGATTGCCGCAAGCTTAGCCACCGGCATTTTAGTTCATTTGCAAAAAGCGAATCCTGCAGCAGCCTCTCCCACCAGAATGGTACTTGCCAATCATCACTTCCACAGTAAGAGTTAAACTGGTATGACCACAGGAAGGTGAGTATTCCCTGGCAATAGTTTGCATTACCCATTGAAATATTGTAATCCCATATAGGCCCCATCTTTAGCAGCCCGCCATTACTGTCTTTGTCTTTATAGAAATAAGTGCTCAGCCTGTATGCATCAACGTTGAGTGTAACTTCATTTACGATAAAGTAATCAATGAATGAAGCAGGATCGAGGTAGTGCCTGTATCCTGAATCAGGGTCAGTGAAATTAGTATCTTTAAGAGCAGTTTCCATCTCATACATAAAATTCTGAATGTAGGCTTTTTGCTGCGGCATCATGTCTTCTGAATCAGGATAATGATAACGGAATTCAATGGTTTGCCACGCACCGGTATATGGAGGATAAGCGCTGGTCCAATAACCGCCTCCGGCTGTAGCCTTATCTATTTTAATAATGTAGCCGCCTGTCAGGTCATCGCCTGTTGTATCTGCAGGCGTCAGCTTTGCAATGTCAACGCGGTTGGCATCACGTTTTATTTTTTCCTCGAGTACATAAATACCCTGGTAATCTCCATTCAGGAGTAATTCAGCATATACAGTCCGTGTTGCATATCTCGCCATATCGCGCGCCATCTTATAAGCAAGCGCATCACGCATCAGTGACTTATCATTGTAAGGCGCATACAACACCCAGTCGCTTTCGGCCGGCAATCCAAGCAGCGAAACATCCAATTCAGCATTTGAAGTATCTTGTGTTTCGAAACTGTAAGATAACTTCGGAAAGTTTTGAGAGGATGAACCTCTTACTTCAATATTCACCAGGCCGTTATAATTATTAAACGGGTCGGTAACATGATTAATCATTCCTGTACCATTGTCAATGATTCCCATTTGCACCACAATTCGCGGGTCATCGGGTATCATTTGCCCGAGTGTATTAATAGAAATTATAGGAAGGTTGGACGAAATGAGCGGGCCATAAAACCAGCCGGGAACCGTATCATAACTGAATGTTGTATCGCTGACAGCCACTGATAAATTCAAAAAAGCAGTCAGATCGGAAGATCCCAGGCTTTCGTTGTGTACTTCAGCTGACAGGACATTCACGCCCGGAGATAATAATTGTTTTGCAATAAAATAATAAGGTGGGGAAATCCCCTGGTATAAGAGCGCTTCATGCATTCCATCAGCAGGCTGGTTAAATGCATTAACCTGGCCGGGTGTGCCAAGGTTTTGCCTTGCTATTTCAACGCCATTCAGGTAAGCAACAAAACCATCATCATAATCAACATGTAATATCACATCGAGGATTTTTGATGTATCAATGACTGTAAATTGTTTTCGCATAAAAACAGAAACGGCAGGAGAAATAACCGTACTGTCATCACCGTCACCATAACCGATGCTTCCGTTACCCGAATTCCAGGCCGTATCAACATAATTTACCGCATTCCAGTCAGAGTCTGGTTGTGCAGCAGGAACCAAATATTTCCAGGTGCCTGTGCCCTGTACTATTGTTTCCCAATGGTCTGCAACCTGCGCGTTGCACATAATTGAAACAATGTAAAAAACCAGGAGCAGTATAAATTTTTTCATAAAAATTGAGGATCAAAGATAGATATTATGCACCGCCTAAACAATTTTTACCCTGTACAATATTGTGCCTGCAGGCAATTGAGCCTATTGCTTCCCATCCGGCCAATAAAATATACTCCCGCTTATTGGCATGTGAAACGGATTCCTTACCGGCAACTGTTCTGTAAAAACAGGGATGATTCACCCGCCATCTGCGGATAGAAATACAAAAAGTATCTTAGCGGAGTAAAATATTTCCTCCATCAACTGTTTCCTTTCTATAACTTTCTGACATTAAAAATATCATACCCAAATCTCAAATCATAAAGAAATAAATGGAAACACACTCGCATCACTATCACAAAGCTCCCTGAAAATCATCATGAAAAAAATATTTTTTTCTTTATTATTCGCATTTGCAGTGCTGAAAACTTCAGCACAGGCTCCACCGATTGACAGCTTAACTAAATTATTAGCAACAACAAATGAAGATAGTGTAAAAGTTGATGTGTTTTGCCAGCTGAGTTTTTACGACCAATCTTTTGAGCATGGTTTAGATCTTGCGTTACAGGGCCTGGCATTGGCAAAAAAAATAAATTATAAAAAGGGAGAAGCAGATTGTTTATTTGAAATGGCCAATCAGTATTCTGGCATCAGCAACAGCCCGATGGCGCTTCATTATTACCTCGAGGCATTAAAAATTTATGAAAGTGTAAATTACAAACCGGGAATGGGAGCAGGATATTTAGCCATAGGTGTAATTTACAACGAACAGGGCGATTATAAAAATGCAATCAGTTACTTTCGGAAAGCCGAGTCATCAAAACCTGGCGACATTGATCCAGCGTCATTGGCATATGGGACAGCACTGTTATACTCAAATTTTGGCGATACATATGCCCTGCTTAATGAACAAGACTCTGCATTAAAATATTTTCAGCGCAGCTATGAAAATTTTCACGCGGCCAATGAAGAATATCAACTCAATCTTGCGCTGAACGGACTGGGTAATGTGCAATTCAATATGGGAAATACCGAACTTGCATTAGGATATTACAGGCAGGCCATACGAAATGGAATTGCGTATAACGATACTATAGGCTTATCAGCTACTTATCTCGGCATGGCTCAACTTTATAATGCAGCCGGGCAGAATGATTCAGGAATTTTTTATGCTGAAAAAGCAATGTTTAATGCGCAACGTGCGAATGTTTTGAAAAATGTAATTGAATCCGGAAAATTGCTTTCCGGCCTCTATCAAAATAAAGATGATAAAGAAGCATTGCGTTACCTTCAAATTTCACAGGCAGCGAATGACAGTTTGTTCAGCAGGCAAAAAATGATGCAGCTGCAAAATATGTTTCTAAATGAAGCGGAAAGAGAAAAAGAATTAGCTGAAAAAGAAAAAAAAGATGCAGTGCAGCGCAGGCAGAATATCCAGTATGCATTAATCGCTGTGGGTATTGTAACTTTTATACTTGTTTTTTTGCTGCTCAGCCGGAGCATCATTGTGAATGAAAAATGGATTTCGTTTTTGGGAGTTCTCGGATTGCTTGCTGCTTTCGAGTTTATCAACCTGTTAATCCATCCCTCGCTTGCACACATTACACATGAATCCCCTTTCCTGATGTTGCTGGCGCTGGTGGTAATTGCGTCTCTGCTTATCCCGTTGCATCATCGTTTGGAAAAACGGATTAAAGAAAAAATGGTGGAGAAAAATAAAAAAATCCGGTTGGCAAATGCTAAGAAAACTATTGAGAAATTAGAGGGCGAAAATAAAAAGTAAGACATTCTGCAGCATCATGAATCAACAGCTTGAAGATATATTAAAATTGATCAGGCAACAACGTCATTTAAGTGAGGCTGATAAAAAGAGTGCTTTGAAGGCAATGAAACATTTGCAGGAAGATCTGCAGTATAAAAACCGTGAACTGGAAATTGAAACTGCGCTCGAAAGAGTAAGAACAGTGGCTATGAACATGAAAGAACCGGCAGATATGATTGAAATATGCCGCACTATTTCCGGGCAGCTTCAACTGCTTAAAATTGAAAATATCCGGAATGTGCAGACTGCAATTATTAATGAGGAGAGAGGAACATATTTTAATTATGAATATTTTACACCTTACGGCACAACCAGCATTTTAGAAATTGTAACAAAACTTCATCCCAAAGTAGAGGAGTTTGTAAACACCATAAAAAAGTCGGCTGATTCTTTTTTTACAACCAGTTTTAAAGGCAAGGCATTAAATGAATGGCGCGAATACAGAAATAAAACAAACCAAAATGCTGACCCGATACTCGATAAAGCAAAATCACTTCATTACTATTTTTATTCTATTGGTCCGGGAGCATTGGGCCTTTCAACATATGTGGCGTTAAATGAAAATGAAATCAATTTGTTCAAACGCTTTCGCAATGTTTTTGACCTTGCCTACAAACGGTTCACGGATATTCAAAAAGCCGAAGTTCAGGCACGCGAAGCACAGATAGAAGCATCGCTCGAACGCGTGCGTGCAAAAGCAATGTCCATGCATAACAGCAGTGACCTTAGTGAAGCTGCAGGAACTGTATTTACCGAATTGAATAAGCTTGGAATCAATCCGATTCGAACGGGTTTTGTTTTACTTACAAAAGATTCCAGGAAAGCAAAACTTTACCCGGCAACATCCTTTGATAAAACAAACACTATTTCATTTACAGGAGAATTTGAATTTACCGGTCACCCGGTATTTGAAAAACAATATGAATCATGGCAGAAAAAAGAAAACTATTTTCCTGTCCTGGAAGGTGAAGTATTAAAATCATATTACAAAATTCTTTCTGAGGGGCTTTCTGTTCCATACCAGAATTTTCCAACGGATAAAAAACAGTTTGGCAGTTTTCTTCCGTTCACAGAAGGATTTCTTTTTACATGGAGCGAAGAACCCTATTCAGAAAAGGAAATTAATATTCTCAACCGGTTTAAGGTTATATTAGATCTTACTATCAGGCGTTACCACGATTTAAAAAATGCAGAAGCACAGGCACGCGAAGCAAAAATTGAAGCTGCACTCGAGCGCGTTCGTTCAAAAGCAATGGCTATGCATAAGAGTGATGATTTGAACGATGCTGTTGCAATCGTATTTGAAGAGCTGGATAAATTAAATCTTGGAATGCTGCGATGCGGAATAGGAATTCTGCATAAAGAAAAGAGATGTGCCGATGTGTGGACAACTACTATTGCCGAAGAGGGACACATTGCACAGGTGATGGGTGATGAATCAATAGATATTCATCCATTGTTGCAGGGAGCGTTTGATGCATGGGAGCGCCAGAGAGATTTTTCTTATGTGCTCGAAGGAGAAGACTTAAACAGGTATTATAGTGCAGTCTCGAAAGTCAATTTCAAACTTCCTGACTCGCAATCAATAACTACAATCGTTGAAGGCCTTAAGCAATACTATTATGTTACCGCATTCCAGGCAGGCAACTTATATGCGTTTCGGGAAACCCCGTTTTCCGATGAAGCAAAAACAGTGATGAAACGTTTTGCAGGTGTATTCAATCTTACCTATCAGCGTTTTCTCGATATTCAGAAAGCAGAAGCGCAGGCCCGTGAAGCGGAAGTCCAGAAAAAGCTGATTGAGGATAAACACCGTGAGATTACGGATAACATCAGCTATGCTTTAAGGATTCAGACTGCCATACTTCCCTCTCAAAAATTAATCAGGGAGCTTCTTCCGGATTCTTTTGTGCTCTACCTGCCGAAAGATGTGGTGGCAGGAGATTTTTACTGGATCGCAAAAATGGATGATGCAATTTTGTTTTCGGCCAATGATTGCACCGGTCATGGAGTTTCTGGCGCTATGGTTTCGGTAATGTGTCATAATGCATTAAACCGTGCGGTGAGTGAATTTAATTTAACACAACCTTCTTTAATCCTGGATAAAGTTGCTGAACTGATAGAAGAAAATTTTACACAAAGTGAAGACAAAATACAGGATGGCATGGATACATCGCTGTGTGCGCTCCATCTCCCTTCTCCTTTGGAGAGGGGCAAGGGGGTGAGGTTGCAATGGGCAGGAGCCAATAATCCGTTATGGATTGTGCGAAAAAATGAAATCATCGAATACAAACCGGATAAGCAACCAATAGGTAAATATGAAAACCGCTATCCATTCACCAATCATGAAATAGAACTGCAGCAGGGCGATAACATTTATTTATTCAGCGATGGCTACCATGATCAGTTTGGCGGAGAAAGAGG